>Ga0302324_100006370_pt1 | contig 25464 bp, 20 predicted proteins | sample Palsa_T0_1_FD_201949 | JGI IMG/M metagenome (GOLD analysis project Ga0302324, IMG submission 201949) | Peat permafrost microbial communities from Stordalen Mire near Abisko, Sweden - Palsa_T0_1 | ecosystem: Environmental > Terrestrial > Soil > Palsa > Peat permafrost | place: Sweden: Abisko... | reverse complement strand
CCGCGCGGGTAACAACGCCGGCCCAGACGCGCATCGAACCTCCATGCTTTTCGTACATGTTGCGTCCCTCCTTGGGAGACGCGCCCAGCTGATCGGAACGCATGACCTAATCCTGCTGTGCCGCAGCGCACACCGCGATCTGCGGACGCCGTCACAGCCGCCAATACTGTTTTGCGCTTCTCTCTCGTCCGGGGTGGCAGGGACTGCCGTACGCCCCATCAATGCCCCGGCAGCTTAGGTAGCCGGTCGGGCCGGTATATGGAGTGACCAGGCTCGCAGTTTACGGCGCAAAGCATACCGGGGGGCACTTTGTTCCTGAGATGTCTGCAAGTGGCGACGTCCGGGAGTTGAGACATTCAGGCGCGGCTTTGGGTGTCCGTATAGTCTGCCGCGCATCAGTTAATTCCTTCGAGTGGGTGACTGCCATGAGGATCGCAAACAAGCTCAGCCCCGCGCCCCCGCGCCGCGCGGCACGCACCGCAGCGAGTGCAACGTGCGCCGTTGTGCTGCTGGCACAGCTCGCATCGCCCGCGGTCGCCGATCCGACTTCGCAGGCGCAGCGCATCTATGAGCGCATTGCCGGCGTTGATCCGCCCGCCGCGACGCTCGCGACGATGGAAGCCGACATCGCCGGCGGTAATGCTCTGGCGGCGGCGGAGCTCGCCACCGAAGACCCGGACTTCTACAACGTCGTGCTGAAGAATTTTGTGACCCCCTGGACCAACCGCGCCCAAACGGTATTTGCGCCGCTCAACGACTACACGGCGACGGTCATCGGCATGGTGCGCGACGATGTGCCGTTCAATACGGTGCTATCCGCCGACATTCTTTATAAGAGCAGTGCCGGCGGGCTGCCGCCGGTTTCGCCGGCCAACAACAATCATTACGCGACGGCCGAGGAGTATGGCGTCGATCTGAAGACGACCCTGGTCGCGACCACGCAGTCTGCGGCCTACGGGTTGCCGACGGCGGCAACCGCCGGTGTGATGACGACGCGTGGCGCCTCATCCGCCTTCTTCATCAACGGCACGAACCGCGCCATGTTTCGCTTCACGCTGATCAATCATCTATGCACCGACTTGAACCCGATCATGGACATTACACGTCCGCCGGATCGCGTTCGCCAGGATGTGAGTCGCTCGCCGGGCGGGGACAGCCGGATCTTTCTCAATAACTGCATCGGCTGTCACGCGGCCATGGATCCGATGGCGCAGGCCTTCGCCTACTACAACTTCGACGCCTTGGTCACCCAGGAGACCATCTACACCGCAGGAGTCGTGCAGCCGAAGTACCTGATCAATTCCCAGAACTTCAACGAGGGCTTCATCACGCCGAATGACAACTGGAACAATCGCTGGCGCCAGGGGCAGAACTCGGTGCTCGGCTGGAGCGCAGCTCTTCCGGGCAGCGGCTCGGGCGCGAAGAGCCTGGGCCAGGAGCTCGCCGCGAGCAGCGCCTTCGCGCAATGCCAGGTCCAGAAGGTCTTCCAGGCGGTGTGCTTCCGTACGCCGCAGAACCAAGCCGATCGCACCCAGATCGCGACGATGGTGAGCGGCTTCACCGCGGGTGGCTACAAGTTGAAGAAGGTGTTCGCCGAATCCGCCGTGTACTGCATGGGACCGTGAGCATCGGACCATGACGAGGGAGCATCGCATGAATGGCTTCGCATTGAGTTTGTCCCCGTTGCGCCACGTCGAGCTGGCAGCGACGTTCATGGTGCTTGCGCTCATGGCCGCGTGCACCAGCAGCGGACCCGCCACTTCGGCAAGTCCGGTGACCGCGGCGCCCACCGCGCAGGCCTACACGGGCCCCGCGCCCGCCAACGCGGACGTGCAGGCGTTCCAGGTCAATCTATGGCAGAACATTGAAAGCCCGACCATGTGTGGCGGCTGCCATCACGCCGGTGGCCAGTCGCCGCAGTTCGCGCGCTCCGACAATATCAATCTCGCCTACGAGGCTGCGAATACGGTCGTCGACCTCACCAATCCGAGTCAGTCGGAGATGGTGCAGAAGGTCGCCGGCGGCCATAACTGCTGGCTCGCATCACCACAGGCCTGCGGCGCGACTCTGACGGTGTGGATCCAAAACTGGGCGGGCACCACCGCAGTCGGTAGTCAGCAGATCAAGCTTGTGCCGCCGCCGGAGCAGGACGTCGGCCCGAGCAAGACCTTTCCGGCCTCGCCGGCCGCCTTCGCCTCCCTCATCTGGCAGCCGATACTGGTGCCGTGGTGCTCGCGCTGTCATTCGGACAACGCGCTGACGCCGCAGGCGCCGTACTTCGCCAGCTCCAATGAACAAGAGGCATACGCGGATGCGCAGCCGAAGATCGATCTCATCGATCCGGCGCAGTCGCGCTTCGTCGTGCGCCTCGCCACCGAATTCCACCACTGCTGGTCGAACTGTGCGGCCAATGCGGCAACCATGCAGGCGGCCATCACCGCGTTCGCGAACGGCATTCCAACCACGAACGTCAATCCCAATCTCATCGTCTCGAAGCAGTTGTCGCTCTATCAGGGCACCGTCGCCTCCGGACAGAGTCGCTATGACAGTGCGCAGATCGCGCTCTACCAGTTCCAGACAGGCACCGGCAGCGTCGCCTACGACACCAGCGGCGTGCAGCCGGAGCTTGATCTGACACTCTTTGGCAACGTGACCTGGGTCGGAGGGTGGGGCATCAATATCGCCCCCGGAGGCAAGGCCCAAGGCTCGACCGAAGCGAGCCAGAAGCTTGCAAATCTCATCCAGTCGACCGGCGAGTTCTCGATCGAGGCGTGGATCGCCAATGGCAACGTCACGCAGACGAACGCCGACATCGTGAGCTATTCGGGCAGCGACAAGACGCGCAATGTGACGCTCTCGCAGCAGACGCAGCAGTACGAAGGCGAAGTCGAGAGCAGCGTGACCAACGCCAATGGCGATCCGCCGCTGCTCACCTCTGCCGCGGCCGCTCTTGCGCAGGCGTCACTGCAGCACGTGGTCCTGACCTACGATCCGATCAACGGCAGAAAATTCTACGTCAACGGCGTGTTCACCGGCGACGTCGACGCGCAGAAGGGCGGCTCGCTCGCCAATTGGGACAACACCTTCGCGCTGGTGCTCGGCTCGGAGGTGTCCGGCGACCATGCCTGGGCGGGCGTCATTCGCATGCTCGCCATTCATGATCGGGCACTGACGGCGGCGCAGGTGCAGCAGAATTTCGCGGCAGGAGTCGGCGAGAAGTACTACCTCCTGTTCGATGTGTCGAGTCTCGTCAACATGCCGCAGAGCTACATCATGCTGACAGCGTCCGAGCTCGACAGCTACTCGTACCTCTTCACGCGGCCGACGTTCATCAGCCTGGATCCGACGCAGAAGCCGAGCAATATCCCCATCGCCGGCATCCGCATCGGCATGAATGGCGCCGAGGTGGGAATCGGGCAGGCCTACCTGCCGCTCACTACGACCATCACGGCGGCGAATTACTCGCCCACCTCCGGGGAGGTACTGTCGACCGTCGGCACCGCGATCGCGGAGGAGAACGGACCTGCGCTGGATCAATTCTTCCTCACCTTCCAGCGCATTGGCAGCAAGAGCTACACGGAGCCGGTGCCGGCCGTGGCGACGCCTCCGGCGCCGACTAACACGGCCCCGAACCCCGACTACGGCGCGCGCACCTATGACAAGCTCTTGTACACGATGTCGAATATCACCGGCGTGCCGATCACAGACAGCGCGGTGGCGACCGCCTTCGCATCCGTAGAGGAATCGCTGCCTTCGGTCGCATCGGTCGATGCGTTCAGCGCAGCGAATCAGCAGGCCGTGGCACAGCTTGCAATCGTGTACTGCAGTGAGCTCGTCAACAATCCGACCCTGAGCCAGAAGTTCTTCCCCGGCTTGAATCTGTCGCAGCCGGCGGGCACGTACTTCGCAAGCCAGAGCAACATGAATCTGGTGATCAATCCGCTGATCACCAATGCGCAGATCACGACCATGAACGGCACACAGATCGTGACCCAGCCGCAGGCGTCGGACGTTGCGACGGAACTTACCAAACTGATCACTCTGTTGAGCGCCGGCCAGAACGGCGCTGGGCGCACCGCCGCTGTCACGACGGCCGCGTGCGCCGCAGTGCTCGGCAGCGCCGCAGTCATGCTGCACTGACAGCTTCCAGGAGAAACAAGCGTCATGATCATCCGCAAAAAGCCCCCACGGCAGCTGGGTCTTAAGGAACCCATCCGGCACGAGAATCACGCACCGCCACGCACCCGGCGCGACTTCCTCGGTCGCGGCCTCATCGCGGGCGCGGCTTACGTTACGGCGCCGACTTTCTTCAGCCTGTTTGCCAATCCGCGCGCAGCTTATGCGGCGCTCGCACCGGACATCGCCACACTCGTCACGGACTGCGGCATCGCCACCCAGGGCGCGGGGAAAATTCCCTTCATATGCTTCGACCTTGCGGGCGGTGCGAATCTGAACGGCTCGGAGGCGCTGATCGGCGGCACCGGCGGTCAGCTCGACTTTCTGTCGGTCGCCGGTTACGCAAATCTCGGACTGCCGGGCGACATGGTGCCCAATGCGCCGAATTCGGCAAGCCCGACCCATAACTGGATCAACACCTCGCTCGGGCTCGCATGGCACTCGGACGGTGCGATCCTGCGCGGCATTCTCTCGCGCGCGGCAGTGGGGACGCTGGCGAATACCAATGGCGCGGTGATTCCCGCACTGTCCGAGAACGATACCGTCAACAACCCGCACAATCCGATGTACGGCATCTATATGGCGGGAGCGAATGGCGCGCTCTTGCCGCTCATCGGCACCGAGCCTACCGTCTCCGGCGGCAACTCCGTGGCGCCGGCCGATATGATCAATCTCACCGTCACCCCAACCCTCGTGAATCAGGCGAGCGATGTGACCGGCCTCGTCAACACGGGTCAGCTCGGCACGCTGTTTACGAATCCGAGCGATGCGGTGGCGGTTCTCGAGTCGATCGCCCGGATCAGCGGCGGCAGCGACCCCGCCGCCTTTGGCGGCAAGCTCGCGCAGGTCAACATGCTCACGCGCGATACGGCCATCAAGACCGCACTGCGCTGCGGGTACGTGAAGTCAGCCGACCTCGTCGATCGCTATGGCAATCCCGCCACGCTGAACCCCAATCTCGACACGAACATCGTCGGCTCGAGCGGCATCTTCAGTCAGACCGAATACGAAGGCGATACTGACTACCAGGCGACCGCGGCCGTCATGAAGATGGTCGTCAACGGTTTCGCCGGGGCCGGCACCATCGAGATGGGGGGCTTTGACTACCACGGCCAGGGCCGCGCCACGGGTGAGACTCGAAATTTCCAGGCGGGCATCTGCATTGGCGCCTGCCTCGAGTACGCGGCGCGGGTGGGCATGCCGCTCATGCTCTACATATTCAGCGACGGCTCGTTGAACGCGAACGGGGTGATTGATACCACACCCGCCGGCCGTGGGAAGTTCATGTGGGCGAGCGACAACCAGACAACGGCCAACACGATCATGCTGGTCTACAACCCGAAGGGGCGGCCGACGCTGCTAAACGGTGCGGCGAGCCAGCAGATCGGCTTTTACGATTCAAACGGCTCGGTGGATACCACCGGCAGCCCCGCGGCGAACTCCGTGGAGCAGCTGGTTGAGACCGTGATCCTCAACTACATGGCGCTGCACGGCGATCAGGGCCAGTTTTCGACACTGTTTCCGAATCAGGGTCTGGGCAACGCAGCGGCACAGGATGCAGTTACCGCCTTCGAGCCGATCGTGAACGGCACGATCGGCGGCTGAGCGGGCCCCGAGAGCGCCGGCGCGGGCGCAGCGCGCCGTGCGCCTGTCGCGCAACACCGACGCCTGCCTTGGCCTGGGACCGGTCAACCTCGCAGGCCGCGCGCGCGCGGATTCGTGCCGCGTTCGTTGACTCTGTAAACTTCGCTGTGCGAGGGTTCGCCGTGCGCTGCGGCGGGCGTTCGGGCGTACGCAATTTTGCGGAGGATACTTTTGGGCCGGCAACAGGCGGACGGTCGCGCAGCGCGTTGCTCGCGCGCAGCATGGAAAGGGGTGCTCGGAGCTCTTGCCACCGCCGTGCTCGCCGCCTCGGCGGCGAGCTCTTATGGCCTCCTCGGCCATGAGGCGCCCGATTTCGCCTTGCACGCCGTCGGCGGCAGCAACGTGCGCCTCTCGGAACATCGCGGCGATGTCGTGGTCTTGAGCTTCTGGGGCAGCCGCTGCGGTCAGTGCCGCATGCAGCTCGCAGCCCTCGATCGCAGCTTTCGGACCTATCACTCCGCCGGTTTGCAGGTGTTCGGAGTCAATGTCGACGATGATCAAGGCGGTGCACTCGAATTCGCGCACAAGGAGGCGCTCGGTTTTCCGCTGCTGCTCGATCCGCAGAAGGCGGTGGCGCGGGCCTATCTTGTCGACAATCTGCCCATGACCGTCCTCATCGACCGTGGCGGCGCGGTGCGCCAGGTGCATCGGGACTTCAGTGCGAAGTTCGAGCCGGCCTACCTGCAACAGCTGCGCGTGCTGCTGAATGAATGATCGGAGACTTATGCTTCACGTCGTCCATCCTCGAAGGTTCCTCGCGCCGCAGATGGCAGTGCTGAGGCTCGTCGCGCTCGGCCTGCTCATGCTCGCGCCGCCCGCGGGCGCCTGGGCGCAGTCCGCCGCTGCCGCGCCGCCGGCGAGCGCAGCCAGCGCTGCACCCGGCGCTACCCCGAACCCGCAGGCGGCAAGTGCGCCTCCGGCCGCCACCGCAGCGGACGCGCCCGCCGCTGCCGGCACGGCGGCCAGTGCCGGCGGTGCGCCTGAGCCGGGCACCGACACGCGCGGTCTCGACCAGGACATTCAGGGACTGAAGAAGGACGTCGTCGATCTCAACCGGGACCTCTTCGTGCTCGAGGAGGAGCTTTTGTTTCCGGCCAATACGCAGGTGGCGGTATTCATCTCGATGGACGTCGGGGACTTCTTTGCGCTCGATGCGGTGACGCTGAAAATAGATCAAAAGGAAGTCGCGAACTATCTGTACACGCCGCGCGAAGTCGAGGCGCTTGGCAAGGGCGGCGTGCAGCGGTTGTACCTGGGCAATCTGAAAGCCGGCCCACACGAGCTCGTCGCCTTCTTCAGCGGCCAGGGTCCGCACGAGCGCGACTATCGCCGTGGAGCGACCCTCAAGTTCGAGAAAGGCATCGGGGCAAAGTACCTCGAGCTGAAAATCAACGACCGGCAGCGCCGCCAGCAGCCGGAGTTTGAAATCAAGGACTGGGAATAGGCCTTGCCGCAAAGGCCGCCGATGCGCTCGCTCCTCCTCATGGCCGCCGTCGCGATGCTCGCGACCTCGTCTGTCGAGGCTGCGCGGCCGGACCCCGAGAAGCTGCCGCCCACGCGCATCCGCGATCTGCACTATGGCGATGTGCTCTTTTACGTCTATACGGACGATGATTTCGAGGCGATCACGCGCCTCAATGCCTATGAGCATTGGAACCTGCTGCCGCATCACGAGCCGGAGGCACAGCTGCTCTTGGGCGGCCTGTATTTGTCGCTGGGGTTGCACAACGAGGCGGGCGCGCGCTTCGAGAAACTGCTCACTCCGGATATTCCCATCGGGGTGCGCAACCGCGCCTGGTTCTATCTGGCGCAGGTGTGGTACGCGCGCGGCTATCTTGACCGCGCCGAGCACGCGATCCGCGAGGTGCAAGGCCCGCTGCCTGCAGCGCTCGATGCCGAAAAAGAGCATCTGCTGGCAAATATCCTCCTGCGCCAGGGCCGCTTCGATGACGCCATACAGCTCCTGAAGGGCTGGAGCGGGCCGGCCGACTGGATGGCCTATGCGCGTTTCAATCTCGGCGTGGCGCTCATTCGCGCGGGCCGCCTCGGCGAGGCTGATCCGGTGTTGAGCGCCGTGGGCACGCTCAGCTCGAATAAGGAGGAGCTCCTCGCCCTCAAAGATCGGGCCAATCTTGCGCTCGGCTTTGCCTATGTGCAGGCCGAGAAGCCGCAGCTCGCGCTGCCGGTACTCGGGCGCGTGCGCCTGCAGGGGCCCTATTCGAACAAGGCACTCCTCGGCACTGGCTGGGCGGATGCGGCGCTCGGTGACTATCGCCGCGCGCTCACCCCGTGGCTTGAGTTGCGCGATCGCAATCTTCTGGATGCCGCGGTCCAGGAATCCTACCTCGCCGTGCCCTATGCCTTCGGCAAGCTTGCGGCCAACGCTCAGGCAGCGCAGTACTACGAGAGCGCGCTTGAATCCTTCGCAGCCGAGGATGGGCGGCTGGATCTGGCCATCGGTCGCATTCGCGACGGCACGATGCTCGATGCCATCCTCGACAAGGAGCAGGACAGCCACTACGGCTGGTTCTGGCAGCTTGAGCGCCTGCCTGAGGCGCCCGAGTCGCGCTACCTGTACGCAGTGCTTGCAGGCCATGATTTCCAGGAGGGCCTGAAGAACTATCGCGATCTCACCTACCTCGGGCACACCCTCGAGCATTGGTCCGGAAGCATGGAAGCCTTGGGCGACATGATCGATACGCGCGAACGCGCCTACGCCGAGCGCCTGCCACGTGCGGATGCGCTGCTCGCCACGGGAGCTGCCGATGAGCTGCAGCGGCGCCGCGAAGAGCTCGCCGGCCGCTTGAACTCCGTGACCGCCGAATCCGACGTCGCGGCCCTGGGTTCGCCGGAGGAGCGCGCGCAGTGGGCACAGATCCAGCGCATCGAGGGGCTGCTTGCCAGCGCGCCGCCCGGCAAGGAAACCGACGAGTATCGCGAGCGGCTGCGGCTGGTGAAGGGTGTCCTCTTCTATCACATGGATGAGGCCTTCAGGGCGCGCGTGTGGCAGCAGCACCGTGCCATCAAGGATCTGGATCTGGCGCTCGTTGAAGCTCAGAACCGCTGGGTGCGCGTGCAGCATGCGCGCAAGAGCATGCCCGTGAACACCGGCGAGTTTGCGGCGCGCATCGCGGCGCTGCAGGCGCGCATCGTGGCGCTGCAGGCGCGGCTCGTGAGCACGCAGCAGCGCCAGAATGGCTATCTTGCAGGCCTTGCCGTTGCGCAGCTGCAGGAGCAGAAGGATCGTCTGGCGGCGTACCGCGTGCAGGCGCGCTTTGAGCTTGCCTCCATGTATGACCGCGCGCAGGACGCGGACAAGGCGCGCAAACCGGGCGAGACGCCGCCGGCCGTTGCGCCGCTGCCCGCGACGGAGCCCAAGCCGTGAGCGCCCGCGCTTGCGCGGCACTGGCGGCGTTGCTCGCGCTCGGCGCGCTGCCTGCGCTCGGCGCCGATTCGAAGAACGCGCCCACGATTTCCGACTTGAACGCGCGCCCCGTCGATGTGCAGGCGGGCTCGCAGCCGCAAGGCGGCGCGGCCAAAGCCATGGACAACTATCGGCGCTTCCTCGAGCTGCAGGCGACCGATCCAAAATTGCGCGCCGAAGCGTTGCGGCGCCTGGGGGATCTGAATCTCGAGGCCGGCGAGTTAGAGCGCATGGAGAAGGAGGTCACGCAGATCGATCTGCAGGGCGCCGAGGCGATCAGGCTGTATTCGACGCTGCTCAAGGCCTATCCCAACTATCCGCGCAACGATGAGGTTCTCTACCAGCTCGCGCGCGCCTTCGAGACGACCGGCCAGAATGAGCAGGCGCTCGCGACTCTGGATCGCATCGAGAAGAGCTACCCGCAGAGCCGCCAGCTCGATGAGGTGCAGTTTCGCCGCGGCGAGCTGCTGTTCTCGGCGAAGCGCTACCCCGAGGCGCAGAAGGCCTACGAGGTGCCGATCGCACGCGGTGCGCAGTCCGCATTCTACGAGCAGAGTCTCTACAAGGAGGGCTGGTCGCTCTTCAAAGAGTCCATGAATGAGGAGAGCCTCGCCTCCTTCGCGACGCTGCTCGATGCGAAGCTCGGCACCCAGTCGGCGCGGCCCGTGAAGCTTGAGGATTTGAAGCGTGCGGATCAGGAGCTCGTCGAGGACACGCTGCGCGTGATGAGCATCACCTTCTCCTATCTCGACGGCGCAGCCTCGCTCGATCAGTTCGCGAAGCAGCGCGGCGATCGCCCGTACTGGCACCTGCTGTATTCGCGCCTCGGGGACCTGTACGTGGACAAGCAGCGCTACCAGGACGGCGCGAACACCTACCGCGCCTACGTCGCGCGCGATCCCAACAGCGAGTTCGCCCCGTTGCTTGCCATGCAGGAGATCGAGGCCTACCACAAGGGCGGCTTCAGCCAGCTGGTCCTCGACGGCAAGCACGACTTCTTGGAGCGCTATCACTTCGGCTCGCCCTTCTGGCAGGGACGCGAACGCTCGCAATTTCCGCAGGTGGTGCAGGAGCTGAAGATCAATCTGCTCGATGTCGCCACTTACTTCCACGCCACCGCCCAATCCTCGCACAAGACCGAAGACTACCTGGAGGCGGCGCGCTGGTACCGCGACTATCTGAGCTCCTTCCCGGATGATCCGGACTCCGCAGCCACCAACTATCTGCTCGCCGAGACACTCTTCGACAGTCACAGCTACGCGGATGCCGCCGCCGAGTACGAGCGCACCGCCTACGACTATCCGAAGAACGCCAAGTCCGCCACCGCCGGCTATGCCGCGCTCGTCGCCTATCAGAAGCATCAGGACGAATTGAGCGGCGCGGCGCAGAGCGCCTGGCATGCGAAGGCGACGGCCGCCGGCATCAAGTTTGCCGAGACTTTCCCCGAGCACCCGGACAGCGCCGGCGTGCTGACGCGGGCGGCGGAGGATGAGTTTGCGGCCAAGGACCTGCCGCGCGCCACGGAACTTGCGCAGCTGCTGCTCGCGCGCCAGCCGCCCGTCGATGCGAACAAGCAGCGCATCGCCTGGACAATCATTGCAGAATCGCAGTTCAGCTCCGGCACCTATGACCAGGCGGAAGCGGCGTTCCTGAAGGCGCGCGAGCTCTCGGGCAGCGATGCGAAACAGAAGAACGAGCTCAGCGAACGCGTGGCGGCCGATGTCTACAAGCAGGCCGAGGCGAAGCAGCAGGCGGGCAATGCCGCCGGCGCCGTCGACGACTACCTGCGCGTGGCGAAGGTCGCGCCGGACTCCAAAATCCGCGCCACCGCCGAATACGATGCCGCCGCGCAGCTCATCAATTTGAAGCAGTGGGATCGGGCGATCAGCGTACTCGAGGATTTCCGCCGCGATTTTCCGAAGAGCGAACTCTCCGCCGACGTGACGCGCAAGCTTGCGGTTGCATATTCCGAGGGCAATCGCCCGGGCCCGGCGGCGGCTGAATTCGAGCGTATCGCGGCGGATGCGCACGAGGATCCCAAGGTGCAGCGCGAGGCGCTGCTCGAGTCCGCGGATCTGTACGCCAAGGCCAATAATTCCCCCAAGGCGGTCGCGATGCTCGAGAAGTTCGTCGCTTCCCATCCGCCGCTCGGCGATGCGGTGGAGGCGCGCCAGCGCCTCGCCGACTACGCCGGCCACGCGGGCGATGCCACGCGCCAGGCGTACTGGGAGCGCGAAATCGTGCAGGCGGACGCCCAGGCGGGCGGCGCGCGCACCGACCGCACGCGCTACCTTGCCGGCAAGGCGCAGATCCAACTGGCCGTGCCGGCGCGCGATGCCTTTCGCAACGTCAAACTGGTGCTGCCTTTAAAGAAAAGCCTCATCGCCAAGCGCAAGGCGCTCGATGCGGCGCTGGTACTGTATAAGCGGGCTCTGGACTACCAGGTCGCCGAAGTGACGACCGCCGCGACCTTCGAGATGGCGGAGCTGTACCGCACGCTTGCGAAGGACATCCTTAATTCGGAGCGTCCGAAGAATCTTTCCAAGGAGGAACGTGAGCAGTACGACTCGCTCCTCGAGGAGCAGGTGTACCCCTTCGAGGAACAGGCGATCAGCCTGCACGAGGCCAATGCCGCGCGCGCCAAGGACGGGCTCTACGACGAATGGGTGAAGAAGAGCTATGACGTGCTCGCTGAACTTAAACCAGCGCGCTACGCCAAATCAGAGTTGTCGCAAGATGTGGTCACGACTTTCAAGTAACGCGGCTGAGCGCCTGGCAGGGGTTGGCCTTGCGGCGCTCCTCGCGAGCGCCTGCCACGCTGCGCCTCCGGTCAAGGAGCCGCCGGCGCCGCAGAGCGCACCCGTCGCCGCCGCGGCGGCGCCGGCAGCCCAGGAGCCGCCGCCGCGGGCGCTGGCGGATTTTGATCGCGCCGTGGGCCTGATGCGCGCCGGGAATCAGTCCGAGGCGGAAGCGCAGTTCCATGAGCTGGCGCTGGCCTACCCCTCGTTTGCAGGTCCCGACATCAACCTCGGGATCATGTATCGCAAGGCCGGCCGCTTGGTGGAGTCCGAACAGGCCCTAAAAGCCGCGACCTCGAGAAACAGCGCGAGCGCTCCGGCCTGGAATGAGCTTGGCGTCACGCTGCGGCTGCGCGGCGAGTTTGCCGAGGCCGCGGCCGCCTATGAGCACGCCATCGCCGCGGACGCGAACTACGCCCCCGCACACCGCAATCTGGGCGTCGTACTGGATCTGTATCTTGGGAAGCCTGAACGCGCGCTGACCGAGTTCGAGCGCTACCAGGAGCTTTCCCGGGAAGAGAAGCCGGTCAGCGTCTGGATTGCCGAACTCAAGCAACGTACGGCGCCGAAGAAGGCGCCGAGTTCATCCCCTGCGACGCCCCCTGCGACGCCCTCTGGAGAGCCATTATGACCCGTGCACACCGCCTGCTGGCCGCTGCTATCCTCGCAGCCGCCTATGCCTGGGGGGCGCTGGCCCAGGAGAAGCCGCCGGATGCTGCACCCGCGGCTGGCAAGGCGCAGGCTGCCCCGCAGGATCTGGAGCCCTCCGTAAATACCTCCGCTGCCCCCGGTGACGGCGATTCTCACCCCCAAGCGGCCCCCCTGCCGGCATCCGCACCTGCGCCATCTTCGGTAAAGACGGCCCCGAAAGGTGCCGCCGGCGCGACTGACGGCAAGCCCAAGGGCAATGCCAAGGACCGCATCGAGCTTGATCCGACGCAGATCACCGGCAATCGTGAGCTGCCGAAGGTACTGTATATCGTTCCGTGGAAGAGCTCGGACCTGAGCGACCTGGCCGGCCGGCCGGCCAATAGCCTCCTCGATGAGGTCCTGACCCCGGTTGATCGGGATGTCTTTCAGCGCGAGAACCGCTATTACAGGGCGCTGCAGCCTGATGAGCCGCGTCCCGGCGGCCGCGCCCCGGGGTCGCCCGCGGCGCCAGGCGCTGCGCCGCAGGCTGCGGCCGCGCCGCCCGCGCGGGATGAGAAGTAGGTCGCAGTTTTTTGTACATGTGTCATTCAGCTTTGTTGGGCTTGATTGAGTGGGAGTGAAGCCGATGGATTTATGGAACCTCATTGTTCGGTTCTTTCAGGGCGGCGGCGATTTCATGTATCCGATCGCCATCGTGCTCGTATTTGGGCTCGCGATCGCGATTGAACGCTACATCTATCTCACACGCTCTGCGGTGCAGAACCGCAACTTGTGGAACGACGTCGTGCCGCTGCTCGCCAAAGGCGACTTCCGCCAGGTTGTGCAGATCACCTCGAAGTCGGACGCCGCGATCGCGCAGATCTTGAATTACGGGCTCGCGCGCATTCAGTCGGCGCGCCGCCGCGACGATATCGAAAAGGCGATGGAAGAGAGCCTCATGGAGGTTGTGCCGCGCCTCGAGAAGCGCACGCACTACCTCGCAACGTTTGCCAATCTGGCAACGCTGCTGGGACTTCTCGGCACGGTGATGGGGCTCATCCGCGCGTTCGCGGCGGTCGCCACCGTCAATCCGGCGGAGAAGGCGAATCTGCTCTCGGCGAGCATCTCGGTGGCCATGAACTGTACGGCCTTTGGTCTCATGACCGCGGTGCCGATGCTGTTCATTCATGCGTGGCTGCAGACGAAGACCACAGAGATCATCGACAGTTTGGAGATGGCATCGGTCAAATTCCTGAACGCCATCACCGAGCGTAAAGTCGAGCCCGCTGAGGCCGCTTGAGCGGCTGACACGCTCCGGAAGGCCCTCGCATGCGCCGCACCTACGACGCCAAGAAGCTCGCGCGCCACAAGCGCAAGCCGGCTGAGCTCCTGCTCGTGCCGATGATCGACATCTTTACGGTGCTCGTCACTTTCTTGCTCATGACTGCGGTCTTCTCGCGCACCGTGGTTCTGGAGCTCGACCTGCCGGCGCAGCAGACGGAGTTCAAAGAGCCGCCACCGGGGCTGCAGCTAGAAGTGCTGGTGCACAAGGACTCCCTGCAGGTCGCCGACCGCAACAGCGGGCCGCTCGCGACGCTGCCGAATACGGCGGCCGGCTATGACTATGACGGTCTCACCACCTATCTGAAGCGCGTGAAGGCGAAGTTCCCCGAAAAGACCGACGCGAGCCTGCTCTTCGAGCCGGATGTTCCCTACGACATTCTGGTGCAGGTCATGGATCGGGTGCGCGTGTTTGAGACCGAGCAGGACGCGCACAGCGTGCAGGCCGAACTCTTTCCCGACATCTCGATAGGAGATGTGCCGCAATGAGCATGTCGAACCGCGCCCGGCGCATGGCCGAACATCACCTGCGGCACCGCGCGGATGCCACGCTCAATCTGATTCCGTTCATCGACATCCTGACGGTGATGGTGGCGTTTTTGCTCGTGTACTCGACCGAGGTGGAGGTCATTCAGAACACCAAGGGCGTGGAGGTCCCGCAGTCGATCGCGCAGACCTCGCCGCGTCAGTCGGTGGTGGTGATGATCACGAAAACGGACCTGTTCGTGCAGGGCGAGCGCATCACAAGCGTTGCCGATATCCGCGCCAACCCCGCGCCCATCATCGCCGCGCTGCACGACGCGCTGAAGCGGCCGATGCTAATCGGCCGCGAACTCTCCGCGCGCGATCTTGCTGCGCGTGAGATCACGATCATGGGCGATAAGTCGCTGCCCTACGACGTGCTGAAGAAGGTTATGGCCACTTGCACCGATGCCGACTACGGACGCATTTCCCTTGCAGTGCTGCAGAAGGAAAAGCCGTTCGTCGCCGCCCAGGTACCGGGGAATTAGGCTCTCGTGGAAAGATCGCTGTGCTGCTAGTCCCCTATTACCGCCGCTACGAGCTCGCCTGGGAAGGCGATTCCGAGGCGAGTGTGCGCTACCGCAGGATTCTGCGAGTGGGGCTCGCGCTGCTGTTGCTCCTGGGGATCCTGATCCCGCTGCTGCCCGCGCCGCCGCGCCCGGCGGGCGAGGAGGCCATTCCTCAGCGCCTCGCGCGCGTGATGATTGAGAATCAGGTGAAGCCGCCACCGCCCCCACCGCCGCCGCCGGTGCAGGAGCCGCCCAAGATCGAGCCGGTGAAGAAGATACCCGTCGAGCCGCCGCCGGTGGACCGCACGCAGCAGGCGCGCGAGAAGGCCGAGAAGCAGTTGAAGCAGGTCAAAGACGAGCTTGCGGACCTGCGCGAGCAGATGCCCGATCCGACGCTCGGGGAGACGAAGAACCTCACCGGCGCCGTGGGCGCGGATTCGCACGCGGAGCGCTCCCTCATTACCTCCAAAGTCGGCGCCGGCAGCGGCGGCATTACCTCGGCGAATTCGAGCCGCGGCTTCGGCAGCGGCGCGGGCTCGCTCACCGGGCATGAGACCACCGCGGTCTCCTCCGCGATCGCACGCTCGGGTCTTGATAACCGCCCCGCCACGCGCAGCGGCGCAAGCGGCAAAGCGGCGCGCTCGCGCGAGGAGATTGAGCTCGTCTTTGACCGCAACAAGGGCGCGATTTATGCGCTCTACAGCCGCGCCCTGCGCGACCGGCCGGACCTGCAGGGCAAGCTCGTGCTGGAGTTCACGATTGCGCCCTCGGGCGAGGTGACGATGTGCCGCCTGGTATCGAGCGAGCTTGGCGATCCGGAGCTTGAGAACAAGATCGTGCTGCGGGTAAAGTTGTTCCGCTTCGAGCCGAAGGACGTGGAGCCGATCACCACGACGAAGCCCATCGACTTTTTCCCCGCGTAACAGCGCGGATCGTTCGCATGTGAACATCGAATCGGAAATTCAGTATTTCACGGAGCTCGCCTATATCGACAAGGCGCGCCTGCTGAACCTCTTTCTGCACGAACTTGCCGAGGCCGCGCGCGCCACCTACGGGCCGACGGCCGATCAGGTCCACGATGCCTTGCATCTGCGCTTCGCGAATGAGCTCGTGCATCGCCTCACGCGCCTTGTTGAACAGCTGCTCGCGCAGGACGATACGCGGCCGACGGATGATGTCGTGCTGCGCATGCTGCTCGCGCCGCGCATCGACAAATTGGCCGAGCGCTGGGTATACGATGCCTACGGCCGCGCAATCCGCGGTTTCGAGAGCTACGACACGACCGTCCTGATGAATTCCTGAGCGCCGCGGCGCACGCGCCTTTGTTGCGCCCGCGCCGCGGGCCGATCAAAGTTTGCGCATGCTCAATGAGCCGCTGACCCAAGTCCTGATACTGCTCGCGGCGTCGCTCCTGGTCGTCACCATCGCGCGGCGCCTGGGTCTGCCGACCATCCTGGGCTATCTGATCGTCGGCATGGGCCTGGGCCCGCACGCCATCGGCGTCGTGTCCGAATCGCCGACGACGGACCGGTTGGCTGAGCTTGGTATCGTCTTCCTGCTGTTCACACTGGGACTGGAGTTTTCCTTTCCGCGCATGCTTGCCATGCGCGGCGAGGTGTTTGGCCTTGGCTCCGCACAGGTGACGCTTACGGTCGCGGTCGTGGCCGTCATCGCGCACCTCCTGGGCGTGCCATGGCTCATCGCGGTGGTCGTCGGCGGCGCCATCGCCATGAGCTCAACCGCGATCATCCTCCACGAGCTCACCGACCGTGCAGAGCTCAATCGCACCCACGGGCGGCTCGCCTTCAGCATGCTCCTGTTTCAGGATCTGGCGTTTGTACCGCTGCTCGCGCTCGCCTCCGCACTGGCGCGCGGCAGCGCCGCCGACTTCTCGGTGTTGGGGACGCTGCTGTTCCTCTCCGGCGGCGCACTCGCGGTCATGGTCGTGCTGGCCGCGGGGCGCTGGCTCCTGCGGCCGCTCTTCCACGTGATCGCCCATTCGCGTCTGCGCGAGCTCTTCACCCTCGCGGTGCTGTTTGTCGTGCTCGCGGCGGCGTGGACCTCGTACCTTGCCGGCCTGTCGCTCGCGCTCGGTGCGTTTCTCGCCGGCATGATGGTCGCCGAGACCGAGTACCGCCATCAGATCGAGGTGGTGATCCGGCCGTTCCGCGACATTCTCCTCGGGCTGTTTTTCATCTCCGTCGGCATGCTGCTCGACGTACGGCTGCTCGTCGGCGAGTTCGCGACCATCTCGGCGATGCTGCTGGGACTGGTGCTCATCAAGGGCGCGCTCGCTGCGCTCGCGACGCGCGCCTTCGTCGGCTCGGCGTTCAAAGCGATCCGCACCGGGGTCGTGATGGCGATCGGCGGCGAGTTCGGCATCGCGCTCTTCACCATCGCGCTGCGCGGCGGTTTGATTGCGCCGCAGTGGGGCGGGCCGCTGCTGGTGGCGATCGTACTCTCCATGGTCTTAAGCCCGCTCATCTTGAGCAACAACAAGCGCATCGCGCGTTTGCTGCTGCGCGAGCGCGGTCCGCCCACGACCGCCATCGAGCGCGAGGCTACGGCAACCGGGGAGATCGCCGCGCGCGATCACGTGATCCTCTGCGGCTACGGCCGCGTCGGGCAGAATGTTGCACGGGTGCTCGAATCGCAGGGGTTCGAATTCATTGCGCTCGATCTTGATCCGGCGCGCATCCGCGCGGCGCGCCAGACCGGCGATCCGGTGGTGTTTGGCGATTCTGCCGACGAGGACATGCTCGTACAGGCGGGCCTGCAGAATGCGAGCGCCGTGGTCGTGAGCTTTTCGGCGCCGGCGATCGCGATCGGGATCGTGCGCAGCATTCGGCGCCTGCGGCCGGATGTTCCCATCCTGGTGCGCACGCCCGACGATGCGCGTCTGACTGAGCTGCGCGCAGCGGGCGCCACCGAGGTCGTGCCGGAGACCTTCGAAGCGAGTCTCATGCTCGTCTCGCAGGTGCTGATACTGCTGCGCGTGCCGATGTGGCGCGTCGTGCGTACGATCGGCGAGATCAGGAACACTCGTTATGCGGTGCTGCGCAACATCGTCAGCCGCGATGGCGAGCAGCCGATCGACGATACGAATGAATATGAAGAGGAGGTCAAGTCCGTGGTGCTGCCACCGCAGGCCTGGGCCATCGGCCGCACGATTGATGAGGCGCGCGCGCGCGGCGCGCAGGTGGCATTTACGGGCATTCGCAGACAGGGCATATTGGGACGCGAACCGGCCGGCAATGCCTGCCTGCGCGAGGGCGACGTCGTCGTCATCTACGGGCCTCCCGAGGCGCTCGAGCATGCCGAAGCGATCCTGCTGGCAGGTTGACGCTGCGCCACAAACCCCGGCGCAGATGCTGCGCGCACTGGTGCGAACGGTGATTTCATGCATAAAAGTCGTCTATCCGGATTCATCATTGACTGCCAGACGGCTGATCTTGAGAGCGCAGCAGAATTCTGGAGCGCAGCGCTTGGCTTGCCGGTGAATCCCGCATCGGCGAAGCCCGAGGACGCCGCCTATCGCAGCTTGGACACCGGTCCCGATGGCCTCGATATCCAGGTGCAGCAGGTCGACCACCCGAGCCGCGTGCACTTGGATATTGAGACCGACAATGTGGCGGCGGAAGTCGAACGTCTGGTGAAGCTCGGCGCAAAAAAGCTTGGCATGGTGCGCAGCTGGTGCGTGATGGAGGCGCCCACCGGACAGCGCTTTTGCGTGGTGCGGCAGCAGCAGCGCCGCACGGATTTTGCCGCGCAGGCGCACACCTGGGACTGAGCGTCTTTTGACGTGTGCTTCCGGGTAGCCCAGGGATGCTCACCTGGCTGCGCGTTTGTCGAGGAGCCCGTTGCGTCGCGTCGTGGCTATCGCACCTCCTGCGCAGCCCGTCGCGAGTTAGAATGCAGGGTTCATCATGAACCGCAGCGAGATCCTTTTTCCGCCGCAGCACGCAGCGCTGCGCGAGGACGTGCATGCCTTGGGCGCGCTCGTGGGCGATATCCTGCGCGAGCAGGGCGGTGCCGCGCTCCTTGACCTCGTGGAACAGGACCGGGTGTGCGCCATCCGTCGCCGGGACGGCGATCCCCAGGCGGGGATCGAGCTTGCCGCGCGCGTGCAGGGACGGCCGCCGGCGGCGGCGCGCGATCTGGTGCGCGCCTTCTCGGCCTGGTTTCAGGTCGTCAACCTTGCGGAAAAAGTGCACCGCATCCGGCGCCGGCGCCAGTACTTCCTGAAGGAGAGCGCGCGGCCGCAGCCGGGCGGCGTTGAGGATGCGCTCGGCGCCCTCAAGGCGCGCGGCGCAAGCTTGGATGAGGTACTGGCGCTCATCGGCAGCCTGCGCGTCGAGCCCGTATTCATGGCGCATCCCACCGAATCGACACGGCGTACGATGCTGCGCAAACAGCAGCGCATCACGCAGCTCATGCTCGATCGCCTCGACCCCACTCTGGCGCCGAACGAAGTGCGCAGCATCGCCGGACGGTTGCGCACGGAACTCACCGCCGCGTGGCAGACCGAAGATCATCCGCGCGAGAAGCTCACCGTGTCCGATGAGCGCGAGCACGTGCTCTTCTATCTGGTTGAAATCCTGTACCGCGTCGTGCCGGCGTTCTACGATGAGATCGAACAGGCGCTCGAAAAACTCTATGGGGTGCCGCCGGACTCGCTCGAGCTGCCGACGATCCTGCATTTCGGCTCCTGGGTGGGCGGGGACATGGACGGCAACCCCGACGTGCATGCCAAAAGCATCCGCGAGACGCTCGCGCGGCAGCAGCAGATGATCGTGAACACCTACTTCGGGGAGTGCCAGACTCTCGTGCAGCAGCTCTCGCAGAGCGCGAGCCGCATCAGGGTGTCGGCATCGCTCACGGCGCGCATCGACGACTACATGACGCTCCTGCCGAGCGCCCGCACCAGCGTTTCCGTGCGCCATGATCGGATGCCGTACCGCGTATTTCTGGCACAGATCGGCGAGCGCCTGCGCCATACCTACGCCGGCCGTGCGAACGGCTATGAGAAGCCGCAGCAGTTTCGCGCCGACGTTCAGCTGATCGCCGACAGTTTGAAGGCCAACAAGGGCGCGCACGCGGGACTGTTTTTCGTGCGGCGGCTGTTGCGGCGCATAGACACCTTCGGCTTTCACATCGCAACCCTTGATGTCCGGCAGCACACGGGTGTGCACCATCAGATGGTGGCGCGCGGACTCGACGACCCTCATTGGCGCGCCCGTCCGCGCGAGGAGCGCCGGCAGCTGCTCGGCGCCGCCTTGGAGGGCGACGTGGGGCCGCGCGCCGAACTGGATCCCTTTGGCAAGCGCAGCCTGTCGGTGTTTGATGCGGTCATGCAGGGGCGCCATCGCTACGGCGCGGATGCGGTCGGTTATTTCATCGTTAGCGGCGCTGCCGGCGCGGACGATGTGCTGGCGGCGCTTCTGCTTGCGCGTTGGGCCGAAGCCTACGACAAGCGCTCAGGCGAGGTGGCACTTGATTTCGCCCCGATGTTTGAGTCCATCGAATCGCTCGAGCGCTGCGGCGAGATCATGCGCGAGCTCTTGGATGATGCGCGCTATCGCCGCCACCTGGAGGCGCGTGGCCGCAAGCAGTGCGTGCTCATCGGCTATTCCGATACCAATAAGGAGGCGGGGCTGTGCGCATCGCGCTTTGCCATCCACGAAGCGCAGCGCACCCTTGCGCAGGTGCTCACCGCCGACCACGAAAGCCATGTGATTTGTCACGCCCGCGGCGGCAGCATCGCGCGCGGCGGCGGCCGCATCGACGCCATCGTGCGCTCTGCGCCGGCGGAGGCCGTGAACGGTGTCCTGCGGCTCACCGAGCAGGGCGAGGTGGTGCAGCAAAACTACGGGCTGCGACCCATCGCCATGCGTACTTTGGAGCGCGCCTTCAATGCGCTGTCCCTATGCACGTACGCCGCGCGCACCGGCGCGCTTGGCAGCGATGATCGAGAGTTGCTGCAGTGCGCGGCAACAATTTCCGCGGAGAGCCGCGCAGCCTATCGGCGCCTGGTGCACGGCGAGCCCGCGTTCTACGACTACTTTCGCTTTGTAACGCCGATTGATGTGATCGAGCGGATGCAGATCGCAGCACGGCCGGTGTACCGCGCCGGCGTCGAGGCTCTGGGCGCGCTGCGGGCGGTACCGTGGGTGTTTGCCTGGACGCAGGCGCGCCACATGCTACCGGGCTGGTACGGCGCGGGCAGCGGCTTGCATGCCGCCATCGAACGCTTCGGTCTTGCGACGCTGCGCGCGGGCTATGCGAAATGGTTCTTTCTGCGCAATCTCATTGACGACATCGAGGCGATGCTCGCGCGCACGGATCTGGAAATCGCGCAGGCCTACAACATTCTCGCCCCGACGCCGCTGCACCGATTCTTCGCCGACATCCGGCGCGAATACGCAGCCGCGCGCGAACATGTGCTCGCCGTGAAGAATTGCACGGCGCTGCTCGACTCGGATCCGACACTGCAGCGCGCGCTGCAGCTGCGCAATCCCTATGTCGATCCGATGAACCTCATGCAGGTTGACCTGCTGCAGCGCTGGCGCGCGAGCGAGCGCGCGGACCGCGACCTGTTCGAAGCGCTGCTCGCGAGTATCGGCGGCATCGCGCAAGGCCTGCAGAGCACGGGTTAAAGGCGCGTGAACCGCGGGTTAAGCGTGCGCGCCGCCGAGGAGTGTGAGGTCGCTCTGGTCCTCGCCTTCATCCGCGAGCTTGCGCAATTTGAGCACCTCGCGCACGAGGTCGTGGCGACCGAGGATAACCTGCGGCAGGCGCTCTTTGGGCCGCGGCGCTATGCGGAGGTCGTGTTTGCCTGTATCGACGGCAATCCGGTGGGGTTCGCGCTCTACTTCCATTCGTTTTCGACATTCCTCGGCCGCCCGGGGCTGTATCTCGAGGATCTATTCGTACGGCCCGCGCAACGCGGTCGCGGTGTCGGGCGCTATCTGCTGCGCTGGCTTGCCCGCGCCGCACTCGAGCGCGGCTGCGGCCGGCTCGAGTGGGCGGTGCTCAACTGGAATGAGGCCGCTATCGGCTTCTATCAAAAGCTGGGCGCGGAGTTGAAGGAGGAATGGAAGGCATGCCGCGTGACGGGCGCGGCCCTTGAAGCTCTGGCAGCCGACTGACGGGTGCGCGCCGCTCTGCTCTGCCGCGGTGCAGCTGCGTTGTTGTCGAGAAGCTCCTCGAGCATCTCGCGCGCACGGGCGACGCGGCTCTTGATGGTTCCGACCGCACAGCCGCAGATGTTGGCGGCTTCCTCGTACGACAGGCCGCTCGCGCTGACGAGCAGCAATGCCGTGCGCTGGCCGGTCGGCAGCCTGGACAGGGCGCTATTGAGCTCGCGCAGTTCAATCTCGCCGTCGTGATCCGGGAGCACGCTCGGCTCGGGCAGCGTCGTCGTGTCGATACCCACGGCCTCGAACTTCTGGCGGCGCATTTGCGAGTAGTGCTCGTTGCGCAGAATGGTGAAGAGCCACGCCTTAAGATTGGTACCGGGCTGAAAGCGCTCGACGTTGGTGAGCGCCCGCAACAGCGCTTCTTGAACCAGGTCAGCGGCACGCACCGCGTCCCGGCACAGCGACCGCGCGAAGTTATGCATCTGAGGCATCAGGGCCACCATGTCGTCGGCTACCATTTTCGGGCGCTCCGGTGAGTGAATCGTGGAGCGCAAGGTACAGGGGCGTGAGTGCGGCAACAGTCGGCGCTTGGCCGCGCAACGCAGGGTGGCTTCCGAAGCGCGTGTCAGAGGATTCCTACACGCGCGCCCCAAGTCATGCGCGCCGCGATTCGACGGCGGGCAGTTGCATGGAGCGGCGATACTTGGTCACGGTGCGACGCGCGACCTTGACTCCGCGCCCGGTCAGAAGCTCGGTCAACTGCACATCCGACAGCGGGCGGCTGCGATCCTCGGCCGCGATGAATTCGCGCAGTAGCGCGCGAATGGCCGTGGCAGAGCAGGAGCCGCCGCTCGCGGTGGCGAGCTGGCGCGAAAAGAAGCGCTTGAACGAAATCACGCCGCGCGGGGTTGCCATGAATTTGTGACTCGTGGCACGCGACACCGTCGATTCGTGCAGATCAAGCTCCGCGGCGATCTCCCGCAGTGTGAGCGGGCGCATCGCCAGATCGCCGTATTCGAAAAAATTGCGCTGCCGCGCGACCACCGCCTCGGCCACACGCTGGATCGTAAGAAAGCGCTGTTGCAGGTTGCGCACCAGCCAGCGCGCCTCCTGCAGCTGCTGCGCAAGCGCCGCGCCGCCTTGGGCGCGCGCGCGCCGCAGGCATTCGGCGTAGTGCTGATTGACGCAAATGCGCGGATAGATCGCCGCATTGATGCTGACGACCCAACTTTTCTTGTCCTTGCGGACGATCACATCGGGCACGATGGCGCGTGGCTCAAACGTGCCGAGTTTGGAACCGGGACGCGGATCCAGTCCGCGTATGAGTTCGAATGCTTCCCGCAACTCGCCGTGCGTACACCCGAGAAGCGCGCGCAGCGGTGCATGATCGCGCGCTGCCATCATCGCAAGCTTGTCGTGCGCGATCTCGACCGCGAGCGCGTGCCCCGGCAATGAAGAATCCAGCGCCCGCAGCTGCAACGACAGACACTCGGCCAGATCGCGCGCCGCAACGCCGCACGGCTCGAGCGTCTGCACGATCCGCAGCGCGGTCTCCAATTCCCCGGGCAGCACTCCGGCCTCATCCGCCAGGAGCTTGTCGAGCGGCTGGCGCAGGAAGCCGTCCTCATCAAGCGCATCGACGATGACATTGGCGAGCGCGAAGTCGCGCTCGGGCAGACTCAGCAGCAGAAGCTGGTCCTTGAGCAGATCGCGCAACGACGCAGGCGATGCCGTCCATTCGGTCCAATCCGGAAGATCTTCGGCGCCGCTGCTCGAGGCGGGCGCGTCGGAATTTTCGAAATCGAAGTCCACCGCCTCTTCCGGGGACTCATCCTCCGCCGCACCCTCGGGCGCGTCGGCGACCTCCTCGAGAAAGGGATTAAGCGCCATGGCTTGGTGCAGTTCTTGCACGCAGTCCAATGCGGACAGCTGCAGCAACTTGACTGACTGCTGCAGCCTCGGCGTCAGAGCCAGCTGCTGCTTCAGTCGTAGGCCAATTACTGCGTTGAACATTCGAAAAATCCTGTGTGCAGACCCTCAACCGAACCTTAGGCAGCGGCTGTGCCAAACATCCCCGAGCAGCGCGGAGTTCTTGCAAAGACGTGTAAAAAACGCCCCACGACCCGCAGGCTTATTCACCAAAAGCAAAATGACATGAATACAATTCACGACGATCGTATGGGTTCCGAGGCGCCGCACCTGCGCGCGGCGATGAACCGTGAACGGCGCGCGCGCGCGTTTCTGGGGCGCGCCAAGGACGCGCTCGAAGTGGTCCTCGGCGTGGGCTGCGTGGGATTTTGCAGGATCCGCGCCACGCGCCGCAGGCTCATCGCCAACGCGCACTTCAAGGCGCATTTCGGCTGGCCGCCCGATGCGCTCCTCGAAGTGGGTGATCTTGATGCTCGCATCCACGAGGCGGATCGCGCCGCGTTTACGCAGGCGATCACAGCCGCGCTCGCGCAGGGCGCGCCGCTCACTCTTACCGTGCGGGCGCTGTGGCCCTCGGGTGTGGTGCAGCACATTGCGCTGCGCGGACGCTGGGCGCTGGCGGATCTTGCCGGCGGCGCCGTCCCGGACCCGGCCAACGAGCTCATGCTGGTCGCGAGCAACGTCACCGCTGAGCATCAGGCGCTGCAGGAGGCGCAGGCGCTCGCCGCGCGCGAAGCCGCGGGGCGGGCGCGCATCGCGGCGGAGCATCGCGTCGATCTCGAGCTCCTCGGGCTCCTGTCGCATCAGCTGCGTGCGCCGCTGAATTCGATCCTCGGCTGGAATCGGATTCTGGCCATCAAGCGCGGCGATGATCCGGAAATCAAAGCGATCACCGCGCGCATCGAACACAGCGGCAACGCCCAGCTGCGCATCGCAAATGACGTGCGCGATTTGGGGAACATGGGCTTGGGAAAGTTGAGCATCGATCCGCGCCCCATGAAGCTCGCCACTGTCACTGCCGCCGCCATCGAGGGCGCCAGCGCAGCCGCTCAGGCAAAGAGCATTGCGATTACGGCGGATTTCACCGCCGGTCCCGGGGAGATGCTCGGCGACACGGAGCGCTTGCAGCAGGCGCTCGCGAATCTGCTGTCAAATGCCGTCAAATTTACCCCGGCCGGCGGGAAGATCCGTGTCTGGCTGCGCCGCGAGGGAAGTCATCTGGAGCTCGCAGTTGCCGACACCGGACGGGGCATCGCGCCCGAACTTCTGCCGCACCTCTTCGATCGCCTATCGACGGCTGATGCGTCGCTTGCCAGTCACGCGGGAGAGCTTGGTATCGGTCTGGCGCTCGC
>Ga0302324_100006369_pt1 | contig 25465 bp, 21 predicted proteins | sample Palsa_T0_1_FD_201949 | JGI IMG/M metagenome (GOLD analysis project Ga0302324, IMG submission 201949) | Peat permafrost microbial communities from Stordalen Mire near Abisko, Sweden - Palsa_T0_1 | ecosystem: Environmental > Terrestrial > Soil > Palsa > Peat permafrost | place: Sweden: Abisko... | reverse complement strand
ACCGTCAACGGAAATGGGGGCCAGAGCAGGCTATAGATCCTTCGCCAATTACCGTCTCAGACTTCTAAACGCGTGTGCCTAATCAGCTTTTCGGTGGAACCCACCACTGAGTGACAAGAACCGGACTTTTTCGGACCGCTAAAGGTTGAAATCAGTGCCCAGGGGCGGAATCGAACCACCGACACGGGGATTTTCAGTCCCCTGCTCTACCGACTGAGCTACCTGGGCGAATGGTCCCCGCTGCTTTGGAGCGTGCTCCTCCGGGCGGCAGGGCGGGCAGGGATGCCACGCGGCCTGGGAGCCGTCAAGCGCCGCGACGCCTCGTCGGGGACCCCTACCTAGCGGCCCAAGTCGGCCGGGTCGGGCGGCGGGGGCTCGGCCGCGGGCAGCTCTGGAAAGCGTTGCTGGTGAAGCCGCACGTCGCGCACGAGGAAGAGCGCTGCGGCGGTGAGTACGCCAGCGTCGTCCAGGTAGCCGATGACGGGAATGAAGTCGGGAATGAGGTCAAACGGCCAGATGAGGTAGGCCACCGCCGCCACGCCCACCAGCTTGCGCCAGAGGGGCACCCGCCCATCGCGCACGTAGCGCCACAGCTTGTGCAGGATGCGCGTCTTCTCGAACGCCACTGCCCGTCCTCAGGGTTCCTCGCCCGAGTCGCCGCCCCCATCACCCGTGTCCCCGCCTTCAGTAGCGTCCTCGGCTGTGGCGGCATCTTCCTCCGCCGAGACCTCGGGAACCTCGCCCTCCCCGTTCCGCTCTTCGCCTCCGCCGTTGGTGTCCGCCTCCTCGGGGAGCCGGGAGAGGCCGGTCACCTTCTCGCCGGCGTTCTCCAGCGTGATGAGGCGCACCCCTTGCGTGTTGCGTCCGATGACTGAGATGTCGCCGACCTTCATCCGGATGAGCATCCCGCCGGAGGTGACGAGCATGATTTGGTCGCGGTCGCTCACCGGGACAGCGCCGACCACCAGCCCATTTCGCTCCGTGGTCTTGATGTCGATGATGCCCTTCCCACCGCGCCCCTGGACTCGGTACTCAGCCTCCTCGGTCCGCTTCCCGTAGCCCTTCTCGGTGACGGTGAGGATGGCGGTTCCCGGCTCAACCACATCCGCGCCGACCACCTCGTCGTCCTTCTCCAGGGTGACGCCCTTCACCCCGAAGGCGGTGCGGCCCATCGACCGGACCTCCTCCTCGGGGAAGCGAATGGACATGCCCAGGGCGGTGGAGAGGAGGATGTCCTTGCTCCCATCGGTGATGCGCACCGCCACCAGGCTGTCACCATCCTCGATGCCGAGGGCGATGATGCCCGCCGAGCGGACGTTGGAAAATGCGGCCAGGTCCGTCCTCTTCACCACGCCCTTGCGCGTGACGAAGAAGATGTACTGGCTCTCGGGGAACCCCTTGGTGACCACGACCGAGGCGAGCTTCTCGCCCTCCGCCATGTGCACCAGGTTGACGATGGGCTTTCCACGGGCCGCGCGCCCCGCCTGCGGAATCTCGTGCACCTTGAGCCAGTACAGCTTGCCGCGGGTGGTGATGGGCAAAATATAGGCGTGGGTGGAGGCCACGAAGAGGTCGGTGACGAAGTCGTCTTCCTTCGTCGCCGCACCGGTCTTGCCGCGACCTCCGCGCCGCTGGGCCCGGTACTCGGTGAGCGGGCTGCGCTTGATGTAGCCGGCGTGGGACAGGGTGACGACCATGTCTTCCTCGGCGATGAGGTCCTCGCTGGTGAGGGTCGCCGCGTCTCCGGTAATTTCGGTACGCCGGTCGTCACCGAATTTCTCCCGGACCTCCCTCAGCTCGGCGCGAATGACCGAGAGCAGCGACGTCTCGTTCTCGAGAATGTCGCGCAGCCGGAGGACGGAGCGCGTCAGCTCGAGAAGCTCGGTGAAGAGCTCCTCTCGCTGGATTCCAGTGAGGCGCTGGAGCCGCATCTCGAGAATCTGCTTGGCCTGCTCCTCGCTGAAACCGGTTCCCTCGTAGCGGTGCTCGAGCCCGGGGTAACGAGGCTCTTCGGCCTTGGCGCGAGCAACCAGCTGCTCCATCTGCAGCATCGCCTGGTCGAGGTCGAGCCGCGGCAAGTCCTGAAACGTCGGGTGCTCGTAGAGCGACGCTGAGAGCACGTGCGTCAATCCCCAACGGGCCTCCTCCGGGTCCTTGGAGCGACGGATGATGGTGATGACGAGGTCGATGATGTCCTGCGCGACGAGCAGGCCCTCCACCACGTGGAGGCGCTTCTCGGCGTGCCTCAGCTCGAAGCGGCTCCGCCTGGTGACCACCTCTCGGCGGTGGGAGATGAAGCGCTCCAGCATCTCCTTGAGGTTGAAGGTGCGTGGCTGGCCGCCATCGATGGCCAGCAGCACCACACCGAAGGTGGTCTGCAGCGGGGTGAGCGCGAAGAGGTTGTTGAGCACCACGCCGGCGATGGCGTCGCGCTTGAGCTCGAGGACGAGCCGCATGCCGCGGCGGTCCGACTCGTCGCGGATTTGCGAGATGCCGTCGAGGCGCTTGTCACGTACCAGCTCGGCAATCTTCTCCACCAGGCGTGCCTTGTTCACCTGGTAGGGAATCTCGCTGACGATGATGCTCTCGCGGTCGGAGTCGCGGGACTCGACCTCGGTCCGCGCCCGCAGGGTGAGCTGGCCGCGTCCCGTCTCATAGGCGCGCTGGATGCCCTCGCGGCCAAGGATGAAGCCCGAGGTGGGAAAGTCCGGCCCGGGGATGAAGCGCATGAGGTCGGCGACGCTGGCCTTGGGCTCGTCGATGAGGTGCAGCGTGCCGTCGATGACTTCGCGCATGTTGTGCGGCGGCACATTGGTGGTCATTCCCACCGCGATGCCCGAGCTCCCGTTCACCAGGAGATTCGGAAAGCGCGTCGGCAGCACCAGCGGCTCGGTGGTGGCGTCGTCGAAGTTCGGGCCGAAGTCGACGGTCTCCTTGTCGATGTCGGCGAGCATCGACTCGGCGAGCTCGGTCATCCGGCACTCGGTGTAGCGGTAGGCGGCTGCCGAATCCCCGTCGATGCTCCCGAAGTTCCCCTGCCCATCGACGAGCAGGTAGCGCATGTTCCAAGGCTGGGCGAGCCGGACCAGCGCGTCGTAGACGGAGGCGTCGCCATGGGGGTGGTACTTCTTGAGGACCTCGCCCACCACACCTGCGCACTTGCTGTACTTGCGGTTGTGGAGCAGCCCCTCGTCCTGCATCGCGTAGAGGATGCGGCGGTGGACGGGCTTCAAGCCATCGCGCACGTCCGGGAGCGCGCGACCGACGATGACCGACATCGAGTAGTCGAGGTAGCTGCGCCGCATCTCGTCCTCGATGTTGATGGGGACGAGGTCGCCAGCCCCTCCCGGTGGCGCAGGAGGAGCGGGCGGAGTGGGAATGTCGTCGGACATGGGTGAGGGGACTTGGGGTGGAGCGAGGCCCGTCGGTGGGCGTCGTGAACTGAGCCTCTACTCCGTCGTAACTGCCCGCAACCCTTCAGTCAATCCGTCCCGATGAGGGATTTCGAGTGGGTTTTCCAGCCTACCATCAATGAAGCAAATTACGGCTCCATTGAAAGAGAAATGAGGCACTTGGCGCTAGAGAACTACTCGTTGGCCAAAGGGCCACAGGGCGACGAGAGCAAACTTCAGGTGTTGGACGGCGAAGGGGATGCCGATGATGGTGAGCGCCGAGGCGAGGGCCAGCGCGAGGTGACTCAAACAAATCCACACGCCGGCAAAGACGAGCCACAGCACGTTGGCGATGGTGTGAATGGCCCCACCACCCGCCGGCACGACGTCCTTTCCAAACGGCCACGCACCCAGGCCGGCGAGCTTGAAGCATTGCAAGCCGAACGGGATGCCGATGACGCTGACGCACAGCACGACCCCGGCGAGCAGGTATTCGAGCCCAATCAGCCAGCCGCCGCCGAAGATGAACCACAGTACGTTGAGGATGAGCCGCATTCAGGTATCTCACGCACGCCGGACCCGGCGATTGCCCGGGGAGTAGCGCGGAGGATGGGTGTTGCCGGCGTCTACTCCGACGCAGGGGTGCTTCGGTCCTTGGGTTCCGCTGGCTCCGGAACGGCGCCTTTCATGCGGCGGAGCAACTCGGTTGCCTCCCGTCCCACCTCGCCGTGCGGGTCGAGCGCGAGCGCGCGCTCGAGCGCCTCGCGGGCCTCCGCCTTATTTCCCTTCAGGCGCAGCGCTGCGCCCAGGTGCAGGTGGGCCCGTGGGTTGTCACGTTCCATGCGCAGCGCCTTGCGGAAGGCCTCGATGGCGCGGTCCACCTCGCCTGCGATGAGCTCGTCCTTGCCCGCCTGGACGAAGCGGCCCGAGTCATTGACGAGCTCCACCGACAGCACGCTCTTGCCGGCGACATTCACCAGCAGCGTCCGGAGGATTCCCGTCCAGTAGAAGGTGAGCCCCTCGGCGGCGATGACCGCCGCCAGGGGAAGGTCAGGCAGAAGCTGCTTCCCACGGAACTTGAAGCGGACCCGCGTGTACCGCCCCTTGTTCGCCAGGGCCCCGACCTCGGTCCTGAGCTTCTGCAACATCTCCTCGATTCGCCCCGGCTCGACATCCACGGTGCGTGCGCCCGAGCCGGCGACCTTCTGCGCTGGAGCCGCACGCCGCTTGGGGGACTGACGCTTCGGGGGCCGGCGAGCGGCAGCCGGCCGCTGTCGTTTGGGTTTCTTGAGGTCACGAGCCACGGAGACGCTCCTGGGGCTGGAGTTCGCGGATCCCCTTGGGATCGACGGTGAGGAAAAAGAGCGGCTTTTCCGCCTCGCGCCGCTCGTTGAAAGTCGTCCTTCCGGTAGCACCCTCGAAGTCCTTCACCGCGGCCAGCGCCGCGCGGACCGCCTCCCGGGTGAGCGGGGTCGGCTGCGCCTCGAGCACCTGACGGAGGATGCGCGCCGAGTCGTAGGCCACCGCGTCGAGGAGCAGCGGGGTGGCGTCGGGGTAGGCCTCGGCATAGGCATGCACGAAGCGCCGCGTCGCCTCGCGGCTGCTCTCCGCGTAGAAGCCGTCGACGAAGACGCTGCATAGGACGAATTTCCCTCCGCGCTCAATCAAGCGGGGGATTCCCTCCGTGTTCTTCGGCGAATTCCATCCCTGGCCACCGAGCAGAGTGACGAAGTGGATGTCCGTCTTTCCGGTAGTCTTTTTCAGCTTCTCAATTTCCTTGGCATCGCAGGTGTTGGTGATGATGTCCTCCACCGCCAGCGCCGGGGCAATGAGACCCACCCGGGACCACTCATCGGGGATGAAGAGCGCCTCGAAGTCCACAATCGGCTCCAGGTCCTTCCTCGCCCTCTCCAGCGCCTTGCGCCGTCGGAAGGCGTCCTTGGCATCCTTGGTGGCCGCCCTGGCGTCCTCCAGGTAGTCCATGCGGTCCTCGAGGTAGTACCGGCCAACCAGCTTCTTCGCCTCGGAGGTGAAGGTGGTCTGGTCGTTGGCGTAGGACTCCGCGCCTCGCACCGCTGCGCCGTGCGCGGCGACTTGGTCCCAGAAGTCGTTCGTCATCTCCACGCCATAGGGCGTATTCGGGTAAAGCACCGCGAAGCTCTTGTAGCCCATGACGTCGATGGCCCAGGCGGCGAGCGCGCGCCCTTCGGCGGAGTAGGTGAGCATGTTGCGGAAGACGAAGGGGCCGATGTCGGTGACGTCCTCATTTCGAGTGAGCGTCAGAAGCGGCAGCCCCAGGTCCTGGGCCACCACCGCCGCCCGCCGACTGTCATCGCCGAAGAGTGGCCCGATGGCTGCGGCGGCGCCGTCCTCGAAGACCAGCTCCTCCACGGCGGCCGCCGCGCGAGCCGGGTCCCCCTGGGTGTCCTTCACCAGAAGCTCGACGTCGCTGCCCTTGAGGGCCAGCTTGATGCCCCGCATCACCGCTTCCCCCAGGCGCTGGTACTTGCCGGTGAGTGGGACGAGCACCCCGAGGGTGCGGCCCCTGACCACCCCCACCCGGTCCACGCGGGCAAGCATGGTTTGCGCCTGCTGCGCGTAGGGGCTGCCCGGCGCCTTTTGCAGGAGGGCCTGCAGCGTTGGCTTGAGGCGCGGGTCGCGGATGTGGGCGTACACCCGAGCCAGCTTGAAGGTGAGCATGGGCCAGGCTGGGTGCGAGGGGGACAGGTCGTCCTGGACGCGGGCCACCTCGTCCAGGGTGACCGAGACGTCGATGAGGGACGCCACCTCGTCCAGCGCCGCCTGCCGTTCCTCGGGCGTCGCGGCGGACTCTGCCCGCTCCAGGGCCAGCTTCAACGCCTGGTTCGCGAGCCGCGCCCCCTCGGCGGAGCGCCGAAGCGCATCGTCCAGCTCGGCCCGCTGCTCGGCCGGTATTTTCTCTCGCAAGGGAAGCAGCGTCTGGTACGCGTCGCGGTAGGCCTTCAGCTGGAGCGCGCTCTCCCCAAGCTTCAGCCGGGCATCCACCGCCTTGGCGAAGAGAGGGTTCTCGAAGAGCAGCTCGTTGAGCTGCTTGCGAGCGACCGCGTATTCTCCCAAGTCGTAGGCAATGACGGCGGCGCGGTAGAGCGCTTCCTCGCCGGCCACGGTGGAAGGGTAGGCCCTTCGCACGCTGAGGTAAATCTCCACCTGTTTCGGTTTGGCCTGTCCGGCCGCGGCGACGTCAGCGGCCCTCAGGGCCTCCGCAGCGCGGGTGTCCGGCCGCGGCTCCACCTCGGGCCTGCGGCCCATGGGCGGCACGTTGGGGTTTTCCGGAAGCCCGGTGGTGGCGCAGCCGAAGACGAGCAGGCACAGCGGCCCCAAAAGGCCGAAAAGCCTCACCGACGCAGGACGACGCATGGGGGGTTGCATAGCAGAAGCTCCGGGCGCCCCCATGCTCAACGCGCGGGGCCCACGGTGCTTGCACGTCGAGCGCCAGTGCCCCAGCTCCCGGGGTGGGCAGGACTCGGGGTTTTCCAGCATTTCCAGGAGGTGGCCCGGTCGGGGGCCGGGCGATCAGCCGAACAGCTCGCGCACTTTTTCCAGGAAGCTCTTCACCTGCGGCTGGGTACGCTCGGCCCCGAGCTCGGCGAAACGCTCCAGCAATTCCCGTTGCTCGGCGGAGAGTTCGGTGGGTGTCTCCACCACCACCCGCACGTGCTGGTCTCCTTTGCCCCCGCCGTGGAGATGGGCGATGCCCTTCCCCTTGAGCCGGAACACCTTGCCGGACTGGGTCCCGGAGGGGATTCGCATCTTCACCTTGCCCTCCAGGGTGGGGACGTCGATGTGCACACCAAGCGCGGCCTGGGCGAAGGAGATGGGTACCTCGCACAGCACCTCGGCATCCTCCCGGACGAAGATGGCGTGCTCCTTCACGTGGGCCACCACGTAAAGGTCCCCCGGCGGGCCCCCCAACTCGCCCGGCTCGCCCTCCCCCACAAGGCGAATGCGCGTCCCGCTGTCCACGCCCGGAGGGATTTTTACCGAAAGCGTGGTCTCGGACTCGGTGCGCCCCACGCCCCGACACTTCGCGCATGGCGCCGTGGCCACCTGGCCGGCGCCGCCGCACGTTCCGCACGGTCGACTGACCGAGAAGAAGCCTTGCGTGTGCCGCACCTCCCCGCCACCGCCGCAGCTCGGGCACTGCCGGAGTTGCTTGTCCTTGCTGCCAGTGCCCTCGCACACCTCGCAGCGCTTGGGGCGGGGAATCTTCACCGAGACTTCGGTGCCAAAGGCCGCCTCCTCGAACGACATCTCGAGGTTGTAGCGAAGGTCTGAGCCCCGGGACCGGCCGCCGCGACGCGAGCGCCCGCCGAAAATGTCTCCGAAAATCTCGGACAGCACGTCGTTGATGCCAGAGCTGTTGAAGCCGCCAAAGTCGAAGGGGACAGCGGAGTGTCCGAACCTGTCGTAGCGACCGCGTTTCTCCGGGTCGGAAAGCACCTCGTACGCCTCGGAGGCTTCCTTGAAGCGCTCCTCGGCGACCTTGTCGCCGGGATTCCGGTCCGGGTGGTACTGCATGGCCAGCTTCCGGTAGGCGGACTTGAGGTCAGCCGGGGACGCCTGCCGTGCAACGCCCAATACTTCGTAGTAGTCGCGCTTCCGGGCTGCTGCGGCGGGCAATCTCTAGTCTCCTGACAAGTGCGGATGACTATAACGCGCGATTCTGGACTGGCCAGCCCGCTTCGGCGGTTGTGGGGATTGCTGCGTCCCTACCGTCTGCGCGTAGCGCTGGCTCTTGTGGCGGCCACCGTCTCCGCCGCCGCAGCCGCCACCTATGCCTGGCTGGTGGGCCCGCTGCTGAAGGGGGTGCTTCTCGGAGGAGCCGTCCAGCTCGGGCCCATGGAATTGCAAACTGCTGTCTGGCGCTGGGTTCTCCCGGGCGCGGTGATGGCCGCGGCCCTGGTGAAGGCCACCGCGCAGTTCCTTCAGACGGGATGGATGCAGTCGGTAGGCCAGCGAGTGCTCGCGGCCTTCCGGGCCGAAGTCTTCGCTCACCTCGTCTGGGTACCGGCCCGGACGCTGGAGGACCGCTCCTCGGGCGACGTGGTAGCTCGCCTCACCGCCGACGTGGCGCAGCTGGAATTCGCCGTCACCCAGGGGCTTACCTCCTACGTCCGCGAGGGCCTGCAACTGCTGGCCCTGCTGGTGCTGTGCGCCGTCCTGGACTGGCGCCTCTTCCTCCTCTCCTTCGTCGTACTTCCTCTCACGCTGCTTCCGGTGCTGCGGTTTGCCCGCGCCGTGAAGCGCGCCGCACGCTCGACGCAGGGCAGCCTCGGCCGACTCACGGCCCTGGTGGGTGAGCAGCTGCACGGGCTTCCCGTGCTTCAGGCGTACGGTGCCGAGGGAAGGGCCCAAGAACGCTTCGATGCCGAGCAACGCCTCTACATGCGCGAGATGGACCGTTCTCTCCTCTTGCGCGGCGCAGCCAGCCCGACGGTGGAGCTGCTCGGCGTCACGGGGCTGGCGCTGGCCCTGGCCGTGGGAGCACGGGCGGTGGCGCGCGAGCCGTCGCTTGCCGCGCACCTGCTGAGCTACGTCGGGGCGGTGATGCTCATGTATGGGCCCCTGAAGAGCCTCTCCGGCACCTTCGCCCAGGTGCTGCAGGGCCTGGGGGCAGCCGAGCGACTGCTCGAGCTCGAGGCGCTCCCGCGAGCCCCGGACGCGGGCCGGCCGGTTAAACCGCTTGGCCAGGCGGTGCGTTTCCAGGACGTCCGCGTGCGCTACGCCGAGGACCGGGACGAGGCGCTTACCGGGCTAACGCTGGTAGTCCCCGCTGGAAAGACGGCGGCGCTGGTGGGGGCTTCGGGCGTGGGCAAGTCCACGGCCTTTGCTGCGCTGCTGGGCTTCGTCGAGCCCACTGCCGGGTCCATTTCCTGGGACGGTGAGGACGTCCGGACGCTGCGCTCCTCGGCGCTACGGGCGCAAATGGCCTGGGTGGCCCAGGAGCCCGTTCTCTTCTCCGGTTCGGTACGCGACGCGGTGCTGCTCGGGCGGCCGGCGGCCAGCGACACCGAGGTGTGGGAAGCCCTCCGGCTGGCCCACGCCGAGGGCTTCGTCCGAGGTTTCCCCCGCGGCCTGGAGGAGGAAGTGGGCGAGCGCGGGGCGAGACTCTCCGGCGGACAGCGCCAGCGGCTGGCCATCGCGCGGGCCTTCCTGCGCCAGCCCTCGCTGCTGCTCCTCGACGAGCCCAGTAGCTCACTGGACGCGGCCTCGGAGGCCGAAGTGCGCGAGGGACTGCGTGACTTGATGGTGGGACGCACGACGCTCGTCATCGCCCACCGTCTGTCCACAGTGCGCCACGCCGACGTCCTCTACGTGCTCGAGGCCGGGCAGGTGGTTGAGCAGGGCACGCATGCCGAGCTCGTGGCGCGCAACGGCGTCTACGCGCGGCTCCTCACTCAGGGTGGCGCGCTGCTCGAGGAGCTCGAGGAGCCCCACGCCGGCGCTGAAGCCCGTTAGTCTCTGCCCGGAATGGCCCAGAGCCACTCTCCCTTTGACCGCCGCTTCGAGGGCGCCGCTGTCCTGGCCGGGCTCCTCGCGCTGGCCGGCTCCCCGGACGGGCCAGAGGAGGTGCTCGCGCATTTCCGTCAGGCGCGCCAGGCCGGGCTCGCCCCAGGCGACGTCATCCCAGCACTCTTTCCTGAAGAGCCTCGCTTCGCAGAGCCGGACAATGCCCGGCGGCTCTTCCAGAACCTGCTTGGGCTCTGGGACCTGTGCGCGGGCCCGGTCAGCCTCGCCCTTCCCGGCCCCCGTCCGAAGAAGCCCAAGCCGGTTCCGCCCGAGCCGCTCGGCGAGGGCCCTCCCACGGCCCAGTGGGTGGAGTCGGCCGGGGAGTACATCGACCAGGACGCCCGGGCGCGCCTGCGTTTGTTGCATTCCTTCGAAAATCGCCAGGACGCCCTGGTCACCTTCCTTGACGAGGAGGGCCTATCCGATGAAGGGTATGGGGTCCTACGGCATCTGGCCTTCGAGCTTCATGCGATGCTCGAGCTGGGGTACGGGACAGCGCCAGCCCGGGTCGACCCCGCGGCGCTGATGGGAAGCCCCGGCGGCGACGGGGGCCCGTCCGCGTTGGTTTCCTACGCGGACGAAGCGCTCTTCGAGGCCGAGCAGGACGAGGAAGCGCCCGTACCGGCTGCCGAAGGTGCCGCGCTGCGGGAGTGGATGAGAAAGCTCGTCGCGGCCCTCTGGGCAGCGCGACGCACGTGAAGGTGGTGCAAGACATGCCCAAGGACGACGACCAGGGCGGCGGATTCAGCGGCAAACGCAACAAGAGCTGGCGCGAAATCGACTCCCAGCGCGGGAAGAGCAAGTACCACTCCCGCCAAGACGACCCGGCCCAGCAGCGCATCGAGCGCAGCGCGAGCTACAGCCGTTACAAAATCGCGGCCGACGCCCTCTTCAAGGGCGGCGAGCTGCCGGAGGGGCTGGCCAAGACGTTCGACCCCGAGGGAAAGCGCAAGGCACAGCGGGAAGCCATGTTGCAGCTTCGCGAGATGGACCGGAAAGCCTGGGTGCAGGGTGTACTCGACTACCTGGAGAAGTTCCCGGAGCTGCCGGAGGACCCTTATTTCCTCGACTCGCTCCTCGACCACCCCAAAGAGCGGGTGGTGGAGAAGGCGCTCGGATGTCTCGAGGCCCTCAACGAGGAGGGCAAGCTGAAGACGAAGCTCCCCAAGAGCCTCGACGAGCGGCTGAAGTCCATTGAATTGACGAGCATGGACCCCGAGCTTCAGGGCCGGGCCAAGACGCTCAGGGGACAGCTCTGGCCTTGACGGCCTAACCTCCGGCTTCGTGGCACAGGTCGACATCCCGGCTCCCCACGGCCACCTGGAGGGTCTCCTCTGGACGCAGGACGCCCCGCGCGGCGCGGCGCTCGTCTGCCATCCGCACCCACTCGCCGGAGGAAACCTCCACAACACCGTCACCTACCGGGTGGCGGCCGCCTTCCGGACCGCGCGATGCAGCGTCCTGCGTTTCAACTTTCGCGGGGTGGGCGCCTCCACCGGCGCCTACGACAGCGGCCCGGGCGAGCTCGAGGACGCGCGCACCGCACTGGACTGGCTCGAGGGCCAAGTGCCGGGCGTCCCGCTGGCGGTGGCGGGCTTCAGCTTTGGCGCCCGCACGGCGCTCGAGCTGGCGGCGGTCGAGCCTCGGGTGGCGCGGGTGCTGGCGGTGGGAATGGCGACCCGTCTCTTCGAGCTCTCGGTGGCCGAGTCGCTCCATCAGCCGGTGGCCGTCATCCAGTCGCTGCGGGATGAGTTTGCTTCCATCGAGGACGTCCGTGCCCTGGTGGCGCGCATTCCCCACGCTCGTCTCTTCGAGCTGCCCGAGGCGGACCACCTCCTCACCGGCAAGGAACGCGAATTCGACGCCGTCTGCGCCACAGCCGTGCACTGGCTCCTCGAGACCTCGTGACGCACACGGTAAGAGAAGCCCGCGCCGCCGACGCGTCCCAGCTGCGCGCCCTGCGGCTCGAGGCGGGCTGGGAGGCTGAGGCCGTCCCTTCCTGGTACGGGGCAATGGCACGCGGTGAGCGAGGCATGTGGGTGGCGGAGCTAGAGGGCCAGGTGGTGGCGATGGTGGCGCTGGACTTCGTGGACACAGACCCGGACGTCGCCGACGGCGGGAGGACTGCAGCCGTCACCAGTCTTGCGGTGACCGCAGCAGCCGCCCGCCGGGGACTTGGCCGCTCCCTGACGCTCTTCGCCGAGGAGCAAGCCCGGGCCCGCGGCGTGCGGGTGCTCACCCTCAACACCCGGCCCAGCAATGCGGCCGCACTCGCGCTCTACGAGAGCCTCGGCTACCAGGCCTTCAAGCAAGAGGCTCGCCCTTGGGGGCAGGCCGTCTTTCTGCGCAAGACGCTGGAAGGTGCTCGGTGAGGGCGATGGTGCTGGAGCAGGTGGGCGGCCCGCTTCTGGCACGCACCGTGGCGGACCCTGCCCCCAGCGCAGAGCAGGTGCTGCTCGAGGTAAGCGCCTGCGGCGTATGCCGGACGGACCTCCATGTCCTTGACGGGGAGCTGCCCAACCCGAAGCTGCCATTGGTGCTGGGCCACCAGGTGGTGGGCCGGGTGCTGGCGCGGGGGGACGCTGTGCAACACCTCGCACTGGGCCAACGGGTGGGCGTCCCCTGGCTCGGCTGGACGGACGGCACCTGCAGCTACTGCCTCTCGGGGCGCGAGAACCTCTGCCCCAACGCCCGCTTCACCGGCTACCAACTCGATGGAGGGTACGCCGAGCGCACCGTGGCCGACGCCCGGTACTGCTTTCCTCTGCCCGAGGGGCTCGACGACGTCCACGCGGCGCCTCTTTTGTGCGCCGGGCTGATTGGCTTCCGGGCCCTGCGCCTTGCCGGAAGCGGCGAGAAGCTCGGCCTCTATGGCTTTGGTGCTTCCGCGCACCTCGTTGCCCAGGTGGCTCGCTACCAGGGCCGCCGGGTGTTTGCCTTCACCCGCGACGGAGACGTCGCAGACCAGGACTTCGCCCGTGCGCAGGGGGTGGAGTGGGCGGGTGGCTCGAACGAGCGGCCACCCGAGCCCCTCGACGCCGCCATCCTCTTCGCTCCGGTGGGCAGCCTGGTGGTGCGGGCGCTGGAGGCGGTGGGCCCGGGCGGCAAGGTGGTGTGCGCCGGCATCCACATGAGCGACATCCCCAGCTTCCCCTACCGGCTCCTGTGGGAGGAACGCATGGTGCGCAGCGTGGCCAACCTCACGCGCGAGGACGGCGCCCAGTTTCTGCAGCTCGTCCCCCGAGTGCCGGTGAAGCCGGAGGTGACGGTGTTTCCACTGGCGCAGGCCAATGAAGCGCTCGAGGCGTTGCGGCAGGGGAAATTCCGCGGGGCAGGCGTGCTCGCCGTCTCGGGCTAACTTCGACGCCCCGCCTCAGCGGGCCACGCACCGCGACGGGCAGGGCGGGTGGTTGCACTGCATCCGCTCGCAGCGCTGGCTGGGCCCGCAGTCCGCGTCGGCGTTGCAGGCGTGGACGGACTTGGCCGCGCTGGGGGCCTCCACCGGGACGCGCAACCCGTCCGTGGCGAAGGTGACGGGGCCGGAGAAGGAGGTACGTACCGAGGCCAGGACCTCATCCTCCTTGGCCTCGACAACCGGTGCGATGTGCGTCAGCAAGAGCGCCTTCACGCCTGCCTTCGCCGCCGCTTCGCCGAGGAGCTTCGGCGGGCTGTGGAGCTGGTAAAGGCCCGGCGGGGATTCGGGCGGGTCGAGCACCGCACAGCTCACCACGAGGAGGTCAGCCCCCTTGGCCAGCTGCGCGAGGGACGCGAGGCCCGAGGGGTCGATGTCCCCGGCGAAGACGAGCGCCTGGGCGCCGACCGCGATGCGAAAGGCCACCGCCGGCGCGTCCCCATGGTGGATGGCCTGGCCGGTGACGGTGATGCCTCCGGACAGCTTCACCGTCCGCGGAGGGTCGCCCAGCGTGGCCGGCACGTTCTCCCCGGAGACTCGCATCTCCGCGCCAAAGTCACGCAGGTACCGGTAGAGGCCGCGCGGCCCGAAGAGTCCGTCAACGAATGCCGTGGTGGAAGGAAAGAGGGCGTTGCCACTCGGCCCGAGCACCCGCATCCGCACCAGGCCAGTCCCGTCGAGCGCCCGCGTCTTGACGAAGGCCGGCAATTCCGCGGAGTGGTCGACGTGGAGGTGGGTGAGTAGCACCGTGGCCAATGCGGAGAGGTCCTGGCCGGACTCCCCAGCACGGACGAAGGTGCCGGGCCCAGCGTCGACCATCAGCAGCGCCTTGCCATCCACGAGGACGAGGTTGCCCACCGAGGCGCGGTTGGAGACGCGGGGACCACCCGAGCCGAGAACGAGCACCGCCAGCTGTGGCTGAGGCTCGTCGCTCCAGGCAGGCGCGGACAGAAGGACGCCAAGCACCGCAGCAACGGACGGGCGCACGAAGAGCACCTCCAGCGAGGACCGAGGCGCGAAGGGTCGCACTCCCGAGCCCTCGCTGGGAAGTCACGTCTCGGGCCAGCCCACGTCCGCTGCTTCGAGGTCCCTGCGAAGCCAACTTGGCGACACGCCGGAAGTGGCTACGCCCATCACCGGCCCATTCCGCCCGGGGGCGGAGACGGAGGCGATGCGGGCGGAGGAGGGACATTGCTGCCCGCAGAGCCTGAGGCCGTGTCTGTCGTTGCACAACCCGACATCGCGCTCACTAAGAAACCACCAACAACCAGAATCTGACCGAGCCTCTTCAAAAGCATGGTTCTTCCTCGCCTTCTTGCGGCCTACGTCGTTTGCAAGAAGGGAGCACTTTGCATTCTTGAAGGGCAAGGACTCCGCAGCGAACCGCGGGCAGCTCGCAGCGAGCAGCAGCGAGAAATGGACAAGAAGAAGAGCTCGAGCGCCTTCCTCGGAAGCGCGACGGAAAGTGGGTTACACGAGACGGATGGAAGAAGACTCTCGCGACGGGCTCGGGCTTCGCGCCTGGCAGTGGCCCATCTACCCGCAGGGGCACCGCAGTGGCGTCAACCGGGCCCTGCACATCGCCACTGTGCCGCTCTTCCTCCTTGGCACCGTCGCCGTCCTGGCCGCGCCGTTCATCGCCTGGCAGCTGGCTGCGGCCGGCCTGGGCGGGATGCTGGTCGCCCTCGTCGCTCAAGGCCGCGGCCACAAGAGCGAGGTCTCGCCACCCCGGCCCTTTCGAGGCCCATTCGACGTCCTCGCGCGCTTCTTCGTCGAGCAGTGGGTGACGTTTCCCCGCTATGTGCTCAGCGGGCGCTTCGCTGAAGCCTGGCGCGCTCGCTAACCGCGAAGACGGACGGTGAGCATCTGTGCGGTCTCTGTGGCGCACCACGCACACTGTGCCAGCGGCCTCACGTGCCACCCTTTTAATTGGTCCGCCTCCTTCCAGGAGCCGCGCAAACCAGCGGGAATGAAGTTTCCACTTCAAACATTCCAAGGCATCGACTGCCTCTGCAATGCAGAGGGCGCCTCCCCCGTGGGAAGGAGCGTCCAAACCTGTCTACGGATAGGCTGTGGCACTGCAACAGGAGCAACCCCATGCATCGGTCTGCACCAGCGTTCGGGCTCCTCGCGGTCACCCTGTGGGTGGGATGCAGCAGCGGGAATTCGGCTCCCGACGCTGGCCTCTTTGTGTGTCCGTTACCCGACGGCGGTTTCCCGTCCAATGCGAGTCTGGCCTACGACGGGGGTTGCCCCTCTTCACCACCGGTCGCAGGGACTTCTTGCCCGACACTGGGTTTGGCCTGCACTTGGGGGAGCGACCCTCGCTCCGAGTGTGTCACCGATGCGACGTGCGCCGGGACGCCGTCGGCAGCTCTCACCTGGGACATTGGGCCACAGGCCAGCTGCGCTCCATTGGCGTCGTGCTGTCCGGCCACCGAACCATCGGGGAACGCCTCGTGCACGCCAGCCGAGCTTGGGGTGACGTGCGTCTACTTGGGGAGTGCCTTCACCTGTTCCTCCAGCTGCGGTGGCCCCATTCGTGTCGGTCAGGGGGACACCTGGTGTGTCACCGCACTTGAGCCAGGTTGTCCATCGCTGGTTCCAAACCTTGGCACCGAGTGCGCGACTCAGGGCCTGGTCTGCCAGTACAACGACTGCGCCGCCGGCGGCATTGCCATCTCCTGCGATGATGGGATTTGGCAACCGGGAGGCGGCGGAGCCTGCCCTGAGTGACTCTGTGTCCTCTTCGGGCAAACGTCCCAGACGCTCGGCCCTGCTCACAGCGCCACCCGGGGTGGAGGAGAACTCTGCCCGTGCCGTGGGGGGGCTCGCTCTTTCTTGGCGTCTGGGCCCCTCATCCGACAACGCCTCCCGTGGTCGTCAAGGCCTCTGGAGTCTCGTCCGGCGCGGGTTGGCGCACCTTTCAGGAGGAAGTCATGGCTGCCTACGTCATCATCACCAAGCTGCGCACTCGAAACCCGGCAGAGCTCGAGCTTTACGCGAAGGAAAGGCCCAACTTCCTGCGCGGCCACTCGGTGAAATTCCTCGCCCGCTTCGGCCGGTGCGAGGTGGTCGAGGGCGCCGGCGTGGAGGGAGTTGCCATCCTCGAGTTCCCCACCTTCGCCGAGGCGCAGGCCTGGTACCAAAGCCCCGTCTACCAGGAGGCGAGCCAGCATCGCTTCAAGGGCGGTGACTACAGCGCCGTCATCATCGAGGGCGCCGCCGCCGAGGCGACGAAGTAGGACCCGGCACCGCCCACCCGGGAGGTTCAGCGGTCGACGACGAAGCCGCACACCGAGTCGACCTGCAGCGTCACCTTTTCCAGCGCCCGTTCCAGGGTGGTGGCATAGGCGCGTTCCAGGGCCAGCTGGGCCGTGACGGCCGCATCGGGCAACCCCTGGTGGTGAAGCGCGCGCGCCAGACGTTCCAGGGTGAGGTCGCGCTCAGCGACGAGCTCCTCCCGTGCGCGCGCCCTGAGGGTGGCCAGCTGGTCCTCCGCCGCACGGCGAGCCTCGGCCACGCCGACATCGACGAAGCTGGCCAAGTCCGGAAACGCGGCGCGGACCTGGTCGTGCGGCAGCGCACGGCCATCCTCCTCCAGCACCTCGAGCATGGCTGGTGAAGCCACCGGTTTGCCGTTTGGCCCGGCCACTACCGCCACCCGGATGAGTCCTGTGTCCAGAAAGCGCGCCAGCTGCCGACTGGGGACGCGGGCTCCCGGGGAGGTGTCCTCCGCCTCCGGCGGCACCAGGTGGAAGAGTACTTCCAGGCCCCGCGTTCGCTGGGCCACCTTGCGCTGGATGGCTCGAAACCCCGTCCGCCCGTAGGGCCCGTCGCGGAGAAAGCCAAACAGCGCCTCCACCAGGGGGTGTCCGGTGGCGAAGAAGTCAATCTCCTCCTGCTCCACCGCGGTGTCGCGCCAGAAGGTGCCGAGCACCGTCTTCTCCTGGCTGACGTCGATGCCGGGCAGCGCTTCCACGGTGAGCGCGTGGCCGAAGTGAAACGCGCACTGGAAGGCATTCACCTCGCGGTCGGTGTCCACGCCGATGCCCACCCGCTCGGCGAGCTCCGTCACCGACTCTTCCAGGCGCTCGTCGAGGTCGCGGGCCACGCCCCACAGCGTGTCGGTGAGCGTCGCCTCCGGGTCCGGGTCGATGGAAAGCCGGGTCTGGGCCCGCGTCACCAGCCGCTCCACCGCTTCCTGGTCGAAGCTGCGGACGTCGAGAAGCGGGTCGTAGGCGCGACGGGAAGCCTCGCGCGCCTCTCCCACCGCCTTGGCCAGCTGAGCGCGGTAGCGAGCGCGGGCCTCGGGCGGCTCGAGCGCGAGCTCGAGGATTTTGCCTTCCACGCCCTCCAGCACGGCGTCGAGGCCGCCCACCGTCTCGCCAAAGACACCCACCGCGTCGGCGAGGAGTGCCAGCACGTCCGAGGCCAGGGTGCCCTGGACGTCGAGGACATGGAGCTCCACGGGGTGCGTCTGGCCGATGCGGTCCAGGCGGCCAATGCGCTGCTCCACCGTGGCTGGGCTCCAGGGCAAGTCGTAGTGGACGAGGTGGTGAGCGAACTGGAAGTTGCGGCCCTCTCCGCCGACTTCGGTGCAGAGCATGACCAGCGGCCCGTCCGGGTCCCGGAAGCGCGCCACCTGCCGGTCCCGGTCCAGCAGGGGCAGGTCTCCGTGGTAGCCGAGCGCCTCCATGCCCTCCGTCCTGAGCAGCTCCCGGAGCGCCTCGAGTGTCTCGCGGGCCTCGGTGAAGAGCAGCACCTTCGCCCGAGGCTCTTTCGCCCAGACGTCCCGGAGGAGGGCCAGGAGGGCGAGAAACTTGGCATCGCGCTGCGGCAAGGTGCTGGCCAGCGCGGAAACGGCGGGGACGGCCCGCGCCGCCTGGGCGAAGGCCGCCGGAGAGGAGTCAAGCCTGCGAAGAAGTCCGGCCAGCGCCGCCCCATGCAGGCTTCCCGAGGTGACGGCTTCCAGGACGGTACTCCGCGCCGCGCGTTCTGCTTCTCCGAGCACCACCGGGTGCCGGTGGAGTCGCCGTTCGCTGAAGCCGCCGACGCGGGCCCGGCGGTTGCGAATCAACCTGTCCGAGAGGCTGTAGGTTTCCGCAAGGTGGGACAGCAACGCCGCGGGCGTGCGCAGCCGGGCAAGCCGGGTGTCGTCCGGGTAGCGCTTGCGCAAGCTGGCCAGCGCCGCCGACGGCACCTGTTCCGGCGAGTCGAGCAAGCCACGCACCACCTCGGAGAGTTGCTCCTGTCGCTCGAGACGCTGGGCGAGCTGCTTCGCGGTGGGCGCCGTCGCCGGGTCGAGAAGCGTGAGCAGCCGCCGGTACTCCTCGGGGTCGAGCTGCATCGGCGTGGCGGTGAGAAGCAGGAGCCCCCAGGTGCGCTGGGCGAGCGCCGAGACGGCCCGGAAGGCCGCGTCCCCACGCAGGTGGTGCGCCTCGTCGATGATGATGAGGTCCCAGCCAGCGCTGGCCGCCTCGGCCACCTCCTCCTCGCCGCGAGCGAGCAATTCCAGGCTGGTGACCACCGTCGGAAAGCGGGCCCAAGGGGAGAGTCCCGGCTGCTCGAGCCGGCTGGCCTGGAGCCGCTCGGTGTCCATGAGGGTGAAGAGCTGGTTGAATTTGTGGAACAGTTCGGCGAGCCACTGGACGGTGAGGTGGCTCGGTGCAACCACCAGCACCCGGGCCGCCAGCCCGGAGAGTCGCAGCGCTGAGAACACCATGCCGGCCTCGATGGTTTTCCCCAGTCCCACCTCGTCCGCCAGAATGAAGCGCGGCGCTCGGGCGGACAGCACCCTTTGCACGACGCCAATCTGGTGCGGCTTCACCATCACCCGGGAGGCGAGCAGTGCGCCCAGGGCGTCGTTGCGGCGCTCCTCGTCCAGTCGCAACGCCTGGCGCCGCAAGAGGAAGGCGCGGGCGTTGGCCACACGGCCCTCGCGCAGCGCGGCGAGCACGTCAGGCGGGGGTGGCTCGGCGTGGACTTCGGACTCAGGCAGCTCGTCCTCGGCACCGTCGTCGAAGCGCACCTCGTAGCGCCGCAACCCCCGTCCGCCAGGCACCTCCCCCGTCACCACGCCAACGCGCCCCTTGGAGGTGTGGATGCGGTCCCCGGTCTCGAGGGGCTGGGGCACCAGGGCGCCCGCCTTGGTGGAGACGATGGTGGGCTCCGGCCTGGAGGGGAACACCACCTCGGCCTTGCCCCCGTCCACCGAGAGACGCAGCAGGTGGCCCACGCCCCACTCCGGCTGGGGCAGGTAGCGCACCTTCATTCCGGGCACCAGAGGCATCGCAGTCGACAAGGTACGCGCCCCCGGCCCCCTGCGTCGACAACCGTTGGAGCGTGGGTGAGCGCTCGAACGCTCCAAGGTCCATCTTTTCCGAGCCAGCGTCGTGTCCCGGGCCGGCCGGAGGACGGCCCGGGTTGAGGACGCTCCTCAGGGCAGGCCGAAGAGCAGCGGGCAGCCTCGCCGGCGGCAGTCCCCTCAGGCGCCCGACACCGTCAGCAGCTCTGCTGGGCACACGGCGCGCAACGCCTCGAGAAGCGCCTCGACGGTGGCCCGGGGGAGCGAGCCCGGCGCCTCGAGACGTACGCAGGGCGTGGACGGCGGAGGCTCGCCCGGCGGAGGGGGCACGGCACCCTGGAGGCCGTGCAGCGTCACCTCGTCCGGGACGACGTCCGTCACCCAGGCGCCGAGCCGTTCCCCATGCGCGCTCCACAGGGTCAGCGCCACCACGCCTGGCACGTCCTGCCTTGTCACCGCTTGCAGGACGTTGCGCGTCCCCGGCCGCGGTGAGAAGCCTGCCCAGCGCTCGAGCGCATGCACCAGCCGCTCGCCGACACCTCCCGGAGCGTGCTCCTGACGCAGCACTTCACTCTGCAAGGAGCGCCAGGCAGCGAAGAATTCGGAGGTGAGGGGGGCCGGCGTCTTGCCGGTGCACAGCTGCTGCCGACCCATGCCCGGGTAGCGGCAGTAGGCCTTCACGCACGCCTCGGCCAGTCGCGCGACGCTCACCCCCCGGCCGTACCCGGGAGATGCACGGGGCGTGTCGAGGAGCGCCGTCCACGCGTTCTGGCAGCCGGGCTCCTTGAAGAGGGGGGCGCAGGCCCGGAGCGCATCCTCGGCCCCGCCTCCCCGAGAGAGGTGCTGCAGCTCGGCCTGGCACGCCCCGGCGGGACTCGCGCCCGAGGCGGGCGGGGCCGAGGCCAGGGCCAGCAACAGGCAGAACGGCACAGGGCTCGGGCGGGGAAACTTCACCAGGAGGGACGATGCCTGGTGAGGAGGCAACTGGCCAGGGAGGCTCCTTTTGGCAACCGGCCCGCGGGTGTGGTGCATTCTCGGGAGTCATGACACCGAGGAAGCTCTTCGTCGCTGGCTCGAGTGGCGCCACCGGTCGACAGGTGGTGTCGCTGGCGACCGAGCAGGGGCTGGAGGTGCTGGCCCACCTGCGCCCGAAGCCGGGGCGTCACGCCGACGCGCACACCGCCGTCTTCGAGCTCTCTGATAGCCAAGCGCTCCTCGCCGCGCTCCGCGGCTGCACCACCGTGCTGCAGCTGATTGGCACCACCCGCCAGCGCTTCGCTGCAGGCGACACCTACGAGAGCAGCGACATCGCCACCACCCAGGCGCTGGTGGAGGTGGGCCAGAAAGCCGGAGTCGACCACTTCGTGCTGCTCAGTGCGGTCGGCGCCGGCTACCCGCTGGGGGCCTACCTGCGCGCCAAGGCCGACGCCGAGAGGCTGGTGCGAGGAAGTGCGCTTCCCTGGACCATCTTTCGCCCGTCGGCCTTCATCACCGAGAGCCAGAAAGCGCCGCGGGGCTTTGCCGCGCTTACCCGGGCGCTCGGGCTGCGCCGCTTCGAGCCCATCCCGCTCCCGCTGCTCGCGCGCGGGCTCGTCCGCAGTGGGAAGGAGCGGGCGCCGCTCGGCACCATCCTCGAGGGCAGCGCGCTGTTTGCGTTTGTCAGCCCTGCTTCTGGTTGAGGCCGTGCAGCTCGAGCGCGTTGTCGCGCAGTACCGCTTCGGCAATTTCCAGGGCGCGAGCCCGGGTGATGAGGCCCTCCGTCACCATCCGTCCCAGGGCCAGCGCCAGCGCCTGTCGGGTGGTTTCCGCACCGAGAAGCGTTAGCTCGGGCCAGCGAAGCTGCGCCGCTCCGGGGTCGGACCAGGCGTCGGAGCCAAACATCACCTTCTCCGGGGCGAGCTCGAACCACCAGCGCAGCGTCTCGGCGAGCTCGGTGGGCGAGCGCACCTGGTTCTGGACGCTGGTGTCCGCCCAGACGTTTGGCCGCAAGAGAAGAGGGGCCGCCTCCTTGTCGAAGGGGAAGCCGCCATGCACCAGCACGAAACGTGTCTTCTGGGTGTTCGGGTCATTGAGCATCGGCTCGAGCAAAAGCGGGTTCCCGTTGCCGACGTCGCGGCCGGAACCGCGAGCCATGCCGGTGTGGATGTGCACCACCAGCCCCAGCCTCCCGGCCTCGCGAGCGATGTAGCGGAAGGTGTAGTCCTGAAAGGCCTTGAGGTCCGCAGCGGAGGCTCCCAGCTCCCCGGCCACCACCAGCCGGCCGTAGGCAGCGCGGGCCACCTCCGCATTCACATCGTCGAAGTTGATGGGGCGGTACTCGGCGATGGCCACGTCCACGCCCACCGCGCCGCCGCCAAGCCAGCGCTCCAGGCCCGGAGTGACGATTCGCTTGAGAAACTCGTCCAGCGTCTTGGGCAGGGTGTAGGTGCGGGCGGCGATGAAGAAGGGCTTGAGGCCCTCTGCCGAGTCCTGACTGAAGGGACGCAGGAAAATGTCCGCTCGGGGCAGGAAGCGAAAACGGCCGGGGGCCGAACCGGCGGCCGAGGGCGGCGGTTCTCCCTCCACCAGCGCCAGCTCCACGCCCGCCGCGTCGAGCATGTCGCCGGCAAATGCCGCGCCCTTTTCTCGTCGCAGCTTCTCGCGCGCTTCTTGGAGAACGGCGATGGTTTCATCAGTGTCCGCGTCGGCCAGGTTGATGCGGTAGAGCAGCTTCCAGGCCCGCGTCCACTCCGGCCCCTCGCCCCGGAGCCGCAAGGGAAGGGACCCCGGCTCCCGGCGAGAGGGAGCCGCGCTCGGCGGCTCGACGGCGTTCACCAGCAGACGCGAGTGCGCGTCGACCGCTTTAATTTTCTGGATGTCAGCGAGCAGCTTCGGGTCCGCGGCCTGCGCCAAGGCAGCAGAGCTGACGAGGAGGCCGAAAAGGAAGACGACGCGAAGGGCCTTCACCGTCTTAGGGCTAGCACAAGCCATGGGTAGGCGGGCAGTCGGTAGCCGACAACAATGTGTGGAAAAAACCGTCAGGTGGCGAGCGGGCCCGGAGGCTTTCTGTCGACAGGCGAAGGCCTCCCCGAGCGCCAAGCGTTTGGAGGTTTGCCGCACAACGCTTGAAGCGAAGCCCGGGGGGAGTCCCGCGACCGGGGGGGGGTGGCCATGCTAAGCCCTCCGGCTGCATGGCTTCCGGGGATGCCTCTGGGCCCGCGTCGTGGGGCCGCTACCCGCACGTCGTCCAGCGCGCCGTCGCCATGGCCTGGGCGAGTGACCCGCTTCCCGTCACCGGGGAGCCGCTGTTGCCCTACGGCATGGGCCGCAGCTACGGCGACGTGTGCCTCAACCCGGACGGACCCGTCCTGTTGACGCGCGGTCTCCGACGCTTTCTCGCCTTCGACGCAGAGAGCGGAGTCGTGCGCTGCGAGGCAGGCTGCACCTTGGGCGAAGTGGCGGAGCTGGCGCTTCCTCGTGGCTGGTTTCCAGCCGTCGTCGCCGGCACCCGTTTCATCACCGTGGGCGGAGCGGTGGCCAACGACGTTCACGGGAAAAACCATCACCGTGCCGGCACGTTTGGCCGGCACGTGCGCGCTCTGGAGCTGGTGCGCGGCGACGGCTCGCGGCTGGTGTGTGGGCCCTCGGCCAACACCGAACTCTTCGGGGCCACCGTCGGGGGCCTCGGCCTCACCGGCCTCATTACCTGGGTGGAGCTACAGCTGGCCCGCGTTCCGGGCGCGTGGGTGGAGGTGGAAGCGGTTCCCTTCGCCACGCTGGAGCGCTTCGCCGAGCTGGCCGCCGAGTCGGACCAGACGCATGCCTTCACCGTGGCCTGGGTGGACGGGCTGGCGCGCGGAAGCGCACTCGGCCGCGGTGTCTTCTTTCGCGGAAACCACGCCGAGGGCGGCGAGCCGCTTCCGGCACCGCGCGCCCGGTGGACGGTCCCCTTCGACGCGCCCGACGCCCTGCTCTCAGCGCCACTGCTTCGGGCCTTCAACGCGCTTTACCGACGCTGGCCGCGTCCTGGGGGCCGGCGGGTGTCGATTTGGAAATTCCTCCACCCCCTCGACGCAGTGGGGGCCTGGAACCGTCTCTACGGCGCGCGGGGGCTCCTTCAACACCAGAGCGTGGTGCCCGGCGCCGAAGGAGTGCGCGAGTTGCTCGCCGCATCGGCAGACAGCGGACAGGGTTCCTTCCTCACGGTGCTCAAGACGTTCTCGGACATTCCCAGCCCGGGACTGTTGTCCTTCCCCCGCCCGGGCTGGACGCTGGCGCTCGACTTTCCGGGGAGGGGGCAGCCGACGCTGCGGCTTCTGGAGAGGCTCGATGCCGTCGTGCGCGCACAGGGCGGCCGCGTCTACCCGGCCAAGGACGCGCGCATGTCCGCTGACACCTTCCGCGCCGGCTACCCGGCGTGGAAGGCCTTCGCAGCCCACGTCGACACCCGCTTCTCCTCCGGCTTCTGGCGCCGCGTCCGGGCCGAGACCTGCAGCCTCAAAGCACCATGACACCGCGCCGGGTCCTCATCCTCGGGGCGACGAGCGCCATCGCCCAGGCGGTGGCCCGCGTCTACGCCCGTGAGGGCGCGCGGCTGGGACTGGTGGCGAGAAACGGCCGGTACCTGGACGTGGTGGCCAGCGACTTGCGCGTCCGCGGCGCTTCGGCCCTGTGGACCGAGGTGGCGGACCTCCTGGACGTCGAGCGGCACGCGGCGCTGGTGGACAAGGCCCAGCAAGCCCTGGGCGGCCTGGACGTGGCGCTGGTGGCTTACGGCGTCCTTCCGGTGCAAGCCGAGGCGCTGGCAGACGCGCGCACCGCGGGCCTGTGCTGGCAAACCAATTTCGTCAGCACCGCGGCACTTCTCGAAGCGGTGGGCCGCCGCATGGAGGACGCTGGCCAGGGCACATTGGGGGTGCTTTCCAGCGTGGCCGGCGACCGGGGCCGCGCGGAAAACTACGTCTACGGCGCCTCGAAGGCAGCGCTCTCTGCCTATGCGAGTGGCCTCGGGCAGAAACTCGCCCGCAAGGGCGTGCGGGTGGTGACGGTGAAGCCCGGCCCGGTGGCCACCCCGATGACGGTGGGCCACACCCTGCACCCTGGACTCCTCGCCGACGTGGACGACGTGGGTCGTCGCATCCACCGGGCGCTGGAGCGCGGCTGGCGCGTCGTGTACGCGCCGGCCTACTGGCGTCTGGTGATGGGCATCCTCAAGCTGCTCCCCACCGCCCTCTTCGAGAGAATGCGGGTGTGAGTGTCCGTGCCGTCCTTCTCGGGTGCCTGGCCGGAGGGTGCAGCACCCAGCCGCCGGCATCCGCGCCGTCGGTGTGCGACGGGCTCCCCACCCAAGTCACCTCCGTCGCGCGGAATCTCGCCAACCAGGTGCAGATTGACGGCGGCCCTGTCGGAACCCTCGGGATTTTCGACCCCTCCCTCGTCTACGAGACGGGCGCGACCGGCGGTGCCATGGCCTATTCCGTCGTCAACGCCGGCGACATTTCCACGGCCATGGCCGTGTCCTCGGACAGGGGCCAGAGCTGGAGCGGCGTCGGGCGCGTCAACAGCGCGACGGCGTTGAGCGTCTCGGCCTCTCCGACGTCGACGCGCTGTCCGGGAGGCACGTGTACAGGCGTCCTCGTCCACGAGGTCCCCTCCCTGCTCGATGATGCGACCGACCCGGACGCGAGTCGACGCTGGAAAGTCTTCGTCCACAGCTACCTCGTCCTGTCCGGAGGGACGCTGGCCTATGACTTGGGCTACCTCGGCCTCTTCACCGCCCCCCTCCCGGGCGGGCCCTGGACGGACGAGGGCAAGGCGCTGGGGTGG
>Ga0302324_100006368_pt1 | contig 25466 bp, 23 predicted proteins | sample Palsa_T0_1_FD_201949 | JGI IMG/M metagenome (GOLD analysis project Ga0302324, IMG submission 201949) | Peat permafrost microbial communities from Stordalen Mire near Abisko, Sweden - Palsa_T0_1 | ecosystem: Environmental > Terrestrial > Soil > Palsa > Peat permafrost | place: Sweden: Abisko... | reverse complement strand
GAGGCAGCGCGTTGCGTACAGGGCGGCCTCTCCTTCACATTCTGAGCCCTTCGCAGCGCGGCTAAACCAGAAAGAACTTGCGATTCCGGAAGTGCTTTCGGCCGCAAAATACCGCGATTTTGCGTGCTATATTGGGAGAGGTGCGGCGGATTTTTCTCGTCTCGCGGGGCCTCCCGCTCCCCCGGCCTTCCGTGGACGCGTAGCTCAATTGGCAGAGCATTCGACTCTTAATCGACAGGTTGAAGGTTCGATTCCTTCCGCGTCCACCACTCTGACTCCAGGTCTTATCATGGGGCGTGTGACCCGATCAGGCCAGCAAGCAATTCCCTCCAATAGAGTGCAGCTGACCTCAACGAGGCCGAGGTTGTGATCTCGATCCTCGCGAGGAGGTCGAGCCGCCTGAGGCATGTGCTTGGAATTGATCGCGCGGTCGGGTTCACTGTGCTCGCGCGAGGCTGGACCATTGTGTCCGGAGCAGTCACCATTCTGTTAATCGCGCGGTTTCTGAGTCCCGCGGAACAGGGCTACTACTACACATTTTCGAGCCTGGTGGCGCTGCAGACGGTTTTCGAGCTGGGTTTCTCATTCGTCGTGCTGCAGCTCGCCGCGCACGAGAGCGCACAGCTCGAAATCAACCCGAACGGTGAAATCACGGGGAACGAGGCGGCGCATTCGCGTCTGGCGTCGATCCTGCAGAAATCGGTCCGGTGGTACTCCGTGGCTGCGGTGCTGATGGCCGCGGTCCTGATCGTCGCGGGATTCCACTTTTTCGCCGCTCACCGGCAGGCGTCGGGCCCGGTGGCGTGGAAGTTGCCCTGGATTTGCGTGGTGTTAGCCGCGATCTTCACGTTTCAAATGGATCCGGTGTTCTCGTTTCTCGAAGGATGCGGCTTTGTTCCCAGTGTGGCGCGTCTGCGCCTTGCTCAGGCGATTGCGGGAACCGCGCTGGCCTGGTTGGCCTTCCTTCAACACCACGGACTTTTCGCGCCCGGAGCCATCATCGCGGGGCAGGCGATCGCGGGGTTCGGCCTTCTCTTTTCGAAGCGTCACCTTTTGGTTCCTCTGCTGCGGCGGCGTCCGGGCACCCACATCGTCGGTTGGCGCAGCGAGATTTGGCCATTCCAGTGGCGGATTGCCGTGAGCTCCATTTGTGTCTATTTGATCTTCCCGCTATTTAGTCCCGTACTGTTTGCCTATCGCGGCGCAGCCGAGGCGGGGCGGATGGGGATGTCCCTCAACATCGCAAACGCGCTGGGGGCCGTTGCCTATGCCTGGATCAATACCAAAGCATCGCCTTTCGGCAATATGATCGCGCGCCGTGATTTTTCCATGCTCGATCGCGTGTTTTTTCGGGCGCTGGTGCAATCGGGGACTCTTCTGTTGGGCGGAGAGGCGATCATCCTGTTCGTTCTATTTCTCATTGAGCAACATATTCCTCGTCTGGCTTCGCGCATGTTACCGATCCCTCTGTTCGCTCTGCTGATGTTTACGGTTTTTCTCAACCACGTCGCCTCCAGCGAGGCGGCATACCTGCGCGCACACAAGCGCGAACCGTTTCTTATCATGGCCACTCTGGGCGGAATCTTGACTGGTATCAGTACTCTGGTGACTGCCAGGTTATGGGGAGCGACCGGGGTGGTCATCGGATACTTCTTTTGCGGAGGGATCTTCTATCTGGCCGGGGGGACCTACATTTTCGTTCGGCTCCGACGCCGGTGGCATGACAGCTCTTCCGATTCCTCATCGGTCTTTAAGGAGTTGCTATAATCTCTGCAATCGGCGGTCCCAAACGCTCACAGATGAAGCCCCGGCGGACGACGCTGCCCCTAGGTCTGGAGGCCTTAGGCCGGTTCGGAGAGTCCTTACGAGGAAGGGCTAGACTCAGAGAATGATTGACCAGATCAGGTCCGCGCTTCTCGCAATGGGCGTGTACGCTGCGAGCCGAACCAACGTTGCTGACGTGCAGGGCCTGATTCAGAAGCTGAGGCCCATGGATTGCGGGAAAGAACTCATTCGCATCGGAGGCCAGCGAGACGGAGGGTACCTAATTCCCAACGATCTCGATGGAATTGAATATTGTTTCTCCCCGGGGGTTAATACCGTATCCGATTTTGAAAATGATCTGGCAGACCGCGGGATCAAATCCTTTCTGGCGGATTATTCTGTCGATGGACCGGCTGTTCTGAGACCAGAGTTCAGATTTGACAAGAAGTTTATTGGTTCATCCGACCAGGGATGCTACATAACCCTCAAATCCTGGAAGGACAAATATATTCCGGATTATTCAGGCGACCTGATTTTGCAAATGGATATCGAAGGTTCTGAATACGAGGTGCTTTTTAACGCGCCAGACGCTCTGCTCGACCAGTTCAGAATCATGGCAATCGAGTTTCACTATCTTGATCGTCTCTTCGATCCGTTCGTCTTCGCGTTACTATCTCCATGTTTTGAAAAGATCCTGCAGTATTTCCACGTTGTCCATATCCATCCGAACAACATCGGCGGCAGCTTTAAGGTTGGTACAGTGGAAATACCACGAGTCATGGAGTTCACCTTTCTCAACAAGCGACGGGTGACCTCAATCAAGCCGCAGCTGACCTTTCCCCATAAGCTGGATCTGGACAATACAGGGGAGGGTGGTATCCAGTTGCCGAAGTGTTGGTACTCCCAGCAATAATTGACGGAACCATGAAACCACAAACTACCCCATCGGCAGGATCATGGCTTCGCATTCCGAAAGCGTATGCAAGGTCGCTCCTGCAGGTGGGTCTAAGCCTTCTGGCCTACGTCCCTTCGCATGCTTTGAGGAAGACCGGCCTAAGATGCTACGGGGCCAGGATCGCGTCCAACGCCCTCGTCTACCATGGCCTGTGGATCTTCGCTCCATGGAAATTGACGGTGGGGAGAAGCTCAGTTGTTGGAGATCATATAATTCTGGATGCCCGGGCGGGCCTTATTATAGGAGAGAACGTCAACCTTTCCTCACATGTTGCCATCTGGACAGGCCAGCACGATTACCAGGCACCGGACTTTGGCTACAAGGAGGCGCCTGTTCGCATCTGTGACTATGCCTGGCTGTGTTTTCGGGCCACCATCCTGCCCGGCGTGACGGTAGGCGAAGGAGCGGTTGTCGCTGCGTGCGCGGTCGTTACCAGGGATGTGCCACCTTATTCCGTCGTGGCCGGGAACCCCGCGAAGGTCATTGGGACTCGCAATCGCGACCTTAAATACGACTTGTTAGACGATTGTAACTATATGCGATTTATCTAATCTAAGGCCGATTACCTTGTGGGTTCATCCCCGCTGGTAAGTGTCGTAACTCTCTTGTTTAATCAGGCGGAATAAATTCATGAACCTGCTATTCGGAATTCCAATAGAAGAGGGCGGTCCGCGGTTCCACCGGCTCGATCCCGTGCTCAAAGTGGCCATTGATTTCGTCTATTGGGTCGGCGACCGCGACCACCTCGGCAGGATTTCGATGTCCGCCCTCGAAACGGCCGACACACGGTATCGGCCTGGCGGAGCTTGATGCAGGGGTAGCGGGAACGTACAATGAAAATCCCGGATTTCCAGATATTCGCCGGGGTTCGAGTGAGAAGGATTTAGGTATGAGTAGTTTCGAACTGGCAGGGCGGCGCGTCTGGGTAGCGGGTCATCGGGGCATGGCGGGCTCGGCGATTGTGAGGCGCCTTCAGCGGGAGAATTGCGAGATCGTAGTGGTAACGCGCGGCGAACTTGACCTGCTGAATCAAGCGGATGTGAACGCGTGGATGACAGCGGAGAAGATCGACGTGGTGTTTGTAGCCGCCGGAAAGGTGGGCGGTATCATGGCGAACTCCACGCGCCCGGCGGAGTTTCTATACGAAAACCTGGTGATCGAGACTAACGTAATCCATGCTGCGTGGCGCACCGGCGTCAGGAAATTGTTGTTTTTGGGTTCCTCGTGCATCTATCCTCGTCTCGCGCCTCAGCCGATGGTGGAGGAGGCTCTTCTCAGCGGGGCTCTGGAGCCGACCAATGAATCTTACGCGATTGCCAAGATTGCAGGGATTAAGTTGTGTGAGGGTTATCGTCGCCAGTATGGTTGCGATTTTGTCTCGGTTATGCCAACCAATCTCTACGGCCCCGGAGACCGCTACGATGCGGAGGGCGGGCACGTTGTCGCTGCGCTGATCATGAAGATCCACGCTGCGATCAAGGCGAAGAGCCCATCAGTGGAGTTGTGGGGCAGCGGGACGCCGAAGCGGGAATTCCTCTTCACTGAGGATTTGGCCGACGCCTGCGTATTCGTGATGAAGAACTACTCCGGCGACATGTTTCTGAATGTCGGCACCGGGCACGATATGACGATTCTGGAATTGGCTCAGAGTATAGCCAGGATTGCGGGGTGGGAGGGCACTTTCACGATGAATACGTCGAAGCCCGACGGCATGCCTCGCAAAGTCATGGATGTCAGCCGGCTCCGGGCCTTAGGCTGGCGCGCTCCTACGGATTTTGAGACCGGGATGAAAGAGGCCTATAAGTGGTATGTTGCCCACTGTGGGTAATTCCGGACCTGATCTAAGTGGTCCGTACATAGTTAAGATAAGTGATTTATCCAGAAGGGGTGCATGTGGAGTCGTATCCACTTGTCAGCGTTGTTACTCCGTCCTTTAATCAGGCACAATTCATCGAAGAGACATTGCGATCGGTGGAGTTGCAGCGCTATCGTCCGATTCATCAGGTCGTGATCGATGGCGGTTCAACGGATGGCACCGTGGATCTGCTGAAGCGCTGGGAAGAGAGAGAGCATGGACCGGATTATACGTTCGAGTGGATCTCCGAGCGGGATCGCGGGCATGCGGACGCTCTTAACAAGGGATTCGACCGCGTGCGGGGTGAAGTCGTCGGCTGGCTGAACTCCGACGATGTGTACTTCGACCGGGAGGCGGTCGGCAGCGCCGTCGCAACTCTGCAGGCGCATCCCGATGTCGACATAGTTTTCGGCGAGGTTGCGTATATCTCGGAAAACAGCGGAGTGCAGATGATCCTGTGCTACCCAAACTTCAGGTACGGGCGTGCATTGCGCGGATACATGATTTCGCAGCCAACCGTCTTGCTCCGACGATCGGTGACGGACAGATACCGCATGGATCCCGAACTGAAAGGCCCTATCGATTTCGACTTCTGGCTGAAAATCGGCAGAGAACACAAGTTCCTCAGGATTCCACGAATCCAGGCGGGGGACCGGGATCAGCCTGCGAGGATTTCGCGGGTTAGCCACGGCGCTCTCATGGAGACCGCCAGGCAGGTATGTGCGAGCTACGGGGCAAAGGAGAGGCCAAGTCGAATTGAATCGTTTCAGGATCTCCTGTTGCTCAGATTTTTGCGGATAAAGGCTCTAATTCATCTTTTGGGGTTACTTATGTGCGGGAAGCTGGCCAACAGCCTGGCATTTCCCGGATGGATCGACAGCGTTCCGAAGGTATTGGCGCGGCAATTGACGATGCGGGCGAACAATAGAACAGATCTCGGCCCAGGGCCTTCTCCCCCTGAGGCTTAGTCGCTTGCGACAGAATAGAATGGTAGGGTCCCGCGTTTCGGTTTACGAAACGTTGTGGTGCTCGGCCGATTCCACCGTTACGGGGAGACCGCAGTGACCAGCCAGAACATCATCGAATCGATGCGCTCGCTTCCCCCTGCCTGGCATGCAAATGGATCGCTGAATCCTGCTGTCATTGAGGAGCTTTTCAGGCGCGCGGACGGGGCCCTTGACACCGCTGAAACTGGTTGCGGCAGAAGCACATTGGCTTTGTCGCACGCTTCGAAGCGGCATCTGGTATTTGCATGCGATGTGCCTGCCGGAGAAGATCCCGAGACCCATTCCCTGTACCAGGTGCGGAAGAGCCCGCTGTTACGAGCGGAGGGTTGTGAGTTCGTAATCGGCGCGACGCAGAGAACCCTTCCGATTTTTAATTTCGATAGGCAATTCGATCTGGTATTTCTGGACGGGCCTCACGGATATCCGTTCCCGGAGCTGGAGTACTTTTACTTTTACCCTCACATCAAATCCGGCGGGTGGCTGGTAATCGACGACATACAGATACCGACCGTGGCAAACATGGTGGACGTGCTCAAAAGGGACGCTATGTTTTCGCTGGACAGCATTGTCAGAACGACCGCGTTTTTCCGGAGGACAGACGCACCGACCTTTCCGCCGTACGCCGACGGGTGGTGGGAGCAGGGATACAACAAGCGCCACGGCGTCGCCATTCGCCATCTGGGATTGAGTGCAAAGCCGCGAGCGATCGCCCACGAACTATTGAGGCGTCTTGGCCGGCGCTAAGACTCTCTGAGCGGATAAACTAGCCAGGAAGCTGCGCCACTATTGATGCTGCGAGACCATTATTGAGAGTTTTGCAGGGTCGATTCCGCTTCAGAACTGGACTATGACGTCTTCACGAATCTTATTCATTTCACCGCTCGATATGTGCAGCCGGAATGGCATGAATCAGCATCAGCACCAGCTGTTATTGATGCTGGTTTCGCTCTACGGAGATTCGGTGGATCTGTTGTCGCTGGGAGCGTCGCCGGCCATGGCGCGAATCTGGGTGAAGGAGACGGGACTGCCACTCAACGTTCTGGATGGCATTTACCCATTGGCGGCGTACCTGAACGCCACTCTTTGGTACGGCGGTGGAGTGGTGCTGTGCAACAAACTGCGCTGGATCGACCGATTCCGCTTTCCCCTCCGCACGCCGTTGCCTCGCTCCTGGATGGATCGTTACGCTTTGATTGTCTGCTATTACGCGTGGGGGCACCGGCTGCTCGGGCTGGATCGCGGTGGGCATAAGGTCATTATGGATCTTGGCGATGTCATGGCCGACCGGCACCAACGGATCGGGACGCGGCGATGGATCAGTATGGCCGCGATAGATGAGCGAAGCATTCTGCATGGCAGTCGATGCGTGGCAGTTTCCGAAGAAGATGCGACGGAATTCGAGCGCCTCTATGGGGTGCGGCCGTCGGTGATGCAGTTTGTGCCGCCGGATTCGGAGCGCCTGATGGAACTGGCATCGGAAGAACGTCCTCGGCGAGTCGGGTTCATGGGTGCCCCGAGTTATAGCAATGAGGAGATCCTGCGCGCCCTGGCGCACCCTGCGTTTCTGGAGACCATCGCTGGCGCCGGAGTCGAACTGCTGGTCGCGGGCGGTATCTGCCAGACGGCGGATCCATCCGTACTGGAGGCCCTGAAAGCGGGGGGCGCGCGGGTCCTTGGAAGAATTGGCTCGACTCTGGACTACTACCGGCAGATCGCGGCAACCGTAAACCCCATTGGACCGTCGACAGGGGTGAAGATCAAATCGGTGGAGACGCTCATCGCAGGACGGAGTCTGATCACCACACAATGGGGTGCGGATCCGGGATTGTGCGCGGCGTTTCCCGGTCAGATCCGGTACATCGAGTGGCCTGTCGATCCAGTGGTTCTGGGGAGAATCGCTGTTGAGACGGTTCGCTCGGCGCTTCCACCGGGCGACTCGGCGGCAAGAGCCTATGTGGAGAAGGCGACGCAAACTCTGCGGGAGCTGCACAGCCTATGACGCGCATCTCGCTGGGATACTTACTGGGCCGCAACGCAAGCCACGATGATGAGAAGGTGCGAGGGATATGAAACGCATCTCCCTGCAGCATTTTATTGTCATTGGGCTTCTTTTCTGGGGACTTCCAGCAGTTTTTGTGGCCGGACCAGAGGCCATCGTGTATACGCTCCTGACCGTGCTGTTGGTCTGGTTGTTCGCACGAACGGGGCCTGAGCCCGAATCTGTACCGCAGGGACCTTTGGGAGGGGCGACCTGCCTGTTTCTTGTCGTCGGCACGGCGGTATATCTGACTGCCGACGCTTTGTTTGGGCAAAGACTGTTCCAGCAGAACCTGTTTCTGTTTGGCTCGACGTCTTTAGACCGGGTAGTCGATTCGATCAATTCGGGGGTCGGCGAAGGACGCGGGATCGCGGCGCTATTGGGAACCTTCACGACGCTATTGCCGTTTTGCCTGATCGATGTTGCGGAGCGTGCCCCACGGTATGGGCGATGGTCTTTGTGGGGCGTGGCGATTCTGCTGCTCTTTTACAACGTGACGAGCAGTCGTGGCCAGGCGCTCGTTGCTGTGATGGCGATCGTCCTGGCGCGAACCTCAAACTGGCGACGCGTACTTTTGGCCGGGGGAATTGCCTTCGCCGTGTTTACCGTTGCCAGCACCCTGCGCGGGGATCAGGGTGATCAAGGTCCGATGGTCGTTGGCATCGTCGCTCCCTACTTCAACCTCCTGCAGATGATCTCTTCGCGTTGCGGGCCGGCGCCCTGGTACAGCTTTGTACTCGAGTTTCTGAAAAAATTCGTCCCGGCCTTTCTGTTTCCCAAAAGCATTTTCTCGTTCAATGTTGAAATGTCGTGGTGTATTGCCCCTGGAGCGGACAAGAATTTGGCCTCGGTTTCCGTCTTCACGTGGCTGGGTGAGATCTTCTACTACAGGCCTTCCCTCCTGACCGCATCCGCTGCGGGGTTGCTGCTGGGTGGCATGGGGCGGATGGTGGATCGACAGCTGGTCAGGAACCAGCTCTTTTCTTCGAGGATGTTTGCCGGCTTCGTCTGTATCTTGCTGCTGCGCTCACGCGTTCTGGATGTGATGTCGTATCTGCTTGCGCAATGGATTTTTCTGCTGTTCTGGCCACAGATTTGCAATCTCAGTCGAACGTTGTATCGGCTCCTGCTGCCACCTCGGCGAATGAGCGCTCACGACGAACCAGGGCAGGAACCCGTCTAATGGCTAAAGTTGTTATCGTCTCTTTGCGCTTCAATCCAGCCTTTATTCAGTTTCTGATTGCCTGGGCAAAAGCGGTTCGCGCGCTGGGGCATGAGCCTGCGTTTCTTCTCGATCCCGGGTACCGCCGATTTACTGAACTGGAATTGACAGCTCCTGTCTTTCGCGCGGAGGACCGGCGGGGGCAAGCGTGGACCCACGCCATTCTTCTAAATCCATCGGTACACAACCGAGAACTCGCCGGGGCGCTCAAGCGGTCTGGGGCCAAAATTCTTTATGTCTTCCATGAGCCCTGGCAGGTATCCATCGATCATCTGCGCACTGAGGGTCCGGGAGGGACGGTCAGGGCGTTTCTCGCTCACCGGGCCACCGTTCCTGTATTGAAGCTTGCCGACACGGTACTCCTTGCATCGCGTCGCGGTTTGGATATTTACGAAAGCACCGACGCGCGATTCAACAGCAATTCTGCCTACATTCCTCTGATCATGGACGACGAAGCTCCGGCGGATGTCGCGGAGAATTTTGGCTCGAAACGATGTTTTGGGTTCATCGGGGCGTTGAGCCGGTCACACGGGTTCGACCAGTATGTTTCTTTCATGCGGGAGGAACTGGGGCGCGGCCCGGATATGCGGTTTCTGATCGCGTCAAGGAATCCGCTGCCGAGCGCAATGCTCAAGGATCCATTGCTGCAACGAAACCGGGAGAGGATCGAGGTTCGCTGCGGACGACCGCTCAACAACGAAGAGATGAATCGTTGTTATGCGGAATGTTTTTGCGTGTGGAACCTCTATCGCAGATCCACACAGAGCGCGGTGCTCCCGAAGGCGTTTATGTTCGGCACGCCTGTAATTGCAAGCCGGATCGGCTCCTTTCCTGAATACGTTCAGGAAGGAGTGAATGGGCGCTTTGCGGATGCGGGAGACATGGCGGGAATCCGGAGCGCGCTGGTCGAGATGCGAGAGAACCTCGCGAGTTACGCGGTGAACTGCAGGCGAACATTCCTCAGCACTTTTTTTTATGAGTCGCAATTGCCGGCGATTGAGCGACTGCTGCAGTAGCCCAGGGCGGCACGGGTGGAGAACCGTTCGGCGGACGAAGCCCTCTGTACAATATCAGCAATCCTCATTCTGGCTGGAGTGCAGTTGCAGTTCAGAACGGGGGAATCGATAACGGGGGCCACCCTCCAGGAGGCTGCCGGTATCCGCTCGATTAGAGAGCCAAAGCTTCCATGACCGTCTGACGAACCCGTATCCGATGCGAATCCTTCTTCTCACAACCTATTTCCGGCCGGATGTGGCGTCGACAGGCGTCATCATGAGCAAGTTAGCCGACGAGTTTGTCGCGAAGGGGCACGAAGTAACCGTACTGACTTCGGTTCCTCACTACGACACCAATCGGGTCTGGCCTGAATATTCGCGCAGGCTGGTCTACCGCGAACGCGCGGGCGCGATGCAGGTGTATCGGCTCTACACGCATGTTGCCCGCGATAAGTCCAACGTGGCGGACCGGATTCTGGCCTATGGCAGTTTTAACCTGCTGTCGATTTTGCGGGGAGCCAGCCTGCGTCGGCACGATGTAATCCTGGCTCCCTCTCCACCGCTGAGCAACGGCGTGATAGCCGACCTGCTCGGCCGCCTGCGCAGAACCCCGTATGTCTATAACGTTCAGGACATATGGCCGGATGTGGCGATAAGAGCAGGAGTATTGACGAATGAGAAGATGATCCGCCGCCTGAAGGGGATGGAGGATTACGTTTATCGCAGGGCCGCCGGGATCACGGTCATCTCAGATGGGTTCAGGAGGAATCTGCTGGCGAAAGGAGTGCCGGACACGAAGATGTCGGTGATTCCGAACTTTATCGACACCGAGTTTGTAACCCCGCAGCCGAAGCAGAACAACTTCAGCATAAGGCAGGGACTTGGCGATAAGTTTGTCGTGATGTTTGCAGGCAATATGGGGTTTTCGCAGGGACTGGAGACAGTGCTGGACGCTGCGAAACTGCTGCAGGACCATGGTGAAATCGAATTCCTGATGGTAGGAAACGGCTCGGGCAAGAGTCAGGCTGAGGCGCACGCGAAAAGCCTCGAGCTGAGAAACGTGCTCTTCCTGCCTTTTCAGCCCCATGAACAGCTGCCGGCGATGTATGGCGCAGCAGACGTGTGCGTGATTCCGCTGCGGCGTGGGTTTACGACGGAGTCGGTGCCTTGCAAGCTGTTTACGATTATGGCGGCGGGCAAACCGGCGATCGCGGGCGTAGACCGTGGGAGCGACACGTGGGACCTGCTGGAGCGGGCCAAATGTGGTTTGTGTGTCGAGCCGGAATCTCCGCAAGCGCTGGCGGAAGCGATCCTGTATTACTTTCGCAATGAGAGCGCAAGACTCGAGGCGGGCCGGTCTGCACGGCGCTGCGCAGAAGCGGAGTTTCACCCGGCAACACTGGCGGAAGCATATCTGGACGCGCTGCGACGTGCCATTCAGGCTGAGCCTGGCCGGGGCAATATGCCGACGGGAGATCGCTTTGAATACGAGAAAAGATAGGAGCGAGCCTAAGTTCAGGCATGAAGCTCGGCTCGTTATTTCGGCACCTGTCCTGCCATAGCGGCTTGTGCGAGCGGGGCATGAACCAGGCAACAACGCAGAAACACCACAACGCTGCGGTGAACCATCAACCTTATATAATCGGCGCTATCGACCAGCAAACAATCGGTGAAGCAAAGGCGTGCGTGGCCGCAGTTTCGCACACGTACCTTTCGGTGTAATCGCACAGGACGTAACGGCGGAAGGATGTTGATGGTCATGAGAATCAATACCGATCACGAGCGCCGTCGGCAAAATGCCGGGTCTTTGGACTTTTCGGCGGGAATGTAGAGTTGTCGCGCGCGCTCATCACGGGAATCTCCGGTTTCGCCGGGCCCTACCTGGCGGCGTATCTCTGCGCGCAGAATATCGAGTGCGTTGGCGTGTCGCGAGAGCCCACTATCGCCTCGCATCCCGTTTCGCTGCCGGGATTGCGGATTCATGACGTCGATGTTCGGGATCGCGAGGCATTGCGGACCGTTCTGAGCAACGAAAAGCCGGATTGGGTCTTTCACCTGGCGGCGATCTCGCATATTCAACTGAGCAGGACGAAACCGGATCTGGTGTTCGACGTCAATGTGGGGGGCGCGTTCAATCTGCTGGAGGGGCTGCGCCAGGTGGGTCACCCGGTGCGCGCGGTTTTCGTCAGCTCCGGCAACCTGTATGGCAATGTCGATTCGGGCGAAGAGGGGTTCAGTGAGGAGAGTCCGATTCAACCCGCATCTCCGTATGCCACCAGCAAACGGATGGGCGAGGAGTTGGTGAGGTCGTACGTTGAGGATTTCGGTCTTGAGGTCATGATCGCGAGGCCCTTCAACCACACCGGACCGGGGCAGCCGCCGACCTTCGCCTGTCCGGAGTTTGCGCGCGCAATTGCGGCCGGAGTGGCGCGCGGAGACAAGCATGTGGAGATGAAGACGGGCCCGCTCGAGCCGAGGCGCGACATCAGCGACGTGCGCGATGTAGTGCGCGCCTACGCTCTGCTGGCTGAACGAGGGAGGCCTGGAGAAATCTACAACGTTTGCTCCGGCTCCACGGTGAGCATGGCGGACGTTGTGACGAGACTCGCGGAACTGGCGCATGTGGAAGTGACAACGGAACTGGACCCAGCGCGAGTGCGGGAGCGAGAAATTATGCGCTCCGGAGGGAACTGCGGGAAGATTCGCAGGGAGCTGGGGTGGGAACCAAAAATCCCGTTGCAGGATACGCTCGAGAGTCTGCTGGATTATTGGGTTCGCGAGGCGTTACCGGCGGGGAACCCGCAATGAACGCGGCGCGGAAGTTCTTCTGCGCTGAGATAGAATCGCGATTGTGGGCATGAGTCCCGAATCGGTCGCCAGCGGGAAGAAGGAGCTGGTGCTCATTCTCGGTGGTTCCGGATTTGTCGGCTCGAGGCTGGCGCAGCTCCTGCAGGAGCGGGGGTGGGCGGTGCGGATCGGGGATCTCCGGCGAAGCGAAACGTTCCCCAATCTTTGGACCGAATGCGACGTGACCAGCCCGGAGTCGCTGCGCAAGGCATTGACGGACGCGGCGATCATTATTAATCTCGCTGCCGAACATCGCGACGATGTGCGGCCACTCTCCCGCTACGACGAAGTGAATGTCGGAGGCGCGAGAAAGGTTTGCCAGGCGGCGCGCGAGGCAGGCATTCAGAGAATCGTATTCACGAGCAGCGTAGCTGTTTATGGATTTCAGCCGCGTCCGGTCGACGAGAACGGACCGTTCGAACCGTTCAATGCCTATGGCAAAACCAAGCTGGAGGCTGAGGGAGTTTATCGCGCGTGGGCCGCTGAGGATCCCGCCCGGACCCTGGTGATGATTCGCCCGACGGTGGTCTTTGGCGAGGGAAATCGCGGCAATGTTTACAACCTGCTGCATCAGATTGCCTCGGGTAAGTTCCTGATGGTCGGAGCGGGGAAGAATGTGAAGTCGATGGCGTACGTGGGGAATGTGGCCGCGTTCCTCGCGCACACTCTTTCGATGGGGCCCGGCGTTCACATCCTCAATTACGTGGATGGCCCCGACATGAACACCATTACGCTGGTGGATCACGTAAGAAAATGCCTGGGGAAGAAGGGTAGCGCTCCGAAGTTTCCGAAGCTATTGGCGATGCTGGGCGGTCATTTGCTGGATGGGGTGGCGCGGCTTTCGGGGCGAACCTTTCCGATCAGCGCGATTCGCGTTCGCAAGTTTTGCGAGAGCACGCAGTTCCGCGCGGACCGTGTAGCGGGCACCGGGTTTGTTCCGCCATTTTCGCTGAGCGAAGGACTCGCTCGCACGATCCAGTCTGAATTCCCAGTGAAGTAGCTCCTGGGCGGCTTCGCTTCAACACTCATCTACAGCGCATTATTGTGCCGACGGCAGGGTCGCCGCTCGAACCACAGTGTAAAACGCAGGCTTTGGCTGTCCCACGCGATCAAAGAGCAGCGGATAGCTCGTGCGTCCTTTAACCGGCCAGTCGTTGCGCCACGAATCGCCGTCCGTAACGCCCCAGAAAGTCACGCGATTAACGACGTCCCGATGCTTCAGGAAGACCCCGAAAAGATCGGCGTAGCGCTTGGCAAGCTGCTGCTGCACGGAGTCGGGCAGACCGCTGGCGTAGGGGTTGAGTGCTGCGTTTTGCGCGATATTCACCGTGATGTCCGCGGTTTGCTGGCCCGTGGCGTGCGGAAGAACGTCAATGTCGAGCTCGGTGATGGCAACTTTGACCCCGAGTTTCGCGAAGGCCGCAATGGTGGCATCCTGCTGGTCGAGCGTCGGCCAGTCGAGACTATCGTGACCCTGCAAACCGACAGCGCTGATGGGGATGCCTTCCGCTTTGAGCTTCGTCACGAGCGCGATGGCGCCGTTGCGTTTGGCCTCATTCTCCAGGTTGTAGTCGTTGTAGTTGAGCTGCGCCCGAGGATCGGCTTCGTGCGCGTACTCAAAGGCTTTGGCAATGTAGTCGTCGCCGATGATTTTCTCCCACGTGGACTGGCGCAGGGCGCCGTCTTCATTCAGCGCTTCATTAACGACGTCCCAACTCTGAATCCGGCCCTTGTAGCGGCCAACGACGGTGCTGATGTGATCGTGGAGGCGGGCGAGCAACGCATCGCGCGTAAGCAGATTGCCCTTATTGTCGTGGAACACCCAGGCGGGCACCTGGTTATGCCAAACCAGATTGTGCCCGACGATGAACATATGGTGCTTCTCGCCGAAGGCAACGTACTGGTCAGGAATGGTGAAGTCGTATTTGTCCGGCTGCGGGTGAACGCTCTCCCACTTGAGGCAATTCTCCGGCGAAATGGAATTGAATTGCGCCGCAAGGATCGCGTCGCCGCGCGCGTCCTGTCCGGTGATCTGAGCCGCATTGATCGCCGCGCCGATCACGAAGTCGCCCCGATATGCGTCCTTGAGCGACGTGGGGGCCTGCGCAGTGGCCCCGAGACCGAACGCGAGAAGAGTAGTCAACGCTGCCGATCGTACGTGCATGAGCATGGCCTCCAGCGAAAAATCTACTTCTGTGCCGATGAAGTGGCCGGCGGCCCGAAATTCAAACGCCGGCCGGCGAGCTCATCGGAAATGTTTTTGTTGATCTTGCGCGAGATTGGATAAAAGAACAGACACGCTGCGGTGGCGAAGAAGAACAGCGCCGAATAAAGGCCCGCAGTGAGCCGGATGCCATCGAGGGCGCGCTGCGTCTGCACGGCGTTCGATGCGTAGCCGTAGAAAGAGAAGAGCCATCCTGCGAGGGCGCCGCCGATAGCCAGTCCCATCCAGAGCGCAAATACAACCGCGGCTGTTACAGTTCCGGTGGCGCGGCGCCCGGTTTTCCATTCGCCATAGTCTGCGACGTCGCCCATCATCGCCCAGATCAGCGGGCCAGAGATTCCGTAAGAAAACTGGCGCAGAACTTCCGACACGATGATGGCAACCGTCGCGTGGGGCGAAAGAAAGAGCACCGCCATGTTGAAAATACCGCAAAGCGTCATGCTGAGGATAAAGAGCGGGCGCTTGCCAAGGCGCAACGAGATGGGCGTAGAGACAGCGACGCCAAAGATAAGCGCGGCAAGGCCAAACCCGTTGAACCAGCTGAAGAGGTGTTCGTTGCCGGCAACGTATTTGAAGTAGGGCAGCATCACACTGCCGCGCATCGAGATCGCGGCGAAGTAAAACGTCGTGACGAGGAATAGCACGACCCAGGGCCCATTGCTGAACAGGTCTTTGATGTCCCGGGTGAAGGAGCTCTTCTGCGCCGGGTTGGGCTGGATGCGCTCCTTCGTCGCGGCAAACGCGATGATGAAGAACAGAACGCTGAGCACGGACAACAGGCCCATGGTGATCTGATAGCCGCGCGCATCGTTGCCGCGACCGAAGAAGACCACCATCGGAATAGCGAGGCTCTGCACGATGAAGCCGGCCGAGTTCGCGAAGATCTGGCGGTAAGAAGCAATGCTGGTGCGTTCGTCAGGATCGCCGGTCAGCACCCCAGTCAGCGACGCGTAAGGAACATTATTGACGGCGTAGATGAGCCGCAGCAGCAGATACGTGGTCCAGGCGTAAACGAGCTTGGCGGACGGGCTGATGTTCGGCGTCGTGAAGGTGAGCACGCCGATGATGCCGAAGGGCAGCGCGGTCCAGAGCAGCCAGGGACGAAACTTGCCCCACTTGGTGTTGGTGCGGTCCGCGATGATGCCCATGACGGGATTAAAAGCAGCGGCGATGAGGCCGACGACCAGGAAAAGGGTTCCGGCCTGCGCCGCAGTGAGCCCGTAAGTGTCGACATAAAAGCTGAGCTGCAGGGCCAGCATCGCCTGGAAGATGAAGTTCGCGGCCATGTCGCCGAGCCCATAGCCGAACTTCTCCGCGAATGAAAGTTTCTGGATCATACCCGCGCCTTCTTTCTGGCGTTATGTTTTCTGCCTCGTCTTTATGCCGTTACTTCGTCACCTGCAGAGTGAGTTTCTGGAGATCGGTATCTCGTGAAGAGTTGCCGACCATGATCGCAAAATCGCCAGGCTCGACGACGTACTTCATATTGACGTCGAAGAACGACAGCGCATCCGGCGTGATGTCGAGCGTGACGGTGGTCGTTTCGCCGGGCTGCAGCCTTACTTTTCGGAATCCCTTCAGCTCCTTGATGGGCCGCGTAGCGGAGCTGACAAGGTCCCGGATATAGAGCTGAACCACTTCCGTGCCTTCGCGCTTGCCCGTGTTCGTCACATCGACCTGCACCTGCGTTGTGCCTTTCGTGGTGATCTTCTTTTTCGTAAGTCGCGGGTTCTTGATCTCGAAAGTCGTGTAGCTAAGCCCATAACCGAAAGCGAACAACGGCGAAACGTCGTCGAAAAGATAACCGCGGCGCGCCGACGGCTTGTAGTTGTAGAAGACGGGCAGATGGCCGGCCGAGCGCGGGAAGCTGATCGGCAGTTTGCCGCCAGGATTGTAGTCGCCAAAGAGAACGCTGGCGACGGCATGGCCTGTTTCCTGGCCAAGATACCAGCACTCGTAAATCACCGGCACATGCGCGATCAGATGATTGATCGAAAGCGGCCGCCCGTTAAACAGGAACGTGATCACCGGCTTGCCCAGCGCGGCCATGGCTTCAACCAGCGCATCCTGACGTCCGATCAGATCGAGACTTGTGCGGTCGCCCATGTGCTGCAGGTTCCAGGCTTCACGCGAAGTTTGCTCGTTGCCGCCGATGGCGAGGATGATCACGTCAGCCTTCTTCGCCACCTTCACGGCTTCGGCGATTTGCCTGCGATCTTCTTCCGGATCGCTGGCCACAACTTTGTCTTCGTTCCAGGAGCCGCCGATCGTGATCTTGCAGCCTTCGCTGTAGAGAACCTTAGCGTGCTTGCCGACTTTGGCTGTGATGCCTTCGAGAACGGTGACCTCGTGTTTAGGCACGCCGCTGTATCCGCCCAGAAGCGTGCGATTTGCATTCGGACCGATCACGGCGATGGTTTTGATTTTGCTGAGATCGAGCGGCGCAACGTTGTTGTCGTTTTTGAGGAGGGTGATCGATTCCTGGGCCGCAACGAGGGCCAGGTCGCGATGCTCCTCGCAACCAACGACGCGGTCCGCCTCGTCAGGATCGACATACGGATCATCGAACAGGCCCATTTCAAATTTCCAAAACAACATCGGCGCAACCAACTCGTCGAGCTGCGACTCTTTCAGGACACCTTTCTTCACCAGTTCGACGAGATACAGAAAGCAATCCGGATCCGGCAGCTCGATGTTGACGCCGGCATCGACGGCGAGCTTGCAGGATTCCTTGCGATCCTTCGCCACAAAGTGGCCATGCGTGTCTGGCCGATAACCGAGTTCCCAGATCGCGTAGTAATCCGAAACGACGAATCCCTTGAATCCGAAGTCCTTGCGAAGCACATCGCGCAGCAGCCACTTGCTGGCATGCGAGGGAACGCCGTCGATTTCGTTGTACGATGCCATGATCGTGACAGCGCCGGCCTCCCGCAGCGCCTCTCTGAACGTGTAGAGAAAGGTCTCGCGCAGCACGCGCAGAGAAACGTTAGCGGGGGCGCAGTTCATGCCGGATTCCGGTTGGCCGTGCCCGACAAAATGTTTCAGCGTCGCAAGAATGCGGCGCTTGTCGCGGAATTTAGCATCGCCCTGGAAGCCGCGAACCGCGGCGATGCCAAGCCGCGAGACGAGATACGGATCTTCGCCGTAGGTTTCTTCCACGCGGCCCCAGCGCGGCTCACGGGCCACGTCCACCACCGGCGTCAACGCGTGATGAGCGCCGCGCGCACGAGCTTCAAGAGCCGTCATCGCAAAAAGACACTCAACCAGTTCCGGATTGAACGACGCCCCCAAAGCAATGGGCTGAGGAAAGCTCGTGCCGTCCGGCGCAGCGTGGCCGTGCAGGCATTCTTCATGAAACATGACCGGTATGCCAAGGCGGCTGTTCTCGAGGAAGAATTTCTGGATAGCGTTCGTCAACTCGGCCATCGCGCGAGCCTTCTTGCCGCCGCCTGCGTCGCTCGGCCGGCCCACCTGCCCGAGTCCGCGTCGATCACGGAAGGCCTTCTTCGCCTTTGCCAGGTCAAAGTTGCCCTTTTCGTCGACGAGCTTTTGAGCCTTCTCCTGCCACACGCAGAGCATCTGCGCGGCTTTTTCTTCCAGAGTCATGTGCGAGAGGAGGTCTTTCACGCGGCGCGCGGAGGGCAGCGAGGAGTTCTTGTAGGCAGGCGGCGCGGATTTTCGCGTGAGCGGTGCAACTGTAGATGACATTTTCATGAGGACCATTCCTGGATGGGCTGCGGGTTCGGAAAGAGGACGATCACGGCAGGATTGTTGGCGGGCCGAACTAAATTTAGTCGCGCACTTAGCAAAGAGCAACCACAAAATCGGTTTTGCCGAAGCTTTCGCGTCCTTGCGATCGCATGTCGCCAGCTGCTGCAATGGGGACGCTCGCGCTGGACGGCCAATCCGCTTCGATAAAATGGAACTATGCTGCAGCTTTCCGGCGCGGGAAAACGTTTTGGCCCGCGACTCCTCTTCGAAAACGCAGACTGGCTGATCACTCCCACCGAAAAGACCGCCCTCGTGGGCGCGAACGGAGCCGGCAAGTCGACGCTGATGAAAATCCTCGGCGGCCTCGATGGCCTCGATTACGGCAGCGTGCAACGCATGAAGGGCATGACCATGGGCTATCTGCCCCAGGATGGCTTGGCGCTCTCCGGGAGAACCGTCTTCGAGGAGTGCCTAACGGTTTTCGACGAGTTGCGGGCGATGGAGCAGGAGTTCGAGGCGCTCGCCCACGCCCTGTCCGAACTCGATCCGGCGAGCGCGGAGTACGCGACGGTGGCGGATCGCTACTCGCATGTAGAGGGCCGGCTGCGACACCACGATGTCTACGCGCTGGATGCGCAGGTGGGCGGCGTGCTCACGGGCCTGGGGTTTTCAAAAGAAGACTGGACGCGCCGCACAGAAGAATTTTCCGGCGGCTGGCAGATGCGCATCGCGCTGGGCAAACTACTACTGGAAAAACCGGACCTGCTGCTGCTCGACGAGCCCACGAACCACCTCGATCTCGAGACCCGCAACTGGCTCGAGAACTACCTCGGCACATGGCCGAACGGCTACATCCTCATCTCGCATGACCGGTATTTCCTCGACGTGACCGTCAACAAAATTATCGAGATTTGGAACAAGAGCCTGCATGTTTATCACGGCAACTACGAGAAATACCTATCGCAGAAAGCCGAACGCCGCGTGCAGCTGGACGCCGCGTACAAGAACCAACGCGAACACATTGACCACCTCGAAGCCTTCATCACCCGCTTCCGCTATCAGGCGACCAAGGCCAAACAGGTCCAGAGCCGTATCAAGGAGCTGGACAAGATCGAGCGCATCGAAATTCCGCTCGAAGAGCCGGTGCCGCACTTTTCATTTCCGCAGCCGCCCCCATCAGGCAGGACAGTCGTCGAGGTCGACCGTCTCTCGATGCAGTACGGCGACAAACGCGTCCTCGACAATGTGAACTTCACCATCGAGCGTGGCGACCGCATCGCACTGGTTGGCGTGAATGGCGCGGGAAAATCCACGCTGATCCGGCTCCTCTCGGGTTCGGAGTCGCCGACCACCGGCACGCTCAAGCTCGGGCACAACGTGGTCGCAGAGTACTTCGCGCAGGATCAGTACAAGGTTCTCGATCCCACCGCGCGCATGCTCGAAGACATGGGACGAGCCGCGCCAAAAGTCGCCGAGAAGGATCTGCGCAGTCTGCTGGGGTGTTTTCTCTTTTCCGGCGACGACGTGTTCAAGACGCTCGGAGTGCTGTCCGGCGGCGAACGCAATCGCTACGCCTTGTCGCGGATTCTGGTGAGCCCGGCGAATTTCCTCCTGCTCGACGAGCCCACCAATCACCTTGATCTTCGCGCGAAAGATGTGCTGCTGGAAGCCATTGGGAAGTTCACCGGCACCGTAATCTTCGTCTCCCACGACCGCTACTTTATCGACGGACTGGCGCAGAAGGTCTTCGAGATCGAGCGCAACGCTGAGAATCCAGCGGCGGGCTCACGCCTTAACGTCTATCCCGGCAATTACGAGGATTACCGCTGGCGCAAAGAAGGCGGCTCAGAAGCTCTCGCCGCTGCGACGATCGCCGCTGCGCAGCCCGTTGCACAGATTATGCCGGTGACGGTTACAGAACCGGCATCTGCGGAAAAGGTGCGGCGAGTAAATCCCATCAAGCTGCGCCAAATGCAGGAACGGCTCGCAGCAGTCGAGGCAGCCATCCCGCGCGTTGAAAGTTCGCTGGCGGAAACGGAGCAGGCGCTGTCGGTCTACGTCAGCACCGAGGAGACGCAGCGCTTGTCGAATGAGCTGAGCTCGCTGCGGGCGCAACAGGCGTCGCTGAACACCGAATGGGAAGAACTGTCGATGCAACTCGAAGAACAGATCGCAACCAGCTGACCTACTCGCTCTTCGAAGTGGAAGGTGTCGAACTCGGGCCCGAAGAAGAGTTACTGCTGTCCGAGGTCGAAGTGCTCGCCGGTTTATCCGTCGACTTCGTCTCGGAAGATTTACTCTCACCGTCGCCAGCCTTGATCGCGGCCCGCGTCGCTTTAGAAGCGTAGTCGGTCGCGTACCAGCCGGATCCTTTGAACTGCACGGCGGACGCGGAGATCAGCCGCTCCACCGGACCATGGCACACCGGGCACTCCTTCTCGTCCGGAGCGCTGTAGCTCTGAATCTTCTCGAACTGATGACCACAATCTTTGCAGCGGTATTCGTAAAGGGGCACGGACGGGGATTCCTCTGGTCTTTCGATGCTCTTCCTATTTTAACCGGTCGGAAACCGTGCCCAGGATCGCTGCCTTCAGTCGCCGCCGATTCCCAGGCATCGCGGCTCACAATGCACTCGGTATAATCGCCCCAATTTCAAAGGGAGTCGCGCCGTTGGGTTCGAGTCAGAGAGCGGTGTCGAAGAACGGGCTTCGCCGGATCGCACAGGAGTACTCCGGTCTGTCGGCAGAGGACCTGCGCACACTGCGCAGGCTAAAAACGCCGCCGCAGATCCAGAAGTTCATCGACGGCCTGACGTATCAGTACGCAAACACGGCATGGTCTCCGCGGCGCGTGCTGCGGGAGCGCAAGGGCCACTGCCTCGAAGGAGCTCTGCTGGCGGCTGCCGCTCTCCGCCTCAACGGGAACCCACCGCTCGTAATGGATCTCGAAGCCGTCCACGACGACGACCACGTGGTGGCGCTCTACCGAGAGCGAGGCCTGTGGGGAGCCATCGCCAAGTCCAACTTCGCGGGGCTACGTTTCCGCGCGCCCATTTACCGCAACCTGCGCGAGCTCGCGCTCAGCTACTTCGAGCACTACTACAATCTGCGCGGTGAACGAACCCTGCGCGCCTACTCGCGTCCAGTCAACCTCGCGCGGCTCGACAAGGAAGAATGGATGACCTCAGAGGAAGATGTGTGGTGCGTGCCTGAGCTGCTCATCGCGGCGAAACACTACGATCTGTTTCCCCACCGAGTGGCGCGTGAATTACCGAGGCTCGACCGCCGCAGCTTCGAAGCCGGCATGCACGGCTGGACAAAGCACTGAGCAAGAACCGAGGCGGCGATTCTCCTACAGCGTTACGAGCCGCACCCCGGTGATAGCAGCAACGCCGCGTAGCTCCCGCAACACCGTATCCGTGACCTCACCATCGACCTGCACAACAGCCAGTGCCGATGCGGGCGCCGAGCCGCGAGCATCCGCGCGCCCCAGCGCAAAGTTCGCGATGTTCACATTGTGCTCGCCCAAAATAGTCCCGATCCGGCCAATAACACCCGGCACGTCCTTGTTGCGAATCGTGATCAGCGTACCCTGCAGCGGAGCTTCAATGTCGATGCCGTCGAGATGCAGCAGTCGCGGCGAGTCGCCATGCAGAATGGCGCCACTCGCGGTGATGCTGGCCTCATTCGTATGCAGCGATAACTGGAGCACGCTGCCGGCAGCACCACGCGGCTCTTCCTTCTTCTCTTCGTGCAGGCGAATTCCGCGCTCAGCCGCGACCGAAGCAGCGTTGATGCGGTTCACCTGTTCCAGATGCCCGAGCACGCCCGCAATTGCAGAATTGCGGATCAACTCCGTCTTCGTCTCCGAGAGACGCCCGTGATAAGCGATCTGAATACTGTCGATGCTGCCGCGAGGAATCTGCGCGAGGAACGTCCCAAGCCGCTCCGCGAGCGTCATCCACGGCGCCATCTCCTGATACTCCTCGTGACTCAGAGACGGCAGATTCACTGCGTTCTGCGCGATCCCGGACTTGAGATATTCACGAACCTGGAGCGCGATCTGCACCCCAACCGCTTCCTGAGCCTCACCCGTCGAACCCGCAATGTGCGGTGTCAGAATAACGTTGTCGAGCTCCGCAAACGGCGAGTTTTTCGGCGGCTCCTCGTGAAAAACATCAAGCGCAGCGCCGCCAACGTGGCCAGACTTAAGAGCCTCAGCAAGGTCGGCCTCAACCACCAACTCACCCCGCGCACAGTTCACAATGCGCACGCCCTTCTTCATCGTGGCGAGGCTCGCGGCGTTGACGATCCCCTCGGTCTGCGGCGTGAGCCCAACGTGCAGGGTGATGTAATCAGAAAGCTCGAACAGCTCCTCAGCCGAAACCAGCCGGATCGCGTTCTCGCGCGCAATCGAGGCGGAAACAAAGGGATCGTGCCCCAGCAGTTCCATGCCGAAATTCCGTGCGCGTCTCGCCACTTCAAGCCCAATGCGGCCCAGGCCCAGAATGCCGAGCTTCTTCCCCCGCAGCTCGGAGCCCTGCAGCGATTTCTTCTCCCACTTGCCCGCGTGCATGGTGGCATCGGCGCGCGGCAGTTGGCGAGCGAGTGCGATCATCAGCCCCAGCGCCAGCTCGGCGACCGCAATAGCATTTGCGCCCGGGGTGTTCATCACGACGATACCTCGCCTTGTGGCCGCCTCGGCGTCGATATTGTCAACTCCAACGCCGGCGCGGCCAATGACGCGTAGCTTCGGAGCGGCGGCCATCAGCGCATCATCCACCTGCACCGCGGAACGGACGACGAGCGCGTCAGCGTCGGCCAAAGCTTCGGGGAGATTCTTGACCTGATCGTGGGTGAGGACTTGCCACCCGGCTTCGGACTGAAACACAGCGAGCGTCGCTGGGGAGACTTTTTCGGCGAGAACGACTTTCAAGAGAACTCCTTCCTCAACAGGTTATCTGATCGCGGCCTGGCCGGACCCTGGCCCGGAGCGAGGATCTCCGGCGAGCGAAATGGAGACTCGACGCGTCCAGTTAGATTGCAGGCAAGGGCGGCAGTCGTGTGCGCCTTTGGCTGGCGTCAGCGGACCGGCAGTAACTCAGCGCCGGCACTGCACCGAAGCAACGATCACGGGTTTTGGAGTACGATGAAAAGCGGCTGCGAACCGCGCAGGCCGTGTCTTTAACAGTGCAGCACCGCTTTCCGATCGAGAGAAGAATTGGCTATGAAGGGTCTTAGGCAACGTATCAACGAGCGGCTGGATCAACCCAGGCTCCGGCGGCAAAACGACGCAGGCTTCACGCTGATGGAATTGCTGATCGTCATTTCGATCATGCTGATCCTCATGCTCATTGCGATTCCGAACATGCTGAACCTGAAGGCGACAGCGAACGAGACCTCGGCCAAGCAGTCGCTACGCGCCATCCAGATTGCCGAGAACCAGTACGCAACCAACTTCCCGGCAAACGGGTTTGCGTGCTCGCTCGCCGCCCTCGGGGGAAGTGCAACGTCGGGTCCGCCAACGCCGCAAGCCGCCCAGTTGCTGCAGTCCGATCTGACGGCCGGGCAGAAAGCCGGCTACAGCTTCAACATCGTCAACTGCCAGAAAGCCCCCGGCAGCCAGCAGCAGGACGACTACGTCAGCTACGAAGTGACCGCAGTGCCGCAGTCGGTGGGCAAGACCGGGCACAGCGGTTACTGCCTCGACATGAGCGGGGAAATCAGATCCGATCCCGCAGGTGGGACAAACTGCACCATCGCAATCCAATAGCAAGCTAAGAGCTGCGAGCCCTGAAGCCTTCACAAGTTCGCTGAGAATTGTCTTCGGTTTTGTATCAGGGCCCGACTTCAGTCGTGCCGCAAGCGGCTAAATGGTACGTTGGGCTTTAGCCCCTGAGGGGTGCTCTTCGGTCCAATTCAGGTGAACACGGATTGACTTCAAAGACGAGAAAACAGAACCGCCAGTGGGTGCCGAACCTCTGGCGGTTTTTCCTTGCCGCGATCCTGGCATGCGGAGCAGCCGCAGCCTTGCCCGCACAAACAACCTCGACCGCCCCACAGGTCGCAGCCCGCGTCGATCGCCACTACAACGCCCTGCATTCCCTCGAAGTGCATTTTGTCCAGACCTTTACGGGCATGGGCATGAACCGCAAAGAAGCTGGCGTCCTGCTGCTAAAGAAACCAGGCAAAATGCGGTGGACCTACACCGATCCCGACGGCAAACTGTTCGTGCTCGACGGCAAGGACGGCTATTTCTACTCGCCTGGCGCCAGCGAGGCCCAAAAAGTCGACCAGAAAAAGCTCGACGATCTCCGCTCGCCGCTGCGCTTTCTCCTCGGCCACACGGAGCTGGAAAAAGAACTAACCGGCCTCCGCGTCACCTGTTCCGGCGACGGCACCTGTGAGCTCGCCGGCATCCCGAAAGGGCTCGAACAGCGCGTCTCGTCCCTGAAGATCGTGGCTACTGGGGACGGAACCATCAAGTCCATGACCATCGACGAGACCGACGGAGTCTCGAACCGGTTCGAATTCAGTGGCGAAGCGGGGAATGTCCCAGCCTCCGACGCCAACTTTGTCTTTCTACCACCCCCAGGCGTCCACGTCGTCGAAGGCGAACCGCCCGTCTAAATCCCGCAGGCCGCCATCCCGAATGAACAATCTCGCAACACAAAAAACCGCAGGCACTTCCGGCGGTGACTTTCGGGGGCTGGAGAGACCAGATCGGGGGATTCTTTAACGCCCCGGCGCTGCCTATCATGGCCCCATGCTGCGGAGTTTTGCGTGTTACGCGGGAATTGCGCTGATCTTCACCACTGGAGTCCAAGCCCAGGGGCTCAATCAGAAATC
>Ga0302324_100006364_pt1 | contig 25483 bp, 19 predicted proteins | sample Palsa_T0_1_FD_201949 | JGI IMG/M metagenome (GOLD analysis project Ga0302324, IMG submission 201949) | Peat permafrost microbial communities from Stordalen Mire near Abisko, Sweden - Palsa_T0_1 | ecosystem: Environmental > Terrestrial > Soil > Palsa > Peat permafrost | place: Sweden: Abisko... | reverse complement strand
GTGCCATTTCCGACGCCCGGGCCAGTCGGCAAGTCAAAACTGCCCGCCGACGCGATATTCACATTGCGGTCCGTTTTTCCGTTGGTCGGAACTCCGTTCGGGTCGCCAAAGCCGCCCGTCTGAACCTGCTCGCGGGGCTTCCTCAAAGTCGGAATGGCCGAACTCCCCAGCGACGGGTTCGGAAAATCCTTCGCGACCTCCGTCATGTCCGGAGCCTGAACCTTCTTCACCGCCACTGGTTTCACCACAGGAGTGCTGATCACTGGATTATAAATCTTCGGTTTGGGCACTTCGACAACTTCAAGCTTGGGGATTTCCTTCACGATTTCCCGCTTCATGACCACGGGCTTCGGAGGAGGCGGTTGCGGCTTCCAGGGTTGAATGACCGGCGCCTCGATTGGCGTGACCCAATAGTGTTGCGCCGCCTCGAATTTCTGCGGGATCAGCAGAGGCAGCACAATCACGGCCACCAGCGCGAAGCACTCCAGTCCCAGGCCCGCGCTGAATGAACCCCAGCGTTTCTTGCCCTCCGGGAGCAGCGCCTCCTTAAATACAGGTCTATTCTTTACCGGTGCCATAACTTTCACCCCGAACGTCGTAATAGGCTGTCTGTTGAGCGACGACACAAATCCCCGCACACTACTTAAGTACTAGAACGACAGGCCGGGGCGAATAGAACTCAAGTACTATTCTACTCCCGGTCGTGCTGAAAGCGATAACCCAAGCCATCAGGCAACTAACGCCCGCCGCGGCATCTCTGTCCGTGTTCTTGATCAAAATCGGAACTCCGACCTGCTTTTTTGAAACACTCCCACGCTGGATCTAACACGGCGAAAAGGTATCGGTTGCGATGCGATCCGGAATACAGGGATGCGCACCGACGTGCCCAAAACGCCCATGAAGGCTCTCATCGAGTTTGCGCCTTCCGTGTGCGATTAATGCCAGCCCGGCGGAGCACAGATGCTGGGTGCACCGTGCTCCGCCGCGCTGTCTGATTCGCGAGCCCGCAGTTAGCGCGACTCGATCACTTCGTAGTGCGTCTGGCCGCCCGTGTTCACCAGCAGGAGCACCGGCTGCTTGCCTGCGGCAGTGAGCGCCTGCTTGTACTCTGTGATGTTGTGGACGGGCTGATGGTTGACTTCCTGGATCACGTCCCCCCGCTGGAGCCCGACAGCAGCGGCCCCGCTTGCGGGATCCACGGACTCTACCACTACGCCGCGAGTTCCGGGAGCCAGTTGCAGCTCCTGCATGGCGTCTGGAGTCAACTCCTGTACATTGACGCCATCGAGCCCGCCGCCAGTGCTCTCACCCGGCGCTTCCTCCGCGGACTTGTCCGGCGGAAGTTCACCGAGGGTGACGTTCATTTCCTGCGTCTTGCCTTCGCGCGAGACTTGGAGCTTCACGCTCGATCCCGGAGCGGCTTGGGAAATGCGCAAGCGCAAGTCATTGGCCGATTCCACAGGCTGGCCGTTGAGCTCGAGAATGACGTCACCGTTCTTCAGTCCGGCGTGCGCCGCTGGAGCATCGGGTTTCAATCCACTGACGAGTGCGCCGCCGGGCTTGCTCAGCCCGAATTCCTTCGCGAGCGCGGGCGTCACGTCCTGTGGAAACAGGCCCAGATAGCCGCGCACGACCTTGCCGTGGCCGACGATCTGATCCATCACCGAACGCGCCATATTGATTGGTATGGCGAAGCCGACGCCCTGATTTCCGCCGCCTCCGCCGCTGAGAATTGCCGTGTTGATTCCGATCAGGTCGCCGTGCAAATCAATCATGGCCCCGCCGGAGTTGCCCGGATTGATCGGTGCGTCGGTCTGGATGAAGTCCTCGTAGTTCTCGATGCCCAGACCTCCCCGTCCCGTGGCGCTGACGATTCCCATCGTGGCCGTCCCTTCCAATCCGAAAGGCTCGCCGATGGCGAAGATCATGTCGCCGACCTGCAGCTTCGAGGAATCACCAATCGCAAGCGTGGGCAGACCCGATGCTTCGATCTTGAGGACGGCGATATCCGTCTTCGCATCCGTGCCGATCAGCTTGGCTTGAAATTCTCTTTTGTCGCTCAGGTCCACCTTGATGTCCGTCGCGCCTTCGATCACGTGATTGTTCGTTACGATCATTCCATCGGAAGTGATGATTACGCCCGAACCCAGGCTCTGCTCCCGCTCCGTTTGCGGCTGTTGCTGCTGCCCCTGGCCCTGGCCCTGGCCCTGCCCGAACTGATCGCCGAAGAATTGCCGAAACGCCGGGTCGTTGAAGAACGGCATCATCTGCGACGCCCTCGACTTGACGACCTTCGACGTGTGAATGTTCACGACCGCGGGAAGCGCGGGCTTCAGCACGGACGCAAAACCGTTGCTGAAACTTCCGAGCGACACCGGAGTCGAGCTTCGCGCCATCGTCAGCGCGAGATTCGATGCGCCGAAGACTTCATGGCCCGACCAATTTCTAAATCCGAGTGCGAGAACTCCTCCGCCGATCAGCGCCACCAGAACTACGGCCGTCGCGATCCAGCGGGGAACGTGTAAGTAACTGCTCTTCATGGCTGTCTCCTTTTCGTCCCTCGGCGCTCGTCGGAGCTATCGAGGGTTATGAGTGCATTAGACGAAGTTCCCGGCGATTCGTACCTTACAGACTGCCGCAACGAATTTCCGCGCCGCGCGGCTGAGGACAAACCACCGTAAGGTCCTACTAGTATAGATGCAAAACAGCCGTTAAAGGTCTACGAAGCCTCCATCAATTTCGCGAAACAGAGTACCAGGCGGAATTAGTACGATTCGTTCGAACGCGACGCAGCGAATGTAAGTGTAGCTTTGTCAACTAATGACCGTCAACTGATCAGCCGCGCAAGCAAAAACGCCGCTGCGGCCGCAAGTCCGGCGACAACCACGGTTTGCATCCCCGCGCGCCACGGCTTCACTCCCGTGAAGTGCCCCTTGATCGAGCCGAAAACAAAAAGCGCCAGCAGCGTCACGCCGATGGATACCCAAAGCGCCGGAAGAATTTCATGCATCAGGATATACGGCGCCAGAGGAATCAAACCGCCGACGATATACGACCCGGCGATGGTCACCGCGCTGCGTGCCGCCCGCGCTGGGTCCGGCGGCTCCAGTCCCAGCTCGAAGCGCATCATGAAATCAACCCACTTTTTCTGATCGGCCGTAATCGCCGTGACAATAGGCGCCATTTGCGTTTCGGTCAGTCCGTATTCGCGGAAGACTTTCGCCACTTCCTCCGTTTCGATTTCCGGCAGCTCCACGGTTTCGCGATACTCGCGTTCCAGTTCCGAAGCGTAGTGCTCCGTATCCGTTTTCGCAGCCAGGTACCCGCCGAGTCCCATGGCGATCGAGCCTCCTGCAATTTCAGCGAATCCGGCGGTGACAATGATTCCCGTTCCTCTGGTCAAGGCGGCCGCGGCAGTCGTCAGCCCGGCCGCGAGCGCGAACGGAACCGTAAGTCCGTCCGCCATTCCGATCACGATATCGCGTACAGCTGCAGTGGCCGTGAAATGCTTTTCCACGTGCTCGACGGACGGCATGAAGACCTCCTCATCCCCAGCGGCCCGGGGAATTTGCTGTATTCCACGCTTCCCGGCAAAGGCGCGTATAATTATGGCGCAGTAACCGAAATTCAGGAGGTACATTATGACAGCCACTTCGGCACAAGGAGCCGCTCCGCAAATGAGTTTTACACTTCCGCCTCTCCCGTATTCTTTCGACGCGCTTGAACCCTACATTGACGCCAAGACGATGGAGATCCATCACGACAAGCATCACGCCGCCTACGTCACCAATCTCAACAAGGCTCTGGAATCCAGCCCCGATCTTCAGAAGCTTTCGATCGAAGAGTTGCTCGCGCAGCTCTCTAAAGTTCCTGACGCCACCCGCACCGCCGTGCGCAACAACGGCGGCGGCCATCTCAACCACTCCATGTTCTGGAAGTTGATGAAGAAGGGCGGCGGCGGCGAACCCTCCGGCGACCTTGGAACCGCGATCAAGAGCGCTTTCGGCAGCTTCGCCGATTTCAAAACAAAGTTCGGTGCGGCCGCAACCACGCGCTTCGGCTCCGGCTGGGCCTGGCTGCTCGTCAAGGACGGCAAGCTCGCCATCGAGTCAACGCCGAATCAGGACAATCCAATCATGGACGGCGGCAAAGGCGTCCTCGGTCTCGACGTGTGGGAACACGCCTACTACCTCAAGTATCAGAACAAGCGCCCCGACTACATCGAAGCTTGGTGGAATACAGTCAACTGGGCGCAAGCCGCCGACAACTACACCGCCGCGAAGAAGTGACGATCCGACCAGGATCGTCATCCCGAGGCGGACGCGCTATGCCCGCCGAGGGACCTCTCTTCGCGCTCGCGTACGCATGCCCGTAGGGGCGCTTCTTGCTCCGCCCTTTTCGGTTTTTAGGGTGCCCCATCCTCGTTTCGCGAGGGTGGGGCTCCTGGCCTTTCTGGGCATTCGCTTCGGCGCGCCGCGCTGCTCTTTCATCCAACGCAAAGCGCGTCTCATTGCAATGGTATGCGGTAAAGATTGCGGTGCACGCCACTGCGTGAAAACGCGTAAAGTCCCGGCGCCGGCCCCGGAATCACCTCGCCGTCCAGGAACTTCGCTCCCTTGATGTTGGACTTTTCCGCTTCAATCCCGGCGGGCGGCAGGGCGGGCAGGTTCCCGTCGCTCGAAACCGGCAAGAGCCATGTCTTGTTACCCGCCATCCACGATTCCACCGATACGAAGAACAGTCGCTGGCCGGGAATCCATCCTGCCCTGCACACGCGACGACAGACCGGAACGGGAGCCCCACCCGCGACCGGGACGGCAGCCGTAGCAAACGACACGTTTTCATCCCCCGAGACGGCGCGCGTTACGAGCACCCATTGCCCGTCGGGGGATACGGAGTCGTTCTCCATCTCAAGAATGGGATCGGGTGACACTTTTGTCCGCTCGCTGCCATCCTCTTTCATGCGATACAGGAAGTTCAGCTGCCCCTCGGCCGCCCTGAAATACAAGTAACCCTTCGGGCCAAATACGGGCGAATCTTCGTCAGCGGACGATAGAAACTGCCGGGGAGACGAACGACTATCCAGCGAGGCCAGCCACAAGTGCGAATGCCCCTGTTCATCGGCCGCGGAGAATGCGATGCGACGCCCATCAACGGATATATCGTAGGTGGACAACAGGAAGCCGGGGAGCAGGCGATCGCTTGTTCCTGTCTTGAGATCCACGACCCGGAGCTCTCCGCTCGAAAATTTGCCCGATGACCCGTGAGGACTGTCCAGGTAATACAATTTCTTGCCGTCGGGAGAAAATCGCGGGTATTGCGCGAAACCCTCCGAGGAAATTTGCCGCTCGCCTTTGTCATCGTGCACCCAGACAGTGCTTTCCGCCAGTCCGACGGAGGTAATCAGAGAACTCCCGTCGGGTGCGATTGTTATGCCTTCTTCTTCCGTGGCGCCGGAAGTCACTGGTTGTGGCTCGCCGTCCGGGAAGCGCTGCCGCCAGATGTGGAAACGCCCGCCTGAATCCGAACTCAAGTACATCCAGTTTCCGTCAGGAGACCATGCGACATATGTACATCCCGCGTTTGGCGGTCCGACTTGCTTTCCGGCGGACTTGCCGTCGAAGGGAACGAGTCGGCAAGGCAGAAATCCGCCATTGTCCATTTCGACTAGAAGCACCCACTTGTGATCCGGTGAAATGGCGGAACGATGGGCCATGCCCCGTTCTCGTGGAGGCACATAGACGTCGCGGAGATCGGCGCGGCTCTCATTCGACGTTACCAATGCCATGTGCATGCCCTCCTTGAGCTCGGAGAACAGCACATGCTGGCTGTCAACCCATGTCAACCCGGAGGCATTCGGTAACATCCGCTGCGGTTCACCGCCCAGCGTCGCCACCTGCCACGTATCCCAGATCCCCAGGAAGGTGGTATACGCGATGCGCGAGCCGTCGAGAGAAAACTCCGGGCTCATCTTTTCCAGGTTGTCGCGCGTCAGCTGCACGGATTCGCCGTCCGGCAGAAGCTTGACGTAGATCTGGCCGGGACCGAAGAACGTGCTGGGTCCGCGGATGAAAGTCAGCATTCGGCCATCCGGCGAAAGCGCTGGCGAAACGGCTGAATCAACGAAATTGGTTATCTGCACCCAAGCCTGCTGCGATGGAGTTAGCGGAACGGATTGCTTCGACCGAAAAAATTCGACGGCGCCCGCGAGCAAAATCAGGAGGGCCACTAACCCGATGCCTGCGGCCAGCCAATGCCTGCGTGGGCGCGCGGCCGGAGCCACGATAGGCATCGCGGTGTCGGACCCCACCGCCTCCAGCGCCGCTCGCACCTCGGCGGCTCGCTGGTAGCGCTGCCCCATTTCTTTCGCGAGGCAGCGTTGAACGATGGCCCTCAAGCCCGCGGGCACGTGCTGCGGCAACGGCGTCGGCGGCTCCCGCAGGATCGCCGAACTCAATTCGTAATGCGTTTGCCCGTTGAAAGGCAGCGCGCCCGTGGCCATCTCGTAGAGCACGATCCCAAACGCCCACAGGTCCGTTCGTGCGTCCGCGGGTTCACCCCGCAATACTTCCGGCGCCATGTACGGCAGCGTTCCCACGACCGTCCCGGCTTTTGTCACCGGTCCCAGCGAGCGCGTAACATCTGTGAGTTCCTCGGCGGACAGGCGTTTCGCCAATCCAAAGTCCAGCACCTTCGCTTGACCATCTGCCGTGATCACCACGTTCGCCGTTTTCAGATCGCGGTGCACGATGTCGCGCTCATGGGCGTGCGCCAGCGCCGCGGCGATCTGCATCCCGTAGCGCAAAACTGTCTCCAGCGCCATCCCGTCGCGCGGCACCATCTCCTTCAGCGGCCGCCCCTCCACCAGCTCCATCGCGATGTAAACTTGGCCGCTCTCTTCACCGGCTTCATAGATCGTGGCGATATTCGGGTGGTTCAGCGCGGAAGCGTTTTGCGCCTCGCGCTGCAGTCGGGTTCGAGCTGACTGGTCCGCCAGGGCGCCTTCTGGAAGGAACTTCAGTGCCACCAGACGGCCGAGCTTCGAGTCCCGTGCCTTGTACACCACGCCCATTCCGCCCGCACCGATGCGCGCGAGGATTTCGTACGAACCCAGCTTTGTGCCGGGCTTCAACACCTCGTTGCTCCCTGCCACCGGACGCTCCATGAAACTGCTGTCCCCTTGTTCGTGCGCGGCGATTAGCGATTCGACCTCGCGACGTAAGGACGGTTCGCTGCACGTCTGGTCCAGGTAGGCGCTTCGCTGGTCAGGCGTCCGCTCCAGCGCGCCGGCGAGCACCTGCTTCACTTCTTGCCATCGCTCTCGGTTCACGTGTCCGCTTCTCTGAATTTAACTCGCGATTTATTCCTGCCGCAATTTATTGCAGCTTCGCGTATTCGGCCTTGGCTTGCTTCAGAATGGGTAGGTCCGGATCGGCATCCTTCCAAAGCGTCAGGAAATCCTGGTACGCCTTGCGAGCCCTGGCGGTGTCGCCCCCAAGCGCATACGCGCGGCCGAGCCCAAGATGCGCGAGTGCCTCCTGGGGTTGATTTTGGACCACGCCGATATGGTCAATCATCAGTTGAAACTGTGCAGCCGCTTCCTTTCCCCGATGCGCGGCGAGGTGCGCCTGCCCACGCAGATAGATGGGCATCCCTTGGAACGGATAGGCCAGATCGTAGGGAGTCGAGGGGCTCAAATTCTCAATTGCCTTTTGCGGATCGCCTTGGCCGAGCGCGAGGGCCGCTTCCGTTTCGGGTATGTAGCCGTATCGAACCAATGTCGCCTCGGGAAAGTCTCGTTTCAATCCATCCGACACCTTTCGCGCGTCCTCGGGATCATTGCAGAGAGCGAAAATAACCCCCATCCAGCCGCGTGCGTCGAGATCCTTCGTTGACCTGACGACATCCTGAGCATCCGCTCGGGCGTCGTCGCAATTTCCGAGCATCGCCGTGCGAAACGCCAATTCTCCTTTGAGCTGCGCCACCTGGACGCTCGCCTTAGCCGACGTGGCCGCCGCGAGGCCGCGGCGGCTCCATTCACGGGAAAGAGACCACTGACCCAAGTAGCCGGCCGTGCCGGCTTGAGCATCCTCCTGAGTCCCTGGAGGCAGTTCCATCCATGGGCGCGCCAGTTGGTCCTTCATTCCGGTCTGATCGTTTTGGACAAAAGCCAAAAGATACAGCGTTACGGAGGCTTGGTACGGCTCGATGTGCTTCGCGCGGGCCTGTTGAATTGTTTCGCGCGCCTGTGGGAACAAATTCTGAAGGTAATGGTTTATTGCCAGGAAACCGTAGGTAAATGCCGAAGGATTCAGCTCGACCGTTTTCTTGAGCGCACTGGATGCTTCGTCGTAACGCCCCACTACCTGGCACGTGATCCCAAGTCCGTTCCACGACGCTGCATCTCTCGGGTACAACTTGGCCCACTGCTCGAAGAACTGTATGGATTGCTCGTAGTCTCGCATAACGACTAAATTGTAGTCCGCGGAAATCTGAAGTCTTTCATACTCGCTCGCCCGGTCCCGAAGCTCGTAGGCTTTTTTGAGATTACTTACGGCGAGATCCCTTCTGTCCAGCGCGTCATATGCGAGTCCCAAGTTCGCGTGCGCTGCGGCGAAATTTGGGTCGAGATCAACGGCGTGCTGGTAGGAGGAGGCTGCAGCCGGAAAATCCGCCTGCCAGAATGCTTGGCCGCCCAGATTGTATGCTTGCAGGGCCTCGAGCGACGACGTCGTCGCTTGTGTGAGCGGCACATCGTAGGCTCTGAGCGAACTTCGTGACTCGCCAAGCGTTGAGCGCAGCGCCGCGGCAGCCTGGCTGAGCGCCGGCAACACCCTTTCCTTTCCGTCCGCCGTGACCTGCGCCTGTGCCAGCGATTCGCCGGTGGTGCAATTCACGCCGTTGAGCCCAAGCACATATTGATTCCCTAGCGCCGCGATCGATCCCTCGATTTCCATCGTCGCGTTCATCCGCTCGCAAACTTCTCGCGCCAGCTTGGGTGTTAGCTGTGCGTCCGGCGGCTGCTCCATCATCTTCATCGTCCGCGTAATCTGATCGCCCGAAACGACCGCGAGAAACGGCGTCTGCTGAAGCTGCACGAAGAGTCCCTGTCGCAGCGCGCCATCGAAGACTGGATCACCCGTCGTGTTCGTGAAATCCGCGACTACAATCGAATCTTTATCGGTGATCTTTGGCGCGCGATGAAAATAAAAATACCAGCCGGCCACCAGCGCGAGTGCGACCATCAGCGCTCCCGCAGCAGGAAGAGCTACGCGACGCCGCGATGCCGGGCGCGTAGTGGCAGCCGCCACTGCCGCATCCGATGAACCGCTCAGCCGGCGCAGGTCCACTCCTATTTCTTTCGCCGACTGATACCGGTTCTCCCGCTCCTTCTCCAAACACTTCAGAATGATCCGCTCCATCTCCGGCGACACCCGCGCATTCAGCGCCCGCGGCGTCACCGGCTGCCGATGCAGAATCGCGTCCGTCAATTGGGGAACTGAGTCCTCGCGGTATGGGCGGCTGCCCGTAACGATTTCAAACAACACCGCGCCGAGCGCGTGTACGTCCGTGCGCGCGTCCGCCGGCTCGCCTCTCAATTGTTCGGGCGCCATGTACGGCAGCGTGCCCGCCATGTTGTCCGCCTGCGCGAAACTCTCTGTTGCGGACAAATCGCTCGCCGCCCGCAGAATCTTCGCCAGCCCAAAATCCAACACCTTCACCTGCCTCTTGGGCGTGACCATGATGTTTCCCGGCTTCAGGTCCCGGTGCACGACGCCCTGCTCATGCGCCTCTTCCAGTGCCGCCGCGATCTGCGTTCCGAGCGCCACCGCTTCCTTCTCCGGCTGCGAAGGCCGTTTCGCTTCTTCCGCGAGCGATTTGCCTGGCACGCACTCCATCACCAAATAATCCGTGCCTTCTTGTTCTCCCACGTCATACACCGCTGCAATGTTGGGATGATTCAGCCTCGCCAAAGCGAGCGCTTCCTTGCGAAACCGTTTCCGCGTTGCTTTGTCCGCCAACAAACCCAGCGGCAGAACTTTGATCGCTACATCGCGCTCCAACCGCGCATCGCGCGCGCGATAAACCACTCCCATCCCGCCCGCTCCCAGGCGCGACAGGATCTCGTACGGCCCCAGCTTCGTGCCGGGCTTCAACGCCTCGTTGTTCCCTGCCACCGGACGCTCCATGAAACTGCTGTCCCCTTGTTCGTGCGCGGCGATTAGCGATTCGACCTCGCGACGTAAGGACGGTTCGCTGCACGTCTGGTCGAGGTAGGCGCTTCGCTGGTCAGGCGTCCGCTCCAGCGCGCCGGCGAGCACCTGCTTCACTTCTTGCCATCGCTCTCGGTTCACGTGTCCGCTTCTCTGAATTTAACTCGCGATTTATTCCTGCCGCAATTTATTGCAGCTTCGCGTACTCGGCCTTGGCCTGCTGGAACACGGGAATATCGGTGTCGGCGTCCTGCCAAAGCGTCAGGAAATCCTTATACGCCGTGCGCGCCTTGGCGGTGTCGCCCTCAAGCGCATACGCCCGGCCGAGCCCCAGATGCGCGAGCGCTCCGATGGGTTCGTTGCCTACTATTCCGCGATGGTCGAGGATTTTCTGCAACTCAGCTGCTGCTTCGCTGGCCTGATGCGCCGCTAGATAAGCTTCGCCACGCACGTAGATGGGATACAAAGCCCCCCAATAGATAGTGCCGCTGGCCTTGCCTAACTCATATGGGGCGGTAGCTCTTAGACTCTCAATGGCCTCAGAAGCATTTCCCCGGCTGACTGCCAGCTTTGCCCGAAGCGTCGGCAGATAATTGAACTGCACGATCGTGGATTCTGGAAATCTCTTGTCCAGATCGTCGATCAACACTTGTACCTTGCGGTCGTCCCCCGCATATGCCAACGCTAGCGCCGCGGTGTATTCCGCATCGCGGCTTGTCGTTCTCCCCACTGCTAAAGCGACGCGCTGTCGTGCCTCGTCTGCGTTGCCGAACAGGGCTTCCCGCAGGCCAGACAGGGCAGAGTAAGTTGCGGCCGTTTCCGTCTTGTCCGCCCGGTCGGCGGAATCCACCGCCTGGCGCGAAAACTCTCTCGCCGCACTCAGCCTCCCGGAATAGGCAGCGGTATCGGCATCCAGGGCCAACAGAACATCTTCCACTCCTGGCTTTCCAGCGCCCCATGCTACCTGTTGCGCCATCCCTGCCGCATCGTTCTGCAAGAACGCGATCATATACAGGCCAGTATGGAAGGTAGGGTGATTCAGTTCGTGTTCGAGAGCTTGCTGATACGTGGCCATCGCCTCGTCGAGGCGATTGACGGCAGTGTAGTGGTACATGAGGACGTAATAAGCGAGGGCAGCGTCCGGATTCAGGCGCATTGCCTCCCTGCCTTCATCAACCGCTTTCTCATATTGCCCCAGGACCGGGTAAATTATCCCCCCCAAGAACATGTGCGGATCCGCGGAACGGGGATAAGCCTCCGCCCAAAGCTCGCAGGTTTGCGCGGCCTTTTCCATGTTTCCCGTCACCACCATATTGAACGAGGCGGCGATGAAATAATTCTCCCGTTCGCTGGTTCGGTCGCGGAGTTCGTATGCCCTTCGGGTGTAGTCCGCAGACATGCTCGTTTCTTTAATATCTCCATACATGCGGCCCAACAGTGCGTAGGCCATGGCAAAGTTCGGGTCGAGTTGGATCGCATGCTTGAAAAACGGAATCGCTGCCGCCGACCCTGACGTTCCCGCTACCTGATAACCTGAACTCAAAGCCTTGAGTGCCTCGAGCGATGACGTAGTGGCCTGACTGAGCGGCACGTCAAACTTTTCCAGGGACGCATGCGATTCGCCGAGCTTCGAGCGAAGCTCCGCCGCGCCGGTGGTCAGCGCCGCGAGAACTTTCTCCTTGCCGTTCGCGGTCACTTGCTCTCCGGCCAAAGTTTCGCCGCTAATGCAGTTGACGGCATTGAGGCCGAGCACGTACTGATTTCCCAGGGTGGCGATCGACCCTTCGATCTCAGTCGTCGCATTGGTGCGCTGGCACACTTCTCGCGCGACTTCCGGAGTGAGCCGCGTATCGGGCGGCTTCTCCATCAGGCGCAAAGTTTGGCCGATTTGATCGTCGGAGACGAGTTGAAGGAACGGTGTCTGTTCGAGTTGCACGGATAGCCCTTGGCGGAGCGTGCCGTCGAACACCGGATCGCCCGTCGTGTTCGTGAAATCCGCAAGGACAATGGAATCTTTCTCGGTCAACTTCGGCGCGCGATGAAAATAGAAATACGCGCCGGCCGCCACTGCAAGCGCAACCACCAGCGCGGACGCAAGAGGAAGAACTACGCGGCGGCGTGACGCCGGGTGTACGGCAGTCGCAACGGTCACCACCGACGGCGCGCTCAGCCGGCGCAGGTCCACTCCTATTTCTTTCGCCGACTGATACCGGTTCTCCCGTTCCTTCTCCAGACACTTCAGGATGATTCGCTCAAGTTCCGGCGACGCCCGCGCGTTTATCGCCCGCGGTGTTACCGGCTGTCTATGAAGAATCGCCTCGGTTAGTTGGAAAACCGATTCCTCGCGATACGGTCGCTGGCCTGTCACGATCTCGAACAAAACCGCGCCGAGCGCGTGTACGTCCGTGCGCGCGTCCGCCGGCTCGCCTCTCAACTGTTCGGGCGCCATGTACGGCAATGTGCCCGCCATGTCCCGCGCCTGGGAGAAGCTCTCCGTCGAATAGGAATCATCGGCTGCCCGCAGGATCTTCGCCAACCCGAAATCCAGCACCTTCACTTGCCTCTTGGGCGTGACCATGATGTTCCCCGGCTTCAAATCCCGGTGCACGATGCCGTGTTCGTGCGCTTCCTCGAGAGCCGTGGCGATTTGCAGCCCCAATTCCACGGCCTCCTTCTCGGGCAGCGACGACGATCCCGCCTCTTCCGCAAGCGACCTCCCGGGCACGCACTCCATCACCAGATAATCCGTGCCTTCTTGTTCTCCCACGTCGTACACCGCCGCAATATTGGGATGATTCAGCTTCGCAAGAGCGAGCGCTTCCTTGCGAAACCGTTTCCGCGTTGCTTTGTCCGCCAACAAACCCAGCGGAAGAACTTTGATCGCTACATCGCGTTCCAACCGCGCATCGCGCGCGCGATAAACCACTCCCATCCCGCCCGCTCCCAGGCGCGACAGGATCTCGTACGGCCCCAGCTTCGTGCCGGGCTTCAACGCCTCGTTGTTCCCTGCCACCGGACGCTCCATGAAACTGCTGTCCCCTTGTTCGTGCGCGGCAATCAGCGATTCAACTTCGCGCCGCAGGGAATCATCCGCACAAGCCTGATCCAGATACGCGCGCCTCTCTGCTGGTGTCCGTTCGAGCGCGCCGGCGAGCGCCTTCTTCACTTCTTGCCAGCGTTCCGGCGTCATTTTTCCGCGTCCCTTTTCAATTCGCGCCGCAGCCACGCTCGCGCCGTCGCCCACTCGCGTTTCACCGTCGCCGGAGAAATGCTCATCACGACGGCCGTGTCCTCAATGGACAGCCCGCCGAAAAATCGCAGCTCGATCAGCCGCCCCTGTTCCGGATCCAGTGCGGTGAGTTTGTTCAACGCGCTGTCGAGCGCGACGATGTCCAGTTCCTGCTTTTCCGCCGGCGCGACACCGATTTCAGGATCGAGACTCAAGCGCGGCGCGGCGCCTCCGCGCTTGGCGGCCACGCGGTTTCTCGCGTGATCCACCAGGATGTGGCGCATCATCTGCGCGGCGACGCCGAAAAAGTGCGCGCGATTTTGCCACTGTGGCGGCTCCTGCCGGACCATACGAAGGTAGGCCTCGTTCACCAGCGCGGCGCTCTGCAGGGTGTGGTCGCGCCGCTCGTGCCCGAGGTGGCGCCGAGCGACGCGGCGCAGCTCACCGTAAATCAGCGGAATCAGCGCGTCCCGCGCCTCCTGATCCCCAAGGCCCCAGTTGACCAGCAGCTGGCTGATCTCCGCGGAAGGTTCCGGGCACACGTTCGCGCTCCCCTGTTGACTGATTTGCCACAGGTTCAACGTGAAGGTACCCCGCACCACATTGGAAGTAAAGCACTTTGGCCATTCTTCGCGGCGCCGGAAATAACTTCGAAATTCGTGAGCCAGTTTCCCGGCCGTTCTCGCTCTAGATAGTGAAGGCACGATGCGGCGTTCGGAAGGCTCGAAACACGCACCGGCCAAAAATGAGGAGGACGACGACCATGAAATCCAATATCACAGCAAATGCCAGGAGAATTACGTTGTTCGCGGCCGTGCTCGTGGCCGTTTTAATTTTCACCGGCAACGCCAACGCGCAAACCACGTATCGGGGCACCTTCACTCTGCAGCATTCCGCACGTTGGGGAAAAACCGTGCTCGGACCTGGCGATTACATCGTAAGGGTCAACCTCGAGGGCGGCAGCAGCCCCCTGATCGCCGAGATCACCTACGCGAAGAGCGGCAGGGTGGCCGCCCGCGAGTCGTGCACGAATGCGGACACCTTTAAGGCGAACGGCGAGAAGAGCGCGCTGTTGCTCGGCCACCGCGGAGCAGAACCTGTCATACATTCATTCCGAGTCGCGGAACTTGGTGAGACTTTCATCTTCGACCGCACGCTAGCCAGCCGGCAGGGAGCCGAGGAAGCGATGAACCAGGAAAACGTCCCGGTACTCGTCGTGAAGCGGTAACGGCCGACCACGGGTTTCGATGCAGCGCACATTCGGGGGCCAGTCGCGCCGGCAAAATCCGGCCCTGGCCCCCGAAGTTTTTTCTCGCGGGATATCCTGCGTTGCCTTCGTAGCGGCCGCCTGGAGGCGGCCGAATTTGTGTCGTAGCTTTTCGGTCAAGCGCCGGAGACGCGACACATGTCAGCCCCGTCCGGAAGGGCGGGGTAACTGGGAAACGCAGGAATGAGGTTCGCGAGCGCCGTAGGTGCGACACCTAGCCGAACACAAATTTGGGATCAAATTCCACGCCGTGCTTTTTCAACAGCGCGACCAATTCCGCCTCGAAATTCATTTTCGCGTGATGTGATTCCTGATTCTGTACGTATCGAACGACCGCAGGAACGCTGGACGAACTGACGCTGAATGCCGCATAGCCCTGTTGCCATGCGAATTTATTGCCTTGCTCGTTGGCCCATCGCGAGGAATTCGATTTGATGGCGAGGACGGCCTTGGCAACTGACAACGGCGCCGGAATCTGGATGAGGAGATGAATATGATCGTCCGTCCCGCCCACGGCATGGACGAAAATCCCGTGGTTCTTGCAGATGCCTGCGACGTATGCCCACAGCCGGGGCTGGAATTCCTTTGAGATGGATTTGGAACGATGTTTGGTGCTGAACGCCACGTGAATTACGTTCTGGACGTATGTGTGGGACATCTGTCGCACCTACGGCGCTCGGCGTCCTATATATCACGGACTCAGCCCTCCCGGGCTGAGCTAACTCCTGGCGCACCTACGGTGCTCAACGTCAAAAGCGCCGTAGGCGCGAAACACGTTAGCCCCACCCGGAAGGGCGGGTTCAGGAGGCGCGAAAGAAGCTAGCCCGGTCCGCAAGGGCCGGGAAACTCGGCCGTAAGGGCGGTTTTGTAGCGCCGTAGGCGCGACACATGTTAGCCCCGCCCGGAAGGGCGGGGATTCTGTAAATGATTCGAATCGCCACCTCGCTGCCGCAGGCCGTCGCGAAGGCCGCATGGCCGCAGCGACTGAACCCGAACGCTTTCAGCGAAGCGCCGTAGGCGCGAAAGACGTTACCCCGGCCCGGCTGGACCGGGAAACTGTTCTTGTTTTTCTACGTTGTCATCCCGAACCCATTCGCGCCCTTCGCGGATGGCGTGAGGGATCTGCTTCTGCCGTTGCCGTTGCCTTCGTATCGCAAGCGCGGAGACCCGGTCCCGAGCGCGGGAGGCGCGAAAGAAGTTAGCCCAGTCCGGCAGGGCTGGGAAATCTTTTCAGATGTAAATGTGGCGCCGCGGTCTTTAGCGCGGCAGACTCCCTTGCGAACTCGGCGCGAAAAAATCATTTAGAGGCGAAGGGGTTGGCCACCGGCGACATTCAAAATGGAATATCGGAGAGACCATCCTTTATCTCACGTACGATCGCGGCCGTTTCGACGTTCTCCAGCTTCTCGAAATGGACGACCCAGTCTTGAAGGCGATCGGTGACGACGTGATCGAGGCCATCTGAACCGCCCGGCAATCCCATCCACAGATCGTTCAGGTACTTGCGAGCGGCTATTTTTAAGAGGCTTGAACCCTTCGAAACGCATGGCCTTAGTAGCGAATCGACAAGATCAGGTATGTCTTTCGCTTCGAGAAAAGCGGGTAGTCCATCGATGGCGTTTATGAGTTCGGCGGAAATATCCTTGTCAATTCGAGATAGAAGATGATGCTTTACTAATTTGGCCTGCGCGGCTGAAAGATATTGCAGGTCCCCGGCCCTAAAGAAAGCCGTTTCGTAGGTAAATACCTTGTGCTGATGTTCCTCCTTCAGTATGGATAGGAAGCTCAGCGTTACCCTCTTCTTCGTCTCCTCCGAGGCCAATGAAAAAGCGGAACGAAAACAGATCGACAGGCGGCTCTGCCCTTCGAAATCGGGTTCCGGTTCGTAGTCCCCCGCGGCAGTGTCAAGTTCGAAGTATCTACTTGGAATTACGCTTAACAGCAGGCGTTCAAGCTCGAACGCGGATACTTCTTTCAATAGATGCGTATGAATGGACATCGCCGATTCATCACGCTCAAGATTCTTGACGATCTGCTCCGCGGTATAACCGCATTTTTCTCTTCTACTTGCAGCTATCTCGTCAACGATCAGCTGGAGTAGCTCTCCCGCAACGATCGCTGCGCTCTTGCTCGCCGTCTCTCCTAAACGGATGGTACGCCCCGGATGAATCAGATTCCTATATTCCCGAACTACGGTCGAAAGGGCAGCCGTCTTGGTCGAGATGATCTTCTCCTTCTCGCAAGCTGCAATAAGGTCCGCGAGCTGCATCTTGAGCGGGTCGGCTCCGGTTCGTTTCTGGTACATGGTCGCCAACAGGTGGTCGACTAAAAGAGCTTCAACAATACTTCCGAGTAGGACCAATGCGGCCTTCCACGCTTCGCCGGACAGCGAGGCCTGGAATTCAACGTAATCCTTCATCAAAGATTCGCGAAACCTAGCGTCAACGATGAAGTCAAATTCGATCATGAGTCGTTTGCTGCAGCTCAGTGCCGCTTCAGCTAGCAGGTTCTGGACCCTTGAGGCGCACTTCCAGGACCGACAAAACGGCGGTCGAGTCTTTAGCGCTAACGATCCCGCGCGCCAACTTATACACGTAAATACAACTCTACACAATTAATTGATTGGCAATTATAGCCGCCGTGAACGCGCGTTGCACGGCGAACAACTGGTGTAGGATTGGCATGAAGCCATTAGATAGTTCGCCAAACGCGCGCCTCGCATCAAGGTCGCTGACCGCGACGGACGAGATATCGTCGGAGCCAGAATTCATGTTCGATCCAGGCGACATAATTGACGGCAAGTATCGAGTCGACGGTCTCTGCAGCGACAGCGGCGGCATGGGAGCAATCCTTTTCGTTACGCCGATGGGGCAAAGGCACGTACTCGAAGTGGTCCTAAAGTACTGCAAAGACAATAACGACGAGCAACTCAAGAGATTCTGCCGTGAGGTTCGCCTCCTCGGAACGTTTGCGGGTAATTCGAAGGTCGTTCAAATCGTTGATCGGAACCTGGACCACGTTCCGCCATACTTTGTGATGAAGTACTACCCTGAGGGTGATCTCTCAAAGCTCGCGCCCACCCTCCAAGGATCTCACGAGACTCAGGAACGAAGTTTTCTGCAAATGATCGATTGCCTGCAAGAGCTGCATTCAAGAAATGAGTTTCACCGTGACATTAAGCCCCATAATTTTCTTCTCGAAGATGGCCAGATCATTGTCTCGGACTTCGGACTGACAACCGAAGTCGGTTCGGAGACGGCCTTCACCCGCAGGTCCATGTATTGGGGAACACACGGCTATATCCCGCCAGAGTTTTTAGACGGCGGATTCAAGTACGCCGATGCATCCGGGGACATCTTTATGCTAGGCAAGACCATGTATGTCTTGCTCACCGGTAGGGAGCCGATGTACATCGTCGGAAACGATTTACCGCCTCCGATTTTCCACATCATCGAACGTTGTTGCAGCATTTCGAAGACAAACCGTTATCAAACACTCGCTGAGCTGAAGCAATCGCTTGTGGCCGCGTACGACGTCTTGCTCGGAAGAGCCGGAAGTCTTGGCAAGGTAAGACAACTCCTTTCAGCCATTCAAGATGGTATTGAACAGAATCACACACACAGAGCTGAAGACCTGTCGGAATTTATCGAACAGCTCGGATTGCTGGACCAATCCGACCAAATTCATATTTGCCACGAACTGTCGAGCGGATTTTTCACCGTGATCGCACAACAACCTTTCGTCGATCAACTTCCAACCTTTCTAACCATATACGACAGACTTGTTGAGGGTTGCAACTACGCTTGGAGTTACGCTGAGACTATTGCAAACAATATGCGCGCGATATTCGACGGCGACGGTGTTCCGTTTAGCGAAAAAGCGCGCGCATTGGACTTAGCTATACGCGCCGCATTTCACATGAACCGATTTGCTGCTATGGGCACCTGTCGTTCGATGATCATGTCGATACGGGACGAAGCACTGGGCCTGCACGCAGCTTCCGTGCTCTTGAAAAATCGCGACACTTTCGCCTCAGAGATCGAGGCAAGCGAGTGTCAGAGTGACACAGTTCGAAATGCCCTGCGTCAGATTCAGAAGCCATGATTCCCAATCGCGGCAGGTGGCCCGGGCTTTAGCCTTTGATTTTTCGGGTGCCCCACTCTTTGCGTAGCAAAGGTTGGGGATTTTTCCCCGCCCCTTACCCTCGCCCCTCATCAAAAAAGTCCACAGGCTCACATCCACCATCCCCCTTGACATCCTGCTAGCGTCCAATGAGGGCCGGCACCATCTCTCGCGGCCCCAAAGGAGCTACTCATCATGATCAGAGGCAGAGGCTACCGACCCAATGAGCCGGCGCAGTCGCGGTCCAATCGCGATCCCGAGCGAATCCGCAGTGGAGAAGTAGTCGAGGGGCACCTTCTGAGCGTTTTGCCGGCCGCTCTTGCCGCGCCGGTTTCTGGCGGGCCGCCACCCGAAAAATCTCGCACCAGGAATTGGAAGTTACCCGTCACTGCGTGCCGAGTAGAAAGGGACGTAAATGATTGAAAACACACGATTGCGACCGTCGCTACCCGTCACTGGAACGAGGGTGCTCCGAACACAAGGCTGCCCGCCTAAAGGCGTGCGCTACGCAGGCAAAAGCCGCGCGAATTTAATGCGCCCAGACTTTGTCGGGGTCTGTCTCGTAGGGGTAGACGTGGACCATCCAGCCGAAGATTTGCTTGATCCAGCGGCCGCCGGCCTGGGCGCAGGCGTCCTGGGTGACGATGGAGCCGGCGAGGCCGAATTCTTTCGAGCTGCGCTGCTGCGCGGTCGCGCCCCTGGGCGCGAGACAGAAATTGACGTGCTCGTGCCAGCGCGCCACGCTGAGCGGAACGCGTTCGTTCAACTGCTGCTCGGTGGCGCTTTTCGGAGCGGTGAACATCGCGCCCTGGAGCTCGTAGCCGTCCTTCGTTTTCGTGTAGAGCAGCGAAGTGGGATGCGCGGGATTGAAAACGAATCCCGCGACGAACGCGTTGTGATAATTCGTGAAGTGATACTGCTTTTGCGGGTAGTTGGGCAGAAAGATCCGATAGCCGTCCGCAAGGGCCACGCGGTAGTCCTTGTACTTGGCGATGGACTTGCCGAGAATTTCGACGATTTCCTCGGCGCGTTGAGCGTCGCCGGGCTGCTTCGGCTGCAGCTCGGTCATGAACATGTGCGGGTTCATGTCCATGCCGCCCATGTCCATATCGTGGCCGGACATGGCGTCGTTGGCGTCGCGCGCGGCCTCGGGATTCTGGTCGGCGTCGTGCTGCATGTCGTTCATGTCCATGCCGGGCATGGAGCCGGGATTTTGCGGCGCGGCGCCCTGCGGCGGTTTCGGGGATTGCTGCGCGCGCGCGGCGGGCGCGGAAAAAATCAGCGCCGCAGCAGCAAGAAATATGGCCGCGCGGGTTTTCGCTTTCGCGATTGGGTTGATGCCGGAGTTACTGTGTGCGCTCATAACTGCCTCTCTAAATAGATTACGCCGGGCGCAGGGAAAATATTTCAGCGCGGAAGCGGCGATGCGCGAAACGTCAATGGATTCGCGGCCGGGAGCTTCAGCGGCTGAAGCCGGCATTATGCTGCGAACTTTGCGTCGTGCCTGAGGGCACAATCCACGAGAATTCGCTCGACGCCCGAGGATCGGCGAAAGGGGTGGAGGCCCGGATAGCCGGGCCTCCGCTTGGGGTACGTCCGGAATACAGCTGGGCCGGGCCACACGGCGCGTGTCCCGCGCACCGCGGTGCCAGCCATGCTGATGAAACACGGGAGGATGCGAAAAGTTGCGGCGCCGGAAATGCTGATTTTGAGGTCCAGTACCGATGGTGATGGGCGCCGAAAGCGACGCGTGACATTGGCAATTCAGTTGCAGCAGATTGGTTATCTCACCTTAGACGCCGCGAACTCTTGACGGCGTCTGCGAAATGTGTAAACTGCATTTTCTGACATGGCGACACAGGCCAATCCGCTGGACGAGACGCTGCAGGATTTCCAGTTCCCGCAGCGAGAGGCCGCGTTTTTCTACGGCCTGTTTCTGCGCGGCCATTCGGCCGACGAGCTGCGCCGGGACATCGCCGTTCCCGCGCCGGTGCTGGCGAAATGGGACAAGGAAACCGTGCGCGAGCCGCGGCTGCGGCCGTTGCTGGAGCGCGTGGTGCAGTACCGGCAGCACGTGCTGGCGATTTTCGAGAACTTGATCGTGCACGACTCCGCGAAACAGAGACTTCAGTAGCCGGCGATTTCAGCCGCTTGAAATTTTCCGCCGCGTTGACTCCTCTGCGCAGGTCATCTACACTTTTTCAGGTTTGGTTGCCGCTGCAGATGCAGATGCAGGCTACTCCCCGGTAGCTCAACGGTAGAGCGTTCGGCTGTTAACCGAAATGTTGCTAGTTCGAATCTAGCCCGGGGAGCCAATTTCCAGAAACGCCGGCGCCGCAGCTCGAGACAGATCCCTCGCTTCGCTCGGGATTTCGCCTGCGGACTTCCGCTTCGCTCACGCCCGCATACCGGCTCAAGTTCGAATCTAGCCCGGGGAGCCAATTTCCAGAAACGCTGGCGCCGCAGCTCGAGACAGATCCCTCGCTTCGCTCGGGATTTCGCCTGCGGACTTCCGCTTCGCTCACGCCCGCATACCGGCTCAAGTTCGAATCTAGCCCGGGGAGCCATTCTTTACGTCCTCGCAGGAACCGATAATCTTCCATCGAAGTGTGACCCTCCGCGAAAATCGACTCAGCCAGAATCACGTTTGTCGCGTTCCACTTTGGGCCCGTGCTGCGATGGAAACACGGGTTTGGTGTGTATCGTTGTGCACAGACTGCGATCTTGGCTGCGGACACACTGAAGGTGCAATTGCTTCCTCACCAAGCACCTTCAGTTCGAGGTAATCGAGCGTTTTGCGAAAGGCATCAATGAATCGCGGCTGACCGAGGTCAAATTGCAACAGCGGAGATCAAGCAAATGAGGAAAGACTCGATCGAAACCCTACTCCTGGTCGAAGACAACCCGGGAGACGCTCGTTTGCTACATGAGATGTACAACGAACAAGGCACGCAGCTTGCCGAATTGACGCATGTAGAGAGCATGGCTGACGCCGAAAAGCATCTTTCCGAGTTTCCGGTGGACATCGTCGTGCTGGACCTGGGGCTTCCGGATGTACAAGGACTGGACGCGGTTCGGCGGGCTCGCGCAGCTGCGCCCGGCGCAGCATTGGTGGTAGTTACAGGCCTGGACGACGAGGATCTTGCGGGGCGGGCGTTGCGAGAAGGCGCGCAGGACTACCTCGTCAAGGGACAAATCGACGCGCGCGGGCTGATGCGAGCCCTGCAATTTGCTATCAAACGAAAAACTCTGGATGATGTCTCGATCATCGAGAAAAAATTGATGGTCCACTCAGCCCAGCACGATTTTCTGACCGGCTTACCCAATCGAATGCTGCTGAACGACCGCGTGAGCCAGGCTATTGCCTGGGCTCCGCGCCACCAGAAAAAAGTCGCGGTGCTATTTCTGGATTTGAATGGCTTCAAAGTGATCAACGATTCCAAGGGCCACCTGGCAGGCGACAAACTTCTCCAATCCGTCACCAGGCGCCTGGTTGATTGCGTGCGCAGCTCAGACACCGTCAGCCGCCAGGGAGGCGATGAATTCGTCGCCCTGCTGGCGGAGGTGGGACATTACGAGGATGCCGCCATTACGGCGCGACGCATGCTGGATGCCGTGGCGGAGGTTCATTCGATCGACCAGCACGAGGTTCACATCACCGCCAGCATCGGCATAGCCATATATCCTGATGACGGGGTTGATGCGAAGACATTGATGAAGAACGCGGACAGGGCGATGTATCACGCCAAGAAGGACTTGAACCCGAGTTACCGTTTCTTCGAGGCAGCCATGAACTCCGCCGGCGAGCAGCGAGAAACCTTCGACCTGGGAAGGCCGGGTCTCCTAAACTAATCGAATTGTCCAAGAGGCTCGGGACCGCGCATCGTGCTGCCGTTTCGCTCCCGAAACACCGGTCCCGCCATGGTCCGCTGGCTTACCGGCCGGGGACTTAACTCTTTGGAAATCCGATCAAAATTGCACAGCCGGCAAAAGCGGCTCCAGCGATTGTAGTCCGATATGAGAGACAGTTTCTTCTATGTGCGGGAATCGATCTCACGCCTGACGAACACCAGGGCTCCGCACCCCCGACTCCTGATAAACAGCCGTTCCTACACGGCTGGGCCTGACGGTTGGCGCGCCGCCTGGGTTTCTTGGCAGGTGCTGGCCTGTTGGTTCAAGTGTGCGTTGGTCGCTGTACACCCGTATTTAAACTACTTTTTCAGGTGAGTCACACGAACGAGATCAACGTAGCGGTAGACAAGCTGCAGCTCATCCAGCAGTCGTGGATCGAGCTCGGACGCACGAGAATGAACACCGCGGAGTACCAGGCTCTCATAAACAGGATTCGGGTCCTGTCGGCTGAATTTCAGGCGCTCGTTAACTCGCCTCAGAAGCCCGAGAAATCGAAATGAAAAAGAAGCTACGGCTTGGAATCGTCGTTGTCGCCGTGGGCGCTTGAGTTGGTCTCTGCTTTTACCGGGGCCGACCTCAGGAGCAGATTGTCGGATAGTTCTAATACACCTTCAGCCCAGTCGGAGACAAAGTGACCCCATCGCAATAGATTTGGACTCGCGGGGAGCCACACTTTGTACATGGTGACGCCATCCATCTCGTATATCTGCCTGACCAAGCCGTGTTCTTTTGTGTTCCGGTTGTAAACGCAGTCCTCCACACGGAACTGACAGTTCGCTGCCGCAGGTGTTCCGGGAGTTTTCCGAACGGGCGCGGCCGTGCGAGACGCGGCCATTTCCTCTGCGACGCCGCCAAATGCCACGTCATCCAGGTTGTTCCTGTGGCTCTCATCCGCCATTTGGTCATAGTAAAACCAAGGTGGAAACAACGCTGTTCAATCCTGCTCACATGTCGTGGCTGTGGAACGGGGACCGGGTAGCCCCTGGTTAACCGGTCAGGCCGAGTGCCCGGTATGAAGTTCACTGCCGTTAGCAAGTTGGGGCAATCTCCCCTAAGTCAGCTCCGTTCCAAATTTACTCTGTTTAGTGTATCGACGACCCAAGCGGGCGCACCGTAGCATCGGTTGCTGCGCCGGAGGATCAGGCGTCCGGCTCATGGCATGCGTTCGATGCCTGGGCGCCGGGTTGCAATTAAAACCCTGGAGTGTGCACAACGGGACAGACCCTTATCTTGCCGCCGCTTAACATGGGCCTTCGGAATCCATGCGCTTCCAAACTCTCAGGAGGTAATTAGTATGAAGATCGTAAAGACAATTCTCGCAGTACTGGCACTGGCACTGCTCGGCGCTACGTTCGCTCCCGGCGCTCGGGCTGATGAATGGAGCAAGAAGACCGTTATGACGTTCGATCAACCGATCGAGATCCCCGGCCAGATTCTACCCGCCGGCACTTACACGTTTGCGCTGGTCGAGTCGCATTCCGACCGGAACATCGTGCGCATTTTCAAGGCGGACGGAACGACGGTGGTCGCCACAATCCTGGCGATTAACAATTATCGGCTTCACTCAACCGACAACACATCGGTCAAGTTCGCCGAGCGGTCGGGCGATAACCCGGAAGCTCTTAAGGCCTGGTTTTACCCTGGCGACAACTTCGGTCAGGAGTTCGTGTATCCGAGGCAGCGGGCGGCTCAACTAGCCATTGCAGAAAAGGAACCCGTACCCGCGACGGACACCACTGATCTGAATACTGCTTCAATCGTCGCGATCACCCCAGAGCAACAGGACGAGCCAATTGCCCAGGCTGTGCAGGCCAATCCGGAAGTAGCACCGACACCGGCTCCCGCTCCGGCTGCGGCTGCGGTCGCCGCTCCTGTCGCACAGGACACAACTCCCGTGACCGTGGCACAGAACGAACAATTGCCGAAGACGGGCAGCCCGATTCCTTTGATCGCGCTGCTGGGCCTCGGATCCATCGGCGTCGCGTTCACACTGAAGCGATTCGCCAGGTAACATTCATAACGCAACGAAACTCCGGTGCGCCGCGGGCTGATACATTATGCTCAACCCGCGGCGCAAGGAGACTTGCCAGTGACTTCGAACATCCGATCGCATCGGTTCGGTCTCATTCGTGGATGCTATCGCCTCACTTCCCTTCTGCTCGTCTGCGGCTTCGCGGCGTATTCGCAGTCACCGGCGCCGGGTGCTGTTGCTTCAGGCCAATCCGCGATTTCGGTGAAGACGGAACTGGTCGTGCTGCCCGTTCGAGTGACCGACTCGCACGACGATTTCGTTGCCGGGCTTAATCTGGAAAACTTCCAAGTGTACGAGGACGGACGACTGCAAAAAATCGCCCTGTTTCAGCGCGGCGACACGCCGGTGACCGTGGGCCTGGTGGTTGACCACAGCCGCAGCATGGGCCCCGAGCTCACGGAAGTGGCCGCAGCGGTTTCGTCCTTTGCTCAATCCAGCAATCCTCAAGACGAGATGTTCGTCGTGGATTTCAACGATCAAGTCTGGTTCCAACTGCTCGATGGAAAACCTTTCTCGAACGACCCCGCGGAACTTGAGAAAGCCGTCTCGGCCGTTACCGCAAGGGGACGAACCTCGCTTTACGACGCGGTGGCGGAGGGACTCAACCATTTGCGGCTTGGCCATTGGGACAAAAAAGCGCTGATTATCGTCAGCGACGGCGGCGACAACGCCAGCCAGCACACCTATTCGCAGATCCTCGCCCTGGC
>Ga0302324_100006360_pt1 | contig 25491 bp, 23 predicted proteins | sample Palsa_T0_1_FD_201949 | JGI IMG/M metagenome (GOLD analysis project Ga0302324, IMG submission 201949) | Peat permafrost microbial communities from Stordalen Mire near Abisko, Sweden - Palsa_T0_1 | ecosystem: Environmental > Terrestrial > Soil > Palsa > Peat permafrost | place: Sweden: Abisko... | reverse complement strand
AGGTGCCGGGAGTGCGCGCGGCGCTATGCTATGATCGCGCGACGGCGCGCAACAGCCGCGAGCACAATGACGCCAATGTCCTGACCCTGGGCGCCAAGCTGATCGCTCCGGAGGCGGCGCGCGAAATTGTTGCGCTGTGGCTTTCCACGCCCTTCGCGGGAGGGCGCCACCAGCGCCGCGTGGACAAGATTCGCGGCATCGAGGAACGTTCCCGCAAGCAATAGCCGCCGCGAATCCCCGCCTCTTAAGAGGCGGGCTACAGCAATGCCGCGGCGTGCTGTTGTAGCCCGCTTCTTCAGAGGCGGGGGGTTGAGCGCGGCGATGCGACACGCGCCAATTAAGCAAATACTTCTGGACGGATCGAACAGGATTGATCGAGTGGACCGGAGCGAATTCGAACAGGTCGTACGGGCCGTCACCGAAGAAGTAGTGCGCTACCTCGGCGCGCCCGCGTCGCCGATCGCGCATACCGTCGCGGGCGACGACGAAATTTGCCCGGATTGCGATCTCAACTGCGCCGAAAAATGCGCCAGAAAAACCCGTGCCGTCGTCGAAGCTGGCGCCGACCGCATTTCCTGCGGCCCGTCCGTCGTGGAACTCGAAGCCGGCTTTGCGGGCCTGATCGATCACACCCTGCTGAAACCGGAAGCCTCGCGCGACGATATCCGCAAGCTCTGCCAGGAAGCCGTGCGATTTGGATTTGCGTCTGTGTGCATCAATCCCTGGAACGTGCCGCTGGCCGCGGAATTGGTGCGCGGCACAAAAGTGAAAGTGTGCACGGTGATCGGCTTTCCCCTTGGCGCGACGCTTTCCCAAATCAAAGTGCACGAAGCCGAGGAAGCCATCAAGCTGGGCGCGCAGGAAGTGGACATGGTCCTCAACATCGGCGCGCTAAAATCCGGCCAGGATGATGTGGTGGAATCCGATATTCGCGGCGTCGTGGAAACGGCGCACCGGGGCGGCGCTATCTGCAAGGTAATCTTTGAAACTTCTTTGCTCACCATCGAGGAAAAGGTGCGCGCCGCGCTTGCGAGCAAAAGGGCCGGCGCCGATTTCGTCAAGACCTCGACTGGTTTCAGCACCGGCGGAGCCACGGCCGAAGATGTAGCGTTAATGCGCGCCGTGGTTGGGACAGGCATTGGCGTGAAAGCTTCTGGCGGGGTGCGCACCTTTGACGATTTGAAAAAAATGGTATGCGCCGGCGCGACGCGCATCGGCGCCAGCGCCAGCGTCAAAATCATGGAGCAAGCGGCAGGTTCGACGGGCGCTGACGCGATTGCCTCGAGTTCGCAGGCGTCATACTGATTCGTGACGATTGCATTATCCGGGTATGTCCTCGCGTATTCAGAAGCGCGTGGTTTGTCGCGCGAAAAAACTCCAGCTCTGAAGAGGTGGGCTACAGCGATAGTTCGAGCTGTTTGGATCGATTCTCGAAATTCCCGATGCCCGTGTGGATCGTTCATCGGTTTTTCACAAGCGCATAATCTCTACCTGCTATACTTGTTGATTCAGGGGAGCCGCGTTCCAAGAATTTCCAAGCGCTGCCCGCAATCAAAATTCATTTATGGATCCCGTACAAGCTCCATCGCCCCTAAACATGCCCGCGGAGGCCCTCGCCACGCTGGTCGAAATCGGCGAGGAAATCAATTCCTCGCTGGACCTCGACGAAGTGTTGGGGAAGACCGCCGCGCTCGTGAAGCGCCTGGTCGACTACGAAATCTTCAGCGTGCTGCTGGTCGACGAATCCATGCAACGCCTCTACCACCGCTTCACCATCGGCTACGGCGACGAAGCCGGCAAGGATTGGGTGATCCCCATCGGGCAGGGAATCACGGGCACTTCTGCGGCGACGGGCCGCGCCGTGCGCGTGCCGGACGTCCGCGAGGATCCGCGATACATCAACATCATCGATTCGGTCCGCTCTGAGCTGGTCGTTCCACTGATGGTGAAGGGACAAGCCATCGGCGTGCTGGACATTCAGAGCACGCAACTGGATTACTTCACGCGCGATCAGCAGAGCATTTTGACGCTGATGGCCAGCCGCTTGGCCATCGCCATCGAAAACGCGCGGCTCTTTGAACGCGTCCGTAGCCAGGCGGACACGCTGCTGGTCCTCAACGAAGTGGGGCGCGAGGCGAATTCCATTCTTTCCGTGGAGGAGTTGCTGCGTCGCGCCGCGGAGCTCGTCAAGCGCGTGATCGATTATCAGATTCTGGGAATCCTGTTGTACGACGAAGCGACCAAAACGTTCCGCCACCGTCTGGACGTGAAATACGGCCAGAGCGCGCAGGGAAAGTTGCGGGTCGCCGCAAACGAAGGAATCGTCGGAGCGGCGATCGCCACGGAACGCCCAGTGCGGGTTGCGGATGTCGCTCTGGATTCGCGCTATATCGCGTGCAATCCGGAAACCCGTTCCGAGCTGGCCATTCCGATGATTCATCAAGGGCGCGTCGTAGGCGTGCTCGATTTGGAAAGCCCGCAGGTCAATTATTTCACCGAGGAGCACGAGCAGACGCTCACGATCCTGTCGGCGCACCTGGCCGTGTCCCTCGAAAATGCGCGGCTGTACGAAAAGCTGGCCAAGGATGAAGCACGCATGGAGCGCGAACTCACTGCCGCGCAACGCCTGCAAAACGCCCTGCTGCGTCCCGTGCCCAGCGCCGATTACGGTCTTGACATCACCGCGCGAATTCTTTCCGCGCGGGAAGTGTGTGGCGATTTATACGATTTTCTTTCGTATGGCACGCAACAATTGGGCATCGCTTTAGGCGACGTGAGCGGGAAGGGAAGCGCGGCGGCGCTCTACGGCGCGGTGGCCACCGGAATTCTGCGCAGCCTTTCGCCGCATAAGCTCCAGCCTGCGGAACTTCTCCGCCAGCTCAATCAGCTGGTGTGCGACCGCCGGGTCGAGGGCCGCTATATGACGTTTTGCTTCGCCACATGGCAGAAAGCGCGCGGCAAGCTTCGGCTGGCCAATGCGGGGCAGACGCAGCCGCTGCTCTGGAAAGACGGCCACGTCGAACAGATCAATCTCACCGGATTCCCCATCGGCATTTTCGACGACGCAACCTATGAAGAGTGGAGCGTGCGCCTGGTCTCGGGCGATATCCTGCTTTTCTTTTCCGATGGCCTGACTGAGGCGGCCAATCGCGAAGGAAAATTTTTTGGCACCGACCGCATTAAGGATCTTTTGGCCGCCAACGCGCATTTGAATTCGAGCGAACTTGCCGACCGCTTGTTCGAGGAAGTGCAGGAATTCACGCAAGGGGGCGCCATCACGGACGATCGCACGCTGGTGGTGATGAAAGTCAAGTGAGCGCGGCGTCTTCCCATTCGCGGGCATCCCGCTCCGCTCACGTCGTCGATCCGGCAAGGTATACTCCCGGATTTTCCTACCGCGGCTCCCAACTTTATTGTGAGGGCGTATCCGTCGCTGCCGCCGCAAAGCGATTCGGAACGCCCATGTATCTGTATAGCCGCGCCAGCATCGAGCAAGCCTATCGCCGCATGGATGCCGCGTTCGGCGCGCTTCCGCACACGATTTGCTACGCCATGAAGGCCAACTCGAATCTCAGCATTTTGCGCATCTTTGCCGCGCTGGGAAGCGGGTTCGACATCGTTTCGGGCGGAGAGCTTTACCGCTTGCGAAAGATCGGCGTGCCGGGCAGCCGCATCGTTTTTTCCGGCGTGGGAAAATCGCGCGAGGAGATTCGCGAGGCGCTGCGCGCGAGAATTCTCCTATTCAATGTCGAGTCGGCCGCGGAACTCGATCTGTTGGCTTCCGAGGCTTCGCGCCTGTGCGTGCGCGCCGCGGCGTCCATCCGCGTAAATCCGGACGTCATCGCCGGCGGTCATCCCCACATTTCCACCGGACACCATCGCCACAAATTTGGAATTGACTGGGAAACGGCGCGCGGCCTCTATCTCGAGCACCGCGATTCGCGCTGGGTTGACTGGCAGGGAATCAGCGCACACATCGGATCGCAAATTCTATCGCTCGCTCCTCACCGCCGAGCCCTCGCCCGCTTGGCCGGATTCGTGCGGGAGCTGGCGCGCGCGGGCATCGCGCTGCGCTACCTCGATGCCGGCGGGGGCCTCGGGATTCGCTACACGTCCGAACAGCCGCCGGAAAAAGCGGCCTGGGCCGCGGAACTCGCGCGCGTCGTTCGCCCGCTCAGCTGCCACTTGCTGATCGAGCCAGGCCGATCGCTGATCGGCCCCGCCGGCATCCTTCTGACGCATGTTTTGTACACCAAGCAAAATCGCGGAAAGAATTTCGTGATCGTGGATGCCGCGATGAACGATTTCATGCGTCCCGCGCTTTACGATGCAACGCATCCCATCACGCGCGCCGTCCGCGCGCCCGGCCCGCTCGCTCGCGCTGACATCGTCGGCCCCGTCTGCGAATCAGGCGATTGCTTCTTGCAGGATTGGCCGCTCGGAACCGTTGCTCCGGACGATGTGCTGGTCCTCTGGGGCGCCGGCGCCTACGGCACCGTCCAAGCCTCGAACTACAATTCGCGTCCACGCCCCGCGGAAATCCTGGCGGAGGGAAGCCGCATGCGTTTGATCCGCCGTCGCGAATCCCGCGCCGATTTGACCAGAGGCGAGTAGTTGCGCCCGTGCCCGATTTCGTCTTCATTCTTGATTCGATCGAAATGGGAGCGGGACATCGATCTTGCTCTGATTCCACGCCTTTACCAATCTTGTGATGAACAATTCTCTCTGCACGCGCGTGCATCCCGGGTCGGAGAGGCTGGTTTTAAGCCAGAAAAAACAATTCAGAAACACCGCCTTGCGATTGGCCGAGACTTCAGACACGAATTCAGCGTAATCCAAGATGCCCGACAATGCCGCGAATTGCTCCTTGGCGTTCAGACCTTTAAGCCGATGATCGTCCGGCACGAGCCCCGTAAATTCCGCCCCGAAGAACGCTTCCTCTACCAAGATCGGGCCACTGATCGCTTTGTTAAAGGAATTCATCTCCCTGGCCGGTATCCAGTATTCCCGGTGCGCGGAGCTTCCCGCAGTGTGAATCTCAAATTTGGACAGGTAAGTGGACGAAACTTCAAATTGCGTGACAAAACCCGCGAAGCCGGAATTTCTATCTGGCGGATTCCAATCGTGCGCGATCTGGCGCGCGTACTCCAGATTCAAAACCGGATAAAAAATCGGCTGCTGGGCCAGGCGCGGCGGAAACCCCTTCATTCCTGCGTCCCAAAGCAGGGCCAGTTCAGGAAGGCCGATTGGACGGAAGAGTTTCGTAGGCATCGGGTTTGCAATTTATCCGCAGTGTCACCGGCAATCCGGCGCGTTCTCCGCCGTTTATCTCTCGCCCCACTTCAGCTTGTTGCGCAGGATTTGGAAGTAGGTTTTTCTTGCGGGACGCACCAGGTGCAATCGTTCCGCGGCTTTGCGAATGCGGACGCGGTCTCCCCTCACCACTTCGATTCCGATTTGCCCGTCGAGCGTCAGAAAAACCACATCGTCTCCGGCCTTGAAATCCACTTCGATGGTGACGGAATCGGGGATCACTAGCGGCCGATTCGTGAGTGTGTGCGGGCAAATCGGGGTGACGATAAATGCCTCGACAATCGGGTACACGATGGGTCCGCCGGCCGCCAGGGAATACGCGGTGGAACCGGTCGGCGTGGAGAGAATCAGGCCGTCGGCTTTGTACGTCGTCACATATTCTCCATCGACGCGCAGCTCCAAATCGATAATGCGGGCGAGCGCCGCTTTATTGAGCACCGCGTCGTTGAGCGCGATCTGCCGCCGGATCACTGCACCATCGCGGACGATTTCCGCTTCCAGCATTACACGTTCGCTGACGCGATGTTTTCCGGTGAAAATTTCTTCCAGGATCGAGTAAAGCTCGTCCTGCGAAACGGTCGTGAGAAAACCGAGGCCGCCCAGGTTGACGGCCAGGATGGGAACTTTGCGTTCCGCCGCGAGCCGCGCCGCGGAAAGCAAGGTTCCGTCGCCGCCCAGCACGATCAGCAAATCCGTGCAGCCGGGCAGCTCCTCGCGCTTGCGCGTCCGCACGGCGAGCGATCCGAAGCAATCGCTGGTCTCGGAATCGCAGGTCACCTCCGCTCCATGGGCCTGCAGCCATTGGACGAGCGGAGGAACAACGCGCGCGATGTCCTCGCGACGCGGGCGGGAAATGATTCCGACGGTCCTGATCATTTTGTCTTTGTTGCGGCGCGTCCAATGCAAACCTTACTTTAGCATCTACAGTGCGGTTCCATTTCCATGAATTTTGACGGCCCCCTAGTGGCGCAGACTTCAGTCTGTGGGTTTTGCGCCCTGCAGCGCCCCCACAGACTGAAGTCTGTGCTACTAAGACCCCCGATTCACCGGCTCTTTGCATAAAGGAAAAATTCCTGATTTCCTTCCGCGCCCGTGAGGCGGCTCGGCCGCGCTCCTACCACCTGTAACCCGGCGGTTTCCGCCACCGCGCGCACGCGTTCGATGGCTCGTTCGTGCAGCGAAGCTTCGCGCACGATGCCGCCACGGCCGATGTCCCCGCGGTCAAGTTCAAATTGCGGCTTGACCAGGATCAAATACTCCGCGGTTTGCCCCGCCGCCGCAACCACAGCCGGGAGCACCTTGGCGACGGAAATGAAGGAAACGTCCATCGTCACGAGGCCGACGGGCTCCGGAATTTGTTCCGGACGAAGATGGCGCGCGTTCGCCTTGATTTGCATGACGCGAGTGTCCTGCACGAGCCGCCATGCCAACTGTTGCGGCGTCACATCCACCGCGTAAACGCGGCGCGCGCCGTGCTGGAGCAGGCAATCGGTAAAGCCTCCGGTGGACGCTCCAATGTCGAGGCAGATTTTCCCGTTTACACCGATTGCGAAATCCTGGAGCGCGCCCTCCAGCTTCAGCCCTCCCCGGCTGGCATATCTTGCCGAGCCGCCGCTGACTTCAATGCGCGCATCCTCGCCGATCTGCGCGCCGGCCTTGTCGCTGCGCTCGCCGTTCACGCGCACTTCGCCGGCAAGGATCATGCCCTGCGCCTTTTCGCGCGATTCGGCAAGCCCGCGCTCCACGACCAGCAGATCGAGCCTTTTTCTCGCGGATTTGGGTTTGGATGGCAAGGCGATCCAGTAGGACGGGCTTCAGCCTGTCGGGGTTCGGAACTACCGCCCTGAACAAAACCGACAGGCTGAAGCCCGTCCAACTTAAACAATCTACGCGCGCCGGTGGACGATCAATTCCGCAAGCTCCCGCAGCCGCGCAGCGCGGGCGCCATACGGCTCGATTTCCGCCATTGCTCGGTTTTCCAGCTCTGTCGCAAATTGGCGCGATTTCTCCAGCCCGTACAGCGACGGATAGGTCGCCTTCTGCTGCGCCGCGTCCTTGCCCGCCGTTTTCCCCAGCGCCGCGGAAGACTCTTCCACGTCCAGGATGTCGTCAACTACTTGAAACGCCCAGCCGATCGTTTCGCCAAAGCGTTTCAGGCGGGCCACGTCCGCGTCGTCCGCTCCGCCGCCTATCGCGCCGGCAACGACGGACGCCCGTATCAGCGCAGCCGTTTTCGAGCGGTGGATATATTCGAGATCCTCCGCTTGGATGGCGCGCCCTTCGGCTTCGAGGTCCGCCACTTGGCCACCCACCATGCCGTTCACTGTCCCAGCCGAAGCAGCGACGTGCGAAAGAATGGCCACGCGCCGCGCCGGATCGATGGAGGCATTGGCGAGCGTCTCGAAAGCCAGCGTGAGCAGCGCATCGCCCGCGAGGATGGCGGCCGCCTCGCCAAATTTCTTGTGGCAGGTGGGTTTTCCGCGCCGCAAGTCGTCGTTGTCCAGCGCCGGCAAGTCGTCATGGATGAGCGAGTAGGTGTGAATGAATTCTAGCGCGCAGGCAATCGGCAGGACGGGAGTCACATCGGCGGAAAAAATTCGCGCCGATTCGAGACACAGGATCGGCCGCACGCGTTTTCCCCCGGCCTGCACGCTGTAACGCATGGCGCGATGGATCGAGGGAGGCTGCGCGTCTTCGCCGGGCATCAGGCGGTCCAGAGCGGCATCCACCGCAGCCCGGTCTTCTTCGAAAAATGCGGGAAGGTTCATCAGGTGAAGGGCGCGGTTTGGGCGCTCGCACGCACGGCAGCCGGTTAGATATCTTCCTCGGCTTCGGGATCGAAGGCTTCCGCCGCCATCTCGCCGCCGGCTTTCTTGAGCAGAATTTCCACTTTGCCCTCCGCCTGCTCGAGGTATTTCTGGCAGTCGCGCGAGAGTTGCACGCCTTCCTCGAAGAGCTTCATGGCTTCGTCGAGAGACAGAGTGGCGCTCTCGAGTTTTCCCACGATCTCTTCGAGGCGCGCGAGCGAATGTTCAAAATCGGGCTTCTTCGCGGCTTCAGGCTTCTTGGTCGATGCGGGATTCACGGTTGTCATAATTCACAAACGCCGTAGGCGGCGGACGGAGGCAACATTCTAATGCACCCGAGAGAACCGAGACAACCGGTTTATAACAAGCTGCGGAAGAAGCAGTCCATTTTGTCGTTCCGAATAGGAACGCTTGGCGAGAACACTTTCTGTTCGTTCCCCCGATTGCTTCTGCCGGGTCCCTATGCTACTTTCGAGACGGGAAAGGAGTACGTCATGTCGGAAAATAGTGCGGGATCAAAAGTAAGCTTCTTCCTGGTCGGACTGGGAATCGGCGCGCTGGTGGGAATTTTGTTTGCACCGAAATCGGGTGATGAGACGCGCGAATATCTTTCGCAGAAGGCCGATGAGGGCCGCGAATACGCGCAGCGCAAGGCGCGCGAACTGCGCGAACGAGCCGAGGATATTCTCGATCGGAGCAAATCCGCTGCCGTGCGGCAGAAGGAAACGATTTCAGCGGCGGTCGATGCCGGCCGGGACGCCTATCAGCGGGAAAAAGCCAAGGCTCAGTAATCGGAGCGTGGGAGACGAAGAGTGAACTGGTTGTTGCCGTTTTTCGTGGTGGTGACGGCGCTTGCTGTCGTTGTGCAAGCGGTCGTTCTCATTGTGCTATTCGTCCAGCTTCGCCGCACGGCTGCGCGCGTCGAGCAGACCGTGGCGGAACTCAACACCAAGCTGACGCCCCTGATTTCGCGCGTCCAGTTCATGGTTGAAGAGATCTCTCCGCGCATCACTGGCATCGTCGCGGACGCTTCCGAGATTACGCGTCTCGCGCGCGGCGAAGCGCAGAAGGTCGACCGCATCCTGAGCGAGGCGCTCGAGCGGCTGCGCATGCAATTGATCCACGCCGATCATATTCTGACCGGCGCCATGGAAGCGGTGGAAGAGGCCGGATCGCGATTGCGGCAGTCCGTGTGGGGGCCTGTGGTCCGGGCGACGGCGATCATTCGTGGTGTTCAGGCGGGTATCGATTTTTTTAGGACCAATCGGCCAAGGCACCGGCCCATCGACCCCATCGAACCCTCAGCCGAACAGCAAGATGAGGGAATGTTTATCTAGGTTGTAGGTGGCGGGTTTTAGGTTGCGCGTTGAAGTTCTTGTAGCGCCCGCCTTCAGGCGGGCACTTCGGAGTCAAGCGAATGCCCGCCTAAAGGCGGGCGCTGCATAAAAATGTTCCGGTAATTTTCCGCCTCTTAGTTCACAAGCTAGGCTTTTAGTCCCTGACTTGTCCTATCCCTAGCGAATCCAGCCCCCGCCAAGAACCACGTCTCCCGAATAACAGACGGCGGCTTGTCCCGGCGTGATGGCGCGCTGCGCTTCATCGAAAATCACACGCGCGGAGGTTGCGTCGATGGGCTCGACCGTGGCCGCCGCGGGTTCGTGGCGATGGCGAATTTTTACCGTGGCGCGCATGGGCGCTTCCAGAGCGGCGAACGAAATCCAATTCACATCGCGTATTTCACATACACTCGTGCGTAGATCCGCATCATCGCCGACAACGACCCGATTGGCCGCGCGATCCAGCTCGACCACATACAGCGGCTTTCCAGCTGCAATGCCCAATCCCTTGCGCTGCCCGATCGTGTAATGATGAACGCCGCGGTGCCGCCCAATCACCTCGCCGCTCGTGGTGACCAGTTCGCCTTCCTCTTCCGTCAGCGATTCCCCACCCTCGCCCAAGTATGCGGCGATGAACTTGACGTAATTGCCTGACGGCACGAAACAAATTTCCTGGCTCTCGGGTTTTTCCGCAACCGGGAGCGCGGCGCGGCGGGCGATCTCGCGCACGGCCGTCTTGTCGAGCTCGCCCAGAGGAAAATCTGTGCGCGACATTTGCTCCTGCTTAAGGCCGAAGAGGAAAAAAGTTTGGTCCTTGGCGTTGTCCAGCGCGCGCAGCAATTCGTAGCGCCCGGTGATTTCGTTGCGCCGAATCCGCGCGTAGTGGCCCGTGGCCAGCCGTTCGGCTCCGATCTGGCGTGAAGTCACGAGCAGCGGATCGAACTTCACATGGTTATTGCACATGGTGCAGGGAACGGGCGTGCGGCCCGAAAGATATTCCTCGACGAACGGCTGCACCACGGTTTCCTCGAAGCGCTGCTCGTAATTCACCACGTAGTGAGGCATGCCGAGATGTTGCGCCACGCGCTTGGCGTCATAAACATCGTCGAGCGAGCAGCAGCGCTGGCCGTGCGCGCCGTCGCGATCCAGTTCCGGCAAGCGCCGCTGGTTCCACAGTTGCATGGTCAAGCCGACCACGGGAAGTCCGCGCTCCATCAAGATCGCGGCCACAACCGAGCTGTCCACGCCGCCGCTCATGGCGACGGCTGTCATCGGGCTCTGATTTGGGTTCGAGTCCATCATAGTAGTATAGCGTCAAATCAAGCGATTGCAGGCTTCTTGTATGTTGGGGAAAGCAGGCGGAGCCGCTCGATCACGGGGGGAATCGTTTCCAGCGCGAAATCAATTTCCTCTTCAGTGGTCTGATGGCCCAGGCTCAGGCGCAGCGTGGCGCGTGCGTCTTCAGGAGCGAGACCGAGCGCCAGCAAGACGTGCGATGGCTCCACGGCGCCCGAGGAGCACGCCGCCCCGGTGGAGCAGGCGATTCCCTTAAGGTCCAGAGCGATTACCATGGCCTCGCCTTCGATGAATGGAAACGTCAGGTTGGCCGTGTTGGGCACTCGCGGCCCCCGCGCGCCATTCACCCACGAATGCGGCACGCGATCGAGCAGCCCTTGCTCCAAGCGGTCCCGCAAGCCGCGGATGCGTTCGCTCTCCTCGCGCATGCCGGCTCGCGCAAGTTCCGCCGCTTTGCCCATGCCAGCAATCGCCGCGACATCCTCGGTTCCCGCGCGGCGATCCCGCTCCGAATGTCCGCCGTACATCAGCGGTGCGAGCTGCGTTCCCTTGCGGATGTAGAGCGCGCCCACTCCCTTCGGCCCGGAAAATTTGTGCGCGGAAATCGAAAGCAAGTCCACGCCCAGCTTCTCCACATCGATGGGAATTTTTCCGGCGGCCTGCACGGCATCGGCATGAAACACGATGTCCTTTTCCGCGGCGATTTTGCCGATCTCTTCGATAGGCTCGATCGTTCCGATCTCGTTGTTCGCGAGCATCAGTGTGATCAGCACGGTCTCGGGACGAATCGCGCGCCGCACATCTTCCGGATTCACGATCCCGTCGCGATCCACAGGCAGCACGGTGAGAGCGACGCCACGCTTCGCCAAAGCCCTGCACGGATCGAGCGCGGCAAGGTGCTCGATGGCAGACGTAATCACATGCTTGGCCTCGCCGGCTGTGGCCGCCACAGCGCCGAGAATCGCGTGATTGTTCGACTCCGTGCCTCCGCTGGTGAACATGATATCCGCAGTGCGCGCGCCTACGAGCGCGGCCACGGAAGAGCGAGCCTGCTCCACCGCTCCCCGCGCATTCTGGCCAAACGCGTGGATCGAGCTGGCATTGCCGTATTCCTCGGTAAGGTACGGCAGCATAGCCGCCAGAACTTCCGGCGCAATCGGAGTCGTCGCGTTATGGTCGAAGTAAATCCGCTTCATATTGAGCAGAATATCGTCCGCGGATGGAGCGGTCAAGGCGCGGGCTTCAGCCTGCGGGTTTTAGTCAGGACACGATCCCATTTGTTCCAGCCAAAACCCGCAGGCTGAAGCCCGCGCCACTCATGCCCACTCGGGCACGCCGCCTTGACACGCGAGTTGCCCTCCGCTAGCTTGCTGAAGACGAAAAACGCGGACGGCGTGCGCCATTTTTCGCGAGCCGCGTCTGAAACGGAGACTCTCCTTGGCTGATCCCATCATCACGCTCACCACCGATTTTGGAGTGAGCGATCACCTCGTCGGGGCAATGAAAGGCGTCATTCTAAACATCAATCCCGCCGCGCGAATTGTGGACATCAACCACGGCGTGGTTCCCTTTGACATTCTCGACGGTGCGCTCTCTCTCGCCAACGCGTACTCCTATTTTCCGTCGCGCACGATTCACGTCGTCATCGTGGATCCCGGAGTGGGAACCGAGCGCCGCCCCATTCTGGTGAGCGGAGACAAGCACTTCTTCATTGCGCCGGACAATGGCGTCCTTTCCCCTGTGTTCGATCGCGAGTCCTGCACCGTCCGGCACATCACCGCGGAACATTATTTCCTGACCCCCGTCAGCCCCACATTCCACGGGCGGGACATTTTCGCGCCGACCGCCGGGTGGCTGTCGAAAGCCTTCCAAACGGAAGCATTCGGAGAAGTCATCACGGATTTCGTGCGGTTTGCGCTGCCGAAAGCGAAGCTCGGCGGACACTTCGTCAAAGGCGTCGTTTTACGCGTGGATGCGTTTGGGAATTTGATCACCAATCTTACGGCGGAAAATGTTCCTCCCGAAGCGATCCAGAGCGGGGCCATCAAGCTCACGTTGAATGGCAAGCAGGTCCTCAAATTCGCGCCCACGTTCGCGGCGGGCAATCCGGGAGAAGCAATCGCCGTGCTCGGTTCGGCCGGTTACCTGGAAATCGCGGTGAACCGCGGCAGCGCCGCGCGCACGCTCGGTGTGAATCGCGGCGCCGAAGTGACGCTCGATCTCGCGTAGGACGGGCTTCAGCCTGTCGGTTTTTTGCCCGGACACCCAATCAAAAAGCGACAGGCTGAAGCCCGTCCTACCGCGGCAAATCCATCGTCGTCAAGAATGCTCGGATGCGCGGATCGAGCCAGTCGCGCAGCGCATCCCCCAGCAGATTGAACGCCAGAACCGCCGCCATGATCCCGAGCGCAGGAAACACCACCAGATGCGGCGCGTCAAACAAATGATTGCGCGCGTCGTTGAGCATCGCTCCCCAACTGGGTGTAGGCGCGACGACGCCCAGCCCCAAAAAGCTCAGTGTAGATTCCGCCAAGATCGCCCCCGCCATTCCGATCGTCGCCTGAATCAAGACAGGTTGCAGCGTGTTCGGCAGCAAGTGCCGCAGCAGAATGCGCCCATGCGAAGCGCCCAGCGAACGCGCGGCGAGGATGAATTCCATTTCGCGTACTTTCAACACTTGCGCGCGCGCCAAGCGAGCGTATCCCGCCCATCCCGTGATGATCAGCGCGAGGATGACTTTGTCCAATCCTGGACCGAGAAACGCCGCGAAGGCGATGGCCAGAAGAATCCCGGGAAACGACAGAAACGAATTGATCAGGACGATGTTGATGAAGCGGTCGAACGCGCCGCCGAAATAGCCTGAGACGGAACCGAGCGCGAGGCCCACGATTCCCGCGCCGAGAACAACCGAGACGCCGACCAGCAGGGAGACGCGCGCGCCGTACAGCGTGCGCGACAAGACGTCGCGGCCCAGTTCGTCGGTGCCCATCCAGTGATGCGCGCTGGGCGAAAGCAAACGGTTCGGCAGGTCTTGCTCCGAGGGATTTGCGGGTGCAATCCAAGGAGCGAGGACGGCGAGCAGGATCAGCAGCACCGTGACGGAGAGCCCCCAGCGGCCTAGACCGCTGGTACGGAGAAATTGGCGGAGCGGGGATGAGTGCTTCATGAAGATATTTTTGTGCCTCGCCGGATTTCCTCTGAGCGCGGGTCGCTGCATTCGACCGTTGCGCGGCACAGCGGAAAAGCCTCGCCTCTGAAGAGGCGAGCTACAGCAATGTCGTTTCGGCTCATTGCAGGCGCACCCGGGGATCTACGACGGCGTAGATGAGATCCGTCAGCAAATTTACAGCGACGTAGGATAGCGCGATGATCAGGATACAGCCTTGCAACAAGGGATAATCGCGCGCGGAAATGGCTTGCACCGCGAGGCGGCCGATTCCGGGCCAGGAGAAAATCGTTTCGGTGACGATGGTGCCCGCGAGCAGCGATCCGAACTGCAATCCCACAATCGTGATCACCGGAATCAGCGCGTTCGGGAAAGCATGCCGGAACAGCACCGCGGTTTCCGTGATTCCCTTGGCGCGGGCCGTGCGCACATAGTCACTGGAAAGCTCTTCGATCATCGATCCGCGCACCATGCGCGTCAGGATCGCGGCGAGTGCCGCGCCCAGTGTCGCGGCAGGCAAAATCAAGTGGCCTATACCGCCGCGCCCCGATACAGGCAGCCATCCGATTTCTATGGAAAACAACAAAATCAAAATCGGTCCCAGCGCGAAATTGGGGACGGAAAGGCCCAGCAAAGTAAAGAACGAAGTCGCGCGGTCTGCGCGGCTGCCGCGGCGCCACGCGGAAAATACTCCCGCGGGAATGGCGATGGCGAGGCACACGGCCAGCGCGGCCAGCGACAATTCGAGTGTGGCCGGAAATCGCTGCAAGACGATCGGACGCACCGGAGCTGAAAAGCGCAGAGAGCGCCCCCAATCGCCTCGCGCCAGCCCCGCGAGATATCGCACGTATTGCACGCCAAGCGGCTGATCGAGCCCCAGCGTGTGTCGCAGTTGCGCCAGGTCCTCGGCGCGCGCATCCTGGCCGAGCATTTGCAATACGGGATCGCCCGGCACGATGTGGATCATCAAAAAAACCATCGTCAGGATCAGCCAAAGAGCGGGCAACGTGTAGAGAATGCGCTGAAGGAAATGCCGGATCATTTGGGTTTGAGCACCTTTTCGGCGGCAGGTTTCCCTTCCGCCCCAAGCGCAGGCATGGAACCGCCCTGCTGCGCCGGCGTTTTCAATCGCTGGATTTTCACGCGCGCCACCCTTCGCCGGTCCATTTCCACCACAGTGAAGCGATATCCGTCAAAATCAAAATTCTCCCCGCCGCGCGGAATGAAACCGAGCAGGGCCAGCACGAAGCCTCCCACGGTCGCATAGGACCGGTCCTCCGGCAAGGCGATGTGGTATTGCGATTCGAGGTCGCGCAGGCCAAGCGATGCGTCGAAGATCATCGCCGCGTCCGCCCCTTGCCCGACGACCACGGGTTTTTCGACAACGTCAAACTCATCGTGAATTTCGCCGACGAGTTGTTCCAAGATATCCTCGAGCGTCAGCAATCCGAGTATCGTTCCGAATTCATCGACGACCATGGCCATCCAGCCGGGGCGGGAACGCAATTCCAAAAGTAATTCGTTGACGGGCTTGCTCTCCGGCACGATGGCCATTTCATGAAGGATGTTCCGCACATTGAATTCGGTCTTGATCCAGCCCTCCTCCGCGCGGCGTTCCCGGTCGAGCAGCACCCATACGATGTCTTTGATGTGAATGTAGCCGAGGACGTGTTCCCCTGCGCCCTCGAAGACGGGCAGGCGCGAGCGCTGCGTCGTGACAAAGACACGCATCACATCGTCCAGCGTAGCGTCGGCGGTCACGAAGTGAATGTCGGGCCGCGGCACCATCAGCTCCCGGACCTGCATCCGGTCGAGTTCGAGCGCGCCAAGGATGAGTCTCTCTTCCTCCACGCCCACGAGGCCGCGCTCACGCGCCTGCTGAATTTGAATCTGCAATTCTTCCGCGGAGTGAACCTGCGTGTGACTGGTACGTCCAGAGAAGCCTAGCCCGCTCAGCACCCACCGGCTGGCTCCGTCGAGAAGGCTAATCCCCGGACGAAACACTTCGAGATACCACTGGAAGGGAGGTGCAACTAAAAGGGCCACGCGTTCCGCGCGCTGCAAGCTCATGCTTTTCGGAACGAGTTCGCCCAGCACGACGTGCAGCGTCGTCAGGAAAACAAACGCCACGAAGAGTGAGACCGCATGGACGAGAGCAACCGTGTGCCGCCCCGGAATGTTTGCGACCAGCGGGCTCAACACGGAAGCCAGCGTCGATTCCCCCAGCGCACCAAGCCCCAAACTGGTGAGCGTGATTCCCACTTGAACGCCGGAGACCACGCGGTCCAGCTTGCCGATCAATTCCAAAACGATCTTGGCGCGAATCCCCCCTTGATCCACCAGTTGCCGCACACGAGAATGCCGCACCGCCACGAGGGAAAACTCGACCGCCGCGAAAAATCCATTCACGGCCACCAGTGCCAACAGTCCGAGCAGTCGCAGCCCAAGCAAATCGACAGGTCCTCCGCCGGCTCATTCTAGCAGCCAAGGCACGCCGCCCCAAAGGACAGCGCATGCTGCCAAATGGAACAAAAGATCGACCGTTCTTGTAGCAACCGCCTTCAGGCGGGCATTTTGGAATCGAGCAGATGCCCGCCTGAAGGCGGGCGCTACACAAACCGTTTCTCGATTTTCAAATCAGGAACCTCCCGGCTACGGCCTGGGCGACGCCGCGCCGGTGGCCCCCGCCAGGTGCGCGGCCACGCGCTCCGCGATCCCCTTGGGAACCACTTTGGCGATCTGCTCGATGCTGGCGGAGCGCAGTTGCGCCACGCTTCCGAAATTGCGCAGCAGCTTCTGAGCCGTGCGCGGACCGACCCCGGGAATGTTTTCCAGCCCCGTTTGAATCGTGCGCTTGGTCCGCCGCTGCCGATGAAAGCCCACGGCGAAGCGGTGCGTTTCATCGCGAATCTGCTGGATCAGATGAAGGATCGGCGAATGGTGATCCAGCCGGATGGGCTGATCCTCCTGGCCGAGGACGTAGATAATTTCTTCCTGTTTCGCGATGCTGGCGACGGGCTGGTTAATCACTTCGAGTTTTTCCAGTGCCGATGAGGCCGCGTGTAGCTGGCCAATTCCGCCGTCGATCAGGATTAGCCCAGGAAACGGTTTCTTCTCCTCCTGCAATCGCCGGTAGCGCCGCTCGACGGTTTCTTTCATGCTCGCGAAATCGTCATTTCCCCATTCCCCGCGGATGATGAATTTCCGGTAATCCGATTTTTTCATTTTTCCGTCTTCCCAAACGACCATCGAAGCCACCGTGTCCGATCCCTGCAAGTGCGAGATATCGAAGCTCTCGATCCGCCGCGGAGGCTCCGGCAGGCTGAGCGCCTGTTCCAGCGCGTCGACGATGGCCTTCGAGCTGGGTTTCAATACCCGAAAGCGCTGCTCGAAGGAATGGCGCGCGTTCTTCTCCACGAGTTCCAGAAACGCGTGTTTCGCCCCGCGCTGCGGCATCAAGATTTCCACACGGTTCCGCGGCGGTTCCAGATGCGTCCCTCGTTCGGTGAGGATGTCCTCCAGGATTTCGCGATCTTCAAAATCCATGGGCACGTGAATGGCGCGCGGCAGATACGCGGCATCGAGATAAAGTTGTTTCAAGAGGGAAGAGAGAAATTCGGCAGGCTCGAATTCCGCGAGATCTTCCCAATAAAAGTCGCGCCGGTCCACCACGCGCCCGCCGCGAAGATGAAAAAGATTCACGGCCACCAGTGGCGGCTCCGCATGCCAGGCGAGGACGTCAATGTCATCCCCTTCGGCGGCGGCGATTTTCTGGCGTTCTTCGATTTCGGAAAGCGTGCGCAACAGGTCGCGATACGCCGCGGCTTGCTCGAAGCGTTCCGTGTCAGAAGCCTCCTGCATGCGCGATTCGAGGCTTTTCATCAAGTCATGGCGGCGGCCTTCGAGGAATAATTTCGTGTCCAGCGCCGCTTCCGCGTATTTCTCATCCGTGACCAGGCCGGGGACGCAGGGACCATGGCACCGCCGAATGTAGAATTGCAGGCAGGGGCGCGGGTGCGCGCGAGTCAGGTCCACGGTGCAGGAGGGGATGCGGAACGTTTTGTGGATGAAGTGGACGATGCGGTACGCCAGGCTGTGCGGGAAGTACGGCCCGAAATAAATCGACCCGTCCTTGAGCAGGCGGCGCGTCACGTACACGCGCGGAAATTTCTCGAATGCCGTGTAACGAATGTAGGGGTACGTCTTGTCGTCGCGCAGCAGCACATTGAATTTTGGCTTGTACTGCTTGATCAGGCTGTTTTCCAGTGCCAGGGCTTCGCGCTCGTTGTCCACCACGATGTAGTCGAGGTCCGCGATTTCCCGCACCAGGGAACCGGTTTTCGCGTCCAGCCAGCGGGATTCCAGAAAATAGGACTTCACGCGATTCCGCAGGGAACTCGATTTCCCCACGTACAAAATAGTTCCCAGCGCGTCCTTGAAGAGGTACACGCCCGGCTCTGCGGGAAGGCTAGCGGCTTTTTGATCGAGTTCCATTGCGGGAGTAGAATGGGGAGCGCGGCGAACCGCCCTCGGGCAACACCCATGATAGCAAAGTGAATCTTAATCTGCGCGCCACATGAACCGGCTGGCACACGTCCTTTTTGGAATATTTCTTTTCGCAGGGGCTCAATCCCTGTGCGCGCAGCAAATTAATCCGCGCATTCCTCCGCCTCCGCCGCCGGCCGAAGTCCCAGCCGCTCCGGCGGCTGCGCCCGCGACTGCACCCGCGCCCGCTCCTGAGGCCGCGCCGGCATCCGCGGCCACGAAACCAATTGACCCGACCGTTCCGCCGCCTCCACCCTCGGAAGATGCGGAGCCCGATCCGCCAGCCACTCCTTCGGGCCCCGCGTTCGACCCGCTTCATGCGGGAAGGAGCATCGACATCGGCAAGTTCTATTTGAACAAGGGAGCCTACGATGCGGCGATCGACCGTTTCTTGGAAGCCTCGAACTATCAGCCGTCCTTATCAGCCCCCTGGAAGCTTCTAGGCGAGGCGTACGAAAAGAAGCGTGAGTACTCTAAAGCAATAGAAGCGTACAATAAATATTTGCAAATCGCCCCGCGCGCTACGGATGCCGCAAGAATCAAGAAACTCGTTTCCGACCTCGCGGAAAAAGTCGCGGAAGAGTCTCAGAAAAAGTAGTGGCGCAGGATTCAGCCTGTGGTTTTTTGGCCATAGGGGGCGCAATTGCGCTTCGCCAACCCCCACAGGCTAAAGCCTGCGCCACAGAGTACCCCATTCCCGCGTCATCGAAAAACCGGGCGCCTGCCCAGAAATGGAGCCTAGCGCACCTGCTCGAGAAATTGTCGAGCGCGGACGTAATGCGCGAAACGTTTTTCCTCGGCGCGAAATTCAGGCGAATGCGCCTGCAACCCGCACGCGGCCGCGCGCAAGGGATGTTTCACGTGCAGCATTTCGTGATAGAGGATGAACTCCACCGCGTAGGAAGGGACTTCGGAGCGGTCCAGCCGCTTGTTCATCACGATCTGATCAAGCGAAGGATCGTAGCACCCAAACTGGGATCGCCACGGCCGGGCGCTCCATCCCAGGCGAGGCCGGCGCAACTGTCCCTCAAAATATTCCGCGTTCAGCGCAGCGAACATCGGATCCAGATCGTGCGCCGAACCCAGCGGATTATCCTGGATGCGTCTCGCTCGCTTGCGGCGAACGCGCGCGATGTGCCGCCGCGTCGAATGCGCCAGCGCAAACTGGCGATACAGATCGCGCAACTCGCGAGGCACGCGCCGGCGATACATTTGCCCGAGCAAAATCGCCGCGGCGGCCTCGACCACCTCGACCGGCGCTTCCTGCAAGATGTCGGACAGCCGCACGTGGGCCACGTCTCGCCGCAAGCGCAGTGTATGGGACAAATTGGCGTAAGGGTACAACTCGACATAAAACTGCGGCGGCCGCCCCTGGCATCCCAGCCGCGTGAAGATGCGCTGAAAAATGCGGTCGCCCCCGGGAAGCGCAGCGGAAACGCGTCTCTCTTTCCTCAGCGTGGAAGATCCGCTCACGATGGTTTGCGCCGCGCCGGCGGCGCGGTCATCTCCTTCGCGGCTCGTTCGACATCCTTCGCCGCGTCCTGCGTCGCCTCGATCGCGTCGTCAAGATTTTCCTTATACGTTTCGCGTTCCACGCCATTCGTGGCCAAGTCTTGCAGGTAGGGCAGAAATTCCTTGATCCCTTTTTGCATCGCCTTCACGCCGTCTTGGATGTCCTGCTGCTTCTCGATTCCAATCTCGATCAAGTCGGCGGCATCGTCGATGCAGCCCGCGTACCCGTTAATCAATCCATTCAAGCGGTCGGCCCTCTTCCGATCCGTCGTATCGAAGTGCCCGAATTCATACTGAAGTTTCTTGATGCGGTCCGAGGCGAAGCCCGCATACAGCACGATGCGCGGACCCGTCGTTCCGGCATCGCGAATCTTTTCGGCCTCCCCCACGGAGAGATACTCTTTCTTTTGGGGCGCGGCGCTGGCCACGCCGGCCGGCGCAGCGCTCAGAATCGAGGCGAGGAATAACGCGGCGCCCGCTTTGGTGATAGATCGCATGGGACACCTCAAGGATCTGGTTTCGGCGAATTGTGTTCCGGCCGGCGCGGAAAGAGCTCGTCGATGAGATTGTTTTGGTCCGTGAACAAATCGTTCCGAACCTCCCGGAAAAAGGGCCGCTTGTCCACGTCTAGCGAAAAAATCAGTTCGTCGATGTGGCGGATGGTTTCGCGAAGGCTAATCTGGAGCTCCTTGAATCCCGCAGGTTTTTTTTCCGCGCTGACGCCCATGCCGTTCAGCGCCATCACCGTTTCTCGAACTTCGTCGCGATATTGCTCCAGGGTGTGAAGGGAAGCGACCTCATCCGACTCCTTCAGTTGCCTCTTTGCCAATTCCACCTGCTCGTCTCCCAATTTTACCAGCGCGCGCGATTTGCGGACCGGGTCGGTCTCATGCTGATATCTCGTCAGAGCCTCGCCCAGGCGCTCCTGCGCGGCCAGCGGGCCGCAGAGCGCCAGCGCCGCCAGCGCCGCGATCCGAATTGTAAACGGGGTTTTCATCTTACCGGAAGGAAAAATGTCGTCATCCGCGTTCACTTTTTCTTGGATTGTCCCAGCTCGTGCTGTAAAGCGAGGATGCGATGGCGTGCCTGAAAATCCTGCGTGTCATGTTGCCCGCCGTCCAGGTCGAGGAATTTCTGATACGCGTCGATGGCCTCCGCCTTACGGGAAAGTTTATCGTAACAGATTGCGCGGACAAACCACGATCCGGGTTTGGGAGTTTCCAATTTAGCAAGACGGTCCATGGCATCGAGGGCGGGGCCGTAATTCTCGTTCAGATAAAAAGCCTCGGCCAGATCGCGAAGCGTGTCCGCGTCTTGCGGATCCCGCGTGTACACTTGCCCCAGAATAGAGAGGGCGGCCGGATAATCCTTCAACTCGATGTCCACGTGGCCGATCCATCCGGCCAGCTCCGCATCCTGCGGAGACAGGGAAATCGCCTGCTTCAGCGCGTCGCCCGCCTCTTTCCACTTTTTCTGCTGTATGTAGATTTCGCCGCGCATTTTGAGCGCTTCGGCGGAAGGTGCGCCGCCTACTCCGGCAAGGTCCAACTCCGCCAGCGCATCATCGAAGCGGCTGATGTTCAATAGCGCAGAGGCCCGGTCAAAGTGCGCAGCCTTGTCTCCCGGGTTGAGTTTGAGGTATTCCGCCAGAGCGTCACTCGCCGCGTCATATTTCTTTTCGGCGAGCAGGGCGCTCGCGACGCCAAGGTGAGCCGGAGCCGCGTCGCGGCGCGATGCGATGGCCGCGCGAAATTGTTCTTCCGCGCCGGCCGCGTCATTCGAGCGAAGCAGCACGCGCCCCAGCGCGAAATGAGCCTCGTAATCCTTTGGCGAAAGAGCCAGCGCTGCGCGGTATTGCTCGATGGCTTCCGGAAATTTGCCGGCATGCTCGAGAGAGAACCCCTCGAGAAATCGCGGCCGGCTTTCCGTCGGCTGCAGTTCGGCCGCATGGCGAAACGCCTCTGCCGCCGCGGAAGGGTCGCTATCGATCAACAGCAGGCCGAGATTCTGATATGCCGCCGCCATTTTCGGATCGAGCGCAAGGGCGCGCGAGAATTCGGTTTTCGCGTCTTCCATACGTTTCAAACCGGCGTACGCGTAGCCGAGCTGAAAGTGTGCGTAAGCCTCGTCCGGGCGCTGCGCGATGTATTTCTGAAGCGGATCGAGCGCTGCGGCAAACTCCATTTTGTCGATCGCGTCATTCGCCTGCTGCAGCAGTGGTGCGAGCGGGTCTTCCTTTTCGTGAGACGCCGAAGTTGCGGGCGGATTCGCGGGAGTTTTCCGCTGGGATTGAGCGCCCCGTGGAAGTGCCGCCGCGGCGAGCCAGGCGGCCACCACGCCATATCGAAAGGCCCGCCCGGCGAATTCGTTCCGGTCGTGGATGCGCTTCATTTGTTCCGCGCAACGGCCGGCGCCGCGCCATGATTGTTGTTCGCGTGAGAATTCGCCAGCACGCGCGAAAGAAATTTTCCTGTAAACGAATGCGAATTGCGCGCCACTTGCTCGGGCGTCCCGGTAGCGACAATGCGTCCGCCCTGCGCACCGCCCTCCGGCCCGAGATCGATGACCCAGTCCGAGGATTTGATGATGTCCAGATTGTGCTCGATCACGAGAATCGAGGCGCCTCCGTCGATCAGCTTGCGAAACGCCGTAAGCAACTTCTGAATATCGTCGAAGTGCAGACCGGTCGTAGGTTCGTCGAAAATGTACAAGACGCCCTCGTTTGCTTGCGTGGTGAGATGCGCCGCAAGCTTCAAGCGTTGCGCCTCGCCGCCCGAGAGGGTCGTCGCGGACTGCCCCAGTCGCAGATAGCCGAGCCCCACTTCGTCCAGGATTCTCAACTTGGAAGTGATTTTAGGCACGCCCGCGAAAAACGCCAGCGCCTCGCGCGCCGTCAGTTGCAGCACTTCGTGCACGGTCTTCTCGCGATATCGCACTTCGAGGACGCCACTCTTGAATCGCGTCCCGCGGCACTCCTCGCAGATCAACTCGACGTCCGCCAGAAACTGCATTTCCACGGTGACGATGCCTTCGCCCTGGCACGCTTCGCAGCGCCCTCCCGGAATGTTGAACGAAAAATGGCCGGCCGTGTAGCCGCGCTTCTTCGCTTCGGGCGTCGAGGCAAACGCTTCGCGGATCGCGTCGAACGCTTTCAAATACGTGGACGGATTCGATCGCGGCGTGCGCCCGATCGGAGACTGGTCCACCAAAACCACGCTTTGCAACTGCTGCTCGCCTTCGATCCGGTCGCATAGTTCCTGATACTTCGCGCCCGTGCGTTTCGCTTCGAGCGCCTTGTAAATCACGTCGTGCACCAGCGTCGATTTCCCCGATCCCGAGACGCCCGTGATCGCCACCAGCATGTGCAGCGGAATCATCAAATCGATGTTCTGAAGATTGTGCGCGCGCGCGCCGAAGATGCGCAAAAAACGCCCGCTCGGTTTGTGCCGCAGCGTCGGGACGGGAATGCGCAGCTCGCCGGTGAGGTAGCGCGCCGTCAGCGATTCGCGGCTCTGCAACAGCTCGTCGCGCGGTCCGGCAAAGAGCAGGCTTCCACCGTGTTCCCCCGCGCCAGGCCCCAAATCGATCACGTAATCTGCGGCGGCCATCACGTCCGGATCGTGCTCGACCACGAGGATTGTGTTGCCCAGGTCGCGCAAGTGCTTCAGGATGTCGATCAAGCGATGCGTGTCGCGCGGATGCAGGCCAATGGAAGGTTCGTCCAACACGTATAAAGCGCCGACGAGATGCGAACCGAGCGAAGTGGCCAATTGAATGCGCTGCGCCTCGCCGCCGGAAAGCGTCGAGGAGAGCCGGTCGAGCGACAAATAATCGAGGCCCACTTCGTCAAGGAAGAGAAGGCGCTGGCGAATTTCCTCCAGAATTTTGTCGGCGATGGCGGCTTGCTCCGCGCTCAATTCCAGGCTGTCCATGAATTGCCGCGTTTGGGCCACCGTCATGGCGCAAACTTCGGTGATGGATTTTCCCGAAACGCGCACAGCGCGCGCTTCGGCGCGCAGGCGCGACCCATGGCAATCGGGGCAGAGCGCGTACCCGCGGTAGCGGCTCAGAAACACGCGTACGTGCAGTTTATATTTCTTGCGTTCGAGCCACTGAAAAAAACCGTTCACACCAACGTAGTCGGACTTCGGATCACCTTCAATGATCAGGTCTTGCTGCGCGGCGCTCAGATTCCGGAACGGCACGTCCATTGGGATGTGGTTAGCACGAGCAAATTTTTTCAGTTCCAGGACCACGGCGCGGTAACGCGGCTTGGTCCACGGCTGGATCGCGCCATCGTTCAGAGATTTCCCGCGATCGGGGATGACGAGATTGATATCGAAATCGACGGTATTTCCAAAACCCTGACAGCGCGGGCACGCACCATACGGATTGTTGAACGAAAATAATCGCGGCTCCGGCTCTTGATACACCGCGCCGCATGTCTTGCACTCGAACCGCTCGTTGAAAACCATCCGCTCGGCAGGCCCGCGCGCCTCTTCAGGCACAAATTCAAGAATGGCCTCGCCGTGTCCTTCGCGATAGCAAATCTCCACCGAATCGACAAGCCGCGAGCGCATGTCTGGCCCGATGGCCAGCCGGTCAACCACGACGTATACCGGCTGCGAAAAATCAATGTCCAGCAGCGTCTCCGGAGACGAAAATTCGTGCACGCGTCCCGCTTGATAGAGCCGCTGGAATCCGCGCCGCTGCAAAGCGGCCAACGCCAGCCGGATCGTCTCGGCAGAAGGTTTTCCGGATTTTTTCGTCGCGGTTCGTCGAACCGTCGCCGCGCCGGTCGCAGGCACTCCTTGCGGGATTGCCGCCGCAAGATCGAGTGTGTACAGCACGTAAAATCGCCGGCCCTCCGGCAACGTCAGAACTCGCGCCGCGATTTCGTCCATCGTGTCCTTGCGCACTTCGCTGCTGCACTTGGTGCAAAATGTGCGCCCGGCGCGGGCATACAGCAGCCGCAGATAATCGTAAATTTCGGTGGCCGTCGCCACATTCGAGCGTGGATTGCGCGTCGAGTTTTTCTGCTTAATCGCGATGGCCGGTGCGATCCCGGTAATCTCATCCACGTCCGGCTTTTCGATCCGCTCGAGGAACTGCCGCGCGTACGCCGAAAGCGATTCGATGTACCGCCGTTGTCCCTCCGCGTAAATCGTGTCAAACGCCAGACTCGACTTCCCCGATCCCGAAACCCCTGTCACGACGGTGATGGCGTTATGCGGAATATCGAAGCTGATGTTCTTGAGGTTGTGTACGCGCGCCCCGAGCACATGGATCGCCTCCCGCTCGGCAGCTTCCGCCAAGGGGCTCGATTCGTAAGACTCTGCAGCGCTATTTTCCCTGGCAGCCACGCGCCACTCCCCCTGCGCCTTCCGCGACGCACATCTAAACCAACAATTATACGTCGCCGCGAAGAGCGGGGCAATTCAGTAGGACGGGTGGGAGAGCCTATGCACATCGTATTCCCCTGGCGAGGTTGAAATGTATGAGTGAGAAGCGGTGG
>Ga0302324_100006358_pt1 | contig 25493 bp, 16 predicted proteins | sample Palsa_T0_1_FD_201949 | JGI IMG/M metagenome (GOLD analysis project Ga0302324, IMG submission 201949) | Peat permafrost microbial communities from Stordalen Mire near Abisko, Sweden - Palsa_T0_1 | ecosystem: Environmental > Terrestrial > Soil > Palsa > Peat permafrost | place: Sweden: Abisko... | reverse complement strand
AACCTGAACTGCACTTCGTCGGGCATCTCGGCGCCCTACCACGGATACTGGGCGCGCGATTTCATGAATATCGAGGAGCATTTCGGCGATAATACGAATTCGTTCACGGCATTCAACAGCCTGGTGACCGCCATGCACGCGGATAATATGAAAATCATCGTGGACGAGGCCAACAATCACTCCAATCCCGATAACTGCGGTGAGATGGGATCGCTCTATAACAACGGCACGTTCATGGCCGCGGCCAACAACGATCCCAACGGCTATTTCCACCACAATCCCGACATCTCAAACTACAACGACCGCTATCAGCTTCAGTACTACACGCTGGAAGACCTGACGGATCTGAACCAGGAGAATGCGACCATCGATGCCTATCTCAAGAGTGCCGCGTCGCAGCTCCAGTCGCATAGCGTGGATGCCTTCCGGCTCGACGCGGTCAAAGACGTCACCTGGGGATGGGAGTACTCATTCGCCAACAGCGTCTATAACAACGCTCCCAGCTTTCTCTTCGGCGAATGGGATCAGACCAACACCAGCGACCCGCTCTATCCGGATTCGTACAAATTCGCGAACAACAGCGGCATCTCGCTCCTCGACTTCCCGCTCAACACGGCCATCCGCGATGTCTTTGCGAGCAACAACAACTTCTCTGAGATTGACTCGACCATCAATACCGAGAACGCCAACTTCACCTATCCCAACGACCTGGTTACATTCTTCGACAGCCAGGATGAATCACGCCTGTTGACGATCAACGACAACCAGAACCGGCTTCAGGAGGCCATGGCGTTTCTGCTGACGGGACGCGGCGTTCCCATCGTCTTCTACGGCGACGAGCAATATCTCTTCAACAACACCAACGGCGGTAACGATCCCTATAACCGTGTGTGGATGTCTTCGTTCTCGACCAGCACCAATGCCTACAAGATCATCACCAAACTTGCTGCTCTGCGGGCGGCAAACGACGCGGTAGGTTACGGCGCCTGGAAGCAGCGCTGGATCAATAACGACGTGTACATCTACGAGCGCCAGTTCTTCAACGATGTTGTGCTTGTCGCCATTAACAAGAACGATACGACTAGTTATCCTGTCTCCGGACTCGATACGGCGCTTCCCGCGGGCACTTACGCCGACTACCTGAGCGGGTTGCAGAGCGGCAACAGCCTCACGGTGACCGCAGGCAGCGGCGGCAACAACCCAGCCAACAATTACACCATCGCGCCGCACTCTGTATCGGTGTGGCAGTACCAGGTGAACGCCACCACCCCTGAGGTTGGCTCCATCGGCCCGCGCATCGGCCAGCCGGGCATGACCGTGACCATTGCCGGCGACGGATTCGGCTCGACTACCGGCTCGGTGCTCTTCGGCACTACGGCGGCAACCATCAAATCGTGGTCGAACACATCGGTCACTTTCACGGTGCCCAGTGTGACCAACGGCGCCTACAATGTGCAGCTCAGGAACAGCGGCGGCACGGCGACCAATACCATCGCGTTCACGGTGCTCACGGCCAAGCTCATCCCCGTTACGCTGACGGTAGACAATGCTAACCCCACCAACACCGGCGACTACATCTATGTCACCGGCAACACGGTTGAGCTGGGCAACTGGGGCACGACGTTCCAGACCGCCATTGGCCCGATGCTCGATCCCAACTATCCCAACTGGTTTCTCAATGTGTCGCTGCCAGCGGGGCAGACGGTGCAGTTCAAGTTCATCGACATTCAGGCCAACGGCAACGTGATCTGGGAGAACGGCTCCAATCACATGTACACGGTGCCGACCAGCGGGACGGGGTCTCTCACGGTGAACTGGCAGTATTGAGCAGGCAGGCACCCGGCTTCTTTACGGCCGGGTGCCGCACATCCCCATGCCCCAGAATGAAACCAAGTCGCTGACCGCGCGATTTCGTATGTTGAGCTTGTGCTTTCCCGGTCTCGAAGTCGAGACCGGGGGCACCGATTTTCGTGCAAGATCAAGCGGTCAGAGACCTAGTCGGCCGCTCGTCCATCCAGCACGTGATGCCGCACGGGCAGCCTCCGGCGCGCGATGCAAACTCGTGGAATTGCGGCAATCGGATCGGCCCACTGGCACGTACTGACATCGTGAGAGGTTGCCGGCAAAGATTTTCATTTCCAGCCGTGCAATTTGCCTGTAACCTTTTCATCGTGTCCCCACTCCTAGTGAGCGTGTCCACAAAAGTGCGGGTGGCCCTGCGGCTCCCGCGGGTCGCAAAACCGGCGGACTTCCGCCCCAACTCCCAAGCGAGGTCAAACACCATGACGAATCGTATGAATGCAATGCTGCTCACGGCGGCTCTCTCCGGACTCATCGGCGGAACCTCCATCGCGTCCCACGCGGCCACCCCGGGCAAGGCTCCGTCGGCAAAGGCAGCCAGTGCCGGCATGATGCTGGTGGGGCAGAACACGCCGCCCGCCAAGCACTCCTGTAAAGGCAAGAACAGCTGCAAGGGCACCGGCGGCTGCTCCACCGGCGACAAGGGCTGCAAGGGCAAGAACAGCTGCAAGGGCAAGGGCGGCTGCGCTACGGACGGATCGACTCCGCCCAAGTTCGCGTAGCAGCGGTCAGTTCTCAGTGGTCAGCTGTCAGTGGTTGGCTTTTCGCGGGCCGGAAGGGTTGCGGTGATGCTGGATTGCTGGCGGCTGACCGCCGAGAACGGTTTTGCTCGGGTTCCAGGAAATCGCATCGAGGATGAATGATGCAACGCCTCAGGTGCTGAAGCCTGCCCTTTTACCCGCCTTTTTCGGCACGACTGAAGTCGTGCCCAGTTACAAAGCCCGCGTGCACCGATCAACGGGCCACGGCTCACTGCCCACTAATAACTGACAACTGACGACTGACAACTGCTCACTGGGGTGCCATGCCCGGCAATCGCTTCAACTCGTATCAGGATCACGGCATCGGAATTGGCCTTCGAATTCCGCACTACAATCACATCTTTGCGCGCAAGCCGGTGGTGGACTGGTTCGAAATCATCTCGGAAAACTTCATGTGCGACGGCGGGCGGCCGTTGGCCATGCTGGACCAGATCCTGGAGCGCTATCGCGTAGTGCAGCACGGCGTCAGCATGTATTTCGGCTCGGTGACCGCGCCTGACCCCGAGCATCTGCGCCGCCTCAAACAACTTGTCCGCCGCACCGGCACCCCGTGGCTCAGCGACCATCTCTGCTGGGGCTCGGTCGACGGCACCTATACCCACGATCTGCTGCCGCTGCCTTACACATGGGAGGCAGTCGAGCGGACGGTCGAGCGCGTGCGCATGGTGCAGGACTTCCTCGAGATTCCCGTGGCCGTTGAAAACGTGAGCTCCTACGCCGCATTCACCGGCTCCGAGATGACCGAGTGGGAGTTTCTCACCGAAGTGGTGGAACGCGCCGACTGCGGCATTCTGCTCGATGTGAACAACATCTATGTGTCGTCTGTGAACCACGAATTCGCGCCCATGGATTATGTAAATGCCGTGCCAGCGGAGCGCGTGGCGCAGATTCACATCGCCGGCCACACTAAGTATGAGAAGTACATCCTCGATACGCACGATCATCCGGTGATCGACCCGGTGTGGGAGCTATACGCGCGCGCCATTGAGCGCTGCGGGCCCACGCCCACGCTGCTGGAGTGGGACGACCACATCCCCAGCTTCGAGGAGGTGCATGCGGAGGCGAAGAAGGCCGAGCGCTATCTGCATCGCCACGCCGGCGAGCTTGCGGGAGCCGCGCAATGAGCGCGCAGCCGATGGACCTTGCCGCAATCCAGCGCGAGATGGCCGCAGCCATCATGCAGCCGCTCACCGCGGATGAAGACATGCGCGCGATTGCGCCAGATGGCCGCCCGATGCAGGCAGTGGCTGAGTCCTTCATCGCGCCCAACAGCCAATGCGGCGCCTTTGAGCGTCTTGAGATTTACAACCGTCAATACTGGTTTCGCATCCTGGGCGCGCTGTCCGACGACTATCCCGCGTTGCGCGCCGTGGTCGGAAGCCGCGCGTTTGAGGCGCTGTCGGTCGCATATCTCACAGCACATCCAAGCCGGTCGTTCTCCCTGCGCAATCTCGGGTTCCAGCTGGTCGAGTGGCTTGCGGCGCATCCGCAGTTCGCCGGCCGGCGTCATCGGCTGGCGCTTGACGTGGCCCGCATCGAAAGGGCATTTGTCGAGGCGTTCGACTCGGCCGAGCGCACGCCGCTTTCCCTCGATCAAATTGCCACACTCGACGCCGGCTCGCGTCTCGCGCTGCAGCCGCATCTGCAACTCATCACGCTCGATTATCCCACTGACGATGTGGTGCTGGCCATGCACGCCCACCAGAAGCGCGACACCAGCGAAGCCGGCCTGAAGCACGACGACGGTCCTGAAGCGCCGGCGCGCCTGCCTGGCCTGCGCCGCAAGCGCACATGGCTCGCTGCGCATCGCGCCGATGTTTCCGTCTACTACATCCGCCTGGAGCGCGAGGAATATATGACGCTTGCGGCCATCCGCCATGGGATGACGCTGGCCGAGGCCATTGATGCAGGATTCGATGGCTCGCGCACAGCTGTGTCGCGCCGCCCGCAACTGGTGCGCGACTGGTTCGCTCACTGGGCCGAGCTGGGGTGGATCTGCGCACCCGAACTCGACTCGCTGATGAAAGATTGAGTGGGCGAGTGGAGCGGTGCAAACGCAGGTCCTTCGACACGATGCTTACCAAATAGGAGGGTACGGAATGGGAAAGATCGCCGCCAGCCTGCAAACGGCGCTCCAGTGCTTTGTTTCCCTGGCAGACCGCATGCAAAGTCCGCTGCTGCTGCTGATCCGACTCTATTGGGGATGGCAGTTTGTGCAGGATGGCTGGGGCAAGCTCACGCATCTCGACCGTGTGGCCGCGTTCTTCGCGCAACTTGGCCTTCCGGCGCCGGGCATGACCGCCCTCTCGGTTGGATCGATTGAATTCGCGGGCGGGATCTTCCTTGCGTTAGGCCTCGTTTCGCGCATCGTCTCCCTTGTGTTGTTCGTCAATATGACAATCGCTTACCTCAGCGTACCGGACGACCGCACAAACTTTTTTCATATTCTCTCCAAGCCCGATGACTTCTACGGAGCCAGCCCGTACACGTATTGGTTTGCCGCGCTGCTCATTCTCGTCTTTGGGCCGGGCCTCTTCGCGCTGGACACGCTTCTTGCCCGCCGATTCGCTCGTTCCCGCAGAGCCTGACCCGGCACGATATGATATTCACGCGAGAATTCTTCAGAGAACGCGGGCTCGATGCGGATTGTTTATGTTCTCACCTCGCTCGGCATGGGCGGAGCGGAACGGCAGGTACTTTCTTTGGCTCAGCGCATGGCGGACAACGGCCACGTCGTTGCGCTTTTGGTGCTGCGCCCTCCGCTTGACGAGGAGTGGCCCACCAATCTCGAAGTCTTTCGCTTGAATATGTACCGGACCCCGCTCTCTGTGTTGGCTGGCCTCGAGCGCGGACGCCGCTTCCTGCGCAGGTTTCGCCCCGACGTCGTCCACAGTCATGGCTTTCACGGCAACTTCATCGCACGCATGCTGCGCTTTACTGGATCGGCACCGCGCACCATCTCTACGATTCACAACTTCTATGAGGGCGGATGGAGGCGGATGTTGGCCTATCGGCTGACGGATCCACTGAGCTTGCGCACCACCGCGGTCAGCCAGGCCGCGGCTGACCGCTTCGTGCGTCTCAAAGCAGTGCCGCGGCGCAAGTGCGGCGTGCTGTTCAATGGCATCGACGTTGCGGAGTTCTTTCCCAGCACCGAGCGCCGCGAGGCCATGCGCGCACAGCTGAAGGTCGACAACCAGTTTGTGTGGCTCTCGGTGGGGCGCATCGTTCCGGCCAAGGATTATCCCAACCTGCTCGCCGCGTTTGCGCACGTCCGTGCCGTTGAGGCCGGCGTGCAGTTGTGGATTGCCGGAGAGGCAGACGCCGCCGAAGCGGCTCACATGCAAGCCCTGACCGCGGATCAGGCCTGGGGTGGATCGGTCCGCTGGCTCGGCTTGCGGCGCGATCTTCCGGCGCTGCTGGATGCTTCCGACGCCTTTGTGCTGGGCTCGGCCTGGGAGGGCATGCCGCTGGCCGCGGGCGAGGCCATGGCCATGGAAAAACCGGTGGTAGCCACCGACGCGGGCGGCACCGGCGAACTGCTGGGCGAGGCCGGTGTGGTGGTTCCGCCGAGAAACGCTTCCGCGCTCGCGGCCGCAATGCTGGCGATGATGCGCATGACAGCAGCGGAGCGCCTGGCGCTCGGCCGGCTTGCGCGTGAGCGAATCTGCGCAAGATTCAGCATGGAGTCCAAAGCCTCCGAGTGGGAGGCGCTCTACAAGTCGGTGTTGAAGAACTAAACTGAAGTTTTTCTTTAGGTCTGCGATCCCGCTCATCCGTCACAGGATGCCGCCCGGCTGAGTGGTACCCTTATCATCGAATTCTCTTTGATCAGCCGCACCGGGCCGAAATTCTGAGCCTCGCATACGGCTTTGGAGGTATCTCGATGCGGGCAGGATTTCGCGCGGCGTTTGTGGCGCTGATTGTAACGGCAAGCGTTGGCACACTGGCGGCGCAGATACGAACGGGCCCAACGTCCGATGCGGCGATCGCGCTCGACCATGGCTGGCAGTTCCGCCAGGTCGCCACAGGGCAGGCGCCTGAGGCAGGATGGCTGCCCGCGACCGTGCCGGGCGACGTACATCTCGACCTGATCGCCAACAAAAAAATTCCCGACCCGTTTTTCCGCGACAACGAGCCGAAGCTGCAATGGATCGAGAAAGAGAGCTGGGAGTACCGGCTGAGCTTCGACGTGACGCCGGCATTTCTTTCTCGCTCCAACGTCGACCTCGTATTCGATGGCCTCGACGCGGCTGCGCAGGTCTATCTCAACGACGTCAAGGTGCTCGACGCCAACAACATGTTCCGCATCTGGCGCGTGCCGGCCAAAGCCCATCTTCATGCCGGAAAGAATATGCTGCACGTGGTGTTTCCTTCGCCCGATGCCGCCGCAGCCGCAGTGGCGGCGGGCGATCCGTGGCAGCCGAAGACCGGCACGTTGGCCAAGACCTACATTCGCAAAGCCGCATATGAGTATGGATGGGACTGGGGGCCGACGTTTGTGACCAGCGGCATCTGGAAGCCGGCGCGCCTGGAGGCGTGGGACAAGGTGCGCATCGCGGACTTCGCGATTCGCCAGCGCGATGTGAGCAGGGAAGTGGCGCACGTGGATGCGGAAGTTGAGCTGGAAGCTTCCGCAAACAGTCAAGTCAGCGTTTCGATTACCTACCAACAGAGCGGCGTTTACACCCGCAGCTCGACATTTGGGGGAATCCGCTCTGTCACCGTCCACCCCGGCATGAATGTGATCGATCTGCCGATCGAAATGGTTCGCCCGAAGCTCTGGTACCCAGCCGGATATGGAGACCAGACGCGCTATTCCTTCGGCGTAGACGTCAGGTCAGGAGCAGAGAACGCAACCGGTGCCCATAGCGAAGCTCAAAGCGGCGTCGTTATCGGCCTGCGCTCCCTCGTTCTCGATCGCCATCCCGATCAGTGGGGTCGATCGTTTCAGCTTGTCGTCAACGGCATTCCCGTCTTCGCAAAGGGCGCGGATGTGATTCCGTTTGACAGCTTTCCCAATCGCGTGACCACCGCCAATTATCGCCGCATACTGGAGTCGGCGCGCGACGCCAACATGAATATGATTCGCCACTGGGGTGGCGGCTACTACGAGAGCGACGAGTTCTACTCGATCTGCGACGAGCTTGGGCTCATGGTCTGGCAGGACTTCATGTACGGCAACGACTGGCAGCCGGGCACCTATGCTTTCAAGCTCAACATGGAAGCAGAAGCCGAGGACCAGGTCCGCCGCCTGCGCAATCATCCATCCATCGTGGTGTGGTCCGGGAACAATGAGACAGAAGAGGCACTCAACTGGAGCCCTCGCGACAAGCTGCCGCTCGATGTGAAGTACCAGATGTGGCAGGACTACCTCACCGAGTTCAGCGGTATTTTGAATCGGGTCGTGGAGCGGCTCGATGCGGAGACGCCCTACTGGCCCAGCTCGCCCAGCTCCGACTACGAGGAGCTCAGCGACCACTACCAGAGCGGCGATTCGCACATCTGGGATGTGTGGCACGGACGCGTGCCGTTCTCAACTTATGAGACGCATCACGCGCGCTTCGTCACTGAATACGGGTTCCAGTCGTTCCCTGAGATGAGGACGATCGAAGCCTTCACAGAGCCCGGGGATCGTACAGGCATTTTCACGCCGGTCTTGCTCGGGCACCAGAAAAACAATGAAGGCAACGACATCATTCACAACTATCTGCTCAAGGATTATTCAGAGCCGAAGGATTTCGCGAGCTTTCTTTATGTAAGCCAGGTGTTGCAGGCCGAGGGCATCAAGATCGGCGCGGAGCACTTTCGCCGCAGCCGGCCTGAGACCATGGGCTCAATCTTCTGGCAGTTGAACGATTGCTGGCCGGTGGCTTCGTGGTCGTCGATCGATTACTACGGCCGCTGGAAGGCGCTGCAATATTATGCGCGGCGTTTCTATGCGCCGATTCTGGTGTCGCCGCATGTTGAAGATGGATCGGTGAAGGTCTACATTGTCTCCGACAAGACCATAGCCACGGCTGGCCTGCTGCGCGTGCGGTTGATGGATTTCGAAGGCAAGGTGCTGCTCGAAGAGTCGCACGCTGTGGATGTGGCTGCGCTGTCAAGCAAAGTCTTTCTCGATTGGCCGCTCAAGAAACTGACTGAGGCCGGGGCAGCAGATACGCCGCGCGTGTTCGTCGTTGCCGAATTGACCAATCGCGACGGAGGTGAGCTTGCGCCGCGCAACCTGGTTTACCTCGCTCCCACCAAGGAGATACATCTTTCGCCGGCGGAGCTTAAGGTAGAAGCGACGGGCGCCGGCGGCACTTACAACATACGCATCACTTCGCCGGTGCTGGCGCGAAGCGTGTATTTATCTTTTGGTAACCTCGATGTTAACCTTTCCGATAACTACTTCAACCTGCTGCCGGGCGAAACTGTCGACATCAAAGCTACGGGCGCGGCCTCATTCGACGCGCTGAAAGCGCAGATGAAAGTCATCTCGCTTGCCGATGCTTTCGCGGCAACCCCGCAAGCCGCAGCGGCAACAGCGGCGCGCTGATTTCGCCGCACGGCAATGCCCGGGCACAAAACAGACGGCCGGCCCCAAAAGGACCGGCTGCAGAGCCTGTCACGACGTTTTTCCCGCCTTAGGAACTTCAGAAGAAGCTTCCTTTTGAGGAAGGCATCCCTCAGTGGCTAAAGCCGAGCTTATTTTGCGGCACTTACGGCACGACTGAAGTCGTGCCCTTTCAAAACTTCGACTTAATCGGAGGTTCCCTTACTGAGAATAAGGAGCACTGAGCCAGGGGGTGGATGACACGCCGCTTCCGCTCACGGTCGTGCACCCGCTTGCGCCCGGACCGCCTGTGCAATTCCACCAGTTCTCGGTCGCGTTCACTGTGCCCTTTCCGAGGTTCTCGACGCCGGCGCCGGTCAACTCAAAATCGTTGAAGTGCACGATGAGCTGACCGGCCGGTGCCTTGAATGCGACGGCGATGTTTTCGTCGTCAACGATGTTTTGTGAAACGACCGTGCCGAAGATCGGCGCCACGCTATAGACGTTGATGCCGGTGGGTCCGGCGGTAGCTGCATCCTGCGTGTCGGCGGCGTTGCCGTAGATGTGATTACCCACGATGATATTGTTGTTGAGGTTCACCGGGGGCGCGGGAGACGGAGCAGAAGCGTGATTGTGCATGGTCACGCCGGGCAGTCCGTTATAGCTGATCTCGTTGTCGATCACCACATTGCCGGAAGCGGTGGTGCCCGGAAAGGGCGCGAAGATGCCCACGCCCGCGCCAGCGCCCGGCGTGAGGTAGCCGTTGTGCGTTGAGGTATTGTTTGCGATGGTGTTATTGATCACGCCATACGATACCTTCGCCGTTGGGATCACTGAGGTTGCAGGGCCGTGCGAGGCCATCGTGGTGCCGCAGTCGTAAGGATTGTTCTCGACCACATTCTCTCGGATGAGATTGCCGTGGCTGATGCCCGTCTCATCGCTGATGAGGATGCCGCCGGAGTTGTATTGGCTGGTGTTGCGCAGCACGGTGGAGTAGGCCGCACCCATGAGGTGAATTCCTTCGCCACAGTCATCGCCCTCGTTGGTTTCAAACGCAGGCATGCCGGGGCACGTGCCGGCAGAGATATTGAGCGATTTGTTATTCTCTGTGACGACATTGCCGACGATGGTCACGTCGTCCGCGTTGGCCACGAGGATGCCTTCAAAATTGGCGTCGCGCACGGTGAACCCCGAGATCAGCACACTCGCCACTCCTGGCGCCGGCGCGGCAGACATGCCGTTGATGAAGATGCCGTTGCTGAGCCCTTTTGCTTCGATCACCGGGGATGCTCCTGCCTCGGCGACCATCGACAGCGATTGGGTGATGGTGACCTGCTCGGCGTAAACGCCTGTTGCGACCTCGATCACGTCGCCGGCTTTGGCGGCAGACACGGCGGCGGAGATGGTGGATTTGCAGCCGGACGTGCCGCCGGGATTGACACACAACGTGGCTGCGGAGGCCGCCGTCGAGGCGCCAAGGCAGAACAGCGATGCTGTCGCCGCAAGCAGCGACGAACGGCGAAGAGATGACCCGGCAACAAACAGAGAGCGCAGATTTCGAGACATTGATTCCTCCTGAGAAGCGCTGGCTTCTCTTCAAAAGCGTAGTTTGACTTTGGACTTCCGAGGGAAGGGGTGACCGCGCTTCATACTAAGTCAAGCCGATTTGAAATTGCAAGACCCTTTGGCGCGAGACCTCGGGAAACGGAAAAAGCCGGAGCATTGTGCTCCGGCCTGTCAGTCTTTATCCCGATCTAAGTTCAGAACGCGAATGAAAGTTGCAGGAAGACGCGCCGCGCCGCCGACCCTGAGGAGAAAATTCCGCCGGCCAGCGTAGTGGACTGGCCGAAGAGATCGCCCGGCCCATAGTAAGGCTCGCCGGGAACTGAAGTTGGCACGATGGTCCCCAACGGGGTGCCACGGTCGATGTCGTTGAACAGGTTGAGAGCCTGGGCGCTGAAGGTGAGGCTATACTTGCGCCCGGTACCGACGAGCATGCCGCCGGGGCCGCCACGCATGCCACCTCCGCCTCCGAGTCCGCCCGGGCCAAGTCCGCCGCCAGGGCCGCCACCTGGCCCGCCGCCGCGTCCACCACCGCCGGGACCGCCGCCCGGTCCGCCACCTTGACCACCTGGATTGGTCGATGCAGTCTTAGGGCCAAGGCCCCAGGCGCGGCTGACGCGCAGATTCACCGCAACCGCGGCGGGCCCATTGCCAAACATGGCGGGCACCAGCGCTTCGCCATTGGCGGGGTCGATGTCCAACGCCCCAAAGCTGGTTTGCACCACATCGGCCGGGTTCGACGCAGCACTAGCAAACGCCGGGCGCTTGTTGAAGAATCCGTCCTCATTCGGGTCCTGGTTGGTGACGATGTTGTACGGCTTGCCCGACTGCGCAATCAGGAACGGGTTGAAGCGAAGCGCCCACGGACCTTGGTAGTTGGCCATCATGAAGACCATATTGCGCGAAGCGAATGCTGCGCGGCCGTAGTCCTGCGACAGGTTGTAGGCGTTCGAAGCCGCCGATCCTGCGCCGCCGTCGGAGTTGGCCGAGGTCAGATTGTAGAACCCGAAGAGGCTGAAATTCTGAGACAGGCGCGCGTTCACGTTGACGATCAACTGGTTCTGCTTGAAGACCGCTTCAGGATAGTACTGGTTGACGTTGCCGCCAACCGGATTGGGGCGCGGGTTGCCGGCGATGTAGGGATCGGGCGCGTTGGCGTTGCGTGTAACCAGCTGATGCACTCCGAAAGAATGCAGATAGGTTGCAGTCAGTGTCGTGGTCTTGGTGAGCTGCCGTTCCAGGCTGGTCCCGATCTGCTGGGTATAAGGCGAGCGATAGCTGGGCGCGATCTGGTCGGTGGTGGGGAGCTCCGAAGCCCCGTTTTTGCCGCATCCCTGTGCGAGCGCGGCGGCGAGGCTAGTGTCGCTGTAGCAGCTGGGGTGATAGATAAACGTCTCCTGCTGGGGCGCGCCGGCGCCGCCGAACCGGTCTGCCGCCAGCTCATCGGCGATCGGCAGCCGATCGTAAAAGATGCCATAACCGCCGCGCAGTACGGTCTTGGTCGTGGTCCTGGGCTTGTGCCCATCGAGAGCATAGGCGAACGACGCGCGCGGCGCCCAGTCGTCGTGGTCTGCAATGCGGTTCTGCGTTTCCCAGCGCATGCCGCCGGAGACGGTCAGGTTGTGGTTCGCTTTCCAGTCGTCCTGAACGAAGAGTGCGGCGTCGAAGGTGCTGGCGGCCTCCGAAGGCAGCCCGGTGGTGTAAGTCAATGCCAGCGGCGTGGCGCCGCTCTGAAAATCCGCTTCCGATGCGAATGTGAAAGTTCCGTTGAAATTCTGATCCGTCGAATTGGCGTCGCGATTGTTGCGCAGGCGCGTGCCAAATTTGATCGCGTGTGCGCCGGCCGACATGGTGGTAAGGTTTTGCAGCTCCAGGTGGTCCTGATGATCGTTGACTAGCTGTGCGCCGGCGCCGCCGCCGGTAAAGTATCCGAGCACGGCTGTCTGCGGAGAGTCGCCGCCTTGTCCTGTCGTTGAGGAAGTGTCGCGCAGATACTGGAAGCGCGTTTCGTTGACGATATGCTCGTTGACAATGAACGCGTCGGTGGCCTGGATGGTGCTCTCAATGGAATGCGATGTCGTTGCCTGCGAACTCGAGGCCTGCGTGCCGCTCTCTTCGCCGGTCTCGGCATCGCGGTAAAACTGGTAGCGCAAGGTAAGCGTGTTCCGCTGCCCCAATTGCAGATCGATGCGCGGGGCAATATTCGTGCGCGTGCGCGGATTGAGCAGGCCGCCAGCCACACTGCCATTCGAGTTGTAGACCAGGCTTACGTTCTGAATGTTCCGCTGTTCCGCGCTGACAAAGAAGGATGACCACTTCGACATCGCTCCATTCATCGTGCCGTTGCCCTGAATGCTGTAATAGGAAGGAAGCGTCTTGGTGTAGGGATTGCCGGTGTTGAATGAGTCGTCATTGCCCTGAATGAAGGCCTGGCCGTGCAGCTTGTCGGTTCCCGGCTTGGTAAGGATTTCGATGCGTCCGTAACCAAGTCTGTCGAACTCGGCTGAAAACGGATTCTGATTGATGCGAATCTCGCGAATCGCCGACTTGGGCGGCAATTGGCCGCCTGTGAATCCATCGATGTAAATCTGTCCGCCGTTGGGGCCTGCCGATGGACCGGCCAGGGCTGACAGTTCGCTCGAGAGCTCGTCGGGATCATCCGATAGTGCATCGAGATCCTTGCCCTTGAGCACGATTGCGCTGGTGTTGCCGCCGGCCTCAATATTCACCGTAGGCGACTCGTCACTGACCACCACGCTCTGTTGCTCCACCTCAATGGCCATTGCGATTTCCACGCGCTTCACCTGGCCCGCCGCAAGCTGCAGCGTGGCCGACTGAAACGGCGCGAAACCGGCGAACTCCGCTTTGACGGTGTAGCTGCCCGGCGCGAGGCCGGTCACTTCATACGCGCCAGAGGAATCCGCAGTCACCAAAAGCGGCTGCGTGCCCGCCGCATTGGTTACCGTCACCGTGGCGCCCGGAATCAGCGCGCCCGTCTGGTCGGTAATGTGGCCGCGAATCGTAGCTGATGCCGCCGGCGTCGCAGCCTGGCTGTTCGCTGTGGCCACGCCGGCCGCGAATACGGCCAATGCAATCAAAAAATGAATAAAGCAATGCAGTCTTGGATACACTTGTCCCTCGTCTATCTCTTATGGTGTTCGATGGAGCTACTGGGCGCCGGCAGCTTCGGCTCCGCCGGAGCTCATGCTCCAGTTGGAGAGCAGATTGCTCGCCGCCGGAGCCTGCAACAGCGGCTCCACGCCGGCCAGCAGCGTGACCGCCGTGACGTCGGTCGTGCCTTCGGTCGAGACCAGCATCACCGCGTCGCCCTTCTTCAAATCGGCCAGTTGGATGGCCGGCGCGCGGCTCAGCATCTGCTGCATGTCGCCTCCACCGCCCTGGGCACCGCCGGGGTATTGCCCGCTGCCTTCGCTGCCCGCGCCAAGCCGGGTTGGTGCAGGAGGCGCACCGCCGCCTCCACCGCTGTACTGCCCAGTGCCGCCGCGCTGGCCGGTCGCGCCAAATGGATTCTGCGCGCCGCCGCCTTGTCCTCCACCCTGACCGCCGCCCGCGCTGCCATTGAGCCGCGCCGCCAGTGCCTGCGCCATGCGGTCCGGCAGACGCCGCATCTGCGCAGCCGGCGTGATCTTGATCGTTACCTGCTTCTTGGTGGCCAGGTCTTTCACCGAGATGGTCGAGCTCCCTGTATCAATCGAGTTGATCGTGCCGGAGACATTTCTGAAGCTGCCTGACACCAATTCGTCGGCCGCAATAGAGGTGCCGTCGGCGTTCTTCTGGCCGCGCGCACGCAACTGGTCGCCGGGGTGAATCGCATCGATCGGCGCAGGCTGCGCGTCGTCGTAATTCACCGACGCCGGAGCATAGCGCTTGAGCACCGTGGCCTTGGTCGTGTGCACCGTAACGGTCTTGGCCGTGGGGCCTGCGCCGCTGCTCAGCAAAATGACGCCCGCTCCGGCGTCAACGCTCTTTACCAGCCCGCCCACCCCGCGCCGCTGCCAGTCTTCGCGATCCTTCTGCTGCTTGGCGGCCACGTCCGATTGCTTCACAGCCACAATCTGCACGGCCTGCGGCGGCGGCCCCTGCGCGTCGGGATCGAGCCGCACCAGCACCCGGTCGCCCGTGGCCAGATCGCTGAACTGAATCGTATCCGCGGTGCTCAGGTCCTTCTGCCCCGGTGCGATGCGCTTGATGGATGCCGCCGCGGGCACTGCCACCTTGCGCACCTCGCCGGTATCGGTCTTCACCGTCAGCGTGGTGCCATCGATGGCGGTAATGGTGCCCACAAAGCGTGCCGTTGCCTGCGCATGCGCGGCAATCGCGCCGGCAAGCGCTACCGCCAGTACGAGACATATTGCCGCAAGGGAATTGTGTGACTTCATCGTGCGTTTCATAAGCCGTCTCTCCACGGAATCCGGTGCCCGCCGGTCCCGGGCTGGGAATGTTTCTTCCTTTTGGGTAGACGAGCCAGTGCGCCAAAAGGTTGAGAAAGCCTCTCAGCGCCGTCTCACATCGACAAAATGACTTTGATTTCAACCGATGGAATCTATTTTCAGTGATTTACGGGTGGGAGCTGAATTGCACGCGCTCCGACGTATTCAATATGAATGGCGTGGCTCAACTCCGCGCCGGCCCGTTACTGAAGCTCCGCGGTCTCAAGAAACTTGAAGCTGCCTGATGGCGTCGGAGCGACATGCGTCAGACGGCGGTCATGCACCACGATCATGTCCGGATACCACAGGTTTATGGCCGGCAGATCGCGGGCGAGGATTCGCTGGGCCTCCACGTAGTCATCGCGCCGCCGCGCCATGTCTGTAACGGCGGCGGCATCGGCCAGCAGCGCGTCCAGCCGCGGATTGGAATAATGGCCGCGATTCGCGCCCACTGGCGAAAAATTGGCGGTCGCAAAAACATACGTGAAAATGTCCGGCTGCTCGTTGCCGCCGATCCAGCGCAGCGAATACATCTGAAACGCGCCACGCCGCACATCGGACAAAAACGTCGCCGTCTCGTAGGTGCGCAGATCGAGCGCAATGCCCACGCGGCCCAGTTGCTGCTGCAGCACCACAGCCAGCAGGCGCGTCTCTTCCACCGTGCTGGTCTTCATGATCAGGTGCATGCGCACGCCGTCGCGGCCGGGCAAATAACCGGCCTGGTCGAGCAACTGCTCTGCGCGCGCGGGATCGTAATCGAAACGCGGTCCATCGCCGCTCCACGCCCAGTGACGCGGCGGCAGCAGGCTCGCCGCCGGTTGCGCGTGCCCGTCCCACAGCGTGCGAATGATCAGCCCGCGGTCAATGGCGCAGGAGATGGCCTGCCGCACTCGTGCATCCTTGAGCAGCGGATCGCGCACATTGAAATTCAAGTACTGAATCTGCGTGCCGGGGGTCGAATCGATGCGCAGATTGGGCCGTTTCTCCAGGACCGCCAGCGCATCCATGGGCAGGGAATTGATGGCCACGTCGCCCGAGCCTTTCTCCAACTCGAGCGATTCGGTAATCGCATCGGGCACTACGGCAAAGCGTACCCGCTCCAGCTTCGGCGTCACAGACCAGCTCAGCGGGTTGCGCTCGATCACCACATCCTGATCGATCTGCTGGCTCACGAAGCGGAACGGCCCCGTTCCCACCGGACGCCGCCAGAAATCGCTGCCACTCCCTGCGGGGATGATGCCAAGCGCGCCCGTGGACAAATTGGTGAGCAGGAAATTGTCAGGATGCTTGAGATGCATCACTACGGTGCGCTCGTCGGGCGCTTCAACTTTGTCGATCGACGCATACGCGTTGGCCTTGGGCGAAATCACCGCGCCGTTGCGAATGGATTCAACCGACCAAACCACGTCGCGCGCCGTCATCGCGCGCCCGTCGTGAAAGCGCACGCCGCCGCGCAGATAAAACACGAGTGTGAGCGGGTCAGGCTGCTCCCAACGCTCAGCCAGCGCCGGCATGAAATGAAAACTCGGGTCGCGCTCGACCAGGCCGTCGAACAACAGTTCATCGATGTGTTCGGACGGCCCATCGGTGCCGATGCGCGGATCGAGATTATTCGGACTGCTATCGATAAGAAACACAACCGTGTGCGGATCGCGCGGCGCAGACCGGCAGCCCGCGATGAGAGCCATGATCGCGAGCAATCCCACGCCAGCCTTTCCACGAACTCTGGGAGTCCCAATTCTCGCTTTTGGGACCTGGGATACCACAGAGATCGATCGGCCCTCTTCGTCCTTTCCACAATTCATGGGTGCCCTGCCCGGAGGGCGCCCACTCGATTCTGAGACCGGGGATGCCACAGATTCAGCAGTGCCTTCGCAGACCTTCGGATTCGCCATCGGAAGCCGGGTAACGCTAGACATACGTCACCTGTCCCAGGATGGCCACCCGCTTCGCGCCCGTAGCTGCGGGCACGTTGCCAGGCCTGCGATGCCACGTCTGCCACGCCATCAGCGCAAACGCAACCGCCTCCTTTGCCCCCGCCGGCATGCCAAACTGCTCGCTCACGGCAAGCTCGCAGCCCAGCGGTTCCAGCCTGGCCGCCAGCATCGCCATCAGCGTGCGGTTCCGCGCTCCGCCGCCGGACACGATGTAGTCCACGGCGCTGCCATGCATCCGTGGCATCACATGCTGCCTGTAGCTGCGCGCAATGCTCTCCGCGGTCAGCGCCGCCGCCGTGGCCAGCGCGTCCTCAGGCCTCTTGCTTACTCTGCGGCACGCCGCCAGAAATTCCGCCGCATACTCGCGCCCAAACTGCTCGCGCCCCGTCGTGCGCGGAGGCTTGAGGCGAAAGTACGGGTTTCGCAGCGCAGCCTTGAGTACAGTTTCAAGCACGGCACCGCGTGCAGCGATAGCTCCATTGCGATCGAAAGGCTGGTCAAACAGCTTCTGCGTCAGCGCATCCATCACCATGTTGCCCGGCCCGGTGTCGAAGGCAAGCACCGCTTCGGGCAGCGCGCCAGCCGGGATCGACGTGAGGTTCGCGATGCCGCCGATGTTTTGCAGCACGCGTCCGCGCCGTGCATCCGCGAACAGCACGTAATCGAGCAGCGGCGCCAGCGGCGCGCCCTGCCCGCCGGCCGCCATGTCCGCGGTGCGAAAATTCGATACCACCGGAACGCCAGTGGCCGCCGCAATCACCGCGGCCTCGCCGGCCTGCCACGTACACGTGAATCGCCGGCCCGCATAGTTCTCCGCGCGCGCCTGATGGAAGAGCGTCTGCCCATGACAGCCGATCAGGTCGAGATTCACACTGTGCCGCTTCAGTGCCGATGTCACCGCGTCGGCGTAAGCGATGCCGAGCCGCCAGTTGAGCCGCGCCAGCTCAGCCGTTGACGTGATGGCCGCGTTCATGGCAGCAAGCACCGCGTTGCGCAGCGGCGCCGGATAGCGGAACCCCTCATGTGCCAGCAGCGTGAGCTTCGGTGTTGCACCTGCGGCACGCTGCCGGCGCAGCTCAATGTGCACCAGCGCCACATCGATGCCATCGGCCGACGTCCCGCTCATAATGCCGGCCACTGTCATTGCTTTCTGGTTCATGCTGTCTCCGCATTCGTCGATGGGCGCTCTTGTGTGTTCGCCGGTGCTCCGCCGGAAATGGTCTCGCAAAAAAGGAGAATGCGCGTTCGCAGCACGCCCAGTTGCCGCTCGCTGAGCGCCAGTGCAACTCCACCTGCAAACAGCGCAGCACGCTTGTGCGCCGTCGTTCGCGCACGCTCGAGCAGAAGCCTGCCGAACGCCGCCGATCGCTCGCCCTCTGCCACCAGCCCCTCGTACGCTCGCAGGATCAGCTCCGGGCTGTGGCAGATTTCCAGCAGGTCCATGCCCGCGCGGATGGCAGCGACCGCAGCCTCTTCCATGGGAAGAAACTTCAGGATCCCGCCCATCTCCATGTCATCGGAAAAGATAACTCCGCGATAACCGATGTGTTTGCGCAGCACGGTCGTAATCCAATAAGTCGATGCGGTTGCCGGACGGTCCTTGCCCGGCGTGTCAGGATAAGCCGCATGATTGACCATGATCATGGGTAACTCGCGGGATAACTCGCGATAGGGAACTATATCTTCGCGCCATAGGTCGTGCCAGGTTCTTCTTATCGCCGGCGTCTCCATGTGCGAGTCGCGCGTGCCTCCGCCGAGCCCCGGAAAATGCTTGCCGCAACCGGCCACTCCGAATGCTGCGAGGCCGGCGAGAAAGTTGCGCGCATAGTCCACCACTCCGGCAGCCGTCGGCGCTGTGCACCGCGTGCCCATCACCGCGGCCGACGCAGGCAGCGCCAGGTCCAGCACCGGCGCCAGCGTGGTGTTGAACCCGAACGCCTTGACTGCACGCGCCACCAGCTCACCGTGCTCGCGCATCAGCTTCGGGTTCTGCGTCTCCGCTGCTTTCATCGCCACGGCCTGCGCGGACGGCAGCGGCGCCAGCGCATCGCGTAGCCGGTCCACTGTCCCGCCTTCCACGTCCACGCAGCGAATGCTATGCGCCGCGCATAGCGCAGTGGCCTCGCGTAGCAACGCCCGCGTCTGTCGCGCGTCCGCAATATTGCGCCGGAAGAGAATGACGCCCGCGGGCTGCACCAGCCTGAGCCACGCACGCTCCAACCCCGTCAGTTCCGTGCCGCCAACGCCCACCACCAGCAGGCTGCCCGCGGCCCGGCGCACACTCGTCTTCATGCCTTTTCCTTCAGCTCCTGCTGCAACTCTTCCAGCAGGTTCAGCGCCTGCAGCGGCGTCAATGCATTCACATCGGTGGCTTCAATGCGATCTACGATGCGCTGCGAGAGCGGCGTAAAAATCGTCAACTGCACGGGCTCGGCCGTCTCCGCCTGCACGCTATTGCGTTCCTGCTTCTCGTGCTGACGCAGGATGCGCTTGGCTCGCTCGATCACCGCCGCCGGCAACCCGGCCAGCCGCGCCACCTCAATGCCATAGCTCTTGCTGGCCGCGCCCGGCTCGATATTATGCAGAAAGACAATGCCGCCTGCGGCTTCTTTCACTCCCACGCGCAGGTTGCGCACGCGCGGCAGTTTTTCGGCCAGGATGGTCAACTCATGATAGTGCGTGGCAAAGACCGTGCGCGCGCCCGTCTCAGCGTGGAGATATTCCACCGTTGCCCATGCCAGCGAGAGCCCGTCAAAGGTAGCGGTGCCCCGGCCCATCTCATCCAGCAGGACGAGCGACCTCTTCGTTGCCGTATTTAGAATGGTTGCGGTCTCCGTCATCTCTACCATGAAAGTAGACCGGCCACGCGCCACATTGTCGCTGGCGCCGATGCGCGTGTAGATACGATCGACTAATCCGAAGCGAAGACTCTCGGCCGGAACAAAGCTACCCATCTGTGCCAGCAGCACTAACATGGCCGCCTGGCGAAGATAGGTGCTTTTTCCGCCCATGTTAGGTCCGGTGATAAGTAGTAAGCTAGGCCCTTCGCCACCCGCGCTGAGGTATAAGTCGTTGGCAATGAATCTGCCCTCGCGCGTTTCTTCCATCCAGTGCTCAATGACCGGGTGACGTGCCGCCACTGCCTCGATCACCGGCTCTTCCACAAGCCGCGGCCGTACGTACCGGCGCTGCGCCGCCAGATGCGCGAAGTTCGCCAGCAGATCGGCTTCGGCCACCACGGCCGATGTGCGCCGGATGCGGCCCGCTGCTTCCAACACTGTACGCCGCAGCTCGGCAAAGATCGTCTTTTCAATTTCGATCGACCGGTCGTGCGCAGTCAGTATCTTCCGCTCGTATTCTTTTAACTCCGGCGTGGTAAATCTCTCCGCATTGACCAATGTCTGCTTGCGCTCATAGTCCGTGGGCGCCAGAGCCATGTTCGCCTTGGTTATTTCAATGTAATAGCCAAACACCGAGTTATAACGAACCTTGAGCGAACCTATCCCTGTTCTTGTTCGTTCTCTATCTTCGATCGCGGCAATTGACTGTCTTCCTGTGGAAGAGATGGCGCGCAACTCATCCAACTCACTATCAATAGCCGATGCAATTGCGCCGCCGTCTGTCAAAGTGAGCGGAGGCGCGTCTACCAGAGTCGTCTCAATCCGCGCCGTCACATCGACAAGCGTGTCAAGCCGCTCAGCCAGCGCGCGCCACTGCGCGGCCTGCATGGCCCGCACGGCGGTCTGCAGCCCCGGCAGCCCGCCCAGGCTCGCGGCCAGAGCGCGCACATCGCGCGGCCCGGCGGAATCGAGAGAAAGCCGCGCCAGCAGCCGTTCCAAATCTTGAATGCCCGCAAAAGCGCGCCGCAATTCCTCGCGTTTCACCAGGCCGGAATACGCCTCGCCCACCGCCTCATAGCGCGCCTCGAGCGCGGCAGCATCGTTGAGCGGGCGCAGGATCGTGGCCCGCAGCAGGCGCTTGCCCATCGGCGTCTGGCACGCGTCCAGAGTATGAAACAGCGTGGCGCGCTGATCCTGGCCCATAAACAATGGCTCGACCAGCTCGAGATTTCGCACCGTCACCTGGTCCAGCTCCAGAGCGGTCGAGTGCTCCTGAAACCGCAGCGAATCGATGTGCAGCGCGTCATTGCGCTGCGTGGTGCGCACATAATGCACCACCGCGCCGGCCGCGATGGCCGCTGCCGGATGGTCGTTCAATCCAAATCCCTCGAGCGACCGCACCTGCATCTGCCGCTCCACCAGCGGCACGGCAAACTCCCGCGTCCACACCCAGTCGGGCACGCGCGTTCGTGCCGCGATGCGCTCAAGGCCGGGCCAGGGCTCGGCGCTCTCAGCCAGCAGCACCTCGCTGGCTCCGGCGAGCAGGATTTCCTCCGCCGCCTGCTGCCGTGCATTCGCGCCCGTAAACTCCGCCGTGCGAAACTCACCCGTCGACACGTCGAGCAGCGCGATGGCGCACACCACACCGGCATCGCCGCCCGCTTTTGCGCCGCGTTGACCGCGAGGCGCTGTCGCCGGTGCCTCCGCAAGCCCAAATTCAAAAGCCGCCGCCAGAAAATTGTTTTGCTCCTGCCCCAGGCCCGCATCGAGCGCAGTGCCCGGCGACAGCACACGCGTCACTTCGCGACGCACGATCTTCTTGGTGAGCTTCGGGTCTTCCATCTGATCGCAGATGGCGATGCGGTAGCCCTTGCGCAACAGGCGCGCCAGGTAGCTCTCGACCGCGTGATAGGGCACGCCGCACATCGGCACCTGGCGTTCGCGATCGCGCGCCGTCAACGTCAACTGCAGTTCGCGGCTGGCCGTCACCGCGTCGTCGTAGAAGAGCTCGTAGAAATCCCCCATGCGAAAGAACAGCAGCGCATCCGGCGTCTCGCCCTTGGCCGCGGTCCACTGTTTCATAAAGGGAGTCAGCTCAACCATCGGCTTGGCGGCTGCCTGCGCATTCGGGGGTGGCTCAGCCGTTGACAGTGCGGCCGGCTCATCAGCGGACGTGATTTGCAGCGGGACCTCGTCCAAAAAAGGGGAGCGCGGAGCGCCGGGTTGGGGTTCGTCCATGATCACGTTGGCTTTCAGAATACCGTTGCGCGACGGGGCGCGGTAGCGCCAGCCTGAGAAGCGTGCCTGGCGCAGGCTTCCCTTGACTCCGCTTCGACCCGTTCCCTACATTGGAGCCCGGCAGGCTTCGGCACCCTGCCGATTGCTGAAAGGAGCCACGATGAACTACCTGAGCATCCTGCTGGCCTCCCTTGGCGCCTTTGTGGCCTACATGGTCCTTGGCGGAGCGATGTTTGCACTCATCCCATTGCTCAAAAAGGAATTCCTGAGATATCCGGCGGTGTATCGCGACCATCACGGCCAGATGACCCACATGCCGCTGGGCGTGGCCGGCATGTTCCTCGCCATTCTGGCGCTGGCCGCGCTCTATGCGCTCTGCGGGCAGGGCGGCTCAGGGCTGGCCGGGGGCGCACGCTTCGGCGTGCTGATCGGACTCTTCTCGGTAGGCTCCTTTGTGCTGCACAACTACGTCAACCTCAACATCGGCATGAGGCTCACCGTGCAGTCGGCTGTGGCTTACCTGGTGCAGTGGGTTGTGGTCGGCATGGTGATCGGCCTCATCTACCGGCCAGTGCAGGCCGCATGAGCCTCTCCGGTTTGTGATTTGGGTCACAGTATACTGAGGAGTAACGAATTAAGGTAGACCTCGGTATGTATCTGTTTTGGCTCAGAGTTGCGGTCATTCTCTACGCGGCGGCCAGTCTCGCCGTCTTCCCGGCCGTGCTCTACGGGCTGCCGCGCTGGCGCAGCATCTGCGTCCATCTGGCCGGCATGGCATTCTTCTTTCATTTTGTATCGGCCGTGGAAATGCTGGGCCTGGCTCATCGCTGGCTGCCGGTGAGCGCGCGCGAGGTGGAATCGCTGCTGGGGCTGGCCGTGGCGGCTGCTTTCTTCATCGTCTGGTGGCTTTACGAGGCCATTTCCCTGGGCATCTTTGCCCTGCCGGCCACGTTTTTCCTGGTATTCATTCCCGCTCTCGGCCCCGATCGCTACACGTTTGCGTCGAATGGCGTGCGCACCAGCTGGCTGGTGGCTCACATTGTCGCGCTGCTGGCCGCCTATGCCGCGCTCGGATTCAGCCTGCTGGCCTCGGTGCTCTATCTGCTCCAGGAGCGCCGCCTCAAGAACAAGCCCAAAGCCGGTGAAGCCGCCGGCTGGCTGCTGCTGGACTGGCTGCCGCCCCTCGACACGCTGGAGCGCATCGCCCACGCCACGCTCGAATTCGGCTTCCCGTGCATGACCGTCGGCCTGATCATTGGCTCCGTGCTGGCGCAGGAAACCAGCTACGGCGCGGCTTATTTTCTCGATCCCAAGGTGATCGCGTCCTTTGTCAGCTGGGGCTTTTACGTGCTGTTGCTGCTGGTGCGCCGCTCTGCCGGGCTGCGCGGCAGAAAGGCAGCCTATCTCTCTGGCGCGGTGGTGGCGGTGATGGCCGCCGTCTGGGCCTCCAACCTATTCAGCCACGTGCACAGGTACGGTGCCCAATGACTCTGGCCCTCATTGGCGTCAATCACAAGACGGCTCCCATTGAGCTGCGCGAGCGCATCGCCATTGCCCGCGAGGACCTGCCCGACGTGACGCGCGCGCTGGCCGCCGTGCCCGGCGTGTCGGAATGCATGATCGTCTCCACCTGTAACCGCGTGGAGATGCTGGCCGCGGTGGAGACGCCCGACGCCGATCTTACCGGATTCCTGCACCGGCATTTCGGGCTCGATCCCACGCTCCTGGGGCCGCACATCTATCAGCACCGCGATCAGCAGGCCGTGCGCCATCTCTTCCGCGTAGCTGCCAGCCTGGACTCTATGGTGGTGGGCGAGCCGCAAATTCTCGGTCAGGTCAAAGAAGCGTTTGCCGTGGCGCGGGCCAGCGGCACGGTGGCCGGCCAGCTTGAACACCTGCTGCAGAGCGCCTTTGCCGCAGCCAAGCGCGTGCGCACCGAAACCGAGATCGGCTCCAACTCCGTCTCCATCGCGTCTGTAGCTGTGGAATTGGCGCGCAAAATCTTCGGCTCGCTGGCTGGCCGCACCGTCTTCCTGGTAGGCGCGGGCAAGATGAGCGAACTGGCCGCACGCCACCTGGTGCAGCAGGGCGCAGACACTATTCTGGTGACCAATCGCACCCTGGAGCGCGCCCGAACCATGGCCGAGCGGTTCAAGGGCCGCGTCATCCCCTTCGAGCAGCTGCACGACGCCGCCAGCGAGGCCGACATCGTCATCACCTCCACCGGCGCGCCGCATCCCATCTTCCGCCGCGAACATGGCCATGCCTTCCTGCAAAAGCGCCGCAACCGGCCCATGTTTTTCATCGATATAGCCGTGCCCCGCGACGTGGACCCGGCCATGAATCGCCTCGAAGGCATCTTTGTCTACGACATTGACGACCTGCAGGCTGTGGCCGCCGCGCACCTGGCCGAGCGGAGCAGGGAAGCCAGCGACGCCGAGACCTTGATCGCCCACGAAGTGGAACGGTTCAGTCAGCGGCAACGCACCGTAAACGTAGCGCCGGCCATTGTGGCCCTGCAGCGGCAGGCTGAGGAGATTCGTCAGGCCGAACTTCGCCGCGTGCACGCCCGCCTGGGGCCGCTGACCCCCGAGCAGGCCGCTGCGGTGGAAGCTCTGTCACGCGGGCTCGTGAACAAATTCCTCCATCCCCCCATGCAGGCGCTCAAGCAGGCCGCGCGCGACGGCGATCAGACCCGCCTCGACACGCTCTGCGACGCATGGCAGGTGAGCGTGAACGAACATCGCGAGCCCGAGCCAGCGGCGCCGGCAGCAGTTGAGACCATCGAGGCGGTGCGCCTATGAACCTGCGCATCGGCAGCCGCGGTTCGCAACTGGCCCTGTGGCAGGCCAACCATATTACTGCGCTCCTGCGCTCCCGGGGTCACACCGTCGAGCTTGAAATCATCAAGACCACCGGCGACCGCCTGCAGGAGGTCACTTTTGCGCAGGTCGGCTCCAAGGGCATGTTCACCAAGGAGATCGAAGAGGCGCTGGCCGAGGGCCGCATCGACCTGGCCGTCCACTCGCTCAAAGATCTGCCTACAGAATTGCCGGAGCCTTTCGCACTGGCTGCCACTCCGCCGCGCGTCGATCCCCGCGACGTGTTTGTGTCGGTCCGATTTGCCAATCTGGCCGCGCTGCCCCTTGGCGCACGTGTCGGCACCAGTAGCCAGCGTCGCCGTGCGCAACTGAAGGCGCTGCGGCCCGACATCGAGGCGGTCGAATTCCGCGGCAACGTGGACACGCGCCTGCGCAAGCTGGCCGAGGGCCAGGTGGATGCGATCCTGCTTGCCGCCGCCG
>Ga0302324_100006357_pt1 | contig 25493 bp, 26 predicted proteins | sample Palsa_T0_1_FD_201949 | JGI IMG/M metagenome (GOLD analysis project Ga0302324, IMG submission 201949) | Peat permafrost microbial communities from Stordalen Mire near Abisko, Sweden - Palsa_T0_1 | ecosystem: Environmental > Terrestrial > Soil > Palsa > Peat permafrost | place: Sweden: Abisko... | reverse complement strand
GCGCGCATCCACGCCGAACTGGTGGGCTTCGGCATGTCGGCGGACGCCTGCCATATCACGCAGCCCTCGGCGGAGGGCGCCGCGCGGGCCATGCGCGGGGCTTTGCGCGACGCGGTTATCCAGCCCGAGCAGGTCGCCTACATCAACGCGCACGGCACGGCAACCGCGGCCAACGATCCCACGGAGACGGCGGCCATCCGCACCGTCTTCGGCGCGCACGCCGACAAACTGGCCATCAGCTCCACGAAGTCCATGCACGGGCACGCACTGGGCGCGGCGGCGGCGCTCGAAGCCGTGGCGGCCATCCTGGCGCTGCGCGACGGCATGCTGCCGCCCACGGCCAATTACCGCATGGCGGATGCGGAGTGCGACCTGGATGTGATCCCCAATAAGGCGCGCGCCGCGCAGGTGGAGTACGCCCTGTCGAATTCGTTTGCCTTCGGCGGGTTGAACGCGGTGCTGGCGTTTAAGAAGGCGTAGCCACCATTCAGTTGCCAGTTGTTTGTCACTTTGCAAATAATTTGGCGTAAGACTTTGCACGCTATTTGGCGTACTCTTCGAGTATGGACCAACTGGCGGGGCTCACGGAAGAGGCTCGAAAGCTCGCCCTTGATCGGTTCCGCTTGCTTCAACCTCATTTGGAGGACGACCACCCGTTGAAGGCGGTCGCGGCGTCGGCAGGAATTCCGTTCCGGACCGCTCAACGCTGGGTGTCGTTGTATCGGCAGTTTGGCCTGACCGCCCTCACGCGAAAGAGACGAACTGACACCGGCCAGCACCGCGAGATGTCGGCCAAGCTCAAGGAGGCCATCGAAGGCATCGCCCTACAGAAGCCGCCGATTCCAGTTTCAGCGATTTGCCGTCAAGCCAGGCTGCTGGCAAAAGATTTGGCAGAGGAGCCGCCGAGCTACTGGCTCGTGTATCGCATCGTCTCGGCGTTGCCCGCCGATCTGATCACACTCGCCCATGGAGGGACGAAGGCGTACAGCAACGCATTCGAGCTGGTGCACCGGCGAGAAGCGAATGGGCAGAACGCGATCTGGCAAGCCGATCACACACCGCTCGACATTCTCCTGATCCGTCCCGACGGTGCGGCTGCCAAGCCGTGGCTCACCACCGTCATCGACGATTACAGTCGCGCTGTGGCTGGGTACTTCCTCTCGTTCGAAGACCCCTCCGCGCTGCACACATCTTTGGCGTTGCGCCAGGCGATCTGGCGCAAAGAGGACCCGCGCTGGATCGTGTGCGGCATCCCTGACGTTCTCTACACCGACAATGGGAGCGACTTCACGTCCCAACATCTGGAACAGGTGGGCGCGGACTTGAAGATACGGCTGGTGTTCTCGATACCCGGCAAGCCCAGGGGCCGAGGCCGCATCGAACGGTTCTTCTCGACTGTGAGCGAGATGTTCCTATGCGAGCTGGACGGCTACGCTCCGGCTGGCGGCGTTGTGCGGGGAAAGGCAACGCTGACGCTGGCAGAGTTCGACACGAGGCTCCGCGCCTTCCTGCTGGACGTGTACCACCGCCGCGAAAATGCGGAAACGAAGATGCTACCCGTCGAACGCTGGGAGGCCAATGGTTTCCTGCCGCGGATGCCGGACTCGCTGGAGCAACTGGACCTACTGTTGATCCAGGTGGCCAAAGCACGCCAGGTCCGGGTTGATGGGATTCACTTCCAAAGCCTCCGCTACGTCTCAACGACGCTGGCGGCGTACGTCGGAGAAACGGTCACGCTGCGGTTCGACCCACGCGACATGGCCGAGATTCGCGTCTTCCACGAGGACCGCTTCTTGTGCCGGGCCGTATGTGCCGAACTGGCCGGCGCTACGGTTTCTCTTAGAGACATTCTCCGCGCTCGGAACCAGCGTCGCCGAGAACTGCGCGGTGTGCTGCGCGATCGGCAGAGCGCCGTCGATACGCTGCTTGAAATGAAGCGCGGAGAAGTTATGGAGAAAAAGAATGCGTCAGCAGCAGACCAGCCCGCAGCAAAATCAACAACCACCCTCAAGCGGTATAGGAACGAATAGCGGCTCCACATCGGGCATCGTGGAAACCCTTGAACACCGGCGGTTCGCCGAGTTCTGCGATGCTTGCAAGCGGTATCGCTACATAGGCCTATGTTACGGTTCTCCAGGCGTCGGCAAGACGCTTTCGGCCCGCCATTATTCAAATTGGGACAACGTACAGGCGTATTGGAAACACCCGTGTCAGGCCAGGGCGCTCCTTAAGGGGGTCAGCAAAGGAACCGTGGTCTTCTACACGTCTCCGGTTATTAGCTCGCCCGGCCATCTTGAGCGTGAGATCGCGAAAACACGCGGCCTGTTGCACAATGCCGCTATCGAACGAGCACGGAGGTATGAAGAGGCGCGAATGATGCGACTCCTGCATCGCACGGAAAAGCTGCGCGACCCCAAAAGGAACCCTGATGGTTATCGAAGTGCCGAAGCGTTCCAGGTGGAGAACGCTTTTAACGAGCAACGGAACCGCGCGATCCGAGCGTCCAGCAACTCGCCTGACCCAACTGCCCTGCTCGTAATCGACGAAGCGGACCGGCTCAGGATGGCCGGCCTCGAACAAGTGCGAAGCATCTTTGACCATGGGGGCGTCGGGCTGGTCCTAATCGGGATGCCAGGCATCGAAAAGCGTCTGGCCCGTTTCCCACAGTTCTACTCCCGTATCGGCTTCGTCCATGAGTTTCGGCCTTTGGCTGCAACTGAGATTCGTCAACTGTTATCGGATCAGCGTTGGACGCCTCCAGGCGTGCGCCTTCCTCTGCAAAACCTGGACCCAGAAACGGTCGCAACGATCATCCGAATGACGGGCGGCAACTTCCGCTTGTTGAACCGTCTTCTCACCCAGATGGAGCGAATTCTCGAAATCAACGCGCTTCAGGAGGTGAGCAAGGCAGTTGTAGAGGCGGCTCGGGAGAGCCTGGTCATTGGGCAGGTCTAGCCCTAGAGCAGCGCGCCCACCTTTCACCCGAGAATCCTTCGAGTGTGAGATAATACGCAGTTGCGACGTGGAAAAGGGGAAACCTCGCCGTCCGCAAAAAGGAGCGCATCCGATGAAGCGAATCGTTAACGCGTTGGGTAAAGTGAACTGGGGGAAGCGAGCGAGCGCTGTTTTCGCCCTGAACGCAATGACGGCGATTGCCCTGCCAGCGCAAACTTTCACGCTGCTGCACGCATTTAGCAGCACCGAGGGCAATAACCCACGTGGTGGGTTTGTCCAGACCACCAACGGCGACTTCTACGGCGCAACATTCTACGGCGGGGCTACGAATAATGGCACGATCTTCAAGGTGACCCCACAGGGCACGCTGACGACGTTGTATAGCGTCAGCAGCCCGGCCGGTTCAACATTTTTGTGTGACGAAATCGGCTTCGAGTGCGGAACGCCGCTCGTCGAGGCGACCAACGGCAACCTCTACGGGGCAAGCCCTATAACTGGGGCCGCGGGCGATGGCACTATTTTTAAGATGACGCTCGGCGGAACGCTAACGACGCTTTATAACTTCTGTTCAGCAGGCGGTTCGTGTCCGGATGGCGCGGGGCCTACGGGACTAATCCTGGCAGCCGACGGCAGCTTCTACGGGACAAGCTATGGGACACCAAGCAGCGGCGGCGTCAATGGGACGGTTTTTAAGATCACGCCGGGCGGCACTCTGACGACCCTTTACAACTTCTGCCCGGCAGGCGGCTCCTGCCCGGACGGTAGGGGTCCCACCGCGCTGACGCAGGCCACCAACGGCGACTTCTACGGGACAACGTACTTTGGCGGGGCCACCAATAATGGCACCATCTTCAAGATCACCTCAAAGGCACGCTGACGACGCTATACAACTTCACCGCTGGTACGGATGGCGCCAACCCGCTGGCGGGGGTGATCCAGGCCGCCAATGGGAACTTCTATGGGACAACCACCAGCGGCGGCGAGAGCCACAATGGTTCGGTCTTCGAGATGACCCCAAAGGGCACGCTGACGACTCTATACAGCTTTTGCTCCCTAAGCGGCTGCGCGGACGGCTTTAACCCTTTCGTGGGGCTTGTTCAGGGCACCGATGGAAACCTTTACGGAACAACCCCGTACGGCGGAATCAGCAACCCTTCTTGCTATAACAGCTCATGTGGGACGGTCTTCAAAATCACGTCGCGCGGAGCTCTGACGACGCTCTACAGCTTCTGTCCCGAAGGTGGATCTTGCCCGGACGGCTTCGACCCCAACGTTCTCGTCCAGGGCACCGACGGGAGCTTCTACGGAGTAACCTGCTGTGGCGGGGATAGTATCCGAAGCGGCGGCACGATCTACAAGCTGTCTGTAGGCTTGGGCCCATTTGTGGAAACGCTGCCCACGTCCGGCAAGGTGGGAGCTGCGGTCAAAATTTTAGGGACCGATCTGACCGGTGCGACGAGCGTTACGTTTAACGGCACGGCGGCCGTTTTCAAAGTGAAGTCAGCTTCCGAAATCACGACTACCGTTCCAACCAGCGCGACCACTGGCACGCTCAAGGTTGTCACACCCGGCGGTACGCTTTCGAGCAACGTCCCATTCCGAGTGCCGTAGCGGCGCGCAGTTCTCTGCCGGGCCGATAACGTTTTCTGCTTGGCGTTGCAGAAACGAACGATTATGCAACGAATCCGCCACCAGTCGGATTTGCTGGGGTTTTTCCGTTGCAAAACGGTATTGCATTAGCTGTTCGATTGGCGATACCTTTGTGCAATGCTGATCGGCTACGCCAGAGTCTCCACCGACGACCAGGACACCGCCTCCCAGGTGGCGGCACTCAAAGCCGCCGGGTGCGAGCGGATGTATCGTGAGAAGGCTTCTGGCGGACGTTGGGACCGGCCCGAACTACTTCGGCTATTGGATCATCTCCGCAAGGGTGATGTCCTCGTGGTCTGGAAGCTCGACCGTCTCTCGCGTTCACTCCGCGATGTCCTGACGATCATGGAGCGGCTCGGGGAGGCCAAAGCCGGGTTTCGCAGCTTGACCGAGGCCATCGACACCACCACTGCGGCCGGCCGCATGATGATGCAGATGGTCGGGGCGTTCGCGGAATTCGAGCGGGCCATGCTCAAAGAGCGGACTAAGGCCGGGCTGGATGCTGCCCGGCAGGACGGGCGTATTGGCGGACGCCGGCCAAAGCTATCGCCTCAGCAGCAGGCCGAGATCAAGAAAATGGTTTCAAAGGGCGGCAAGACGGCTGCCGACGCCGCCCGGCTGTTCAAGATCCATCCCGCAACCGTCTCGCGGCTGTTGGCTCGGGCTTACGCCAAATAGCGTGCAAACTTCTACGCCAAATAATTTGCAAAGTGACACCGCATGCTGCCGCGCGAGGCGCTGCATCGTCGCATCGCCGATAAGGTCTGGATGGCGTTCATGCGGGGGGACTACGATGTCGCCGCTTTTCAGGCGATGAAAGCGGTTGAAGTCGCGGTGCGCGAGGCGGGCGGATTTTCGGAAGTTCTGCTTGGCACGAAGCTGATGCAAGCTGCCTTCGCTGCCGAGAAGGGACCCTTAACAGACATGAACGCTGAACCCGGCGAGAGAGTGGGCCGTCTCCAATTTTTCATGGGCGCAATCGCGTGTTACAAGAATCCCCACTCACACCGGGACGTAAACTTGGACGATCCGGCTGAGGCCGTTGAGATCATCCTTCTTGCCAACCACCTCCTGCGCATCGTGGACGCCCGCGCCAGAGCGAGGGGAGCAACGGCATGAGCGCCGCGTATTACAAGGCCGTGCGTCGGTTCCCGGGACGGTGCGAGAGGCGGGCTCTGTCCCTGACGCAACCGTAGCCCTTGCGCCGCCCTGGCGGCAGAGCGACAATCGAGGTATGGTCGTGACTGATCTAGTTGAATCGGTACCCTTGGCTAAGGACGCCCATGGCGTGTACCGTGTCGGCGGAACCCGCGTCACGCTGGACGTCGTGATCCGAGCCTTCAATCGGGGCGCCACGGCGGAAGAAATCGTGCAGGAGTTTCCTAGCTTGCAGTTGCCCGACGTCTATCAGGTTATCGGGTACTATTTGAAACGCAGCGCCGACCTGGCTGCATACTTCGAGGAACGCGAGCGCGCGGAGAGGGAACTCCTCGACGCTCACCAGGACGAGTGGTCGCCCAGGGGATTGCGTGAGCGGTTGTTGGCACGCCGGAAGAATCCGTGAAGTGGCTGGCGGACGAGAATCTCAGGAACGCCATCGTGCGTGGACTCCTGCGGCGCGCGCCTGGATTCGACATCGTCCGCGCGCAGGAAGTTTGGCTTTCGGGCAAGGATGATACCGTCGTACTCGCTTGGGCCACCCGGAACGATTGCGCGGTTTTGACGCATGACGTTTCCACGATGATTCCCGCCATGCGCGATGTGCTGCGCGTCTCGCGGTGCGCGCCGATCGTCTTCGTGCCGGATTCAATGCCTGACGGGCTGGCAATAGAGGAAATCCTTCTGTTGGACGAATGCTCTGTCGAGGACGATTGGAAAGCGGGCGTGGTGTATTTGCCGCTTCGGTGATCGCGCGAAGCGCATCCTATGTCCCCCGCCGGTTCCCCCACAACTCCACATGCAACCGCGGGCTAAATCGGAATCCCTCCCCCTTGCAAATCTCCGCCAGCCACACGCCCCGCTCGCGCAACACAGCCGCATCGATCCCTTCCGGCATCAAGATCACCTTGCCCGCATCCGCGCCAAACTCGCGCACCAACTCGCGCACCTCGGCCATGTCCCCCGGCTGCGCGATTACAAACTTGAGCTGATACTCGCACCACCCCATCAACCGCCGCACCACTTCCGGCTGAATGCGCAGGCGTTCGTGCCGCTCCTGCCACTCGCCATCCGGCGTCGAGTTGGCCAGCTTCGGGCCGATGCTCATCAAATCGCACGCGACCGGCGCAAACACCGTGCCCGCCGTCTCGATGGTGATGTGCCGCCCGCGCGCCCGCAAACCGCGGTCAGTTCCACGATCTCGCGCGCGATCATAGGCTCGCCGCCAGTCAGCACCACATGCCGCGCCGGGTAAGCGTCCACCGCCGCCCAAATGCGCTCCAGCGTCCAGTCGTCGCCCTCCGGATGCCACGACGTGTACGGCGTGTCGCACCACGCGCACCGCAGGTTGCAGCCGCTGGTCCGCACAAACACCGAAGGCACGCCCACCAGCGAACCTTCGCCTTGGATGGAGTAGAGGACTTCAGCGATCCGCAAGGCCGGCTCTTCGAATCCCTTGCGCCGCAGCAGGCAGGAATCGCACTGCCCGCAGGGCTGTCCCGCCGCGTCCGGATCGTAGCAACTGTGCGTCAATCCGAACTCCAAGCCCAGTTCGCGCCCCAGCTTCACGATCTCCGCCTTCGATAGCCGGATCAGCGGCGTGTGAATCCGTACGCGCAGGCGGCCCTCCACGCCTGCTTTGGTCGCCAGATCGGCCATGCGCTCGAACGCTTCGATGTATTCCGGACGGCAATCCGCGCGGCGCGCGCATCCACGCCGAGTTGGTGCCGCGCGGAAGCCTGCGCTGAGTACTTGCGCATCGCGCCGAGGAAGAGGAAGGTTAAAATGTTAAATCAAGTGGCGATTGTTTCGCAAAGCGACAAAATCCAACCGAACGAGCTTGCGCAGGTCAGCGCGGCGATCCAAAAGCAGGTTTCTAGAGACGTCGCGCCCGCCTGGAACATCGATGCGACCGTCGATAGCTTCCAGTCGCTAGACGACGTTCCGCTCGGATACTGGTCGGTGGTCATCATGGACCGGATACCATACCCCGCGCAGGGCATCCATCTAAACGAGAAGAACGGGCAGCCATTCGCGCTCGTGGCCTACTCGGACGAGTGGTCGCTGACCACCAGCCATGAGACCATCGAAATGCTGGTCGACCCATCCGGGAACCGCACCGTTGCGGCGAACTCACCGAAGCCCAAGCAAGGCCGCGTGCTCGTTTTGGTCGAGACCTGCGACCCGCGCGAGGCGTCCCAGTTTGGCTACACGGTCAACGGAATTCTGGTGTCCGATTTTACACGCCGCGCTTCTTCGATCCGGTGGCTTCGTCCGGCGTCCAATACAGCTTTACGGGTGCAATAAAGAAGCCGCTTCAAGTCCTCGACGGTGGATATGTCAGTTGGTGGGACCCCACAACGAAACACGTTTTCCAACTGTTTGTGAACGGACAAGAACAAAGTTTCGAGGACAGAGGTCCGCTCCCAGCGGGTTTCGGGACCTTACGGTCGTTCACGGACTCATTCACAAACAAGCATCGTGCGGAGATAAAGAAGACCACCCCTCGCTGGCTGGCGCGTTCACGGCAGCGCACGGGGCCAGGAAGGCCAAGGAAACCACCGTCGACGCGTCCAGAAAGGCGAACGCCGCCTGCCTGTCGGGCGAGATCGCAGCATTGCTCAAATCCTGACCTAAAGCCGGCGCCGCGAAAATAGGGCATAATGGGGGACGGGGACCGTATGGAAACGCTTAACAACTCAAAGGATGCCCAAGAACGGAAGGCGGCGGCCGATTCGCTTCGACAGCAGATCGAGGACCTCGTCTCCGGACGGGGCGTGCCAAAGAAACCTTCGAACCTCCGTGATTTCGTCGAGAATAAGATGGCGGAAGATCGCAGGCAACGGCACAAGGCGGACGCCGCGGCAACTGGCGAGAACACCCCCGGTCCGGCCAAATTGTAGGCCAAACCTGAGAATCGCCGAGTCCGGCGGCGCCCTCCAAAGCTTCGTCGCGGCTGTCCGGCGCGGGGCCGGGCACGCTTAACGTCGCGGGTGCGAACTCGGCGAATCTTATACTGAAGCGGCGCAAAATGAACCGATCCCGGGAGACGCATAATTCCAGCCGGTATATCCCGCCGTCCCCGATTTAATGCCCGCCAACCTGAAACGTTCGCCACCCTCGACGCACTATATAAAAGGCCCCGTCTCCAGGTTCGCCCGCCGACCGGCGGAAGGAGTACACTGGGTCAAATCATGGCGGCGCACGGCTCCCGAGGGTGCGGGGCCAGCGTCCTTCTTATGGGGAGCACGGTTCGGGTGGCAAAGATCGCATGGCTTGCGTTGCTGGGAGCGCTCTGCGCCCACGCGGCGGTGGACTGGAAACCCGTGGACGCGTCTGAACTGTCGCTAAAGGCCCCGCGCGTGGACAAGGATGCCCCGGCCGAAATCCTCTTCCGGGAGGTCCGCATCGAGTTCAAGAGCGATGGGGTGTATAAATCCGAGTACGCCCGGATCAAGGTCTTCACCGACCCTGGCCGCGAACAAGGGACCGTCTCGGTTCCCTACTTCGACAAAGATAAGATTCGCGAGGCTTCCGGCCGCACCACCAAACCGAACGGTTCTACGCAGGAATTGGCTAAGGATGCCATCTTCGACCGGACGGTGGTTAAAGCCAACGCCCACAAGCTCAAGGTGGCCTCGTTCGCGCTGCCCAACGTGGAAGCCGGAGACGTCATCGAATACTCCTGGCGTGCGAGAAACGAGCTGCGCGCGCATGAGCGTATCGAGATCCAAGCCGAAATCCCGTCCGAACGGGTGCGCGTCGTGTTCCAGAACGCGGTTGATGCGCTCCTGGTGCACTGGATCTATCTCAATCTCCCCAATCCCGACGAGCGCGTATCCGGCGAAACTTCGATGGAATTCGCGAACCTGCCTGGTATCCATAAAGAGCCGCTGATGCCTCCGGAGGATATGGCGCACGGCTGGATGCTGTTCATCTGCAGGGGAAGGTACCAAACCAGCTTCAGCGAGGTTCCGTTCGAAATCTTGAAGAAGCAGCTTAAAACGGGCCGGAATCTCCGGCGCGTGGCGCAGGAGGTCGCGGCAAACGCGCCCTCCGATGAGGACAAGCTGCGGAATCTTTATGCGTATTGCCAGAGCCGCATCCGGAAAGCCGGGGAGGACGCGGGTGCCGAAGAGCTTTCCCAACGAAAGGAAAACCGCGATCCCGAGGATACTCTGAAAGCTGGAATGGGGACCGGCCTCGACATCGATTCCTTATTCGTGGCGTTAGCCAGGGCCGTGGGTCTAGAGGCCCGGTGGTCGACCCTGCCCGACGCAGGCGAAATCATCTACGACAGGATTACCATGGAAGATCCGTACTTCCTGCGCGCGTATGACGTGGCCGTTCGTGTGGGCGGCCTGTGGCGGTTCTTCGACCCAGCCACGCATCAGCTTCCGTTCGGCGCGCTGCGCTGGCAGGAGGAGGGCCAGCCTGCCATGCTGATGGACGAGCAAGCCGGCCAGGCGCAGTGGAGCCACACGCCGGTTACCCCCGCGGCCGCCAGCGCCAGCAAGCATTTTGCCAAGCTCCAACTCGCGGCGGATGGGACGCTGGAAGGCGATGTACACATCGGATACACTGGCCACTACGCCCTGGAAGAGCGGCAGAAGATGGCGGAGCAAGGCGAGCGGGAATGGCAGAAAAAATTTGCCGACGGCCTTCGCAACCGCTGGAAAGGCGCGGAGGTAAGCGATCTCCGGGTCGAGCACCGGGATGAACTGGGCAAGCCGCTGTTGGTGCTCTTGCACCTGCGCGTTCCCGGATACGCCAGCCGGACCGGCAAGCGGCTCTTCCTGCAGCCCGCGATCTTTCGCGCCGGCGCCGCCCCGCTCTTTGCCGCCAAAACGCGCCAGCAGCCGGTCTACTTTCATTATTCGTGGAGCGAGGACGACCAGTACATTTTCGACCTGCCGGCGGGGTATTCGCTGGACAGCGCCGACGTCCCCTCCCCGATTGTGACCAACGGCATCAACCTGCGATACGAAGTTCACGCCAGTGTTTCGGGTGCCTCGCAGCTCGCCTATCATCGCAGTCTGTCGTGCGGACGGGGCGGCCCGATGGTCGTTCCCGTGGAGCAATATCCAGGCTTGAAGACCGTGATGGACGCGGTGCAGGAGAGCGACGATCATACCCTAGCCCTGAAGCAGACCACACCGGAGGGGCCGCGATGAGGCTTCGAACGGCGCTCGTCTGGCTGGTTCTGTGGCCGGCACGCGCGGCGATGGCAGGCGACCAGGCGCCGCCCTGGCTCGCTGCCGCGGCCCGGCAGCCGACGCCCTCCTATGCCGCCGGCGCGCCCGCGCTGGTGTTGTGGCGCGAGGCCGAAGTGACCGTGGATACCGGCGGAAAAATCGTCAGGGCCGAGCGCTATGCAGTCCGCGTATTGAAGCCCGAGGGCCGCAAGGAGGCCGCCGCCGTCAAGTCCTACACGCCCGATACGGAAAAGGTGAGCGAGCTGCGCGCTTGGGTGATCGGCCCGTCGGGGCAGGCCCGGGCGCTGGGAAAAGAGTACGCCGCGGACCTGGAACTGCCCGGCGAATCCCTCTACGAACAGGTGCGCGCGCGTTCCATCACCGCTTCGCGCGAGTGTGGAGAGGGCGCGATATTCGGCTACGAGTCGGTGATGGAAGAGCGTTCGGTGTTCACGCAACTCGAGTGGCAATTCCAGCAGCGCCTGCCGGTGCTGACGGCGCGCTATACCCTGCACATGCCGGCCGGCTGGGAGTTGAAGACCGTGATGCTGAATCGCGCGCCGATGGATCCACCGGCCGCCGGTAATACCGCTATGTGGGAACTCCGCGATCTTCCCTATCTGGAAGCCGAGGCCGATAGCCCGCCTGTGACGGCCTTGGCGCCCCGGCTGGCGATCAGCCTGTTCCCCGCCGCGGGCACGCACACAACCCTCGGCCAGACCTTCGGCAACTGGCTGGACGTTTCCCGGTATGCCTCCGATTTGCAAGATCCCCAAAGCCTGCCGGACGCGGCGGTCACGGCCCGCGCCCAAGCGCTCACGGCCGGGGCGGCCAGCGAAATGGAGAGGATTCGAGCCATCGCCGTCTACGTGCAGAACCTGCGCTACGTATCCATTCAAATGGGGCTGGGCCGCGGCGGCGGCTTCCGGCCGCATGCGGCGTCCTGGGTATTCGCCAAAGGCTACGGCGATTGCAAGGATAAAGCCAACCTCATGCGCGCCATGTTGCGCGCCATCGGCATCTCCTCGTACCCTGTGCTGATTTATGCCAGCGACGCGCGCTACGTGCGCGAGGAATGGCCTTCGCCGCTGCAGTTTAACCACTGCATCCTGGCGATTGCCGTGAGCGGCGCGGTGAGCGGATACGCGGTGGTGCGGGTTCCCGCCACGGGACGGCTACTGATTTTCGATTCCACCGATCCGCATACGCCCCTCGGGGCGATACCGGACGACGAACAGAGTAGCCTGGCTTTGATCGTGGCGGGCAGCCAGGGCGCACTGATCCGCATGCCCGAGGCGCCGCCGGACAACAACCGGCTGGAGCGCACCACGGAGCTGCAGGTGAGCGTCGATGGGTCCTTGCAGGGCGCGGTTACGGAGCGATTTTTCGGCGGCATGGCGGTGCGCGCCCGCAGCCAGTATCTTGAGAACGGTAACGGCGAACTCGCCAAGTCCATAGAGCGCTGGATGGCCGCGCACGTGCCGGGCGCGTCGATTTCGCTGGCAGAGCCATCCGACAATTTTCCGGACAACACCTTCCGCCTGGCCATGCAGTTCGCCGCGCCGCATTACGCCCAGATCATGCAGAATCGGTTGCTGATCTTTCGCCCCGGCGCGGTGCCGCGCTCCGATTCCGTACCGGTTACGGAGGCTGAACGCAAGTACCCCTTGGTGGTGAGGGGCGAGACCTTCCGCGAGACGGTAAAGGCCAGGCTGCCGCCAGGTTTCGCGATTGACGAAACTCCCGCCGAGGCCAGAGTCGAAGGGAGCCTGGGCGTGTTCAAGAGTACCTGCGCCGCCAAGGACGACGAAGTCACCTGGATCCGTTCATTGTGTATCCAGGCGCAGGTGATTCCGGCGGCCCGCTACAGTGAGGTGAAGAGCTTCCTCCGCCGCGTGGCGGAAGCCGAGGCGGAGCCTATCGTTTTGGTCAGGAAGTGAGAGGCCGTTGCGTCCAACACGGTGCGGGACGGCGCACCGCCCACTGACCCGGCCATAGTCCTCGCGCCACCCGTCGCGATAGAGTCACAATCGAAATATGGCCGTGGCCGAGATCGTTGAAGCGATTCCCCTGGCGAAGGACCCCCAGGGCGTCTACCGTGTCGGCGGAACGCGCGTCACGCTGGATCTTGTGGTTCGCACTTTCAATCGGGGCGCCACGGCGGAGGAAATCTCTCAGAAGTTCTCCAGCCTGCAATTGCCCGACGTCTACCAAGTGATCGGCTATTATTTGAAACATTTGAAACACAGCGCCGAGTTGGCTGCATACTTCGAGAAACGCGAGCGCGAAGAGAAGGAGTTGCTGGACGGTCACCAGGACGAGTGGTCGCCCAAGGGATTGCGCGAGCGGTTGTTGGCGCGCCGGAAGAATCCGTGAAATGCTGGCGGACGAGAGCCTCAGGAATGCAGTTCCAGTGTCCCGTCAAAACGCCGACGGCGCTCAACTGGCCATTTCGAGTTCCGACAAAAGGCTATCCAAAGCTGTGTCAACGCTCAGCGAACGCCGCCGAGCCATCGTGTACAAATCTTGCATTGTTCTGCTGACTTCCATGTTAGACACGGGGACAGCTTTCTGAATGGCCAAATCGGTTACACGTTCGATAACGCTGCCGCTGCCGTCCAAACACTCCAACATGTACTCCGTGCCGCGGCGGTCCGGTTTGTCGAGCTCGGCGATTCGGACGCTGTACTGAGGAAACGAAGTCTGGAAAGTGTTTGGAGCCGCCGTCGCCTCCCAAATCAAAGCGCCCTGAGCCGTCTTCTCGGCCAGCCTCTGTACGAGTTGCCAAAGCTTCTCTTCGGTCATGCCTTCCCGCCTCCGATCGTTTTCTGGATAGCGATCACGATATCATTCAGCTTATCACCTTGTTCGGATGCAATCCGGTTGAGAGACGGCGGGTCAGGCGGAGCCTGCTTCGACGCCAGCGATTCCTCCACAATACTCTCGATTTCGCTGAACTGTGCAATGATGCCCTGAATTGTCGTTTTTTGTTTCCTGGTGAGATCCGGATACGTGCCCTTGAACGCGGCAAGCTGCCGCCGCAGGGAAGAATACCGTGGCGGAAGCACCTCCCAGGAAGAGGCGCGATGTAGCGCTTTCAACTCGTCAACATCCGCCAGAACCCGGTTCAGAGCGAAAACAGCGGTCTGCAGCGCCAGCTTCTGCCGAACCTCTGCAACGGCCGCGCCGGTCTTCTCGGCAGCGCTCTTCGAGCGAAGGACAATGACGATGGTAATGAAAAAACCAACGAGCGAAACCAGAAAGCCGAGCACGCTCGCCGGATCTGCCCATGCCCGAAAAAATTCCATGGCATTCCTGAGTATACGAAAAATCGGACACGCCTGTCCTATGTCCCTCGCCGATTCCCCCACAACTCCACATGCAACCGCGGGCTGAACCGGAATCCCTCCTCCTTGCAAATCTCCGCCAGCCACACGCCGCGCTCCCGCAACACGCCCGCGTCAATGCCTTCCGGCATCAGGATCACCTTGCCCGCATCCGCGCCAAACTCGCGCACCAAGTCGCGCACTTCGACCACGTCTTCCGGCTGCGCGATTACAAACTTGAGCTGATACTCGCACCACCCCATCAACCGCCGCACCACTTCAGGCTGAATGCGCAGGCGTTCGTGCCGCTCCTGCCACTCGCCATCCGGCGTCGAGTTGGCCAGCTTCGGGCTGATGCTCATCAAATCGCACGCGACCGGTGCGAACACCGTGCCCGCCGTCTCGATCGTGATGTGCCGCCCCCGCGCCCGCAAACCGCCGGTCAGATCCACGATCTCGCGCGCGATCATCGGCTCGCCGCCAGTCACCACCACGTGCCGCGCCGGATAATCGTCCACCGCCGCCCAAATGCGCTCCAGCGTCCAGTCGTCGCCTTCCGGATGCCACGATGTGTACGGCGTGTCGCACCACGCGCAACGCAGGTTGCAGCCACTGGTCCGCACAAATACCGAAGGCACGCCCACCAGCGAGCCCTCGCCCTGGATGGAGTGGAAAATCTCAGCGATCCGCAATGCCGGCCTCTTCAAATCCCTTGCGCCGCAGCAGGCAGGAATCGCACTGCCCGCAAGGCCGCCCCGCCGCGTCCGGATCGTAGCAACTGTGCGTCAGGCTGAAGTCCAAGCCCAGCTCGCGTCCCAGCTTCACGATCTCCGCCTTCGATAGCCGGATCAACGGCGTGTGAATCCGGACGCGCAGGCGCCCCTCCACGCCTGCCTTGGTCGCCAAATTGGCCATGCGCTCGAACGCTTCGATGTATTCCGGCCGGCAATCCGGATAGCCGGAGTAATCGAGCGCATTCACGCCGATGAAGATGTCCGGCCCTTCCAGCACCTCCGCCCATGCCAGCGCAAACGACAGGAAGATGGTGTTCCGCGCCGGCACGTAAGTCGACGGAATGCCGTGCGACATGTCTTGCGCCGAGCGCCCCTTGGGGACTTCCAAGTCGCCGGTCAGCGCGGAGTGCCCGATCTGCCGCAGATCGACGCGCGCCACCACATGCCGCGCCGCGCCCAATGCCTGCGCCACGCGTGCGGCGGCATCCAGTTCCACGCGGTGCCGCTGCCCATAGTCGAATGAGAGCGCGTAGCACTCGTACCCTTCGCGGCGCGCCAACGCCAGGCATGTCGAGGAGTCCAGGCCCCCGCTCAGCAGGCATACCGCCTTGCCGATTGTGTTCAGTGGCATTTGTCCGCCGACGCTTAAGCCGGCGTATTTCCTATTGTAGACAGGCTGTTGCCCGCGGGTGGGCGCCTCCGATGGCGGGAGGGCGCGAGGGCACGCCGAAGCGAGAATGATCGGACGCGGGGACTCAACCCACGGATTAGGAATTCCGTAGCCTGCGCCCGCGTGCATGCCGTCGATCCGGATCTCCATGGGTACAATTCCATGTCATGGAGCAGATCGAGAGCGCAGCTTTGGCCCGGGCGCAGAACGCCCTCAAGTCCCACGATGGTGGCATGATTCTGCTGAGGTCGTACGGTTCAAAAGCCCCGCCCAGCGCACTGGCGATCCTTGCCTGCGCCCCACCAGAAATCCGGAAGCCGCCCCGGCTTCGGACCGTAGTAGGCCACGACGGTGGCGCGGAGGATGTCCGATCTAATCTCCACGGGACCATTATATGGCCTGACGTCACGCGTCCGAGTGCGATTCGTCCGCCAACTGTTACTGGCCGGCCTTCCTTTGCGAAGAGGTAAGGCTATTGCCGTCACGGCGATGGCGATTATATGATGAGTAAGTGCTTTCGCGGGTGATTTGGGTCGCCGCCATCGTAGCCGCGCGGGGGAGCCTGTCCGCACAATCGCCTTGTATTCCGCCAGCCATGTTGTTCGAGCGCTCCACGGTGGATTTCTTTAACGACGAACAGGAAGTCTTCCTGGGCGACGCCATTGTCGCGCAATCGGCCGGCAACTTTCGCCTTGTCGATGTACCCGAGGCCACCGCGCACGTCGACCGCATCGCGGAACGCCTGTTGCGCCGCTTGCCGCCTTCCGGCATACGCCTCCGCTTCCACGTGGCGGAGCTTCCCGAATCCAACGCTTTCGCGCTACCGGGCGGTCACATTTATCTGAGCCGTAAACTGATCGCCATCGTGCGCGACGAAGATGAGATTGCCGGGGTCGTCGCCCACGAAATGGGACACATCCTGGCACATCAATCGTCCTCGGAAATTGCCGGCGAAATGCGCCGCCTGTTGAAGATCGACAAGGCCGGCAACCGCCAGGAAGTGTTCGAGCTATACAGCCGGCTGGAGGAGTCCTACGTCCGCACAGGCAACCCGCCCAAATCCGATTCCGGCAACCAGCGGCGCCAGAGTGCCGCCGATCGCATCGCGCTCTTTTCCCTGGCAGCCGCGGGCTACGATCCCGAAGGGCTGCCTCGCGCGCTCGATCGCATTACCGACCTGCATGGAAAAACCGGTAACTTCCTCACCGATTTGTTCGGCTTCACCGGCAGCGACGCGCGGCGTGTGCGCGACATGCTCAAAGCCGCGTCCAAGCTGCCGGCTGAATGTGTGGAGCGCGCGCTGGCCACCGATCTGGCGGGCTTCGCAAAGTGGCAGGCAGAGGTGGCACAGTTGAATCCCGCGCGCGGCAGCGCATCCCTCTCTGGCGTCATTTCGGTGCGAAAACTGGCGCCTCCCCTCGCCACCGGCATGACCGACATGCGGTTCAGCCCCGACGGCCGCCATGCCCTCGCACAAGATCCCACGGCCATTCACGTATTTTCCGTGTCTCCATTCCAATTGGAGTTCGAATTCGACGCTCTGGGTGCGGGTCCGGCCGAGTTCAGCCCCGATGGCCGCGAGATTGTTTTCATCACCGATACTCTCCGCGTGGAACGCTGGAGCCAGTCCGCCCACTCCCGGACCGGGTTGCGCGAACTACCGGCGGCCAAGGGGTGCGGCAGTTACGCAGTTTCTCCCGACGGAAGCGTGTTTGCCTGCTTCGACGCAGACCAGCGTTACACCTCACCGGCGTGGATTCCGGCGAGGTGCTGCTGGAAAAGAGTCAACCGGCCAGCGCCCTTCGTGCGCTGATACTCGCCATCGGCAGGGAAACCCCGTACTTCATGGGCTTTTCGCCCGACGGAAACTGGTTCCTCGGCGCGCCCAACTCCCAGGCGATCGATGCGCTCCTCTATAATCTGCGGAGTAAACAAGTCGTCAAGCTCCCGGGCCACGCACAGGAAGTGATTGCGCACGGATTCACATTTCTGTCGAACGACCGGATTCTCGCCCGCGGTACGTCCGCCGACAAGCCTGTCGCGGTGATCGAAATCCCGTCGGGCAAGATCGACTCGCGTATTCCGCTGCCACCCGGCGAGATCCGCCGCATGAGCAATCCGGGCTATGCGCTACTGAGGCCGTTCGATAAGATCGCCGCCGGTGTGATTGACATCGATTCCAAGATGTTTGTCTTGCGCAGCAATGTGCCGGCGCTCGACCGCTTTGAGGACCTGCTGCTGTGCGAACGCGGCACCGGCGACCTCGGCTTGTATCGCGGGACGGCGATCCAGTCCACCGCGGCCCTGCAACAATCGAAGCTGCCGCCCGGTGCGGCTGGAGAATTCTCGCCGAATTTGGATTGGCTCACGCTGTCCGCGGCCACGCATGCCATGATCTGGGATTTGGCTGGCGGGCGCAGCCGGCTCATTCGTCCTTTCGCGCACGCGGAGTTCGGCTCCTCCGCCGAACTGCTCCTGACCGCCACCAAACAGCCGGGTAAGGAGCGCTCTCTGGTACATTTCGATCTGAGGCGCGGCCAGGCCGCCACCGTAGACGAAATCCCGGAGAGCGACGACACGGAAGCGTACAGTTACTGGATCGGTTCGTCGCGTGTCGTCTTGCGCCAGCCGAAAGATGCCAAACGCCTGGCCGTGGAAGTGCAGGAAATGGCTGTGCGCCGCACGTTATGGAAGCGAGAGTTCGAGCTATGGCCGCTGGTCGGCGCATCTTTATCGCCCGGAGTGCTGGTTTTCAGTTGGCCGCTCGACTCGAAGCCAGTCGATGCGCTCGCCAAGGCCGACCCCGAGTTGAAAAAGGCGCGCAAGAATGTTTTCAACATGCGCGACGCTTGGCTGGTGCAGCTTCTGGACGCCGCCAACGGCGCCGTCAAAGCGCAGCGCATCGTCGAAGGCGTGACCATCCCGTTTGAAACTGCCGAGGCGGGTGGCACCACGCTTCGTGCGGGATTTGCGGCGGCTGGCGATTACCTGCTCGCAGCCAGCACCGACAACCGCCTGGTGATCGAGCATTGGGCGGATGGCGTGCCGCCGGCGCGCACGTTCGGACGCGCCATCGCCTTCGACCGGACGCAAGGGCGGCTGGCCGTCCGAAACGCGGACACGGAACTGAGGGTGCTCGATGCGGCTACTGGCTCCGAGGTGCGCCGCCTCCAATTCCCCGATCGCATCGTCCTCGCCAGCTTCCGCGCGGACGGCCGGCAACTGGGAGTCGTCACGGCCGATCAGCAAGTGTACCTGTTCGCGATTCCCTGACAAAAGTGAAACTGGGGACGGGATCCAGGTCTGTTTGCCGGTCTGCGGCATCAAAACGCGCTGAGTGGCGCCAGATTGCCGGCTTGAATAGCGCGCGCCGCCGCACTGCTGTCACAAGTGGCGGGAAGCACCGCAGTGGCCGCCATGGGCAGGGCTTCGTCGGGATAGCAGGCAAGAGAGAGGTCCTCCAGCCGGAGCGGGACGATGCGACGATTGGCGGAGAAGTACTCCGCAATCTCTCGCTCGGCAACTTCGAGGATCGCGCCGCTCACGTTTGGCGAGTAGTGGCCTAAAACAAAATACAGGTCATTGTCCACATCGCCCGCGCTCTGGTGATACTTGTGCAGGACATGGATTTCCTGAAATGCCCGCCTGAGCCGATCCAGGGTATCGGGATACTGGCCGTCCGCGACTGGCCAACCGATGCCCACTGCAATGCCGTTTCGAAGCGAGAACGAGCGGACGCACGGACTCAAGCCACGGCTGAGGAATCCGTAGTCCACGCCTGGGCGAAAGCCGCCGATTTGGATGTCCACGGGCAGCAATTCCGTATCGTGGAGCAGATCGAGGACGCTCCCCAAGGAAACGGCCTTGGCCTGGCCCCGCAGGGTGAGAAAGTTTTGGTTAGCAGTTGATCCCGGCGCAGAACGCCCTCAAGGCCCACAATGGTTGCATGAATCTGCTGAGGTTCGTACGGATCGAAAGCCCTGCCCAGCGCAATACCAATCCTTGCCTGCACCCGCACGAGGAAATCCAGAAGCCGCGGCGGCTTCTGCCCGAAGTACGCGACGATAGTGGCGCGGAGGATGTCCGATTCAATCTCCACGCAACCATTATATGACTATATGACCTAACATCCTGCATCCGGGTGCGATTCGCCCTACGCCACCCTATCCATCTCCAAAAACTCCCGCACGTGCGGATGATCCGACTTCGCCAAATCCGCCGGCGGACCAAAAAATATCACCCGCCCCTCAAACAAAAACACCACCTGGTCGGCGACTTTATACATCAGGTCCAAATCGTGCGTCACCACGATCGAAGTCAGCCCCAGGTTCTTCTTCAGCCGCAGCATCAGGTCGCTCAGGTGGTCGGACATGATCGGGTCCACCATGGTGGTCGGCTCGTCGTACAGCACGCATTGGGGCTGCGCCGCCAGCGCCCGCGCGATGGCGACCGCCCGCTTGTACCCCATCGAAAGATCGGCCGGATAGGTGTCCTTGGCTTCCAGAATGTCCACCATCTTCAGCAGCCCGTTCACCACATCCTCTTTGTTGCGCTCGTTGTAATCCTCGCGCAGCTCCAGCGAAAACAGCACGTTTTCGCCGGCCGTCAGCGAGTCGAACAGCGCGCCGGACTGGAACACCATGGTCACTTTCCGGCGCACGCGGCGCAACTCCGCCTCGGCGAAATCCGTGATATCTTCGTGCGCCACAATCACGCGGCCGCTGTCCGGCTTCAGGAAACCCATGATGTGGGATAGCGTCACGGATTTGCCCACGCCGCTGCGCCCGATGATGGCCACCGTCTGGCCGGCGTCCACGTGAAAGTTGGAATCGACTAAAACAGGCTTGTCGAACGTCTTATACACGTGACGGAATTCAATGTAATGCGGGTTTTGGTCAGTGGGCGTCATGCAAACGGTAATGATAGCAGGCCCATTCCTCGGGGGTATTGAGATTTTCGAAGCACGCCACATCGTCGACCGTCCAGCGCGCCACTTCCAGACCGGCCAACGCATCTGTGATCTTTGGTACCCCGCCTTGAGATTTTTGCTTGACGCAAGTTCGATTCGCTGGTATGCTCGATGCAAGTTTCAGTAGACGACGTAACCTGACCTAGCAACAAAGCGCGGCGCGGAGGGAGCGAGTCATGCTCACCGTTAGTTCGCAATTCGTTTCGCTGCGAGGGCCGCTGGCCGGTCTGTTCGTGGCTGTCCTGAGTTTCTTAGCAAACCAACCCGCCGGCGCGCAGACGCCAGCCACCCCTGGAACCTGCGCGGACACCAGCAGCCCCCCGAGCATCTGGACAGCGCAATATGGAAACCTGCGCCAGAGCTATAACAGCGGAGAAAGCCTGCTCACCTCCGGGTGCATTTCAAATGGAACGGTAACACTCGCCCCACCCGCATGGTCGCCGCTTCAGGTGGACACGGCTAACATCCCCTACGGCTCCGTGAATCCGGTGGTCGCGCAGCCGCTTTATCTGGCGCTGGTTCCGGCAAGCAAGGGACTCCCGCACTGTCCCATCGAGGAGGCTGCAATCTGCTGATTGTGGCGACGCTGGACGGCAGCATCTTCGCCTTCAATGCCGGCGATATTACCCCGAGCGGCGGCACGGGTGCCGGGGACGTGGTCTGGAGCAGGACGACCCAGACCACCGCGGGCGCGGGAAAAACGAACTACCTGTGGTTCGATGATTGCCAGGGACTGGCGCCAGGGGTGTCCACGACGTTCCGGAAGGCCGGGCTGCCGTTCGCGGGCATCGTGTCGACGCCGGTTATCGACACCGCCGCAACCCCCGACCCGGTGTTGTACGTCACTAGCCTGTGCCAAACGGGTGCCTCGCAGAGCCAGCAGTGGTGGATACATCAGATTGACCTATACACGGGCTACGACGTCGCCGCACACCAAGAGATTTCCGCCTCCGTCGCGGGGTATGACGGCGCCGACAATATCAGCGGCGGAAATATCCCGTTCGTCGGCTGGCAACAGCTTCAGCGTTCGGCCCTCCTCAAAGTATCGCTGAGCGGCGCGAGTTGGAGTCCGCTCGTGTACTTTACCTTCGGTTTCGCCTCAGGGGGCGAGATAACCACCCCATACCACGGCTGGGTTTTCGGATACGACAGCGGACTGAACCAGCGGATCGCATTCAACGCCTCGACCAAGGGCTACACTGGCAACAGCGATTCGCCGTCGTGCACAGCCAGTTGCAGCGAATGCATCTTCCTGAGTTGCCCCCCGAGCGGGTGCACCCACAGCCCTTACGAGGAGATGGCGAACTGGTGCGGGCACGGCGGGGGAACATGGATGAGCAGCCGCGGCGGCGCCGCAAACCAAGACCCGAGGGGTACCACCCACGCCTGTTACGGGGTCGGCAATGGTCCCTTCCAGCAGAACACCGCCGACACGACGCTTTACAACTGGGGCCAAAGCGTTCTCGACTTCACTGCGACCTCGACCGGTTTCGCTTCGTCCCCCACGGAATACTTTACGCCGAACGGGAACGCCACAGGCGGCGGACAAATCCCAGTCACGCCGCCGGAGGGCGGTTCTGCGTACACCTATCAGGGCATGAACCAGAACGATTTCGACATGGCCGTGAGCGGCGTGATGCTCTACACCGACTCGGGCAGTAACCAGTGGCTTCTCACGTTCGACAAGGCGGGGTACGGCTACCTTCTGAGGCAGGCCAACCTCTGCGGGGACACTACGGACGAGACGCCGCAGTGCTTCCCGGGCGTGTCTACCGGCTATCCGGGATTCGCGACCGGCGACCCTGGCAATGCCTTCCCGCTCGCCGGGAACAAGACGCAGTGTGGAAACCTGGAGGGCGACACGTCCTGCGACCGGATAACCAGCTTGGCCTTCGACCCGGACAGTTCGCCCCAGCGCCTATACCTTTGGCCCAGCAACGAGACCTTGACGTCGATCGAATCGAGCAACAACCAGGCAATCGAACCGGGCGGCGCGACCATCGGGTCCAACGGCGCCACGATCTGCGGGAGCGGCACGAGCTTTACTACTTGGCTCGTTCCGGGCGATGCGCTGATAGATGAGGGATCGGCTAACAGTGGCCAATCGCGAATCGTCACTGGTATCACCAGCAACACGCAGATCACCGTGAGCCAAGCCTTCACCACCCGATCGGGTCCTGCACGACTGTGGGAACCAACCCATGCAGTTGCAGCTCACTGCCCGACTCAGTGGGTTATAGCGGCTGGTTCGTGAACCCACGGCGCGACACCAGCGCGTCGGGCGACGTAGATTACCCAGGCGGTCCGTGGTCGTGACTTCGAACAGCGGCAGCGGCGCGGTGGCCTGGGGCCTGGCGATCGTCGGAAGCGGAACGACCATCGGGACCGAGACGCTGCCGCCGGCCGTGTTGGCCGCCTATGGCGCCGGTGGCGTGGCGAACGGGCCCATCTGGTGCACCAGCAGTAGTGTTATTTCGACCTGCCCCACGACATCGCAAAGCACGTTTTTCGAGATAAGCGAGAATTCCTTCAGCACGACCGGCGTATCGTTCTCCATACCCACAATCAACAACGGATACGTTTATATACCGACGTCGGGGATCACGGCGAGCTCTGGCTCCTCGTGCTCCTCAAGCGCGCCGTGCTCAGGCGTGGTAGTCTACAGCGGGCACGACGAGTGAACTCGACGACCCGCTAACCATTGGAGTGCTTCTATGACCGCCTACCGAACGATAATCCTCCTTGGGCTGGGCGCTGCGATCCTGGCCGCGCAACCCAAGGGCCAGCCGATCCTCCGAACGGTGGCCGCGCTCAACCAGTATAACCAGCCCGCCGGAATCATTGAGGGTTCGCCCGGGGTGTTTTATTCTATGACCTCCGGAAATGTGTTCTCCGTAACCTCCAAGGGCGCGATGACCACATTGGCGGTTCCGCCCACCGGGGCTCAGGTGATATCGCGTGTGGTGAGCGGGCCCGACGGGCGATACTACACGGCCGTCGAAAGCAGTTTTGACCCGCAAATCCTGTCGGTCACCTCTTCACCCGGCAGCGCGGTGACCGGCCCGGTCCAAAGCATTGCCCCCGCAATGTATCAGGGCGTGCCGGACGGCACGTTCCTCGGCGGCGGGCAGTTGGACGCCTCGGGCTATGTCCTGGGGGTCAGCGCCAGCGGTCAGGTAACTCCGGTCTACCAGTTCCCCTCGGGCGAGCGCCAATACAGCAATGTGGTCTATGCCAACGATGGCAACTACTATGGCGTCTCGCAGCAGAACCCGGCGACCACCGGCTATGTCTATCGGGTCACGCCGTCGGGAACACTTACGCAACTATACAACTTCCCCGCAGGCTCGTTCGCCGGATACTATGGCGTTGCCATCCTGCAGGCCAGCGACGGTAACTTTTATGGGACCACTCCGACCGGCGGGCCCCATGGATCCGGGACGATCTACAAGCTGACGCCCTCTGGGCAGTACACGCTCCTGTACGCGTACGCCAGCCCACGCAACGGGGGACCCGTCGCCCTGATCGAGGGAAGCGATGGGAACCTCTACGGCGCAACTCTCGGGACGGTGGGCAGCGGACACAGCCTCCTGTTCCGTATCGGCAAGTCTGGTGCGTATAGCCCGGTCGTCGAACTGACCACGGCATACTGCTACTGCACGCTGGTGCAGGGCAGCGACGGAATTATCTATGGGACGGCGCAGGCGGGAGGGGCCAGCGGTGCGGGCGAAATCTTCGCGCTGGATGTTGGCCTGCCCAAGCCGCTGCCGTCACCGCTGAAGTTCGGCCCGCAGTCCGGCGCGCCGGGCACGCGCGTGCGCATCTGGGGGCAGAATCTGCTATCCGCATCCGTTGCGTTCAACGGCGTCGCAGCCAGGGAGGTGTCCAACAGCGGCTCGAACTATGTATGGGCGACCGTGCCCACCGGCGCCACAAGCGGGCCGATTACCGTCACCACGCCCGGCGGCAGCGCCACCACGCAGAGCAGTTTCACTGTCGAGTAGCTGGACTGGGGCCTCAGGGGGTACAGCAATGCGCGGAAACGCAACCCTGGAGTGGGCCCACGGCCTGGCCGCGCGATTTCTGGCGCGTTCCCATCTAGATTCAATAACTTGGGCTTTGATTGTCGCAAACGCAGGACCCTACGCCACCCGGTCCATCTCCAAGAACTCCCGCACGTGCCGATGATCCGACTTCGCCAGATCCGCCGGCGTCCCAAAAAAGATCACCCGCCCCTCATACAAAAACACCACCTGGTCGGCCACTTTATGCATCAGGTCCAAATCGTGCGTCACCACGATCGAAGTCAGCCCCAGGTTCTTCTTCAGCCGCAGCATCAGGTCGCTCAGGTGGTCGCTCATGATCGGGTCCACCATGGTGGTCGGCTCATCGTACAGCACGCACTGGGGCTGCGCCGCCAGCGCCCGCGCGATGGCCACCGCCCGCTTGTAGCCCATCGAAAGGTCGGCCGGATAAGTGTTCTTCGCCTCCAAAATGTCCACCATCCCCAGCAGCCCGTTCACCACATCCTCCTTGTTGCGCTCGTTGTAATCCTCGCGCAGCTCCAGCGAGAACAGCACGTTTTCGCCGGCCGTCAGCGAGTCGAACAGCGCGCCGGACTGGAACACCATGGTCACTTTCTTGCGAATGCGGCGCATCTCCGCCTCGGCGAAATCCGTGATATCTTCGTGCGCCACGATCACGCGGCCGCTGTCGGGCTTCAGAAAACCCATGATGTGCGACAGCGTCACGGACTTGCCCACGCCGCTGCGCCCGATGATGGCCACCGTCTGCCCGGCGTCCACGTGAAAGTTGGAATCGACTAAAACCGGCTTG
>Ga0302324_100006356_pt1 | contig 25494 bp, 20 predicted proteins | sample Palsa_T0_1_FD_201949 | JGI IMG/M metagenome (GOLD analysis project Ga0302324, IMG submission 201949) | Peat permafrost microbial communities from Stordalen Mire near Abisko, Sweden - Palsa_T0_1 | ecosystem: Environmental > Terrestrial > Soil > Palsa > Peat permafrost | place: Sweden: Abisko... | reverse complement strand
TGGCGAGTGTCAACGGCGTGTTTGCACCGTCACGATAGAGCATCCGCTCTTTGTAAAAGCCGACGTCCAAGCCGATGACTTCATCCCCTCGCCGGACTAACTCCGGCGCCAATAGCGAACCTAAGTAGCCCTCTGTGCCCGTCACGAATATACGCATAAAAATTTCTCCGTGTTACTCCAACTATTTTGCCGCCATTTGAACCTCTTTGCCCGCTTCGGCTTCAGAAACGCGCTCAAGCCAGATTTCACGCCAGTATGAGTAGATGGCTCTCGGACAGAACAAGCGGCACTCACTGTATCTCGCTTCGCAAATTACGTTTTCCAAGGTGATACATGGGTTCTTGAACTCCATCATTTTGCCTGTTTGCTCGTCCAAAATCCTGTTAACCCGTTGCAGGACACGAAATGTGCGTCCGCAATACGGAACCAATTCAGCGTCAAAGACCAAACCCCGATTTTTGTTGTTGGCATCTAATGTCGCCAAAATCTGGTCATAGCTTTTTACACGGACCCACTCGCCAGGCCGGACCTCCAACTCGCCGTGCGGAGTCGGTACGCCCGCGGGAATCCGACCCGCTCTCCGCGGATAAGGGACGCCTCCCCAAAGGCGCTGCAAAGCATCGTAAAGCCAACGGAGCGGCCGGCCCAAACCGATGCCTGCGTTGCTCAGCCAGATAAAGCCCATGTAGATGAATCCACGCGCCATCCTGGCAACGCCGACGTTCCCGGACTCAAGGTCTTCCACATATTGGCGAACATTCCACGCCGCCAGCGGCGCAGTTGCAGCGGGCACCTGGGTCGCCTGGCAAACATAAATCGGCGCCTTAGCACCCTCGTTTCCAGATGCCCTCGTTCCGGCCCAGACATCCTCTTCCCGACAGACGGAGGTCTGAACGCCACCCCTCGTCGGCGCCTCTGTCGGTAACACAGCAACGGGCGAAGTTGGTTCAGTGACTTTCTTGAGCCAAGCCTCTTTCCAAAAGATCAAACACGCAGCCTCACATCCACCGTAAGCTTTCCCATCACACCGCGTCTCCAAATGCACCGCATCGGCCAATAACCGTCCACCGGTTCGGTTAACCGTGTCGCAAGTTTTGTGGGCGCGTTTATAAACCTGGAGACGTTTGCCGCAATACTCAAACATCTGGGGCATGAAGGGCATTCCGTCGAGTTGGCCTTTCTGGTCAAGCGATTTAAGAATTTCTTCCTTGCTCCGGATCTCGACCCAGTCGCCGGCGTGTAACTTCATGCTGGTCGTCGCTCGTTTCAGTTGTTTCATTTCTTACTTTTTTTCATTTTATTAAGGGCGTGCTTCAGTCGATCCGTATTACGCTGCACGCCCGCTGAACGAACTTCGATGGGACCAACGCTACGATTTATACTTGATTGCTCAGGGTCGGGTCGGCGCCGAGGATTTCGTCGCTTTCATTTCCCGGTGGAAGCTTCGCCCGAGGCCGATTCGTTTGCGCCACGGCGAACTCCAGTTCATCAAACGCCGCCAATAGCAAACCGACGGGACGGCACAACAACACAAGAGCCGTTCGAATCCGGGAAGCGGCATATGCCACGCCGATTTCATATACTCGAAATACACCCGTTCCCAATGGGGTAGAAGAATCCGGGAAGTGGCCTTGCCAGGATCATGCCAAGAAAGGAGTTCCTTTGCGGTGCGATGTTTTGCCATCGCGCTCCCTTGATGCCTCCGCTCGTAATAAAGAAGCTCCGGAATTTCAATCAATTCGCCAAGCATAGAAAGTTCGCCGAGCAGCACGCGATCCGCCTCGAGGCACCCCATCAACCGGGTCCGCCGCAACGCGTCCGATCTGATCAATCCCCAAAGTGCATTTGCGAAATCGACGTGCGCAAGAACTGTCGCAAACCGCTTGAACGGTCGGGGAGATAAAGAGGCTACGGCATCTGGCGATGCAAATCGCACACCTGCCACTTCATCGATGATCTCAGATTTCGGGAAGACCAGGACCGCTGAAGCCGGACCCTCTGCAAACCTTTCAAGGCAGCGGCGCAAGAGCGAGGGATGACATTCGTCGTCATGCGACGCCCACTTGAAGAATTCACCGCGGGCAAGGTTGAAGACACGATTGTAGTTCGGGCTCGCTCCGATGTTAGTTTGGTTATGATAATACCGGATCCGGGCATCCCGGGCAGCGAAATCCCGGCAGATCGCCTCAGTCCCATCGGTCGACGCGTTGTTGGAAATGATTAGCTCAAAATCCTCAAAGTCCTGATGGACCAGGGAATTGAGAGCACCCGCCAAGAACCTCTCCCCGTTAAAGACAGGAAGCCCAATACTAATCTTTGGAAGCCGCTCCATGCTACTTTGCCTTCACCTTCCTTTTCCATCCACCGCGCGGCCAGAGTTTGGTGTCGCGGAGCAGTTCTAGATACATAGATTTCTGATTCAGTACAAAAAGCAACATGATCAGGTAGACCACGAACACGACGGCGCTCTCCGCGACCAGCCGCAGGAATGGGATGTCAACCCGGTTCGTTATTCCGCTGGCCGCGAGTGCGACGGCAGCTGCAACCACGCTGCACACCATGGAAGGCGCTATCGCACGCAGGATGTCGTTCCCGGTGATCAATGTGCCATGCTTGGACCAGATGATTACCGGCACGGCGACCAGCACCATTGCAGCCGAGAAACCGGCCGCAACACCTTGCGGTCCGTACGGCAAGCCTAACACGTAGCCCGCAATGACAATTGGGGCGAGCATCAACGCGATTTTCAGGCTTCGACCGGCATAACCAGTCGCGAGCATCAGCCAACCAATAGGGTTAATCAGAGCAAAAACGACAATCGTCGGTACGAGCAATCGAAAAATACTCGACGCATCATGCCACTTCGCGCCCAGAAACACACGAATGATATCCTCTGCAAACAAGGCGCAACTCGCGCTAATTGGGATCACCACAGCAAGGAAAAGGCTATATCCTTTGAGAAAGTAGCTGCGCACGCGCGCGGGATCATTCTGGATGCGCGACAAAGAAGGGAAGGCCACCAGAAATGCTGTCGAATTCAAATTATCTGTCGGGAGGTTGATCAGCTGATAGGCGCGACCATAGATGCCCAACAACTCGGCGCCGCAAAATCGCCCGAGCAAGACTTTGTCCACATTGTAGGCAAAATACATGACGATGTTGTTCAAGGTCACCGTGCCGCCGTACATGAGCATGGACCGAATCCCTACCTGGAACCGCGGTCTGCCCGGAAGCCATGGAGTCGCCACCCAGACCGCCGCGAGGCCGACAGCCGGTGTGGCGACTGCCATTGCCACAAGCGCCCAATATCCCAGACCCGTCACCGCCATGCCAATCGCCGATGCGATGCCGATCACCAACGCGATCATGTCCACGACTGCCAGCAGACCAAATCGCATTCTTCGCTGTAACATCGCCCGGTGCTGGGCTGCGGCGCCTGTGAAAACGAAACCTGTTCCCAAGACAATCGTCACCCACAGGAGGCGCGGCTCCCGATAGAATACCACAAGGAATGGAGCGACGGCGGTACACAGCGCGGCTAGCAGTATACCGACGGTGCAGTTAACCCAGAAAACAGCGGAGACCTGCTCATCTGACAAGGAAGGACGTTGCACTGTGGCCAGGGAAAGCCCGAAATCTCGAAAGAGATTCAGAAACCCAGTGAGAGCAGTGACCATACCGACCAACCCAAAATCCTTCGGAAATAACAGCCGCGCCAGCACAATCATCGACCCTGTCCGCAAGACGAATGACACGCCTTGCGCCACCGCGGTAATCCCAATTCCGCGGACCGTCTTTTGTCTTAAGTTCTCGGTGTCTAAATCCTGAGGGCCTTTAGGAGTCGGTAAGGGGATTGCTTTTGTTAAGGAACTATGTTCAGGGCTAGACAAATTGTGTCCTTGGTTGGTGCTTTAATGTGAAGGAATGAAACCAGTACGGTTTAGTCGCGGTGCGGAATCGATGGCTTCAATCCGCCATTCGATGAGTGATCTTTTTATCCAATCCCGTCTGACTGGCTGCGCTCTCTTTGCTGTTGACCTTGCGGGCAGCGCGCAGATACCTGGGAAAGAAGCGAATCAGATTCCACCAGCGAGCGAACATCAAAGCGATTGTTATGGCGCTGTAATCCGGACGATGCCGATTAATCAGGTACCCCAGAGCCGTCCTGCAGTAGTGCAACTGATAAATGACGAAGACCCTCCAATAGATCGTCACCCACGGAGATGGGCTCCGATGCTTTCGATAGGCACTTGGATTTCTTGCAAAGAGTAAGAACTCACTCTCAAGGTAGCGTACCCAGAGCGCCTTTTTGGCAAAGCTTTCTGGCCGAGGTGGGTGAATAATCAGGGCCTCAGGAGCATACGAGACTTTTCCCAAGGATCGCAGCCGCCAAGCAAAATCCACATCCTCGTTGTGAGGGAACGGGAATCCCTCCTCGAACCCGCCAAGGTGCTCGAAAGCATCCCGGCGATACGCAGCGTTGCATGTCGGCATCACCAACAATGAGCCAGTGCTTTCCATCTGATGAGTGAGTGGAGTCCGTTCAGCCGGATTCGTCGTTGTCTGACCCTCGACACCTATGCATTCCGAATCCTCAAATGGCTCGATCAGCTTTCCCAACCATTCACGTGACGCGAGGCAATCATCATCCGTAAAAGCCAAATATTTTCCCTGCGCGATCCTCGCACCCGCGTTGCGAGCCGCCGCCGGACCACCTTGAGGCAACTCCACAAGGCGCAGTTGCGAATGCTTCTGGCACAGGGCTCGAACCTGTTGGTTCGTCCCGTCGGTTACCCCATCGCAAACAACGATCACCTCGTACATTTCTGAAGGGACGCTTTGCTGGAGCAATGACTCCAGCAATGGCAGAAGAAGATCCTTGCGATTATGTGTCGGTACAATGACTGAAATTTGAGCGGACATTATCAACGAAAGTTAAGCGCGCCCGGTTATCATGCGAAAAAGAGCTTTCCCGAGCGTCTTGTAAGCTCGTCTATCTCCGATCGCTAGCCGGATCGCATTAAGGAACAGGCGGCGGCCCGCCCTTATCTTCCCGAGGGCATACAGTTCCACTCCCATCTTGTACAAGATATCCGCTTTCATGCAGCGAGAGATGTCAGCGTACCCACGGAGGGTTTTTTTAAATACCTTATACCGGTTGAAGCGGTAGCCTCGCTTCTGTACCACACTTGTACTTTTTCTGTGCACCCTGTATCTGGCAAGAGGCTCCTGCGAATACAAGAACTGGTGATCGTGAGAAACCCTGATCCAGTACGACCAATCCTCCACCCATTTGATTCTTTCATCAAAGTGGCCTACGCGCTGCACACACTGGTTTCGCATCAGGACGCTTTGTATATTGATAAAGTTGCGCAGGACAAGTTCGCCAAACAGCCACCCGGATGCGAGCTTCGGAGGCGGAAACAATGCGCTGAACCGTTGATTCGTCGGTAAACCATTCTCGTCAATGATTGTGGTGTCACAATACACAAGGTCATATTTCGGATGATTTTGAAGCAGGTTGACCTGGATCCTCAATTTGTCTGGTTCCCAAATGTCATCTGCATCGCAAAACCCGATAAATTCGCCTTTTGCAACCTGCAAAGCGTCGTTCCTGGACCGAGAGGCGCCCTGATTGCGTTCGTGCCTGATCGCCCTGATCCTCGGATCGGAGTCGGCTACGCTCCGGATGACGTCCCAGGAATTATCCGAAGAGCAATCGTCGACAATGATTAGCTCTAAATCAGCTTCCGTTTGTTGAAGAATGCCATTCACAGAGTCCCGCAGGAATGTCGCGTGGTTGAAACACGGCATGATGACGCTGGCGCGCAGCACAAAACGGTTACCTCGGAGGCTGCTTTTCGATCGAACTGGGCGCTTTCCCCGCCGGAGAACAAGCAATCCGACCAGGTTGCGCATGCGAAGTCTCCCGGAAGAGGACATCTCCCCATACCCATCCGAGATCGTCCACACCGCCCGTGTAGAACGAGACAACCTTAAACCCAAACGCCGAAAGATGCTGGCTGATCTCGATGAAATCACCGTGCGGCTCACCTGCCCTTCGGGAGAAGTCGCACTCCGCAAGGATGAAGTCGATTCGCTTTTCAGTCAGGAGGTTCAGTGCGCCCTTCAGTACGCTCATTTCATAGCCCTCCGTATCGATTTTCAGAAGGTTCACCCTCTGAATTTTTCTTTCCGTGCAGAATGCATCGACAGTGTCAACTGGCACCTCAAGTAACCCTCCGGCGCTTGCTGTCGATTCCGCGTCAACGACTAGCCTGTTGCCAACAGAGAGTGATTCAGCCGTCATTTTCCCCGCGCCTCGGGCGGCGCCCAGAGCACAGCAGATTGGCTCGACGTTCCCGTAATTTTTGGTGTTCCGAACCAATGCCTGAAAAGTCGACGGAACCGGCTCGAAAGAATAGATGCGGCTCTTCGGAAAATGTCTGACCAGTTGAACCGCAGTCTGACCCGTGTTGGCGCCGATATCAAACACAGTTTCAATGCGCGCACCGTTCGGGAAGTATTGAATATCTCGATACCAGCGAATCCCAAAAGGGGTGTCGGAAGCAGGCCGGAAAACGACACCGTATTTGAACAAGGTTGCGTACAGAGAGTGTTTGAGTGTCTGAATCATAAGAAGGTGGCTGGAGGTGAGCTAAATTTCATTCGAACCCCTTATCTATTCCCCGGTGGTGTTGCTGTCGTCGTTGCGCCAGCAGTACCCACTCTCTTGCCGTGAGCCTCCCGAGGGGAATGAGATTTCCACGGATGCGACGCTGGTTAATTGTGTGATTTAGCCAGCGCACGCCAGCAACACGAAGACCCGATTTTCGAATGGATCTCGCGACGGTTCCAGGGCTGCAGGTGCTAATCCCACTCATTTCGTAAGTCCGGAGCTTCCGGAACTGCCCGGAACCATAGTGCCGCCTGATGAACCAGGGAATTCGGTCGAAATTAATCCCATGCAGCAGCAGTGCTCCGCCCGCTCGAACAAAGCGGGAGGAGTGCTCGACGAGATATCCCGGATTTGGCTGCAAATGGAGCAGGTTCGTCAACAGGACACAATCAAACCGGCGCCCGTCAAGAGTCTTGAAGCAACCTTCCAACGTACCGTAGATAACTTCGATCCCCCGCCGGGCAGCCGCAGCGCCAATGACTGAGTCAAGTGGGAGAGCCGTCACTTTTGCACCTCGCTGCTTCAACCGTTCCTCGGTTGCTCCCCACCCGCATCCGATTGAAAGAACCGTTGCCGCATCCTTTGGCAACATTTGCAGCCATTCTTCCCTTGGCTGCTCATAATAGCTCTTTTGCCACCCGGAAGACCAGAGCTTCGACTCCACCTCGCAAAGTGTGGTCTGTGGATGAACACCGTCACCAATGCGGATGAGCGTTTGAATCTGTTCTTTGAACGAAGCGAGAGAAACTGGAAGCTGGCTCGTATAACGATTGGACATATGGTGAACGAGAAAGTCTTCCAGATTGGAAATACAAATCACCTTGCGAAACCCACAGCTGGTGTAAGGATCCGTCGCTGCCGCCTCGCGCATGTCGTAGCGACCATTGTAGGGAGCTCTAAGGAACCCCCCAGAAGCAATCGCCTTCCGCAACTGCGATTGGGTCAGCATATAAAAGCCGGCATGCTCGTTGGTGAACTCCGCAACTGTGTAATCACCGCGCCGCCTAACCGATTCAGGTTTCCAGTGGTAGTGCCCCCAAGGCTCAGAAACGAACCACCTCCCGGATTCGTCCACTTCGTACCTGAGAAATCCCGCAATCTCTTCAGACTCCAGTTGGTCTGTGGCGCTAAGGAAGGCTCGAATATTCACTTCAGTAACCCCAATATCATCCTCGGAATAGGCAAACAGATCATATTGGTCCACATTTCCCGCAAAGATCGGTTTGTGCGCGAAGGGCAACGAGAAAGGGTTCCTGGATGGCAGTCCCACGACGACCCTGATCTCGGGCCCCAGGTTTTTTGGAGCTTCTGAGAGAACAATGACATCCACTTCCATTGTCATGCTTCGGTAGGTCTGAATAATTTGCTGAAGGAGCCGTAAATTAGTCTCCCCATAACTGCAAATAGTTACCAAAAGCTTAATTTTGCGCACAACCAACCTCCGAAGCTTCCACGCTCGTTCGTCAGGTCAAAACACTTCCAAACTTCGGCTAACTGACGAAACCTGGCGGCGGCCCTTGACCGGAACGCTAACACCTACAGCCATTGCCGAGATCCGATTTGTGAGAACACTTCGCGCAATCGGTCAGAAACACACGCCCGCGGCGTCGGGCGGCAGCGGGTCGCTGCATTGATCGAAAATAGAACTAAGAGCCAATACGGAGGTTCTGGACAGGGGCCGGCGTAGGGGTCGGCGTCGGTGCCACTGTCGTTGTCGTATACTCATACGCGCCGATGTCCCATAACCCGTCGGCGCCCCGAACGTCTCCCAACATATCCAGATTGATGAATCCATCGGTTGCAAGAGCTACGCCTTTATTTCGCGGGTAGTTGGAGGCGACGGTTCCCACTATCTGAAAATTTGCGGTGGTGTCCCCGGTCGGCTGCACGAACGGAGAAGCGCCTGCACCACTCACTCCATGAGCCTCACTTCCCTCGATAACATTGCCTCCTCCGAAATAATTGTAGTCATGACTCCCGTCCCATCTTTCAAACACTCCTCCGCACTCCCAAAAAATATTGTTCTCAGCTGACGAGGAGGAAGCGTACGAGCCTGGAGAAGATCCGGCACCGGAAAAAATGGCCAACGGCACATTATAAAACGTGTTGTTGTAGACAAATATAGGCCCGTTGACGCCGCTGTTTCCCCCTTCCAACTCCATGAAACGTCCAACGACGTTCGAGCAATCGTGGAAGACATTTCCATAGATCGACCAGGTGGTAGCGCCGGACGGACCTGGACTCAAAAAGAAAAACCCTTCCACTTGCCAATCATGCACGTTATTGTACCGGAAGATGATGTTCCCGGAGTTGTGTAACTCCATGAAATTCGAGTGAAAATTGGAGTTTGTGCTGCTGGTGTCGTAGAGCTGAGAATATTGGATCGTCGAATTGATTAACCCGGTTGAGTTCACGCAATCAACCCCACCGTGTAGTCTGCAGTTCTGGATCAGGATATTGCTTATCGTGAGATAGGTCGAACCATTGTAGGTAAACACTAACAATGGAGAGGTGTAAGCAGCCTGATTATATTGCGTCGAATTTGGTTGGGGACCAGCCATATCGATATTAGTAAAGGTGATGTTTGTTTGGCCGCCGCACCCCGGACGAAAAGCCACCGCACCAGGGAGACTATAGGTCACGCTCGGATCTACGTAGAAACGTATTCCCGAATCCACTCGGCCATCAAATGTCAGGTAGCTTCCTCCGTTCAGCGTATCCCACCAAACGGGATCGGATGAATTCCCTGGATCAACAATCACTTGCGAATCAAAGGATGCGTTCCAGCCGGCTGCCGCTGTCGGAACGGAATCTGTGGTTCGCGGACGCATAATGGAAATTACATTGCCCGCCGCACCGCTTTGTGTGCAGTGCATTCCGGTGGTGTAAGTTCCTCCGGCCAACCAAACAGTGTCCCCGGGCTGAACGCTTGCCCAGTTAGAATTGAGCGAAGCCATGCTCCAGGCATTACTCCAACTACTGCCGTTGTTCGATCCTGCCGCGCTGGGTTGCACATACCAGTTGGAGGCACGGGCACTCACCAAACACAAAATAGAGACAAACGCACTTAGAGCCACCGCAGGCATTGCATTAGAACTCAACCGCACCGGTTTTGTGAGGCGACTAACTTTCCGTCTGATAGCCGCGGCGCTGAAGAGATTTTGCAATGGAGGGAAGGCTAATTCATTTTGTTTCATGACGATTATAAACACTATGATAGTTGTTATTAGCGTGGTGCTAGCGAATTAGGTCGCAAGCAAGACCAGCACTCTCACTTCATCGTCACGTTGTGTCCAGAAAACAATCCCGACCCTCAGGCACCGACTCTCCCGCATCGCGCTGCAGCGCGTCGATCAGTTAAACCGGACATCCTGTACTGTCGCCGGCGAAGGCGTCGGTGTCGCAGTCGAAGCGGTGGAATATTCGAAAGCACCGATATCCCATGACCCATCTGCTCCGCGGGTATCCCCGACTAGGTCCTTGTTGATGTATCCATCGCTGCTCAGTGCCAGGCCGAGGTTCCGCGGATAGTTCGAACCGAGTGTGCTGACTATCTCAAAAGCAGTCACAGCAGGATCTCCGGCTCCTGAACCAGATCCTCCAGTTGGGGTCTTCGATGCCGTAACAAACGGCGTTGCTCCGGATCCGCTCACGTTATGCTTGCCAGTCCCCTCCACCGCATTCCCGCCGCCGAAATAGTTGTAATCCTCGGTCGCGGTAAAGTTTTCGAACACGCCACCGCAAGCCCAGAAAATGTTATTCTCGCACGAGTTGGAACTGGAGTAGCTGCCGGTTGATCCGCCAGCGCCTGAGAATATGGTGAGTGGGATGTTGTAAAAGGTGTTGTTCCAAATATAGAGAGGACCATTCGAACTGGTATTGCTGCCACTAGCCAACTCCATGAAGCGCGCTGAGGCATTGCTACAATCGTGAAAAACATTTCCGTAGATGTACCAAGTCCCGGAAACGCCTAACCAAAAGAAACCTTCGATTTGCCAATCGTGTACGTTGTTGTATCGAAAAGTATTCCCGCTGCTATTTTCTATCTGAAAACAGTTCGAATGATAGGAGCTAGAATCGGAGCCGATGTCAGAAAATTCGCAATTCTCTATCGTGCTGTTGGAGAGTCCCTCGGAAGCGATCGCTGCTACCCCTCCATGGATATAGCAATTGCTGAACAACAGGCCGGACACGCCTCCGTAATTGTTCCCGTTCCAAGTATAAAAATTTAATACATAAATGGACCCAGAGGTTCCAGTGGACCCGGGGCCCGAGAACTCGCAATAATTAAACGATATATTGTTGTTTCCTCCCGACCCATAACCAAAATCCAAGGCGCCGTATGGGCCACCGTTTTGGTTTGTGCTGTTGTAGCTGGAATCAGAATAGAACCTAATTCCATTGGCGACGCGCCCATTGAATGTCATATAGTTGCCACTGTTGGAATTGTACATCAGCGGGCTGTTATTGTTCGTTGATCCAGAAGGCTCGATCAAGACCTGCGCATTGAAGCTAGAGCTCCATCCAGGAGAAGATGTGGGTACCGAATCCGTCCCTTGGGGTCGCATGACCAGGATCGGGGCCGCGGCCGTGCCGTTGGTTCCCGGTTGCATGGAAGTTGTGTACTTCCCGCCAGCAATCCACACCGTGTCGCCCGGTTGAACGGTTGCCCAATTTGAATTGAGCGTAGCCATGCTCCAGGCATTGCTCCAACTGGTCCCGTTATTCGATCCAGCCGAACTGGGCTCCACATACCAGCTAGCGGCATGGCTGTTCTCCAGACACAAAATGAACACCATCGCGCTGAGAGCCATCCCATGGATCGGATTTGGATTCGCCCAAGCGGGTTTCGTAGCGCGACCAACCACCGGTCTTTTGGCGGCAGCAGAGAGGCAACCTTGGAGGAGGGGTGGGAACGCAGATCGATTTCGGCTAATCATAATAATAATGACTGTTATGGAAGTTATTACTCGTATGATACAGCAATCGAACCGGTTCGCAAGCAACTCCGGCCTTTTCCCTCAACGCCAAATCGAGTCCACAAAGCGATCCCGGACCTCCGTGAGGCAACGGCGTACCAAGGCGGCGACCGGGGTTCGGATTGAGCCGGTCTCGATGGGAATCGGGAACCGTGTGGCAGCCTCAATGAGAACAGCGCGCTCGGGGATCACCAAAATTGGCGACTCTCCCGAAGCGGAGACTCTCGATGCGGGTAAGGCGGCATCAGAGGTTCGCCAACCGTCCCAAGCGCAATTGGCGGGGCTCTCAACGACCAGGCGCGTTGCCCCGGCCGGAAGTTGGACAGCTGCTTTTCGGCCCAAGGGCTTGACCCTGAATGTATTCCCTTCCAACCGCCACTGGTAGTTCATCCGACTGAGATCGGACATGTTCGTCCACGAAACTGAACCAAGGCTATTGATGAATTCGGCGAGCTGGTCAAGCAACTCAATGCCATCCTTCAGATCCTGATGATGACCCCGAAGAATAATCGCCTGTCCAAGAAACGCGGCCAGCAATATACTGTTGATGCTAGTGCCAGACATCCCCCAGCGGGGCAAAACCGGACAACCTTGAATCAGTTCGGACGGCAAGTATCCAATGCTCCGCGTCCAGGTTCTCTTCCGATTGTGCTCGCGAAGCGACCCATGCGAAATGGACGCCGCCTCGAACCCGCAGCGTGGCATAGCGGCCAACATCTCTTCGGAGCAGGCGCCGTGCGGCGGCACCATCACGCGACAGATCGGAAATCCGGCGTTGCGTTCAATGCGTTCAATGCGCCGGATCGCCTGTCTGAGCAAACGGTCCCGCGCGGACGGTGCATAGTTCTGCGCGAGCTCCTGCCGTGTATGATTGTTCCCATGGACCAATAACGACAGTCGACCCTTACTCTGTTTGAAGATGTCAGCCGTCGGCTGATGAGTAAACCAACCGTCCAGAGGGATGGTGGCAAACGCAGCGTGGTAGTTCAGTTTTGCCGCGTGCAAGGCTATCTGCCGAAAATTGACAAAACCATAGTGTGGCCAGTGCAGATTCGGATCATCGAAAATGAAGCAAGCCCTTGGAGACGGCCCCTGATAGGCTGTCTCTGAGGATATCTTACGCAGCCAGTGGAGCAAAGGGAGCAATTCCATGAACCGATTTCCGTCGAGTATTTGCGGGAGACAGCCGTTCAAGGGAATTCTTGGCAGCGCAAAGCCGGACCGGAAATGTGTTACGGCGCGCTCTTTTGAGATAGCCCATACCGGCCCCAGCTCGGTACTCGCCAGAGCCTTTTCATTGCGACTCAGGCGTAAGATCCGCGCCTCGGCGGCGACCTTCGAGCGCAGGGATCTGCCGCGGAACGGAAATGGAACGTCCGGGTCGTCCGCAAAATGGACCGCGATCTCGATGAGTTTCCCCGCCGTTGGTGACTCTTCGGCATGCGGCACTCTAAGGTTGGAAAGGCCAGGATGGCCGCTGCTTTGCGCCCTTTCCACCGATTCTTCGACAACGATTTCCCCTGCCCACGCTGCCGGTCGTCCATCGGAAACAGTGAATCTGACCGGCAAAAGATCTTCCAGGATAGAAAGCAGATCTGCCTGTGGCAGCCTCTGTGCCGCAGCGCGAATATGGATTTGATAAAAGTGGGCCTTCTCCCAGGAAAAGTCGGCCGCATCCATTGATGCGGAACCGTCAACCAGATCAATGCTGACAAGAGAGGTCGGCAAAGCTTCAATCATATCCCCTTTCCAGTCAGCAGCCACCGGAGACAAACAATGTCTTCTTGAAGCTTGTGCTTGTTTTCAGGGCCGTTGGCCAGACCGACCGTTCTCAACAGGCCGCGCGCGACGAACCGAAGGCAATGCCTGACCATGGCAAGTAAATAACAAATTAACCGTCCCCGGCTCCCGTAGTGTTTCTGCCAATAGAGCAGATTGCTTTTCAACATCTCGACGCTGTACCGAAGTGGGGCGTTAGAAGAACTTCCCCCACCAAAATGCGTAGCGGCGGCTTCGGGAACGAACACGATCTTCCATCCGGCGTCCCAAAAACGCTTGCACCAATCGACGTCCTCTGCGTAGAAAAAGAAACGCTCGTCGAGACCACCCACCTCATCCACGGCCGCGCGGCGGGCGAGCCAGAAGCAGCCGCTTAGCACCCCGACCTCCGCGAGGTTGTCGTAATTCCAATGCCGCATGTGTAACCCTGAAAAGAGGGGCCAGCGAGATAAAAACTTGTCCACCGCCAAGTACCGGCAGGTAGTGTTCCAGACCGTAGGCAGTTGCCCACAGCTATACTGCAAGCGACCGTTCCCCCCGGAGATCTTCGGCCCAACCAAGCCGACGTCCGAACGACTTTCCAGAAAAGCAGCCAGCTTTTGCAAACACATTGGCTGAACGATCACATCGGAATTGACTAAGGCCAGGAAGGTACCGGAGGCGTGCTGCATACCGAGGTTATTCGCCCGCGCAAATCCAAGATTCTCATTCGCTCGAATCAACTTTACTTCCGGGAACTCCTCCGCGACCGCTTCCGGGGACCCGTCACTCGAAGCGTTATCGACCACGATGATTTCGTGGAGCACTGGTCCGCCGGTCTGCCGAAGCGAATTCAAGCAATCGCGCAAATAGCCGCGAGCGTTCCAGCTGATAATGATTACTGAGATCTGGCCCATTCGGTTGGAGACGAGCGCGAGGTATTTCGAATGACAATCGGCCGCGAGACGACGGGGGCGCCATCAACGGAGGCGATCATTGCCAGCATCATGTGGAAAAAAACGATGGATTGGTCGAAAAAGGAAACAGACAAAGCCGCGGTCGCATGGCCGAACAAAATGCAACCGAGCGTCCAAACGAGGAACCGGTCCTTGAAGGGTGCGTTCTTGCGTGCCCGCAGGCCGCGGCCAACCGTGGCAAAAGCGCTGAATAAAACGGCAATGAAAAGGAACATCATCGGCAGGCCGCCCCAGACCCCCGATTGGAGATAATGGCTGGTGATGTCGGAGTTATCGGAATTGACCGAGACGGGCGTCCAGCCCCGGGTGGAATCCGTCCCTGTCAACCACCATTGGTCCAAATGTTCTGCCGCAAATTGCATCAAATGGGCCCGATACCATCCCGTGCTGCCTCCGGTGATGTCAATCCGGGCAATTAAATAATAGACCGGATCGTGCATCACGAGATCCAAACCGATGATTGTCAGAACCGCCAGCCAACGGATGACCCGTAGATGACTGCGAACCTTCCAAATAAACAGGGCGCCCACGACAGAGAGAATCGTCATAATCGGTCCACTGGAGCCGCTGGCGTAAACGACTACGAGTGTGGAAACGATGCCAACGAGCGCGAGGATGCGCTTGTGCGGCCACAAATAAATGGCCATCGGCAGACAAATGGCCCCCACCGTTCCGGCCAGGATCGGATGACCGAACGCGCCTTGCGCCCGAAAATGGTCCTTCGTCACCAGTACGACCTCCGTCGCACCGAAACCGACATAATTGAGAGGGTTGAACCCACTCAGTCTTTCCACCATCATGGGCAGGGTAAGGGGCACGAAAACAACGCAACACATTTTGAAAACGGTCCGGATGTCGTCTAAGTCCCGGACGAACACGCGGAACAAGTAGTAAACGCCCAATGCGTCGTAGATAAGGCCGAGACGCGCAATTAGCACCGTTTCTTTGTGGAAGGCGACGCTGAAAAGATCCCAGACCGCCCAGAAGATCAACATCCGATCCAATGGCTTCATGCCACCGACGACGCGTTCGCCTTTGATCGTCACCCGCAAAAACCCGACCGCGATCAGGACGCGGATTGCGGGTAAATGAACGGGGCCAATCTCAAGTGCTTGGCTCAGCGAGATATAAGACGCTCCGATCAACAACGGAAGCGGCGCCCAATTCCTCCGCACGCCCAACAACAAACCCGATACGATGAGCGTAAATAGAAATCCGTAAGGGTTCATTTTGGTCCGCGTCCTGCAGACAGAAGGGGCAGGCCCATCTTCGAACTGTACAGATTTTGAAGGGCGCGTCCACCAGCGACACGCAACGCTCAGTTACGGCCTGAAAGCGCTTTCACCGGATCAATAGCCCGTTGACAAGGCTTACAAAGCGCTGCCGCTCACCACTCCACCGATGCGCCCGGTACACGTCTTGTCCGCGTTCGACCATCCCTGCCATCTCCTCCGGATGCCGGAACACGTACTCCATTTTCACGGCGAGATCACCGACACTTCCCAGTTCGAAAAGCACCAGCTCCTCTGGACCGAAATAGTCCAGAATTCCAGGCGACTTTGGAGCGATCACAGGCTTGCCCTGGGACAGATATTCAAAAATGCGCGTCGGCATGTTGAGCTCAGTAAAGATGCTCCGCCGATTTGGAATGACGCCGACGTCGCATCCGGCAATGGCCTCAGGGATTCGTTCCAGCTTCATCGGACCCAAGTATTGGACCGCCTCAGAGAGCTCTGATTCCCGCACTGAATGCATCACCCGCTGCAGAAAAGCTGTGCTGCGACCATAAATCCTCAGTGCCGCGCCCGGAATCGACTCTTTGATTTTTCCCAAAGCCATCACCGCCAGGTCCAAGCCATGCCTTTCGACCAGCGAACCGTGATACATCATCACGAATGGCTTCGCTGTGTCACGCGCGCCCGAGACCTGCCTCGACGGCGCCCGACACTGAAAGATCGCTTCGTCAGGCGAATTCATCACCACGCTTATTTTTGTCGGCGGACAGCCGCGGGTCAAAAAGAGTTTCTTGAACGCCTCGTTGGTCGTGAGCACTCTGTCCGCGAAACGGACGCTCCATTTTTCGAGCGTCTTCAGGAGCCAGACCGACTGACTGTTCTCTTGAAGGCCGAAGATGGTCATCATTAACTCGGGCATCGGATCGTGGAGATCGAGAATCACTTTCGCGCCCAGGAGTTTTGGCGCCAACGCACTGAATACAAGGACATCGGGCATGTTGTGGACATGCACTAAATCGTAGCGCGTTCGACACGCGCGACCGGCAAGGATCCCTCCCGATAGGAGAATGAACAAACCATATTGAACCACGTAGGAGAGCTTCCCGCCGCGCCGGCGCTTTAGCGGAATGCGAGTGATATCCACTCCGTTGAAAAACTCGTGCTGCGGCTCTTTATCCGCCTCCTTAAGGCAGATGATTTCGACGTTCGCACCTTCGTTCGCTAATGCCTCGGCGGCTCTCCGAGGTCGTGGATCCGCTGGATAGCTGGAATACAAAACCGCAACCACACGTTTGCCGGACAAGTGTCGGGTCACGGCGCCGGACGCAATGGAGTCTCGCGCGCCCTCACTCAAATGATTCATGCCGGGGAGTCTAAATTCATCGCGCGACGAGGCGTAGGTTTTCAAGTCACCGCGGACCGGTCAGTCACGTTGAACCCGTGGCATCCGGTCAGATTTCGCCTTCGAGCCACTTCGGGCCATAGGAGCGGCTCTTATTGAAGATGACGGACACGTCCGCCTTCGCGGCAAGCTGCGCATACGCACGCTTTACAGCGTCCCGGTTACTCTTCTCCGCCTCGACGACCAGCAGGACTTTGTCCATAAAACCAGCCAAGGGCAATGTGACGCTCGTGTTCCCAAGGGATGGCATGTCGAAGACGACATAACTGAGGTCACTTTCCTTAAATTCCATCATCATATCGTAGAACCTCTTCGCGGCGACTGGTTTATCTACCAGAAGAACCTTACCTTCGCCGTTTTCAGACAGGCTCGCGGCGAGGCCTGTCGCCAGCGTTGACGCCCCCGCGTTTTTCGACAGGCCGGTCACTGCCACAAGTTTCGGTTTGTGAGTCATTCGATTGAGCTCGAAAAAGAGCCCCAGCCGATCCCGAATCGCGTCGCAGAACGGTCTGAGCAATGCCCCAGTCTCGTCCTGAGGGTCGATATCCGGTTCCGCATTCTCCAGAAAAGTTGTCTTTGAATCGTGGCCGGCGTCGTGCAAACGCAACTGCCCATGGCCACTGACGGCGAAATTGGGAATTGAGAGTAACAAGGGAACGCGCAACCGGGTCTCCAGTTCGAACGGCCGCTTAACAGTCCGGTCGAATACCAGTTCGATCAGCAATGCAATCGCGATTCCAACCGCCACTCCCCCGACAGCAAGACCGATCACGAACTTTTTCACATCTCTGGTAACCTTCAGGCCCAGTTCCGGCTTCTGGACAATACTGATGTTTGGCATCCTGGCCGGATCCAGCGTTTCATCGATACGCGCTTTCTCAAGGCTCGCCTCAAGGTATTTATAGTTTGTTTCCTGTACTTCCTTAGTGCGCTCGAGTTGCCCAATTCGCGGCCCGAATTCCGAAAGCACCTTTGCCTTTTCCTGGAGACCGCCTAAACGAGATTTAAGCGTTTCCCTTTTTGACTCAATCTCCGCGAGACGGGCTCTCTCAGACACAAGGTCGAGCCGGCTTCCGTCCGCAGACGTCGCGCTCGAAACCGATGCTAGAAGGCCAGGATGCCTCTTCTCCATATCGCGCCGCTGATCGACCAAGTCATTAATCTGCGACTCTTTGACCTTCACGATCCGGTTCTCCGGAGTGTACCTGGTAAGGAGTTCCGTCTCCATCTGGCGCAGTTGCGCTTCGCGGGCGACCAATGCCTGGTAGTCCCGAACGACCTCGGCGCTCGCCTGCGGCACGACATTGGCGGATTGCTTCGTTTCCGCCCCAACGAGCGATTTTCCAATCTCCTTCATTCGAGCCTGTTGTGACGCAAGTTCCGCCTCCGTCGCATTGAGCTCGCCCTCCGTATTCGTCAGTGCTGTCGCGAGCGACGTTGTGCTTTCCTCAAGGGAAGTGACTCCTGCTTTATCCTTCAGCTGTTTCAACTCCGTCTCGGTCTGATTCAGCTGTGCCTGCAGCTGATCGGTTTGTCGCGTCACGAAATCGAACGCACCCACCGAGCGGTGGACTTCCAGATGCTTATCAAAATACCGGGTTACCAGTTCCTGCAGGACTTCCATGGCAAGCTTCGGATCCTCGTTCTGGTAAGACGCGGAAATAATGTTGGTATCCTTAATCACTCCGACCTTGAGTGCCTTTGAAATATCTTCGGCCACGTCAGCAGTCGTGGCTTTGCCTGGCGAACCCTTGGCCAAGCGGTCGACACCCACCGCATCGGCAACTTGCGCCGTCAAATCCGAGCTGGTCAAAATCTCCACCTCGGAGTTGATCACACCCTCGCTTGGCGCACCGAGCTGCGTTTTGCCCGAGGAGGAATCGAGCCCGTCGATGGCACTTTTGTCTACCACGTATCGGACAAGCAGTTTCGCCTGGGATTCATAGATGGGAGGAAGGAGAAAAAAAACGCCCGCCGCAGCGGCAAAGCCAAGAGTCGCGCACAGAAGGATCTTCCACTTGTGCTTGAAGAGAATGAAAAGAATATCAAACAGACCGGTGCCTGAATGCTGCGGTTCCGGTTCGGAATCTCGCGGGAATGCTTCGATCGGCACGGCCGAAACCTGCTCTGTCGCTCGCACGACTGCCGGTAGATTTTCAGCGTTCATATTCAGGCTATTACCCCGACGGTTACGGCTTCTCTGACGGTCTGGGCCGCTATTTCAACTTGCGCCGGAGTCAACTCGGGAAACATGGGCAGCGAGACAAACTCCGCGGCACACCGTTCCACGATTGGGAAGGTTCCTCGATGGTATCCCAGACTGCGGTAAGCCTCTTGTAAATGGATCGGCACAGGATAGTGAACGCCACTTCCAACGCCATTTTCTCCCAACAACCTCATGACCTCATCCCTCTCCTGAACGCGGATCGCGTAGATATGATAAACGTGTCGGACATTGGCAGATTCGTGAGGGGTAACGACCTCTTCGATCCCGTCCAGCGCCCGATTATAAGCCGCCGCGTGAGACCGGCGAAGTTGATTTCCGCTCTCCAGATGTCGCAGTTTAACGCGCAGAATCGCCGCCTGGATTCCGTCCATCCGGCCGTTCCATCCGATCAGCGTGTGGTGATATTTACGGATTTGACCGTGGTCGCGAAGAATCCGGATCTTATCTTGCAACTCCGCATTCGCGGTCACAATCGCGCCGGCTTCACCGAATGCTCCGAGATTCTTCCCGGGGTAGAAGCTGAAACAACCCGCGTCGCCAAGCGTTCCTACGCGTTGTCCTTTATATTCGGCGCCGTGCGCCTGGCAGGCGTCCTCGATCACAAACAGACCGTGCTCGCGCGCAAATTCCATGATCGGATCCATATCCGCTGGCTGGCCAAAGAGGTGGACAGGAATAATGGCCTTCGTCCTGACCGTAAGAGCCTTCTTCAGCGCCGCCGGATCCATCGTGTAGGTGCGCTCGTCCACATCGACGAACACCGGCGTAGCCCCACAATAGGTAATCGCTTCCGCTGTGGCGATGAAGGAGTTCGGCACCGTGATTACGTCGTCTCCCGGCCCGACGCCCAACGCCAGAAGACAAAACCAGAGCGCCTCCGTTCCGCTACCGACGCCGATGGCATGCGGACAATTGCAGAAAGCCGCAAAATCCGCTTCGAATCGAACCACGAACGGACCGCCGGCGAAAGCAGCCTCGTCGATGACCGCCGCGATGGCAGCGTCGATCTCGCCGCGCAAAGGAGCGTGTTGGGCTTTAAGGTCGAGAAATGGCACTTTCATCTGTATCCTTTCGTCTGACCGTTTTCAGGATCCGGGCAGGATTGCCTGCCACCGTCGTATCGGGCGGCACATCTTTGGTTACGACGCTTCCGGCGCCGACGATGGCATTTTCTCCAACGGTGATTCCCCCGAGCAGGGTGGCGCCAGAGCCGATGCTTGCCCCTCGCTTAATGAGTGTGCTCTGACATTTCCAGTCCGCTTCCGTTTGGATCTGGCCTCCGCCATTGGTCGCCCGAGGATACCGGTCGTTGATGAAAGTGACACCGTGGCCGACAAACACGCCGGACTCGATGGTGACGCCTTCGCAAATAAAGGTGTGGCTGGAAATCTTGCAGCGGTCGCCGATCTTAGCCCCTTTCTGAATTTCAACGAACGTGCCGATCTTGGTTTCGTTGCCGATCTGGCAGCCGTAGAGGTTCACAAACCCGTGAATTCGCACGTCACGACCGAGTTTCACATCCGGGTCAATGCGCTGGTAATCCGGCAACTGGTTGCTCATATGGGTACCGGTTTCGGATGCGCAACCTCCCTGCCGTGCGTTCGTTCCGAGGACGGAAATACCTCGTGGGATCTTGAGAACGTCACAGGACCGCCCTGAATCTTCAGCGAGGCCGAAGCAGCCTCGAGGATTTGAACTAATTGTAGCCCTTCGTGGCCACTGGTCAGCGGCTTGGTCCCCTTCTCAATGCACTCGAGGAAATGCTGGCACTCGGCTTTGAGGGGCTCCTCTTGTTTGATGTGCGGGATGTAGCTGTCCCCATAATGATACGAGTAGTGAAAGTCGGCGAACGTGTCGTAATGCGGCGGACGCTCCACTCGGACGTCGTAGATCCGAATTTTTTCGTGGGGCTGCAAATCGTCGTAGACGATCATTCGGCGCGTGCCCACGATGGTCATCTCACGAATTTTCCTAGGCTCGAGCCAACTGCTCTGGATCGTGGCAAATCGCTTCTGGCGGAAGGAGAGCGAGATGTTGGTCACATCCTCGATGCCTGGCGTGACATGGGCGTTACCCTGGCAGTTCACCACGAGCGGCAATTCTCCAAGAACATGCAGAATGATTGAGATATCGTGCGGAGCAAGATCCCAGGCGACGTTGATGTCCTTCTGAAATAAGCCCAAGTTCAGCCGCCGCGAATTGATGTAGCGAATTTCGCCGATGTCTCCGGCCTGGACAATCTCGACGATTTTACGCACCGGAGCTGAATAAAGGAAGGTGTGGCCGACCATTAATACCAGACCCTTACTTTCAGCGATTTCTATCAAATCCTCGCACTCCGCAGAGGAAGATGCCATTGGCTTTTCGATCAGCGTATGTTTCCCGGCAAGCAGGCTCGCCTTGGCCAGTGAGTAGTGATGCTTGACAGGCGCCGCCACAACAACCGCATCCAAGCCCACACCGTTGAGCAGATGGTCGAAGTCGGTCAGGCCCTCGACATCCGAATACAAACTTCTCATGTGCTTCAGGCGCGCTTCGCTGACGTCGCACATCGCTTTAAGATGACAATTCGGCAGCCCTTTGAAGTTACGAACCAGATTGGGTCCCCAATAGCCGCACCCGACAACGCCGACAACGATTGGTTCTTTCATAGCACCCCCATCGATCGATCCGAGGTTTCTAATTGATTGTTAACGCTGACCATTTTATTCATTTCCGCGAATCCCGTCTACGGCGCTTCCGCCCATGGACAAGCTGCCGCCCTTGGCTGATCTCCGTTCTTCCCGGGAAAACCGTTCCGCTCCGCTGCATGCGGTTCTTATTGCTCCTAAAAACAATAAAACCAAAAAAAAGAGGCAAATAATGCTGCGCGGCCAAGGCAAAATATCGACCGCGGTTTGGACCGGTTAAAGAAATTCTTCGGACAATTGGCGGATGCGGGCTATCACGCTTTGAACCAGTTTGGTGGCAAGCTCTCGCACGAGGATTCTGTTGCCGGAACCAAGCGACGGCCACAGACGTCGAAAGCCGGCCTTTGACTCCTGATTTCGATGACGGCCTCACGACGCGAGCGGGTGGGCTACCTGCCGCAGAACACTGGAGCACTGGACTTCGGCTTCCATTTTGCGGCCAAGAAAATCCATTAAGACTTTGACTCGCTCTTTGGCCGACAAGACCTTGGTCACCACGGCTTCCAGTCCGCCGAAGGCGCCACCTACGATCTGTACCTGGTCGCCTTCTGAGAGGTCGTAACTTAGCTCATTAATCTCCGTGGCGTCTGTGTGGCCCCGCAACTGCGCCAAAGCGCTTTCTTCGATGGTGGGATATCGGTCGGCGAATCGGACAATTCCGCTCACACCATGCGCATAACGGACTTGACGATGCATTTCAGCGAGTTCGAAGCGGGCGAACAAATAGCCGGGAAACATCGCCTCTGTAACCGAGACGAGGCCCTGACGGGTCGGCCTCTTGAATTTAATCCGGGGGCAGAAAACTGTGACGCCCTCCAGTAGACGGAGATGCGCGGCTGCGATGTGCTCGTGCTTGGGCTGTGACCGGAGACAATACCAAGCCGGTTCTGAGTTGTCCGTCTGGTTCCTAGGTGGTGTCGCTGTCCTCTCCATGGCAATCCTCGTTTACGTGTTCCTCCGGCTGGTTCTCAATATCAATTGGCGGCAACCAATGCCGACCGCCTGAATCCAAACTATCGACCGCTATTCCGGCTTGTTAAGAACTATTTCGGGATTATTTGATTGCGGTGTATTGCGAGCGAGGCAACGGGAAAGCACGGGCGTCGTCTCGATTTAGACGGTTTGGAGAACCAACAAAGCGCAAAAATCACACGAGCGCTTTCGCTTTCTCGAGAATTTCGCGCTGCCAGGACGACTCTCAGCAGCGCCCGGCGACAGACCCGCTCGCGCCAGATTCGGCGCCATTTGCCCGCCTGCGAATACGGGTTTCGATGACCTGTACCATGACCGCAGGAAACGTTTTCGCCAAGATCGCGAGATCCAGCCAGATGGACATGTTCTTGGTATAAAAGATGTCCATGTTGATCATTTCAGTAAACGTCGTCTTGTTCTTTCCGTTGACCTGCCAGTATCCGGTCAAACCGGGCTGCGCATTGACTCGCTCCTGTTGCCACGCCTGATAGCGCACAAATTCGTGGGGCGTACAAGGACGCGGCCCTACGAGGCTCATTTCGCCTCGGAACACGTTGAAGAGTTGAGGCAATTCATCCAATCCCATCGCTCGGAGAATACGTCCCCCGGCGATAATGCGGGGATCGCCGGAGGCGTCCAGCTTTGTCATCGGGCGGTTGGCGTGAATCAACTGTTCCAAGTGCCGTTCGTGACTCTGGGTTTCGACATTGACCTTCATGGTTCTGAACTTGAGGATCATGAAGCGTTCTCCGCGGAAGCCGACGCGCTCCTGCCGAAAAAAAATGGGCCCCGGGGAAGCGAGCTTCACCCATACCGTGAGAAAGATCATGACCGGTAGCCACAAGGGCAGACTCAGGAGAATACAGGCAATGTCGAGAATGCGCTTCCAGGAGGGCGACTGAGAAAACGCCGCCACTCCAATTCCGGTTCCAAAGAGAGTCTTCGAGGTGTTCTTGCTCGGGTGGAGGGTCTGATCGAAAGCCATCGTTCTGTTGCCAAATTCTGCAGAGGGTGTCTGTGCGTCGCCTTCAACAGCTCCGTTGCGGGAGATGCGAATGTTGGAAGCGGAAAAGTCCATTAAAGAAACTGAGGGGTCGGAACTCGCATCAACTGTTTGCATTTTGGTTTGGCTAGGGTCTAAAGGGATGGGGCTGGCGGCAAATTGAGCCGGTTAAAGGGATTAGCGACCGGTAATCCGGACAGTTAAGGAGATATCGGTTGACCGGATATGACCTCCCACATTTTCAATAATTATTGTAATTAAATAGAAATATCAATAAAAAAATCGGAGGCCTGGATTTCGGTGATTGCGCAATCGCTACTCAAATTCTTGACATGAAAGCTTTGCTCCCATTTGCGCTCTAAGGAACCGTAAAATGGAAAGATTGCTCAATTACCTTGGAGATATGCGTTGAATCGACGGCGGATGTACGATACACCGCTACGAAGGATGCCTTGGGAAAGTTCCGCAACCTCCAAAGTAATGCTCGCTCGTCGTTTTCTTCGGGCCGCCCGAGGTCCGACGTGCACATTCATTCTTTGGCTGCTCCTCACCTCGCCGCTGGGAGCACAGGAGCTCGTTCGCACCTCTGACAGAGGCCTGGCGATTGCCTCATTCCAGCGATCTCCGGAGGCGTTTTTCTACTTTGGACCATTCCAGGAGGAATTAAGCGGAACGGCCAACGTTCAATACACCGATAATGTGAACCTGACAGCGACTGACAAGATTTCTGACCTCAGCTTCACTCAGGCGCTGAACCTGAATACCACGTGGGTCATCAGCCATCTGAACCAGCTCCAGTTTACGTTCGGCGGCCAGATCATCGAACATTTCTACGGAAACGGGCGCAACGAGTTGGATTTTGCAATCGCTCCAAATTCGAAGATTGAACTGAAGCTTGAGGCCGGGGATTTTAAGTTCCGGTTCTATGATCAGTTTTCGTACGAACAAAATCCGACGCAGGACCCGACCGCGACAAATACGGCAAACCTGAACAGTCTCACCAACACGATCGGTGCGGCGGTGGAATCGGATCTGAATATAGCTCTCCTCTCATTGTCGGCGGACTATAGCTACAACAACCAGAGCGGCCAGACTGCTGGAGGGCAGAACAATTCGAGCACGACCGGGACCCGGGAAACTTTCCGCGTTAGTCCCTCTCTAACGTTCCGATTGTCACCGGCCATTCTCTACGGCCTTAGCGTCGTAGCGACCCGAAGCAGCGGTTCCGACACTTCGAATGTGAACACGCTCAACTTCGGACCGTTTATCAACGGGCAATTGAGCAAACACCTGGAATTCGACCTTGCCGCCGGCGGAACAATCCTTGACACCAAACCGGCTATGCCGCCGGGCTATTACTACAACGCAACGCTGCGGTATCAACTGACTCGACGTTTGCAGCTTATATTTGCAGGTTCCCACGACCTGATATTCACCACCGGAACTGGTCTGACGGAAGAGAATGTGTTTAAAGTCGGAACCCAACTGAACCTGACACGCTCGATTACTTTTAGCGCTTCACCTTTCGTCAATTTCGGAGACGTCAAGACAACCGGGCTTGCGAACATCAAC
>Ga0302324_100006355_pt1 | contig 25496 bp, 16 predicted proteins | sample Palsa_T0_1_FD_201949 | JGI IMG/M metagenome (GOLD analysis project Ga0302324, IMG submission 201949) | Peat permafrost microbial communities from Stordalen Mire near Abisko, Sweden - Palsa_T0_1 | ecosystem: Environmental > Terrestrial > Soil > Palsa > Peat permafrost | place: Sweden: Abisko... | reverse complement strand
CAGTCGCTCGAGTTGCTACATACGCAACTCGCAGTGAAACCGTGGGGGCAAGTTGCTGCGCCGTGCTGAGATTCCACTCGAGCACTCTGGGCGCCTTGCGCACCGGCCCGTTGGTCTTGACCTGTCCGGTCGGGTTCGCCGGATTGATGGAGGGAAGATTGGTGGGGAAGCCTGCTGCCAGCATGTTTGCGGGCGCGGGAGCCGTCGTCGCCGTCAATTGCTGCGAATAATACTGCAAGAGAGGCGGATTCTCGCCAATATCGTTGAATTGGTTACCCTCCGGCGAGTAGAACTCACCAAAGGCTCCGCTCACTACAGTCCTGCCGTTACCCCATGCGTTGTACGCAAAGCCAAAGCGAGGGCCCACGTCGCTGTAGTCGAAGCTTACTCCAGCGTTGGAAACGGCATTGGGACCGTAGTTGTTAACCAGAACACCGCGGGCGAGATCGAAGTTGCCTACCTTGCCGCCAACCGGCGAATAGATGTCATAGCGAAAACCAAGGTTCAGCGTCAGCTTATCCGTCACCCGGTAATCGTCCTGCACGAACTCAGACAACTCCCAATATCGCGTAGGATCCTTACCCGCAAGACCATCCTGTTCCCGGTAGATCGGAAGTCCCAACAGAAGATCAGCAATCGCGTTTCCCCCATCACCAGTGGCCTGATTCTGCGTGAACTGGCCGGAAAAAGTGAACTGACCGGCGGGGGCTTGCGACTGGTAAAAGTTGCGTTGCATACGGCGGAAGTCAACACCAAACTTTATGGAGTGTTTCCCATGAATCAGAATCACGGAATCGGCCACTTGGTAGGTGTTATCGGCGACCAGTTCGGGAACGTAGGTTGTGTTGCCCATACTATTGTTAAACCCGTATCCCGAAAGGTTGAACAAGGAGAGCCCGGAGGTCTCGGCACTGCCTCGATTGGCGTTCGGAATGCCTAGCTCTTCCGAGATGTTCTTGCCTGAGTTGTCACCGAGAGTACCCACGCCGAAGCGAATATAGGCAAACCGCGCATCGTTCAATACGTTGTTGCTGAAGGTATGGGTCTCGCCGATCGCGTAGTTCTGGTAGCGGGTTTTGATATTGCTTCCGACACCGTCGCAACAACCACCAGCCGCACCTAGGGGCGCAGGCTTGGCAAAGACGATGCGCTCATAGGCGGCATGGGTAAGGAGATGATCGGCGGGGCGAAGAGCATGGTCCACCCTGACGTCAAACTGATCATCCGAATATGTCTGGCTGGGGTTGAGGACAAGGTTGTTCTGCTGCGCGCCGGCGACATTCGGCAACGGCAGAAGGTTCACCACGGCCTGACCAACCGAATCGATCCGGTTGGCCGGAATCAGCGATGGATCGGCAGGGTCGAGCAAGGAACGCGAACCAGTAGGCGTGGTGGTATTTGGATCATAGAGGTTGACGCCGAGACCAGAGAAATCACCGTTGTGCTCAGCCTGTGTTGGCACCGTGCTGATGTAGGTAATGCCTTCGTTGTAGCGCGTGCCCTGATAATCGCCGAAGAAGAAAGTGCGGTCCTTGATGATTGGACCGCCGATGAATCCGCCGAACTGATTGCGCTTAAACGGGGGCTTCCCGGTGGTGGCAAAATAATTCGCGGCATCGAGCGCGCTGTTGCGGAAATACTCGAAGGCGCCACCATGAAACGCATTGGTTCCTGACTTGAGCACCGCGTTTACGGCCGCCCCGCCGCGCCCGAACTCAGCCTTCATGGAGCTCTCTTCGATGCTGAAAGTCTGCAGCGCATCGGGAGAAGGCTGCACCGCGATTGTGCCCTCCCCAAATTCGTTGTTATCCACCCCATCCAATAGGAAGTTGTTATCGAACCCGTACAAGCCATTGACCGCAAGCTGAACACCCTGGCGGGGATCGTCAGTTGAGGTTGTTAGGCCAACCCCCGCGGATGAGCCCGGCGTTGCGCCCGGACCAAGCCATGCCAACTGGGTGAAGTTGCGGCCATTGAGCGGCAGATTGACAATGCGCTGCCCGGTCTCGATGGTGCTGAGCGACGAGGTTTCCGTGGACAGGATGGGAGGGGCCGCCGAAACCTCTACGGTCTGGCTGGCACTGCCTATCTTGAGTTCGATGTCTATCCTCACGACCTCATTGACGCCAACCTGAATCCCGCTTTGCTCCGTCTTGGTAAAGCCTGGCGCTTCGACTGCAACCGAGTACGTACCCGCCGTGAGCAATTCCGCGCTATAGGCGCCTGCCTTGTCCGTCACTAGCGATCGTTGCTGTTGGGTGTCGGTACGAGTCACAGTCACTTTCGCACCCGGGATCACAGCGCCTTGCGCATCTTTGACCGTACCGGCGATGGTGCCCCGATCAATCTGCGCGAATGAAAAGGTTGCGAAAGAAAGAAAGACTACGAACACAGACAGGTATAGCGGACGTCCCAGAATAGACTTCATCTTTGCCTCCTGAAGAGAGACCAATATGATTTGCTTTTCAAAGGGGGCCGGGGAAAAGGGCAAAGCGCTTAGGGTTAACCGTTTAATAACATCGTAACCATTCAAAGTAAAGAAAATTTTGACTTGCTGGCGGCATCAGTCGCTGGGCAGCGCTCCCTTCCGTCCGGTTTTGCCGCTTGAGAGATCGAGCTAATCGCTTTGAAACTTCATCGCCTGTGCGGGAGAAATGAAATGCTAGACTCGTTATCGTTCGACGTCGTATGAGCATCGCAGTCCCTGCTTGGCGATGCGACAAATACCCCTGAGGAAAAACACTGATGAACGCACCCACTCCCGGATCTTTGGGCTCCGGATCTCCGCGCGTGCTGATAGCAGGCGAATCGTGGATGACCCACAGCCTTCACGTGAAGGGCTTCGATTCGTTCACCACTTCTACCTACATGGAAGGCGGAACCGCGCTCATCGCGGCGCTACGTTCCGGAGGCGTGGAGGTGACTTATCAGCCTTGTCACGTGGCCGCTAACGCATTTCCCGACAGCCCGGAGGCCTTGTCCGCCTTTAACGTGATCGTTCTGAGTGATATTGGTGCGAACACACTGCTGCTACGCGATAACACCTTCATGCGATCGGAGCTCACCACGAACCGCCTTCAACTGCTGCGGAGCTATGTCGAAGAAGGTGGCGCGTTGCTGATGATCGGCGGGTATCTCACCTTCCAGGGGATCGAGGGAAAAGCCGCGTATCACGGCACGCCGGTGGAAGAGGTGCTCCCCGTCGTATTGTCGGCGCACGATGATCGACGTGAGAACCCCCAAGGAGTGGTCCCGGAAATTGTCGACCCCGGCCATCCGATCGCTCAAGGGCTCAAAGACTGGCCGGCCATGTTGGGCTACAATCGCGCGGCTTTGCGCCCCGACGCACATCTCGTCGCCAGCATCGGCGGCGACCCCTTGATTGCGGTTAGAACAGTTAAGGCAGGACGGACGGCGGTCTTTTCCTCCGATTGCAGCGCGCATTGGGGTCCACCGGCCTTTACCTCCTGGGCCTGTTATCCGACACTCTGGTTGAATCTCGTGCATTGGCTCGCCGGCGCGAAGAACTAACAAATATCGAATGCCTGCGCGACCTCGATCACCCGGCAATCCGCAAACACCGGCTATCGCGCGCAGACCCGCGATAGCTGACGGACTCGCAAACCGCTTAGCAACAGAATCTTAAATTTTGCGCAACACCGTCTGGACTGCGATCTAATCGCTTTGAATCTTGCCGGTGGGCAACTTGCAACCGGGAAGGGCGATGGGTTATCGTGGGCTTCTTGCTTTCAGGGGGAGCAGCAATGGAAAGTCTGGCAATCCTGGGGGGCGCCGCTTTACGGACCACCCCATTCACCCCCTGGCCGCAGTTCTCGGATAAAGAAGAGACGCGGATTCTCGATGTGTTGCGCGGTCGCGCCTGGGGAGGGCAGCCCTTCCCTGGCAAGTACTCCACCCAATTCGCCGCCGGTTTCGCCAAGCTGCACGATGCAACCTACGGCCAATGCGTCAACACCGGCACAGTCGCTATTCAAGCTGCGCTCAAGGCCATCGATATCCGGCCGGGCGATGAGGTCTTGGTCCCCGCCTACACCTGGGAAGGGACGGTGGGGCCGGTGCTGCTGGTAAATGCGGTGCCCGTGTTCGTCGACGTCAACCCCGACAGCTACTGCATGGATGCCGCGGCCGCCGAGGCCGCGATCACGCCCAAAACGCGGGCCATTCTGCCGGTGCACCTGGGCATGCGTTTCGCCGATATGGATGCCCTGCCTGAGATCGCGCGCAAGCATTCGCTGAAGATCGTCGAAGACTGCGCCCACGCGCACGGAGGCAAGTGGCGCGGCAAGGGCGCGGGCTCGATTGGAGACCTGGGCGCCTTCAGCTTTCAATCCAGCAAGCTCATCACCTCCGGTGAAGGTGGAGTGGTGCTGACCAACAACCTGGAGTACCACGAGCGCGTGCAAACCTACATCAACGCCGGCCGAGCCAGCGTGACGGATAAATTCCACCATCGGACGATTGGCTTTAATTACCGGCTGGGTGAGTTTCAGGCAGCGGTGCTGAGTGCGCAACTGGAGAGCCTTCCCGAACAGGCTGTGATTCGCATGGCGAATATGGCTTACTTCGAAGAGCAACTGGCGAAAACCGCGGGCATTGGTTTCTTAAAGAAGGAACCGAGAATTACGACCTTGGCTCCCTATGGCTTCGTGATGAAGTATTTTTCTGAGCAGGTGGACGATATTCCCCGCGCAGCCTTTGTCGCAGCTCTGCAGTTGGAAGGCATACCTTGTGACGGCCTGTTCTATGAGCCGGTCTATCGCAGTTCGCTATTCCCGCTCGATCCCGCCGACTTCCCCGCGCTCAGCTGGTGCCGTTCGCAACCGCTTGATTTGAAGACGATGTATGCCTGCCCGGAATCGGAAAAGGCTGCATACCGTGAGGCAATCTGGTTTCCGCACCAGATCTTCCTCGGTCCGCGGGCTGACATCGACGCCATCGTGCAGGCGATTCACAAGGTACTCAAAAACATCGAGAGCCTGCGCGACCTGGATCACAAAGCGATCCGCAACCAGCGCTTGTCACGCGCAGACCGCGAGAGTTGAGCTTTGCCTGCGGTCGGTTTTGCTGTCCTCGGCCTGGGCAACCTTGCACAGACGCAGATACTGCCTGCTTTCCGTGGCATGCAAACGGCCAAACTCGTGGCTTTAATCAGCCGCGACCTGACAAGGGCCCGTCGTCTGGGTGAAGTGCATGGGGTCGCTTTCGCCTACGACAGCCTGGATGAATGCCTTGCCAACCCCCAGGTGGAAGCGGTGTACATCGCGACTCCTCCGGGCGTCCACCTGCAGGAAGTGACTGCAGTGGCGCGTGCGGGGCGGCATGTGCTCTGCGAGAAGCCGCTGGCGGTAACGGCCCCAGAAGCAGCAGAGATGGTCGCTACCTGCGCCCGGCAGTCCGTCCTGTTAATGACCGCTTACCGCAAGTGTTTTGAGCCCTCTACGGTCTTTATTCGCGACCTGATTCTCTCTGGCCGCTTAGGGACGCTCAAGATACTGCACTCCTCCTTCAGCGAACGTCACGCACGTCCCCAGACCTCGCCCCCATGGATCCTTGACCGTACGCTTGCCGGTGGAGGACCCCTCATGGACCTGGGCGTCTATTGCATTCACGCCGCCCGGTGGCTGACTGGAGAGATTCCCACGAGCGTCTCGGCCTTCCAGTGGACCCACGACCGGTCTCTCTTCCGCGAGGTTGAGGAGGGCATCGCTTTCTCCATGTATTTTCCCAGCGGACTGGTCGCGCAGGCGAGCACCTGCTACAGCGCTGCCCTCAACTCGATGCTCTATCTGGAGGGGACGCTGGGCTCAGTCTCGCTCACGCCAGCGTTCCCATACGAGCACGTACGCGTGCTCAACGCCCGCCTTGGAGATGAGCTGGTACATCGGGAGTTCCCGGTGGTGGATGAATTCGGCCCGCAGATCGACGCGTTTTCCCAGGCGGTTCGGGGCGGACCTCGTCCACCCTCCTGCGGCAGGGATGGCTATGTCGACATGGCGATCATTGAAGCTATCTACGGCGCCGCCCAGAGCGGTATCCCTCAGGCAGTGAACCTCCAGGGCGACGCGAAAAATTAACCGGATCTATTCCTTGGTTTTCAGCAAATGGGCATTGTTCTGCAGAAAGGCTTCGATTTCGTCCTTCATGCCCAGGATTTTTGTCCACTGCTCTTTGTAGAGAGTCACGGGGAACCGGCCGACACCGTAGAGCGATACTGCTCCCTTCTCGCTGACTTTTAAACTCAGTCCACGGACACTCTTGTTTTTGAGCTGATCGTTTTCCACACGCAGCTTCTCAATCTCTGCCCTTAAATCTTCCTCGGACATAGTGCACCCTCCTGAACTGAACACATCTGGATCAGTCTAGAGCATTTTCAAAATGCCGTAGGCCCGATTTCTTCCTGCTGAGAAGGATGGTGTATACCGGATAGGGATGGTGCACCATGCCTGGGTGTGACAGCCTTATCCGAAATGTGCGCGTGGTCGACGGCAGCGGCGGCGAACCTTACCCAGCCGACGTTGCTATCGACGGTGGCCTTATTTGCGGGATCGGGGAACTCTCTCGATACAGCGCCCGCCAGGTTACAGAGGGAGCGGGACGGGTGCTCTCCCCGGGCTTCATCGATGTGCACACGCATGACGATACCAGCGTGGTGCGCAATCCGCAGATGCTCGCCAAGCTGTCGCAGGGCGTCACTACGGTGATCGTCGGCAACTGCGGCATCAGTGCAGCGCCGGTGACATTGGCCGGGGACCCCCCGGACCCTATGAATTTACTGGGAGACGCGGACGCCTTCCGATACCCCACCTTCGCGGAGTATGTCGCGGCGGTCGATGCGGCCAGGCCGGCGGTCAACGTGGCCGCTCTGGCCGGCCATACGGCCCTGCGCAACAACCATATGGATCGTCTCGACCGCGCCGCCACCGCAACTGAGATCCAGGGCATGCGCGCGCAGCTCATCGAGGCCCTTGACGCCGGGGCGTTGGGGTTGAGCACCGGCCTCGCCTATTTGTCGGCCAACGCCGCCCCCCCGCAAGAGGTCTTATCGCTGGCTGAACCGCTCGCAGCGGCGGGCGCGGTCTACGTATCGCACATGCGCACCGAAGGTGAAGCGATCGTCGAAGCCATGCGCGAGGCATTCCAGGTCGGCCGCCAATGCCAAGTGCCGGTCGTTATCTCCCATCTGAAGTGCGCAGGCGTCGCAAACTGGGGCAGGAGCACAGAGGTCCTCAGCACATTGGATACGGCGCGGGCTGATCAACCGGTGCAGTGCGACTGCTATCCCTATGCGGCCTCGTCGAGCACGCTCGATATTCGCCAGGTAGACGAGCGCGTTCGTATCGTCATCACCTGGTCGAAACCCCATCCCGAGATTGCCGGCCAGACCCTGGAGCAGATTGCTCTCGCCTGGGAAATCCCACAGCGCCAAGCGGCCCAGCGTTTGCAGCCCGCAGGGGCCATCTACCACTGTATGTCTGAGGAAGATGTGCGCCGCATCCTGCAACATCCAGCAACCATGATCGGCTCCGATGGCCTGCCCAACGACCCGCTACCCCACCCCCGCTTGTGGGGGACGTTTCCCCGCGTACTGGGCTACTACTGCCGCGAACAAGGCCTCTTCCCGCTGGCAGATGCCGTGCATAAGATGACCGGTATGCCCGCCCAACGCTTCGGCCTGGATGGGCGGGGACGCATCCGCGAAGGCGCGCACGCCGACCTGGTGCTGTTCGATCCGGAGACCATCAAAGATACGGCGACTTTCAGCAACCCGATCTGCTGCGCCGAGGGGATCGCCGCGGTATGGGTCAACGGCGCACTGTCCTATAGAGACGGGGAAGCCACCGGGCAGCGAGGCGGACGCTTTCTGCCCCGCCCGCGCAGGAGACAATGACCTCAGCCAACCCGGATCCCTTCCACCCATGATCGACAGCCACGGCCTCTACCTGCTGATCGCAGCCGCGACTTCCGTGGTGGTGCTGATTCTGCTCATCGCGGTGGTCAAGCTCAACCCGTTCCTCTCTCTGCTGACAGTTTCGCTGGCACTCGCAGTTGCCACCGGGATGCGGCTCGAAACCATCGTTGGCTCCTTCGAAACAGGGACAGGCACTACGCTGGGGCATATCGCGATCGTAGTTGGCCTGGGCACCATGCTGGGCAAGATGATGGCCGAATCCGGAGCTTCAGATCGCATTGCGGAGACCTTGATTCACCTCTTCGGTGAGCGATACGTCCCCTGGTCCATGCTCTGCGCATCGCTGATCGTGGGCTTGCCTGTCTTCTTTGAGGTGGGCTTCGTTCTGCTGGTACCGATTGTATTTACCGTGGCCCGCCGCACTCGCACTTCCCTGGTCCTGGTCGGGCTGCCCATGCTTGCCGGCCTATCCGTGGACCACGCCCTGGTGCCACCGCATCCTGCAGCCATGCTGGCGGTCACCATCTTCCACGCCGACGTGGGACGGACGATCTTATTTGCCCTGCTGATCGGCATTCCCACAGCGGCGATTGGTGGCCCCCTTTATGCGCGATGGATTGCGCCCAGGATTGTCCTCAGCGAGCACAATCCCATGGCGGAAGAATTTCTCGAGCACGAGGCCAATCGCAGTTTGCCCGGCTTTGGCGTGGCCGTGACCACCATTTTGTTGCCCGTGGTGCTGATGTTAACCGGAAGCTGGGCCGGCTTGGTGGCCGCGCCTGGCACCGTGGCTAACCGTGCGCTGCACCTGTTGGGGAGTGCCGATATCGCGTTGCTGGTCGCGGTCCTGATCAGTTTTGTCACGTTGGGCAAAATGCGTGGCTACAGCCGGGAGACGATTTTGAAATTCACCAATGAATGCCTGGCGCCGACGGCGAATGCCACTCTGGTGATCGGAGCGGGCGGCGGATTCGGACGTATTCTCCAGGATAGCGGCGTCTCGCAGGCGATAGTCGGGGTTGCCCTCCACGCCCACGTATCGCTCCTCTTGTTGGGATGGCTGATCGCCGCACTCATTCGTCTGGCCACCGGATCCTCCACAGTCGCCATGACTACGTCGGCCGGCATCGTCGGTCCCATCCTCTTGCATAGCCCCGGCGTCCGCCCGGAATTGCTGGCCATTGCCACGGGCTCAGGAGCGCTCATCTTCTCCCACGTCAACGATGGCGGCTTTTGGCTGGTCAAGGAGTACTTCCACATGAGCGTGGCCGATACGATCAAGACTTGGTCCATCAGCGAAACCCTGCTCTCGATCATTGGACTACTGTTCACACTCGGATTGGCCGCGGTTATTTGATTGGGATGCTGTCCAAATTAGCGAATAGGTCTTGGAGCAGGAGCGGATAGGTCCGGTTGAATGCTTTGCTATCCCCTTAACCCGATTTGCGGTTCAGCAAATGCGATTGTTGGGGCTGCCGCCCCATCGTTTTCGGCCCAGGTACGCTTTGGCGAACCTTGAGCACCCGTCCGGTTCCGACGGGTTCTGTTATGAAACAGACTCCTTCGGGATGGCTCAGAATATTTGATTGGACACGCCTTTTGTATCTAGAGCGCGAACGATTCGGCAAATTGACTTCGCCAGGGCCTTCATTTAATGTCACGAAGAGTTGTGACCGGTGACACTTTCCTCAATCCCGGCTCGTTACTGTACGGGGCATTCCTGCATAACCAGCCTCCCGCCTTGTTGTTGACTTCCGCAGATCGCCGCTAGGAAGCGCCGCTCAATACCTCAAACTTTACGGTTCCTGTTCTGGAGGACCACGATGCTTGCTCCTTTTTATTTTTTCGCTCTTCTCCCGTCGGTTCCATGATGACCCGAAGACAGCTCTTGGAAACACTGGCTGCAGCGGCGGCGAGCGCCCGGCTGGCGCCGGTTTCGTTTACGGACGCCTGGGCAGAACCGGCAAAAGGATCTTCCATCAAGCTGGGCGCGCAGACCAACGCATGGGCAATCGACCCCGCCCACTTCGACACCTTTCTTGGCGTGTTGGAGCAGATCCGCAAAATCGGTTATGCCGGGTTCGAAACCGGTTTTCTCAATTTGGGCCAGCAGTTCAAATCTCCGGAGGCAGCTCGCGTCAGCATAGCGAATACCGGACTCACCTTCTTTGGCATCCACATCTTCCTTCCCCCGGAGCGCATCGATCCCGCAAGCAAACTTCCTCCTGCTTCTTTGTATGAAAAAGTGGCCCGCGGCGGCGTCGCTTTAGGGGCGCAACGGCTCATCTTCAGCGGTGCGCCGGCGGCAAGCACGGATGATTTGAAACGAAAAATTGCCGGGCTGAATGCCGGCGGCGCATTTAGCAAGAGCCTCGGCTTGCCGCTCGCCTATCACAACCACTGGTGGGAGTTTCAATCGAAGGTGGGCGAAATCGAAGCGCTCTACGCGGAGACTGATCCGGCGCTTGTCTCTTTCCTGCTGGATGCAGGCCATGCCTACCGGGGCGGGGCTGACGTTCCCGCATTCTTGCGCGAACACTACGGACGCATCGTCGCGCTCCACTTGCGCGACTACCATAATGGAAAGCAGGTTCCCCTGGGAGCCGGCTCGTTCCCTCTTGCCGAAGTCGCGGCTACGTTGAAGCATCTTGAGTGGAAGGGCTGGGTTCTCAACGAGGAAGAGCGTGAAGATGGCACAAAGCTCGGGCTTACTGTGATGGAGCCCGCATTCGAGGCCCTTCAGAAAGCGTTCCCCGCATGAATCGTCGAGGTTTTCTCTACGCCGGCGCAGCCACCGCAGCAGCAATGAGTGCCCGCTCCTACGCGCGCATTGCAGGAGCAAATGATCGCGTTGGCATCGGCGTCATCGGTTTGGGCAGGCGCGGCACCATTGTGAGCAGTGCATTCCTTGAAGATAAACGAGCCAACATCGTTGCCGCCTGCGACATCTACGATGCGCAGACAACTGCCTTTCTTTCCTCGCTACCGAAAGGTCACCCAACGCCGCGCACGGCAGTTGCCTACCAGGATCTGTTAGCGCTTGACGATGTGGATGCGGTGCTGCTCTCCACCCCCGATCACCTCCATGTGACCATGGCCTGCGCCGCTCTGGAGGCGGGCAAGCATGTCTATCTCGAAAAGCCGACACTGCACAGTTGGGAAGACCGGGCGACCTTGACCAGCGCCGCGGATAAATCCAAGCAGATTCTGCAATGCGGTATGCAGCAGCGCAGCGGAGCCCACTATCTGCAGGCCAAGCAATCGATCTTCGCGGAGAAGAAGCTCGGCCAAGTTCTCTTTGCCCGCGCCGTGTGGCACAACTTTCCCTGGCAACAACGCCTGGTCGCTAGCGCGCCGAAGCCGCCCGGGCTTAATTGGGAACTCTTCCTTGGGCCCGCGCCGCGGGTTCCTTACGAAACAGTCCGCTACAGCTCGTGGCGCTATTTTCCAGACTATGGCGGCGGCCTGCTGGCCGACATCCTGACCCATTGGATCGACGTAGCCCAGTGGATGCTCGATGATCCACATCCTAAGAACGCCACGGCGCTGGGCGGAATCTATCAGCTCCACGATCAGAGGCAGAACCCGGATACGGTGAGCGCGATCGTGCAATACGATGGTTGGAACCTCAACTTCGAGTCTTCGGTGCTCTCCATCCGCAATGACCATCCCTCGGTTTTTTTCGAAGGAACCGAAGGCACGCTCGATCTCTCTCGTGATGGCTATACCTACACCCCAAACCAAGGCACTCCTTCCGAGGTATCTTCGACGGAGAGCCTGGAAAGAGCGCACACCAGGAACTTTTTGGAAGCCATTGTTTCGGGAGCGCAGATCAACGCGCCACTCAAAGCGGGCATTGAGGCCTCGCTGCCTGTACAAATGGCGCTGAAGTCTTACTGGTCGCACAAGACGGTCTCTCAGTCGCAACTGGCGTAGAAGAGGAGAAGTTGCTATGGAAATGTTCTGGTTCATACCCACCACGGGAGATGGCCGTTATCTCGGGTCCAGCCACGGCTCGCGGGTGACCGACTACGCTTACCTGCGGCAGATCGCGCAGGCCGTCGATGAACTTGGATACGGCGCCGTGCTGCTGCCCACTGGCAACTCCTGCGAAGATGCGTGGGTGATGGCGTCCACCTTGATGCCGAGCACCAAACGGCTCAAGTTTCTGGTTGCGGTGCGGCCCGGAGTCATGTCCCCGACTCTGGCAGCGCGCATGACCGCGACCTTCGATCGGCTCTCACAAGGCAGGGTCCTCATCAACGTAGTGACCGGAGGCGATCCGCACGAGGCGGCTGCCGATGGCGTCTTTCTTTCTCACGATGAGCGCTATGAAGTAACGGGCGAATTCCTGACTATATGGCGCAGCATTCTGGCCGGAGAGACTCGCTCCTTTCAGGGAAAGCATCTGCGCGTAGAAAACGCGCGTGTCTACTATCCGGCAACACAGCACCCTCATCCTCCGCTGTATCTTGGCGGCTCCTCGGATGCGGCGATGCAGATCGCCGCCGATCACGTGGATGTCTACCTCACCTGGGGCGAGCCGCCCGCACTGGTGGCAGAAAAAATTGCGCGTATGCGCAAGCTGGCTGAGAGTACAGGCAGAAAAATGCGCTTCGGAATCCGGCTCCACATAATCGTGCGGGAGACAAACGACGAGGCGTGGAAAGCCGCCGACGATCTCATCCGCTACATCGACCGCGACGTGGTGGAACGGGCACAGCAAGGTTTGTCAAAGTTCGATTCAGAAGGCCAGAAGCGTATGGCATCATTGGTCCGCGGCAATCTTTCCAACCTCGAGATAAGCCCGAATCTGTGGGCCGGCATCGGGCTGGTGCGGAGCGGTGCCGGAACTGCATTGGTCGGCGATCCATCGACGGTTGCCCAACGCATGCTGGAGTACGCCGACCTGGGCATCGATACCTTCATCCTTTCCGGATACCCGCATCTTGAAGAAGCGTATCGTGTGGCGGAACTGCTATTTCCTCTGTTGCCACTTTCTCCTGTGAATGCCGGCGCCAAGGACGGCCGCGTACCGACGGCGGAAAATTTTGTTGGCAATGAGTTCCGCCCCATCAAATAGATCCGTTCGTGTGGGTGAGTCGACCATCGCATGTTTCGAGCAACCGGCGTGACATCCCGGAGTTTCCTGTGAAGTTCTATGGCGTTGAATTACGTCATGCGGCTTTCCTTGATGAAAGCCGCACACGCGGCCGTTGCTTGGTGCCGCGCACAGGAAATCCGGGCACACCATCGATCGAACCGGAAGCGCGCGAAGTCACCGCGCCGTCTTCGCTCCTGCAGGTGTCCAACCGGCGATGGCTGGTGCTTTGGCTACTGCTGCTCATCACCATCATCAACTTCATCGACCGCCAGACGGTTTCGGTGCTAGCGCCGGTGATTCGCGCTTCCCTACATCTGTCCAATGCGCAGTACGGAAGAATCGTCGCCGCCTTCCAGTTCGGCATGATGACAGGCGAGTTTCCCATGGGGTGGCTCATGGATCGATGGGGCGTGCGCTTTGGATTGTTGGGTGCGGTTCTCTGGTGGTCTGCTGCGACTGGCGCCCAATCTATAACCAAGTCGGGATTGCAGCTGGGCATCACACGCTTCTGGATGGGTACCGGCGAATGCGGTAACTACTCCGGTGGCATGAAGGCGATCTTCGGAGCATTTGCTCCTGGGGAGCGAACCCTGGCTATTGGCATCTTCAACAGCGGAAGCATGATCGGCTCAACGCTGGCGCCTCCGATCATCGTATTTCTCGCACAACGCTATAGTTTCCGTGCTGCCTTTCTCGTTCCCGCGCTACTGGGCCTGGTGTGGGCGCCATTCTGGTTTCTGCTGTACCGCGATCCGACCAGGCAACGCAGTGCAATCGAAGCGGTCTCACTCAAGTCGCTACTGAGTCAATCTTCCAGCTGGGCGGTGATGCTGTGCCGCTTTTTCATCGGTCCAGTCATGCAGTTCTACTGGTACTGGATACCGAGCTATCTTTTCAGCGTCCGCCACCTATCGCTAACCCAGATCGGCATCGTGGGGTGGGTTCCCTTTTTTCTCGGAGACACCGGAGGCATAGCGGGAGGGTGGGCTGCGGGATGGTTGCAAAAGCGTGGCGTCAGGACTGTGAATGTGCGGCGTATCACCATGTACAGCAGCAGCCTGCTGTGCCTCGTCAGTTTGGCTGTCCCCTATCTGGCCAGCGTGTCCGCCGCATTTCTGTTAATAGGTATCGCGGTGATGGCCGATAATTTTCTTTCTGCAAATATGTTCGGGGCGGTCACCGATCTCTTTCCGGAACAAAGCGTCGGGCGCGCCACCGGCCTCACCGGGGTGGCAGGCGGATTGAGCGGATTGCTCTTTCCTCTGTTGACTGGAATTGTCGTAGACCGTCACTCCTATGCACCCGTCTTCCTCATGGTCGCTTTCATGCCGCTGATCGGCACCGTCCTGCTTTTCAGCGTGGGGAAAAAATACCGCACCCTGCCAATTTGAGGGGATTACGACACCGCCGGTGTTCGTTGCGCCTCGATGCTACAGATGCTATATTCCAGTCATGAGTATGCAGCCGAGGGTTTCGGGAAGTTCAGTTGCACTGCGGCTGTATTGTTCTGCCCGCCTTTGTTGTTGTTGCTAATACGCAGTTCCTGCTGCTGTGACAGGCAACGACTCGTTCCGCCGATCTAAGAGATCCTGGAAAATCCCCTAAAATAAAGTCGGTCCCGTAGAATTTCGTGCGTCCTTCCGAACTTTGAAAAAAGGGTCTAACGCCCATCTATTTTTCCTGATTACTCTCTTCGCCGGATCAAGCCCACAATGCCCTTCCCAGCCGCGCACGGGCAATCTCGCGGATGACTCCAACTTAGTAAAGAGAGGATCGTATGACTTACGATTTGCGCAAAATCTTATTGGGTGGCTTGGCGCTTCTTCTGTTTGGATATGGCGCTGAACAATTATCAGCGCAAGCGATCGGCAGTATCCGCGGCACGGTAGTGGATTCAAGCGAGGCGGTCGTCAGCGGCGCCTCCGTGGTCGCAGTGAATACAGCCACCACCGTCAGCCGCACCGAAGTGACCAACCAGGACGGCATCTTTGTATTCCCCGACCTGCCCATCGGCGCCTACCAGCTGCAGATAAGCAGACGCGGCTTTCAAACGCAGAAGCGGGACGGAATCGTATTGCTCACCGGGCAAACGCTCGATCTCCATATTTCGCTTACCGTCGGGTCGGAGACGCAATCCGTCGAGGTGACGAGCGCGGCACCTCTGATTCAGACGGCTTCCTCCAGTATTCAAGCCTCGGTGGACCAGAAACAGATGCAGGATCTGCCGCTGAACGGGCGCAACCCGCTCCAATTGACAACACTGACACCGGGGACTGCGCTCACCACCACCGGAACCGAGGCAGGCCAGCAGGACAACGTTGGACTGGTTGTGAATGGCTTGCGGGCAACGCAGAACAACTTCCAATTAGACGGCGCCATCTACAACGACCGCTTTTTCGATTCCGTCCCCATTTTGCCGAACCCCGATGCGCTTCAGGAATTCACGGTTCAGTCAGCAAACTACAGTGCGGAATACGCCGGCGCGGGCGCCCTGGTGCAACTCTCCACCCGCTCGGGGACAAACAGCATTCACGGCTCAGCCTATGAATTTCTGCGCAACACCGTGCTGAACGCCAGGAATTACTTTCAACAGACCGTCCCTCCCTTCAAGCTCAACCAGTTTGGCGGAACCGTAGGCGGCCCCATTATCAAAGACCGCACCTTCTTCTTCTTTGCCGCGGAAGATCTGCAACAGCGGTCGTCACCAAATCCCATCTCCATTCAAGTACCGACCGCAGAGGAATTGAGCGGGAACTTCTCCAGTCTTCTCGCCAAACACATCGCTCTTTTCAACCCTGCGACAGGCGCTCCATACCCGGGCAACATAATTCCCACGGCGATGGATACTCTCTCCGCAAAGCTGGCGCAAAAGTATCTGGCGCCGCTGGCTTCCAATCCGACCACGGGCATCTTCAATTCCACCTCCAACCAGAACATCGACAGCACGCAATACACAGCCAAGATCGACCATGTTGTCTCCGCCAGCAACCACCTCAGCGGACGTTATTTCTACAATCAGGACAACTTCCAAAGACCCTTCAACGCTCCGACGGGCTTCTTTGCCGCAAACCTATTTCGCAATCAATCAGTGATTATTACGGATACCCAGGTTTTCAGCCCGACCTTGACGTCCACGTTTTCAGCCAGCGCGGGCCGCTTCGCGCGCACGCAGATTCCGGAAGCACCGGGGCTTCAGTCGTTGCAGGATCTGGGACAAAACGTGCCGCTCGGCAGCCCCGGGGAGGCCATCTTCCCCGGAATTCGCGCCAACATCTCCGGCTTTGTCGATATCTTCTCCGGAGGAGCACTCACCCAGGATTCGACCTCCTTTGACTACAAGGCTTCGGCGGTAAAAGTCTTAAATGCACACACCATAAGCTTTGGCGGTGAGTTTGAAAAAGACCGCATCGACGCGGATGATTATTCCTATACGCCTGGAGACAACACCTTCAATGGAGAACGGACGGCGGCGCCGACTGGCGCCACCCTTCCGTCAGGAACCACGACGAGCGGCTCAGCCTTAGCAGACTTTTATCTGGGTTTGGACTCTCAGTTCTACCAGGATAATGGGCGCAAATTCTATCTCCGGGAAAACCGGCCGTCCCTTTATGTACAGGATGATTGGAAGGTAAGTCGCAAATTGACATTGAACCTTGGCATGCGGTGGGATCCCTGGCTTCCTCCGAACGATTTGAATGGCACGCTGGTGGCGTTTAAGCAGGGAGTTCAGTCCACGGTCGCGCCCGGTGCTCCTTTGGGCCTGCTCTTCCACGGGGATCCGGGGATCACGTCTTCGATCTTCCACAACAACTGGAAGGATTTTTCCCCACGCGTGGGCTTTGCCTATGATATCGCCGGTCAGGGTAAGACCGTGGTGAGAGCAGCCTATGGAATCTTTTACGGATTTCCCGAAGGGCTACTCTACCAGCGCACCGATGCCATGCAGCCGGTTGATCTGTACCTGTCGATCCCTGCACCACCCACGTGGGACAACATTTATGAGGGTTATCCGGGAGGAACTCCTTTCCCCCGTGGCCATATACCGGCAAGCGATTTCTCGAGCTATAAGTTCCTCCTACCGGTTTCCGGTGGCGTGCTCGATCCTGACTCCAAGGTGAACTACACCCAGACCTACAACCTGACGGTGGAGCAGCAGCTTGGCGACAAGATGGCATTTTCCCTGGCCTATGTCGGCAATCGCAGCAACCACATCATGGGATCACGACAGTTCAATCCTGCGGTCTATGGTCCCGGGGCTACAGTGGGGAACGAAAACTCTCGCCGCCTCTTTCACGGCCTGGGAGCGGTTGAGCTCGCACAGTCTTACGAATATGAGGGCTTCAACTCACTGCAGGCCAACGTCACCCGGCGCGAGAGCAATGGACTAACCCTGCTCACCAACATTGTCTGGTCGAAGACCATCGATAACACATCGAGCGCCACGGAAGGCAATACCGGCCCGCCTGATCCGTTCAACCTTGCGAGCGGCCGTGGACCCGCGGATTTTGACCAGAAGATCCGCTACAACCTGTCGGCGAATTACCTTATCCCGAACGCCCATGTGCAAGGATGGAAGAACGCCATTGTGAACGGCTGGCAAGTGAACGCCATTGTCAGTCTTCAGACCGGCCTCCCATTCACGGTTTTGAGCGGCACCGACCGGTCGCTATCAGGGGTCGGTAATGACTACGCAGATCAGGTGGGCAATCCGGCTCGCCCCTCCGGCGTGAGCAAGGTAAAGGAGTATTTCAATACGGCGTCCTTCGTTCCGGCAACCATCGGAACCTTTGGCAATATAGGGCGAAACAGCCTTCGCGGACCTGGTTACGCGGATGTAGATACATCGATTTTCAAAAATATGTTTACCGGTGACCGGGTGAGTGCACAGTTCCAGGCGGAAGCCTTTAATACCTTCAACCGAGTGAACTTCGGAAATCCGACAAACTCGGCTGACGCAAACACAGCGCCAGTTGCCACCGTGTCGTCGGGAACGTATGGACAGATCACCAGCGCCAATTCACCAAGGGTCTTTCAATTTGGCTTGAAACTGTTGTTCTAGCGGGCGGCGGAAAAAGTCTGCACCGGGCGGGAAAGCAATACCTCAGGGGCTAAAGCCCTCATCATCTCCATCGTTTACGGCCCGACTAAAGTCGTGCCCTGATACGAAACATGAGTTTTTCCGCAGCCTGTGAAGCCGTGCCGTACGTTGACAGAGTTTTTCCGCAGCCCTCTAGTAGATCTGCGGCCCCATCAACGCTTCGCTGCAGCGGGCTTTGCTGCGGCGGGCGCTGGCATAGCTCCCGGTCCGCCGACCGGCTCCAGCATGGGCAACCTCTGCTCTACAGGCGGCAACGGAGGAAAGGGCGCGTGTGGCTCGGTCTGGTACCAATAGGCTACCGAATAGTAGTTGTCCGAGCGATGATTGGCGTTGCCGTGTTCAATGGTCGCCTTGAAAGATGTATTGAAGACGATTGGTGCATCGAGATGAAAGCGATACACGCTCGATCTCGACCCCGCCCGCGCCTTACCTACGATTGGCGCGCCGTACAACTGGTATGAAAACGGATGATCTTTGAAACCCCAGGCGCCGAGGAAATAATCCTCTGCACCGGTGCCGGCGATGGTCGGCGTCCTTGCGCCGTCAACAAAAAACATGTCGTCACCCTCGCCCCACCAATCGTTCTGGTTCTGCAAGATGGACATGGTTACGCCGGTATACTGGCCGCTTCCCTTGGCCTCCAACCACACGTAGTTATCCTGACCAGTGAGGTTGGCCTTTCTATTTACCAGCGGCTCGGCGTTGGATGTCCACTTGTTTGTCCAGCCACGATTCGGTTGCGCCTGGCGATACTGTGCGTGGAAATACAATGTGTCCGGCGCCAGAGGCGTGGTGTCGGTGCGGTAATCGATGTTGTAGTAGAGCGCCTTAATGAGCAACTTGCCTTCATTGGTCACGGTAATCCGCGCATGCCGCTGAAAGGGCATAGGGAAAAAGCAGTTCAAATCTTTTACGCTGCCCACGGACAGCATTTCAGACTGCCACGGGTTGTAGTAGCCGAGACCGAGACCGAAGAAATCTCCGATTGGAGCTTCCACGCTCGGAGTCTCCTCGCCGTCCCAATAGATGCGCAACACGATCCGTTTCAGATGGTAGGGTTCCGAGCTGGCAATGGTAAACCACAGGTGCGAGATCAGCCCGGGCCCGGCCGTGTCCAGCACGGTGAACGTTTCACCGGGTGCAACCTTGCGCCAGTCGGCATTGGCTCCATTCGGATCAGCGCTCGAGGCCCGATGCGCCGTGTAGGTCTGTTGGTGAGTAAGATTCGGTTGCCAGGGGGCACTCTGACCCAGCGCCATGAGCGGCAAGCTCGCAGCCAGGTATACGAGCAACATGCATCGGCTCACAGGCAACTTCCCTCAGTGCTTCGCTAAGATTATTGCACTGATTGATCACTTGAGCCCAGACACCACAGCCACGCTATCGGGACCCAGCTTGATCTTCGCGCCGCTCAAGGCTATGGAGTCATCGGAAGCCAGCAGTAGCTGACCTCCGTTGCCGATTTCCACTTCTACCGGCGCGTTCCCCAGATTGCAGGCGATTCGGAAACCACCGCGCTCCAGCACTAACCACTGTGCTGACTCGTCGAACCGCACCTGCACTGAGTTGAGGTTTCCATCCGATAGTTCGCTACTCCTTTGGCGCAAGTCAATCAGGTCTTTGTGCCATTGCAGGAGAGAGGCATGAGGCTGCTCGCTCAACTCAGACCAACGCAACTTGGAGCTGGTGAAGGTCTGCTCCGCCTGAGGATCCGGTATCTGATCCGGGCTCCAGCCGAAGGCCACAAATTCCTTCTTGCGCCCTTCGGAGATCGCCCGGCCCAGTTCGGGATCGTCGTAGTCGGTGAAATAGAGAAATGGCGCAGAAGCTCCGAACTCCTCTCCTTGAAAGAGCATGGGCACGAAGGGCGCCATGAGCACCAGCGCTCCCGCTATCTTTGCGCGGCCCACGCCTGCTTCATGGCTCACGCGTTCGCCTTGGGCACGATTGCCTACCTGGTCGTGGTTCTGCACGAAGCCGATGAAGCGATGCCCGGAGAGGCCCACCACTTGGCGTCCATGGTTGCGCCCGCGATACTCAGAGTAGGTGCCGTCGTAGACGAAAACGCAGCGCAAAGACTTGGCCAAAGCCGCGAGGGAACCGAAGTCCGCATAATATCCTTCGCGTTCGCCGGAGATGACAGCGAACAAGGCATGGTGGAAGTCGTCACTCCATTGGGCATCGAGACCGTAACCGCCCGCCTCCTCGGCTTTTACGATTCTGGGATCGTTTAAATCGCTTTCGGCGATGAGGACAAAATGCTTTCCCATGGCGGCTTCCAGCCTTCTCGTTTCCCCCGCGAGCTGCTCCAGAAAGTGAATCGCAGAGCGGTCGTTGAATGCGTGCACCGCATCCAGGCGCAATCCATCCATGTGGTAATCGCCAAGCCACATGAGCGCGTTGTCGATCAGAAACCGGCGCACCTCGGTTGAGCCGGCTTCTTCGAAGTTGATCGCGTCACCCCAGGGCGTGGAATGGTGATTGGTGAAGTACGGACCAAACTTGCTCAGGTAATTGCCCACCGGGCCGAGATGGTTATAGACCACATCCAACAGCACGGCGAGCCCTTTGCCATGGCAAGCATTCACGAACCGCTTGAAGTCGTCAGGTTCCCCGTAGGCATTGAATGGCGCATACAAATCCACTCCGTCATAACCCCATCCCCGTTTGCCGGGGAAGTTTGCGATCGGCATCAGCTCCACGTGGGTTACGCCCAGGTCTTTCAGATAATCCAAGCGGGACTCAGCCGTTTTCAGCGTTCCTTCCGGGGTGAACGTGCCGAGATGCAACTCATAAATGAGCGCACTGGAGAGAGGGGGAGCCTGCCAGCCGCTGTCGCTCCAGGCAAACGCGGCGTCATCGACTACTCGCGACTCGCCATGTACTCCGTTTGGTTGCCAACGCGTGCGAGGATCAGGAAGCGCCGGCTCCAGACCATCGATCACGAACCCATAGTCCGTCCCGGGCCCTGCAGTGGCCACTTCGGCGGACCACCAACCCCTTCCCTTGCTGGCCATGGCAAATCTCTCGTTCCCGATTTTGACTTCCATGGTATGGGCATAAGGAGCCCAGACCTCAAATACGTGCATGCCATCCCTCCAGCGGTTCTATCATTTCTTTTTGGTGTAGAGGCGTTGGCCACACCAGGTAAGAGTAAGCATGCAACATCCCAGTTGGATGCAGGAAGAAGCCTATTTTGCTGGAGACGCGCTACCGGAGCCGGGAGCGGTCAGATTGAAGGCAGCATTGACCAGCGCGATATGAGAAAGGGCCTGAGGGAAATTTCCTACCAGGCGCTTGGCCGCGGTATCGTATTCTTCCGCCAGCAAACCCACGTCGTTGGCCAGCGACAACACCTTTTCAAAGAGCTTTCTTGCGTCGGAGTCACGCCCCTGCAACTGGAGAGCGCGCACCATCCAGAAACTGCAGGCAAGAAAGACTCCCTCGCCCGGGGGAAGCCCATCCGAAGACTTGGCGGTGTTGTAGCGCAGTACCAGGCCGCCGGACATCAGTTGTTGCTCGATCGCCTTCAGGGTGCCGATGACCCGAGCATCCTCAGCAGGAAGAAAGCCCGTCATGGGCATAAGCAGCAGAGATGCATCCAGTTGGTCGGAGCCATAACTTTGCACAAAGCTACCCAGCTTCTCGTTGTACGCCTGGCTGCAGACTTCGTCGTGAATTTTCGTTCGCACCTTTTGCCACCGTTCCACAGGAGCCCCGGCATGCAACATCCCCGCTGCCTTGATGGCCCGGTCAAAGGCAACCCACGCCATGATCTTGGAATAGGTGAAGTGTCTCCTTCCGCCGCGTGTCTCCCAAATGCCCTCGTCGGGCTGCTGCCAGATGGTTTCGAGATGCTCGACCAGGACGCGAAGCACGGAAAAAGATATCTCTCCTTCCTTGCCCAGGCGGCCCAGCGCCTGATGAAAAGCCCCCAGCACCTCGCCATAGATGTCGAGCTGCAGTTGTTCTGAAGCTGCATTCCCGATGCGTACTGGTTTGGAGTCTTCATACCCGGAGAGCCAGGTTAATTCGCGTTCCGGCAGATAGCGCTCACCGGCAATGCCATACATGATCTGAACCTGGTCGGGGCTACCGGCGATGGCGCGCAGCAACCACTGCTGCCAGGCTTTTGCCTCCTGGTAATACCCGCCATGCATGAAGGCCTGCAAAGTGAACGTTGCATCGCGCAGCCAGCAATAACGATAATCCCAATTGCGGGGACCGCCCAGCTGCTCCGGTAGCGACGTAGTTACGGCAGCGACGATGCCACCCGTCGGCCGGTAAGTGAGCGCTTTCAGCGTGATGAGCGAACGCTCCACTATGTCACGGTACGGTCCCTGGTAACTACAGGCAGCGGCCCATTCTTCCCAGAATACCTGCGTCTCTGCGAGGGCTCTAGCTACATCGATAGCGCGCGGCAAATGCAAGTGGGAACGGCCATACGTCATCACAAAATCGACGCTTTCCCCTTCGTTTACCGTGAATTCACTGACTGTCGTAAGGGCTTCGCCGGTAAGCGGGGCTTTGGTGCGCACCACCACGAGGTCAGGCCCGGCAACGGCGCGGATTCCGCCATCGTGGCTCGTGACCCAGGGCACGGTTGCACCGTAGTTGAAACGTATGGACAGTTCCATCTTCATGGGCGCGCTTCCGCGGATTCCCTTCACGATGCGTACGATGTCGGAGTTGGTGCCACGAATCGGCATGAAGTCGATCAGCATCACCGCGAACTCAGCGGCTTCGAAAGTCGTCTCCAGAATGAGCGTGTGTTCGCGATACTTGCGCGTCGTCTTCACGACTTCAACCGCGGGCGCCAACAACCAGCGTCCGTTTTGTTCCGACCCTAATAGACGGGCGAAACATGCGTCGGAGGAAAACTCCGGCCAGCAAAGCCAATCGATCGAACCATCCAGGCCGACCAGCGCGGCCGTCTCGCAGTCGCCGATCACGGCATAGCTTTCGATCGGAGAAAATGTCTTCTTCTTGGTATCTATCACCGCTTTTTGCCATCCTCGGGACTCATCGTGCAGGCCAACTCTAGCAGCCCCAGCCCTAACGCAGTTTCGCAATTACTGTGGCCCGACAAAGATCGCGAGGTGTGGTTTTCCTTGAGAGAAAACCACGAAAAGGCCTATCGCTTCGGTATACACCAATTGCGAAACAGCTCTAATGGTAATAGCCCTGTTCTTCTCCACCCTTCACCTGGCCATACTCGAGCAGAGTAACCAGCAGCACCCCGCCGCAGATGTTGCCCAGCGTCGCCGGAACCAGCCATGCAAAGTATCGGGAAACAGCGAGCTGATGATCGAGAATTGCTGCCAGGATCTCACCGCTGGTCGCGATGCAGTGAGCAAAGCCTCCCAGCCCTACAACAAACGTCAACAACCAGATCAGCATCACAGAGCCGGTGATGGAGTGGCTGCCACTCACCAGCCAGGCGACCAGCGCGATGATCCAGCCGCCAATCACCCCACTCCAGAACACATGGCTGGTTGTCACGCCGGCAGCCTCCACTCCGATACGCGTCATCGCAACCACAAATTCCGGACGGAGCGCGCCGGTCCGCACAGCGAGCAAAGCGAAGAGAAACGCTCCCAAAACGTTGCTGGGAAGAACGATGGCCCACAAGCGAAGAGTTCTCCAACCATGGCGGCGCTCTGCGAGCATCAGGGCAACGGGGTAAAGGGTATTTTCCGTGAACAGCTGCGCCCGGCCCAGGATAACGGCGATGAAGCCGATCGGATACAAGAGGTCGGCAACGAACCTGGCCGCTGCGCTTTGGCCTAACTGGGCGATCACAATCGACGTGCTCAGGGCGGTCAAGCCCATGGTGATTCCGCCGGCCACTCCAGAAATGAAAAGGCCGATCGCTGAGCGATTCAGCTCGTGGCGCGCGTTGCGCGAAACCTGCTCGTAGATCTCATCCGCGGTTGGCCGGTCCAGATCGGTTTGGACTTGGGTTCCACCCGCGGCGGCCGGCGGTTCGGGGCGCGGATTTTTTCTTAACTTGCGCAGGGGCACGGGAGCTTGGATGCGGCCAGACGCACAAAGCGCCGCATGGACGAGATCAGGTAATAAAATCGACCTCGGCTCGATGGTACATTCATCTTTGCTGGATTCAGCCGCTATAGCGACCTGGTAAGGAGGGTCCTTGCTGCCCAGAACATCTCGACCTGCCAACTTCCCTCGCCTTCGCATCGTGCCCCCGATGCCCGTAATCTGGGTGCTCTGCGCCCTGGTAGCCTGGTCCATTTCTTTTGTGACCAAGACGAGTGCCGCAGTCTCTTCTGGCGCGAGCATACTGAATGCGGCGGACGCGGCCAAAGTGGTACCCGCTACAGTCTTCTTCCGCGGTCAGGTAGCAAGCGTACAGGCCCGCAACTCCGCTGGAGTGAAGCTGACTGATGGCATGTTGGTGCTCTGCGCCCTGGTCGATACCTCCGGCTACTCGACCGCAGTGCAGCAGAAATATCAAGCTTATTTCATCACCGAGGTGGCGCTCGACATCAACGGGCAGACGCTGAAGCCAGGAGCGTATGGAGTGGGCTTTATCGAGGGCTCAAAGTTTATTGTGATGGATCTGGGCGCACATGATCTCTTTACCGTAAGTGGCAATCGCGACGCCGCATTGAAGCGGCCTATGCCCTTGCAGGTTCTGGCCGATAGCACGCCCGACCGCTACCGGCTCTACATCAACCGGAATTACGTTGTGTTTGCTCCCTCCCCGGGTCAGTAAACGGCCGGGGCGCGACCCCAAGCAGAGACGCATTCAGATCGGGATGCCGGTTGTGGCGCACCAGCCCGATCACACTGTCACTGCGGAAGCCGAGCTTCAGCCCAAGTGCTTCGGTGACCTTAAGTCCCTGGTAGACCAGCGGCCACGGCACAGAAACAAAGCGCGGGTGGCTGCCTTGGGATTCCGCTAGCTGCCGCATCAAGGAGCGTAGCGGCCACGATTCCGGATGAGCCACGGTTACCGGCCTCTCCGGCGCCTTCTCGATAGACACCGCGGCGATTACAGCCGCTGCCAGATCGTCTTCGTGCACCAGGTACTGCGCGTAGCGGCCGTTGCCCAGCAGCGGGATGATGGCTCCTCTCCCTGCCTGCGTCTTGAGTGCGCCAAACATTCCTCCGGGGCGCTCGCCATATACCAGACCGGGGCGAATCACGACTCCGCCCTGCAAAGCCACCCCACGCTCTACCGCAAGCTTGGTCTTTCCATAATCCGACTCGGCCTCATCAAAGGCGCTGATGGTGGAGATGAAAACAAATCGCCGCACACCCGCCGCCCGGGCCTCCTCGAGGAGGCGAAGGGAACCCTGCACGTTTACCCGCTCCAGATCGCGGGGACGCACGAGGCG
>Ga0302324_100006354_pt1 | contig 25496 bp, 18 predicted proteins | sample Palsa_T0_1_FD_201949 | JGI IMG/M metagenome (GOLD analysis project Ga0302324, IMG submission 201949) | Peat permafrost microbial communities from Stordalen Mire near Abisko, Sweden - Palsa_T0_1 | ecosystem: Environmental > Terrestrial > Soil > Palsa > Peat permafrost | place: Sweden: Abisko... | reverse complement strand
CCGGATGTGAACGCCGGAGACAGAATACTGTTCGGAAAGTACTCGGGCTCGGACATCACTATTGAGGGCCAGGAATACTTGATTCTCCGCGAAGACGAAATATTAGGAGTTCTCGGAAAATGAATAAGCTCGCTTGCATAGTTTTCGCCGTTGGCTCAATCGGCATCGCTTCGGCCCAAAAGGTGGCCGTCATCAATTCACAGAAGGCCGTCCTCGAAACCGTCGAAATCAAGAAAGCCCAGGTGGATTTGGAAGCCAAGTTCAAACCTCGCCAGGATAAGATTGTGCAGCTGCAAAAGGATTTGCAGACCATCGAGTCGCAGATCCAAAGCGGCAAGCTCAATGCCATGGGCGAGCAGGAGCTGAGGGCCGAAGGAACCAAAAAACAGCGGGATTTGCAGCGCCTTCAGCAGGATCTGCAGGACGACGTCAACCTGGAGCGGAACGATATCCTGCAACGATCCGGCGCGCGCATGCAGGAAGTGGTGAAGAAACTGGCCGAGGCCAAAGGCCTGGACATCGTGGTGGACACCACCAACACGGTGTTCTACAAGCCCGTTTTCGACCTCACTGCCGAAGCGGTCACCGAGTACAACAAGGCCTTTCCGGTAAAATAGTTCCAGGGAGAAGATGGCCAGTTACCTGGAAGAGTACGGCGCCTCGGAAGAACTTCGCGCGCGTCGAATCCGCCTTTTAAAGATCTCATCCATTTTGTTGGCGTGCGCGTTGCTGGCCAGTGTCACGCTATATACCCTGCTGAAGAATCGGGGCGAAGAACAGCAAGCCAAACTCTTTGCCCACCTGCTGAACGACCACAACTATTCGGAAGCCTACAAGCTGTGGGGATGCACCACGGAGCATCCTTGCCCAAACTACCCCGAGGGCAAATTTCTCGAGGATTGGGGTCCCCATAGCGCGCACGCCGACCAATCCAGCGCCGAAATCGGCTTGTCCCAATCCTGCGGCTCAGGCGTAATCATTCGGCTCGACTACCCAGGTTCGGAAGAACCCGTTCCGCTCTGGGTAGAGCGCGCCACCAAAGTCATCAGCTTCTCGCCACAGCCCGAATGCCCCGGCCGGCATCTGCATCTGGGAACGTGGCTCCGGTCGATCTTTAAGTAATCTCAAACTGGAAGCGTCCTCCCAGCGTGTCCGCTTTCCCCTTGCCATTCGACCAGAGATCCGCTACACTCCTAGTCGAATGTCGACCAAAGACTCGACGGACCGTTTGGAACTGCTGCAGGGGACACTCGATCTGCTGATCCTGCAGACCCTGGCGCGAGCCAGTCTGCACGGGCATGCCATCGCACAGGCCATCGAGCGCCATTCGGAAGACGTCCTGCGAGTCGGGCACGGATCGCTCTATCCGGCGCTACAGCGGCTGTTGAAACAGGGCCTGATCGCCGCGGAAGACGGGGTCTCGGAAAATAATCGCGCCGCCCGATTCTATAGGCTCACGCCGCAGGGGCGCAAGAAGCTCTTCGTCGAAACCTCCAAATGGCGGCGGCTCTCGGCGGCGATCGTGCGCATTCTGGCTCCGTTGCCCGGCGGGAACTAGAAAGGAACCCACGCGATGTTTTGGTGGAGACGCCGCGACCAACGATTGAGTGCCGAGATTCAGGATCACATCGAGTTCGAAACACAGCAGAACATCAGCGCGGGCGCAACGCCGGAAGAAGCGCGTTATCAAGCGTTGCGCAAATTTGGCAGCGTCACTTTAGCCCGGGAGCAGTCGCGTGAAATCTGGGGTTGGCTTTGGCTGGATCGTCTGGGGCAAGACCTGCGCTACGCGGCACGCGGCTTCGGCAGAAATCCAAGTTTCACGGCGGTGGCGTTGCTGTCATTACTCTTGGGAATCGGAGCCAGCACGGCCCTGTTCAGCGTGGTCTACGGCGTGTTAATCGAGCCTTATCCTTACGCAAAGCCGAACGAGATCTGGGCGCCCGCAGTGGCCGGTCTTAAGGAATCCGTACAGGGATGGCACCCTTATCCCCGCCGCGAGTTCGTCAAGATTCAGAAGCTCCCGGCGTTCGCCGCCGTCATGGCTACCGGTGTTGAGGAGGCGCGCCTGTCCGGCGGTGATTATGCGGAGACCTTTCGCGGCATTCTCCTCTCGGGCAGCGCTTTCAACTTCATCGGCGTGGCTCCGCTGCTCGGGCGCACCATTCAACCTTTCGACATTCAACCGGGGGGACAACCCCAGCCCGTTGTCGTCCTGAGCTACAACTTCTGGCAGCAGCGGTTCAACGGGGACACGGATGCCCTTGGAAAAACACTTGTGTTGAACGATGTGCCGCGAACCATCATCGGCGTGATGCCGCCGAGGTTCGGCTGGTATACCAGCGATTCGTTTTGGCTTCCGATGCCTATGGATTTGGCCGACGAATCCCCCGTCAACGTGATCCTGCGGCTGCGGCCGGGAGTGACCCCGCAAGCGGCCGAACAGCAGTTGCAGGCCTTGAACATGCGATTGGCGGCGGCCCGGCCGCACAATTTCCCGGAGACCGGGTTCCGGACCGTATTGCTGAATTACATGGATATCACGGCGGCGAGCGGGGACATGACGCGAAGCCTGCGTCTGCTTTTCGCCGCCGTTGGATTTCTCCTGCTGATCGCCTGCGTAAACGTCGCCAATCTGCAACTGGCGCGCACCACCACCCGGACCAGGGAGATCGCCGTGCGTCTATCGATTGGCGCCGGCCGCGGGCGTCTGATTCGGCAACTGCTCACCGAAAGCCTGCTCCTGTCCTTGGCCGGCGGTGCCTTGGGCGTGTTATTCGCATTCGGAGCCGTTCAGGTGATCGCCCTGTTAATGCCGCAGAACTATGTTCCAAACGAGGCGCGGATTACCATTAACAGCTATGTCCTGCTTTTCTCGTTGGCCGTTTCCGTTCTCACCGGTATTCTATTTGGCCTGGCGCCCGCGTTGCGCTGCTCCCGCCCGAATCTGGTCGAAACCTTGAAAGATGGCGGCAGAGGCTCCGGCGGCGGTGTTCGCGGACAAGGGATCCGAAGCGGTTTGGTGGTTGCCGAAGTCGCGTTGTCGGTGATCCTGTTGGCTGGTGCGAGTCTGGCAATCCGGAGCTTCGCAGGCATCCTCGGCATAAATCCGGGATTTCAGCCGCAGCATGTTTTACGAGTGCGGGTTCCGTTGCCCCGCAAGCTGTACCCTTCGCTCCAACAGCGCAACGATTTCGCGGCCAAACTGCTAGAGAGAGTGCAACATCTTCCGGGAGTGGAGAGCGCGGCCATTGGCAACGGCGGCATTCCCTTCGGTGGACCGGAATCCTCTTACTCCATCGAAGGAGAATTGCAGGCGGAGGACAAGCAGGTCATCGCCAGCCTCGTCAGCGCCGACTATCTGCGGACGCTTGGGACCCCGCTCAAACGTGGCCGCACGCTGACGCCGAGCGAAGTCCTCCACGGCGATCACTTCGCTTTGATTAATGAGACCGCCGCGAAGCTCTGGCCGGTTGGAGTGGACCCCATCGGCAAACGTATAAATGTGAACCTGCTGAAGGCGCCCGCCGGTTCGAGCGCGTTGGCGCCTGCAGGGAGTACGCCCGCAGTCACCGTGGTGGGAGTGATTGCCGATACACGGAATGACGGCTTGCGCGACGCGACTCTTCCCGGCGTCTTTCTACCTTATACGTTGCTGGCGCCGGCGGAGCGCACACTGGCCGTCCGCACCTACGGTGAGCCAGGGGCCCTGTTAAATGCGGTGCGGCTGGAAGTCCACAATCTGGACAAAGACGTGCCCATCGGCCGGGCCATGACACTCGAAGAAGTATATGGAAGTGAAATCGCTCAACCCCGTTTCAATATGGCGCTTTTCAGTTGCTTCGCCGCGCTCGGCCTGGCGCTGGCGGCGGTCGGAGTTTACAGCGTGATTAGTTACGACGTAACTCAGCGCATGCACGAGATCGGCGTTCGCCTGGCGCTGGGCGCCAATCGCGCTGACGTAGTGGCTCTCGTTTTTAGGATCGTAGCTCGCGTGGTTGCGCTTGGGCTGATCCTAGGCCTGTGCGGAAGCGCAGTCCTGGACCGCGTGATTCGGCTCCAAGTCTTCGCGGCTCCCTTCGATTGGAGCTCGGCCGCGGGAGTCATTACCGTGCTGTGCATAACAACCATCATTGCGGCTTTGCTGCCTGCACGTCGTGCAGCCAGGTTGGATCCCGTTACCGCCCTCCGGCATGAGGCTTAGCAGCCAGGCGCGTTCTGGAGGAGACATTCTTCACAACGCTCCACCAGCCCCCGCTCTCATCTGCCAAAATAGGCAAGGGCGGTTTCGAAACTGTGCTGTCGGAGGCTCGCACGATGCAATTGCGCGTACTTGCGTTTGTTTTGGCAGGAGGCAAAGGAACGCGCCTCTATCCGCTCACCAAAGAACGCGCTAAACCGGCTGTTCCGTTTGGTGGCCGCTACCGGATCGTCGACTTTGTACTGAGTAACCTGGTGAACTCCGGCATTTATTCGGTCTACGTGTTGGTTCAATTCAAGAGCCAGTCTTTGCTGCAGCACCTGCGCGAGGGTTGGGAAGCATCCAGCCTGCTGCGCAATCACTTCATCATTCCGGTTCCGGCGCAAATGCGCTCTCAGGGCGAGGATTGGTATCGCGGCACGGCGGACGCTATCTATCAAAACATCAACCTCATCGAACAGGCGGAGCCGCATGTGGTGGCCATCTTCGGTGCCGATCACATCTATCGCATGAATATTCGCGAGATGGTGGAATTCCACGTGGAGCGCGGCGCGCAGGTGACGGTCTCGGCCATTCCTGTCGAAAAAGAGCAGGCTTCCGAGTTCGGCGTGATCGAAACCAAGGATGACGGCCTGATTGTGGGCTTCCACGAAAAGAAACCGGACGCCCCCACCATGCCGGGAGATCCGAACCGCGTGTACGCGTCCATGGGGAATTATCTGTTCAGCACCAAGCTGCTGCTGGAGGAGTTGCGCGTGGACGGAGAGAACGAGCACAGCTCCCACGATTTCGGCCGCGACATCCTGCCGGGCTTGATCGGCCGCGCCGACATGTTCGCCTACGATTTTCAGACCAATCGAATTCCCGGCGACCCCGCGGGCGCTCCCATCTATTGGCGCGATGTCGGAACCATCGACGCGTATTTCGATGCGAACATGGACCTGCGATCCATCTCGCCGGAACTCAACCTCTACAACCGCCAGTGGCCGCTGCGCACCGCCGGCTATTCCGATGCACCCGCCAAATTCATTTTCGACGCCGAGGGACGGCGCGGCCATGCCATTGATTCCATCGTGGCCGGCGGCACCATTCTATCGGGCGGCCTGGTGCGGACTTCGGTTATCGGCCGGGGCGTGCGCATCCATTCGCATGCCTACGTGGAGGATTCCATCATTTTCGACAACTGCGACATCGGCCGGCGCGCTAGGGTCCGCCGCGCGATTCTGGATAAGAACGTTCGCGTTCCTCCGGATGCGGTAATCGGCTATGATCTGGAGCGTGATCGGGAACTTTATCACGTCACCGATACCGGCATCGTGGTGGTAGAAGGGCATCGGTCGCCCGTGGATATCGCCAGTATGAATCTGTAGCAGCAAGCGTGGGGAAGCCAATCCTGGCTGCCGCCGGCTTTCAGCCGGCGCCCAAAAAAGCCGCCTGAAAAGTCGGCTGCGGGCAGAATTGCCCGCCCCACATCAAGCCGTGGATTGACGCTATGATCGGCCCGGCACCGGAACTTGTTTTCCTACCACCCACATCCCACAACCTACCTCCTGAAACTAATTCAGCCTTCCCAGCCATCGATGTATGGCCTCCAGCTGTCTGGTGATCTCCGCCCTATCTTCGGCCTCCGGCGAGCCTTTTAGATACTTCTCCAGATCGCGCTTCGCGGCCACAAATTCACGCAAATGCAGGCGGGCGACTCCACGCGTTTTGTAGTAGTCGGCATTCTCGGGGAATGCTTCCACCAGCAGATCCATTACCGCCGCCGCTTTCCCGTATTGCTTCACCCGAAAGTATGCCGAACGCAGATTATTCAGCATCCGGACCAGGATGTACCGCGTGCCGACCGGCGCCAGTGTGGAGGGTTCCGCTGTGAGATCCACTCCGGTGATTTCGCGGGCTAGCTTCCCGCAATCGTCTTCGCTAAGCAGCTTGCCGGCGTGGAAGGGGTCGATGTATGTGGAATATTCGTGGTCTGCATATTGCACTACGAAATGTCCAGGCAGGCCGATTCCGAAAACGGGCCGCCCCAACCGCCGCGCCACTTCTATATAGACCACCGAAAGAGAGATCGGAATGCCCGTCCGCCGATCCAGAACTACATCCAGACAGCTATTGCCGGGATCGTAATAATCGGTATCATTGCCTTGAAAGCCCAGCTCCTGAAAAAGATACTGGTTCGCGATGCGGATGAATCTGGGGCCGTCGGCCGCGCCATGGCCTCCCAAGCGCGTGTCCAGCTCGGATGCAATCCGGTCCAGAATTTTGATGTAGGGCGCGGTATTCAGGGCCGGCCGCTCGATGGTCGCCAGATCGAGCGCGGCAGTATCCAGCGCCACCCCCGGTTCATCGCGTAAAGCTGCCCGTAATGCGTGCATTTCGATCCCCGCGAAAGCTCCACTATACCTCTCGAGCTATTCAGAGTTCCGGGGCTGCAAGCCGAAGAAGATTTGCTATGAAAGGGATCTTGGCCCTGGCCGTGTTTTCTGGAGTCCTGGGCGCGCCGCTCGGCTCCGATCACTGCCCTGGAGCAACTGATAGAACAAAATTCGAAAGCAGTATCAGGCGAAAAGAGCGATCGCATCCGCGCGGTAAGCTATTGAAGCAACTGAGCTACGTGACCCAGATCCGGGCCAGATTGCCTAAGCGATAGTAAACCCAGCAGTTTCAATAAGAAACAGACGCGCACCGGCTCCCCGGCCGGTTAAACCTTTCAACACTTCTGACGATAGATGATTAGAGGCCCGCGAACCGCCTCTGCTGTGCATGTTGGCGAAGACCACACTCACGCCCCCCTCTCTAGGGGTTAGACCGGCTCCCGCAGTGGCGTTCTTCGAGGCGGAGGAGCACAGCGGCCCACCCTCCACCATTCTCATCGTGGATAGCGAAGAGATCAATCGCAGGCTGCTGAAAGGGATTTTCAAGACTGCGCCTTATCGCATGCTGGAGTCGCGCAAAGCCTCCGAAGCAATGGCGATGCTTCAGTCGGAAAAAATCGACCTGGTTATTCTCGATCTCATGTTGCCGGAAATGAGCGGTCCGGAACTGTGCCGCTGGATGAAGGCCGACCGGCGCACTCAGTTGATTCCAGTCCTGATGATCACCAATGTGCAGGGCGTGGAAAACGAAATCGCGGGCATCTCTTCCGGCGCCGACGAATTCCTCATCAAGCCTTTGCATCCAGCCGTGGTGCGGACGCGCATACGCGCCATGCTTCGCAATAAGGCGCTGGTCGATTCATTGGAGGAAGCCGAAACCATTCTGTTTGCGCTGGCCCAGACCGTGGAACAACGCGACGTGTATACCGGCCAGCATTGCCAACGGCTGGCGGTTCTTTCGGTGATGCTGGGTGAGGCCCTGGGGCTCTCGCATTCGGACCTGACCGCGCTTTACCGCGGCGGCTATTTGCATGACATCGGGAAAATCAGTATTCCCGACGCCATCCTTTTCAAGCAAGGATTACTCACCGAGCAGGAGTGGGAAGTGATGCGCAGCCATCCCATCCGCGGCGAGGAAATTTGCCAACCCATGAAGAGCCTGTGGCCGGTGCTGCCGATCATCCGAAATCACCATGAGCGCTGGGACGGCTCCGGCTATCCGGATGGTCTGGCCGGAGAAGACATTCCGTTGCTGGCGCGCATTCTACAGGTCGCCGATATTTACGATGCGCTGATTACCGAGCGCCCCTACAAACCGGCGCTATCGCCCGAGGAGGCCTTCGCACTGATGGAAGAAGAAGTCCGTCGTGGCTGGCGCGATCCGGAACTGGTGCCGCTCTTTGTGAGCACCATTCAAGCGAAAAACGCCGCGGACCTGGGCGCCATCGATCCCTCGCTCGAAAACATGAGCGTCCAGGTTTCCAGATAGGATAAACTCAGGCGCTGTATGACGGGGCTGGAGATTCTGAGCCGGAAGATCGTCGCTTGTCACAAATGTCCACGCCTGGTGGAATACCGCGCCCACATTGGGGACGTAAAGCGCCGGGCCTATCGCGATTGGGAATACTGGGCGAAACCCGTGCCTGGATTCGGCGATCCGCACGCCCGCGTGCTGCTCATCGGCCTGGCTCCCGGCGCACACGGGGCGAATCGCACCGGCAGAGTTTTCACGGGCGACAGTTCGGGCGTCTTCCTGTACCAGGTGATGTACGAGACCGGCTTCGCGTCGCAGCCCACCAGCGTGTCGCGCGCTGACGGGCTCACCCTGATCGACGCCTATATCAGCGCCGCGGTTCGTTGCGCTCCGCCGGAGAATAAGCCGTCACCCGGCGAGATTCGCAATTGCCGTCCCTACCTGGAGCGGGAATTGGAGCTGCTGGCGGACGTGCGGGTGGTGATCGCACTCGGCAAACTGGCGTTCGATGCTTATCTCGGCATACTTCGCGATCAAAGGAAAATCGCGCGCCTCGCCGATTTCGTATTCGCCCATGACCGCCGGCATTCCACTGGCCCCGGCCAGCCCATGCTCATCAGTAGCTACCACCCCAGCCAGCAAAATACATCCACGGGAAAATTGACGGCGGAAATGCTTCGGGCGGTGTTCGAGCGGGCCAAGCTGTACACCGGCCGCTGACGGTCTGTGAAAACCCGACGGCTGCCATTTTTAACCCGCCGTCCGCACGGCGAACCCCAGCACGTTCCGTCCCGGCTCGCGCACCCAAATCTCGCGCATGCCGTAGAAGGTGGTTCGCTCCGGCACCACTACCTCGGCGCCCTTCACCCGTTCCAATGCGTCGTCGAAATTTTCCACTTCGATGTACAGGTTCGACCCGGCGAAGAATATCGAATCCGCGGCCTGACCCGCATCCTTCCGGACGCTGGCGCGGGATTGGAGCATTACTTCGGTCCCCTCTTTTTGCAGGATCACGAAGCCCAGTTTGTCGCCCTCCGGCACCTCAACTGTTTTCTCAAAGCCGAGGTTGTCGACCCAAAACTTCAACGACGGCTCAATTTCATCCACGATCAGAATTGGTGTGATCTTCATAAGGGCTATGGTAACCGGCGGGCTAGCGGCAACGATTGGAAAAAACGGTCACCGCTGCAGAGCTGCGAACTCGCCCGGAGTATAGCCGCTGAATTCGCGGAACTCGTGGATGAAGTGGGCCTGGTCGTAATAGCCGCACTCCAGCGCGACTTGGGTCCAATCGCCACGCGGCGCGCCGCGCAATCGAGGAAGGCTGTGCCGGAAACGGATCACGCGGCAGAAATGCTTGGGGGTAAGCCCCATCTGTTCCAAAAAAAGCCGGCGCAACTGCCGCGCGCTCATGGCCGCATCGAAAGCCAGGTCAGCCACGCGAACCTGACCGCCGCATCCAACAATGTGAGCGGACATTTTCTGGACGATGTTGGGTTCTGAATCATCCACCAACTCGGCTTCCAATAATGCGATACATTGCTGGGCCGACTTTGCCTCTCCAATCCGCTCACCCAATTGGCGGCCTTGCGGACCCCACACGTCATCCAGCGGCAGCAACCGGCCGGTAGTTTGGCTTCCCGGCGCTCGGACAAATCCCGGCGCCATTGCCGGACGGAATCGCACCCCCATTTGAAGTTGGCCGCTCGCCAGCGCGAATCGCTGGACGGAGGTCATGGTACCTACAATCCGTGGACCGGTGCTTTGCGAATACACAATATCGACGCACCCATCCGGCATTACCGGATATTCGGGGAGCGTTTGGCCGGGTTCGATGGACCAGAAGCATTCCACGTACGGCCGCAGCCGCTCCGGCGCAGGGTGCTCGCGATAGCGCGCGCTCATGCTTTAATGATAACCTCCGAAGCGCGGCCGTGAGCGGCCGGCTGTTTCGCGCTGCGGGGTAAAGCCGCGCGCCGCTACCCGCGTGTTAGACTGGATTGTCGCGGGCGATTCTGCCTGCGCAAGACCGTTCTCGACACCCCGGAGAGATGGCCGAGTGGTTGAAGGCGCACGCTTGGAAAGCGTGTATAGGGGAAACTCTATCGAGGGTTCGAATCCCTCTCTCTCCGCCATAGAATCAGTAGTCTAAAACGGAAGACCCGCCCTCCCGATTACTTCGCGAGCTCCTCGACCACGACGGATTCTTTGGATGAATCGTATCCATCGATCCGGCGGATTAGCGCGATCAGCGATTCGATCTCCAGGGTGATGGACTCCAAAGGCTGGCTGGCTTTAATCGATTGTTCGACCGTGCGGGCGAGTTCAGAAACGGGTGCGAAGCCATATCCTCCGCCTGTTCCTAGAAGCTGATGGGCGATCTTCTGCACCGCCGGCAGATCTTTATTCCCCAGAAGATCGGTCATCTTGCCCACCTTGCCTGGAAGCCCGGCCACGAATTCCGGGACAATTTCCATGATCCGTGGATTACCGGAGTGGCTGCTCTTGATCCGGTCGCTGGAACCGCTGGTGTCGACGGCCGGAGGCGGTGATCCAGCCGTATTTGTTGCGGTATCGTTGCTGGGCAAGTGCGCCTGAACTGTTTTCAAGAGTTTCTCCTCGGCTACGGGTTTACTGAGGTAGCCAGTGCATCCGGCGGCCAGGCATTTGTCACGGTCTTCCGCCATGGCATACGCCGTCAGCGCGATGATCGGCAGGGTCAGTCCCCGGCGGCGAAGCTCCTTGGTGGCCGCATAGCCGTCCATGACGGGCATCTGCATATCCATCAAAATCAGATCGAAAGTCTGGCTGGCCGCAAGATCGACGCCGATCTGGCCGTCCAGGGCAGGGGTGACGGCCGCTCCGGCATCTCGCAACTGCATGCCCAACAGCCGCTGATTGTCGGCTCCATCTTCCACCAGAAGAATCCGCCCGCGCAGATGAATCTTCGTTTCCACTTGCTGATCCACCGTGGCGGGCAATGTTTCTTCGGTCAAACCTTCCAATCGTTCCACGCCGGCCGAAAGCCCGCCGTCGATTTTCAAGGAGAAGGTGCTTCCGACCCCAGGCTGGGATATCACGGTAACGTCGCCTCCGAGCAGCGTCGCCAACTGCCGGCTGATGGTCAAGCCCAAGCCGGTTCCCCCAAACTTGCGGGTGATGGACGCGTCGCCCTGGGTGAAAGGGATAAAAAGCCGTCCCATCAGTTCCGGCGTCATGCCTATTCCAGTGTCGATGACGTCCACGCGCAGCAGGATGTTGGGGCCGCCGGCTCCTTCGTCCGAGATCCGCAACTCGATCTTTCCCGATTGGGTGAACTTCACGGAATTGCCCAGCAAATTGACCAGGATCTGCCGCAGGCGCAGCGGGTCGGTCTGGATCAGGGCCGGGATCGAGCCCTGGAATGTGACGTCGAACGCCAGTCCCTTCTCGGTCGCCCTGGGACGCATCAGCGAGATGATCTCCGACAGCACCACCAGCAGGTCCGTGGACACGCACTCCACCTTCATTTGCCCAGCCTCTATCTTGGAGAGATCCAGGATCTCGTTAATCAGTTCGAGCAGGTGCAAGGCGTTCCGCTGGATGATCTGGACGCAGCCGGCTTGCGCGCACTCTTCCGGGCTGCGGTGCAGCAACATGTCCGCGAATCCCAGGATGGCGCCCATGGGCGTGCGGATCTCGTGACTCATGTTGGCCAGGAACTCGCTCTTGGACCGGTTGGCGGTCTCGGCTTCCCGCGTGGCTATGGTCAGGGCAAGAGCCAGGCGCTTGCGCTCGGTGATGTCGCGAATGTTGCACTGAATTACTTCGCGGCTACCTTCCCGATAGACGTTGCTGACGAACTCGACTGGGATGTGCCCGCCGTCTTTGTGGTTCAGGGGAAGATCTTCGTAGCGGATATGGCCAATTCTTTGCAGCGTCTCCATGGCCTTTTTGGATATTTCGGCATCCCTGAAAACGCCGATCTCCCACAGTTCCTTGTGCAAGAAGTGTTCCCGCGGGTAGCCCAGCAAACTACTCATGTAGGGATTGACGTCCACGATCTTCGCGGCCGCCGCATCCAGGATGAGGATGCCGTCGTGAGCCGCCTCGAACAGGCGCCGGTAACGGACTTCTGAAACTTCCAGATTCCGTTCTTTTTCGCGTCGATGGCTGATGTCGTGAAAGGCCACCACCACCCCGGCCAGATGTCCGGCAGCGTCGATAATGGGCGCGGCGTTGCCATCGATCGGCATTTCCCCGCCGGTCCGGGCGACCAGCACCGAGGGGTCCGCCAGACTCACCACCGCGCTATCGCGGATTGCGCTTTGGACGATGCTTTCCACCGCGTGCGCGGAATCTTCATTCGTGACATGGACGATCTCGGTCAGCGGCTTGGCCAAGGCGTCGTTCTGGACCCAACCCGTGAATTTTTCGGCGGTCGGGTTCATGAATGTGATCCGGCTTTCCGGGTCGGTGACGATGACGGCCTTGCCGATGCTGGCCAGGATCGTGCGATACCGGGAGGACAGGACGCCGGCTTCGGCTTCGGTCCGTTTCTGCGCGGTGGTATCCAAGAGCGAGAGCAGGATGCTGGGGCCTGCGGCGCCGGCGTCCGAGAGCCGCCGCGCGCTCACCAGCATGGTCCTCACACCCAAGACCGGGAAAGCATGTTCCACCTCGAGATCGTCAAAATCGCCGTCCTTCTCCAGAAGGTCGTTCAACCGCTTCAGCAGCGCCGGAATATTCCATTGCCCGTTGCCCAGATCGGCGAGCTTTCTGCCCACCGTCTCGGCGGGGGCGACCTGGAACGCCCTGTAAAACGACTGGCTAGCCGCCAGAACCTGGAGGCCGGCGTCGAGCACCAACAACTGCTCCCGCACGGCATGGCTCACCATCTGATCGGGAGACAACAATGCTGGATCCTGCAATGTTTCCAATGTGATACTCATGATGTTTGTTGTCCCGCGCTTACGTCGTTTGCGGCGTGAAACCTCTGCGCTTCATTCTGCCCCAAGCCCTCTTCTTCTTAGCGCGCGCGACCTCCAATATGCCGCGGAATCTCCACAGCGCGTTCAGCTGGCGATAACCGAAATTTTCAATAAAGGCAGCCCCGATCAACGACGCCAAGTCCAGCGGATGAGCATAGCGCCGGGTAGTGAATTCCTCGAGCAGCACCGCGCTGATGGAGATCATGGTTCCAAACAGCACCGAGCCGATGAAAAACAGCAGAGCGGTGGTAGCTGAGATGAAACCGATCAGAAGACCGGCGATGGTGATCACATAGCCGGTCACTTCGACGCACGGTCCGAGCAATTCGAGCAGCAGAAGGTACGGCATTCCAAAGCAGCCGACCACTCCGAATTTCGGATTGAACAGCATCGCGCGATGCTTCCACATGCTTTCGAGGCCGCCGCGCTGCCAGCGTATCCGTTGGACACTGAGATTCTTACGGGAATCCGGGACTTCGGTCCAACAAACCGGGGTGGGCACGAAAACAATTTTGTAATCGCGCTTTTTCTCGCGGTTGATCCGGTGCAGCCGGATGACCAGTTCCAGATCTTCGGCCAGGCTGCCCGCTTGGAATCCGCCGGCTTCGATGACGCTGTCGCGGCGGAACAGCCCGAAAGCCCCGGATATCAGCAGGAGCGAATTCATATAGCTGAGCGCCACTCGGCCGCCTAGAAAGGCTCGCAAGTACTCGACAGCCTGAAACTTTGTCAGCAGAGAAGGTGGAGCGGCCACTTTCGTTACGGCTCCATACTCAACCGTGCATCCATTTACTACCCGAATGATTCCGCCGACGGCGACGGTGGTCTCGTCCTCGAGAAAGGGCTTCACAACCAACAGCAACGAATTGCCCTCCAGCAGAGAATCGGAATCCACCGGGGCGACCAGCGGCGTAGTGGCATAGTTGATGGCCGCGTTGAGACTGTCGGACTTTCCCCCACCTTCCTTGTCGATCACCAGCAGCTTGAGATTTTGAGATTCGTACACCGCATTCACCTTCCCGGTGACAAAATTGTGAAGCGGCTGCCGGCTGGACTTATACAGGTGGAATTCATCGGTCAGTAGCTGCAGCGTCCGGTCGGTCGAGCCGTCATTGACGATGATCACCTCGTGCTCCGGATATTCCAACTGCAGCATGGATCGCGTGCTTTGCACGATGCTAAGCTCCTCGTTATGAGCGGGAGCAATGATGGAAATCGGCGGCATCAGCCGGGACTTAAACAGAGGATCGCGTTCCACCGATCCCTCAGTGCTCCGCTGCGCCCGCAAAACGAAATAGCCCAGAGACATGAGCACAAAATAGTTGAAATTGCTCACAAAGGCATAGACGATGATGACGTCCAGAATAACGTTGATGACGTGGTAGAAAGTGGTCATGATTTATCCTCGTTCGGCTACCAGCGACTGTTCCAAAGCCTGCAGGGCGTATTGCGGGCGCGCCCCCGAGTAGATCTCGTTTTCCAGCAGTTGCCTGCCTTCCGAGCCCAGTTCGGCCAGAGCTTTGGCGGCCGCCAGCGCGGGAATCGGCCCAGACTTGCGCAGTTGACTGACTAGCAGCGGTATGGAAGCTGAAATACCCAATTCCGACGCGGCTTTGGCGGCCTCGGCCTGGGCGCGTTCATCCGGGAAGTCGAGTAAGGCGATCACTTCGTGCGCAGCCTCCTGCCCGCTTGTGCTGGCATAGCGTAGCGCCGGCAGCGCCGCCAGGCGAAGATCTATGTCTCGACGGGCCACCAGTTGCGAAAAACCTTGGATCGGAATCCAGCGCTCCCAGGCGCGCAGCAGATCCACACACGCTCGCGCGCGGCGAGCATCTTGCGACCGCAGGCCGTCGGCCATGTACCGTCCGCAAATTTCGGTGGCGAAAGGCCGCAGGCTGTCCGCCAACAAAATGCGCCCCAACAAACTTTGCTCAGGGAGCATCTGGAACACTTGCGCCGGGGCGTCCGAGGCCCCTGAATCCAGCAACGCGCAGGCGGCTTCGATCCGCGTTTGCTCCAAAGGATGCGCCAGCAGGCCAGGGTCAATGGCTTGTCCGATGCGGCCCAGATTCGCGAGCGCCGCCTTCTGGACCAAAAAGTTGCGGGACCGGGTGGCGCGGCGCCACCGGTCCGCCAGTCCGAGTTCGACCGCCAAAATCCGGAGCTCCGCGTTGATCTGGCCCCCGAAGGACGCTAAAAACTCCGTAAAGATAATTTCGAATGGCCGCGCATGCTGCCGCGCCAGCCAGCCTAAGCGTTCCCGGTCGCCATCGCCCACCGCCACGCTGGCCAGCGTCTCCCGGATTTCGGGAGAAATGCGCGCCGCCCGCACCCGCGCGGCGTAACGAAACGACTTGGCGATCATCGAGAGTATCCCGAGCGCGATCACCAGAACGCAGGGAACCACCGCCAGGCCGGTGGCGAGCGGCAGCAGCCGGGCTATGGATTCGGAAGCCCCCGAGGCTCGCCGGTAAATCCAGTACACCGCGCCCACATAGATGCCAAGCATCAATGTGATGCTGATCCAAACGCGAATTCTCGAGGATTCGGAAATCTTCATAGTCTGTGCACCAGCGCCAGGAGAAACATATTTTCAAATATTCCCGTAGATCGCCTGGCCAGCGTATACGTAGCTTCCACGCGAGTTTTCTTGGTTAGCGCTAAAGTGATTCCGCCAATGTAACTGTCTCGCCGGAACGCTCCGAAGTCGGTCGGCAGCGCGAGTTGAAAGATTTCGGTGCCATGCCCGTAGCCGGCTTCGAGGGTAAGGTTCTTTCGCACCCCGGTGTTGAAGCGGGCTAGAAAAGCTGGCGTGGTTGCACCCTCCACACGGTTGGCCGCGAAGCTGGTCAGTATCCAGATCGGTTTCTCAAAGTAGTAGTCCAGGTTTCCGATGGCAGCGTCCACCGTCAGGCGCTGAAAAGCAATATGCCGGTAATCCGCCCCCAGCACTAATCCATGAACCAAGGTGCGGGACAGGCCCAGGGAAAGGTCCTGCTTAGGGACAATAGCGCCCCCTCCGCCGAACAAAGCGGCGCCTCGCACGCTGGTGCGCGCGCCCAGTTTCCGGCTAAAATGCAAACCTCCCCGGCTCCCAGCTTCACCGAACCGGTTCACCTGAAAGAAGTCCAGGCCGATGTCGCCCTTCCGATTGAAATACGTTGCGCCGATCTGTTCGAGAGCGCCCGGCGTGGTCCCGGGCAAGGTGTCCATCTCGTAGGAAATTCGCAGTTCTACTATATGATCGGGAACCAGGCTGGCTTCGAGTTCGAGCGCTTCCGGATTGCCGGCGTCGGTAGCCAGGCACTTGTCCAGTTCGAGCTTCGCATCCCGATCGTTTCCCTGCCAGTGATAATAGCGGGACCAAGCCAGTTCCACGTCCGGGTCCGATGGTTGAAGTTCGCGCGCGGCGGTGAGCAAAACCAAGGCAGCGCGGTAAGAGTGCCACCACAGAAGCACATTAGCCTTGCCTACCATGGCGTCGACATTGTTGGGATCTATGGCCAGCGCTTGGGAGTAATACTCCTCAGCGCCAATGCGGTCGCCGGTCCACGCCGAGAGCCGCGCGATCCAAAGAATGTAATCCATATCCGCGGGGTGCGCCTCCAGCAGGCTTCGGTAGAGCGGCAAAGCGTCGCTAAATCGCTTTTCCGACACCGCGGTCCGCGCCCGGCTCTGAAGATCCGGCGGAGCCTCGGCCAGATGGAGACCCGCCGCCGAAACCAACAAAATCAATAGTCTTGGCATCATGCTTTCTTGCGCGGCAGATACCGCGCCACCCGCGCCGTCACCTCCATCGGATTGAAGGGCTTCGTTATGTAATCATTGGCTCCGCAGGAAAATCCTTTCAGAACATCGGTCTCCTGTTGCCGCGCCGTCAGAAGTACTACCGGAATTCGCTTGGTCAGTTGGTCGGCGCGCAGATTGGTCAGCACTTCGAATCCATCCATGCCGGGCATATTCACGTCGAGAATCAGAACGTCCGGTATAACCTCGCGGCTCAGCGCCAGCGCTTCGGCGCCGTTGCGCGCCAGACGGCATTCGGCGCCCGCCCGGCGCAACGTCGCGGTTAATAGCGCGCCGATTGCCGGATCGTCGTCGGCGATGATGACCTGTGCCGGCCCGTCCCGGGGCGGAGGGGCGGCATTTATCAAATCCGGCGTGAGCAATTTGCAACAACGCACCAGCAATTCTTCAGCATCCCAGGGCGTCGTCAGGAAGTCGCGGGCGGCTGTCTCAATCGAAACAACTGCGTCGGATATACTCGCGCGAGAACCTACCAGCAGTATTGGCTTATTCAGCCCGAGGCTGGTGTTTTTGTCGCAAGTTGAGCCGGCCGCGCCAACCAGATTGAGTATGACGATGTCGAACCGCTCCACCAGGGCCGTCGTGAGACCTTCGGAAGGCGCCTGGATGACCAGGGTGAAACATTCCGCGCGATCCAGTGCCTGCGCAATGCGTCTGGCCTCCGGCTCGCTGAAACCCGCCAACGCAATACGCTTTCCCGACAGCGTCTTGACGATCTCCGCCGGCAGAGCCATCTCAAAAGCCGGCGCCGCGGCGGCCGCTGTGATCAGCCGCTCCAGCTCCCGCAGCGCTGCCTTCACGGCTGCAACGTCTACTTTCTCGGCAGACTCGACCAGCCCCTCGGTTTTCCTGGCCTGATTCGTCACCCCAGGCATGCCCAAAGTACCAGCCAAACCAGCCCAGCGGTGCAGCGCGTGCAACAGGCGGTTGCGGTCCGCCTCGAACTCCGGAGTCAGAAGCGCGGTCAATTCCGCCAACGATTCCGTGATGAAATTGTTGCGCATTCCGCGCAGAAGATCCCTGACATCCCCCTGAACTTTGGGCGCCGCGCGTGATTTATAATCCATGAAAGAACGAATCGTCCCGGGAAAAATGGAGGTGTCGATGGGTTTTCCAATGAATCCGTCACAGCCCGCGCTCAGGCAATCCTGCTCGTCCTCTTTCCGTCCATAGGCGGTTAACGCGACGATGCCTGAGGCTTTCATTTCGGGGTTCGCGCGCAGCTCCCGTGTCAGTTCCAGGCCGCTTTTGCCCGGCAACTGCATATCCATTAAAATCAGGTCGGGTTTGAACGTAGCCAGGACCTTTAAAGCGTCCTCGGCACTCCCCGCCGACCGTAAGTCGTACCCTTCTTCGGACAGCAGCACGCTCACCAGTTTTGCGCTCATTTGATCGTCGTCGACAATCAGTATCGATTTATTTCCCACAATGTCCTTGATCGGCAAACTTTGTTGAACCTTGACTTTTTTTCGCTGGGATGTTTTGCCACCCGAACACACCGCGCCGCGCCCAACGTACTTTCATCTATACAGCGCCAGCCGCAGCCGGCGCGCCGGGCGCGACGCTAGTTTAGTGTCGAAAGTTTCGTTAGGTTCTCGGATTAAGTTGGGATAGCGAAGCTTGGCAACTTTCCGGGCGCTGCCCTTCGCCGTGAGAAGTTTCCGGCTTGGTTAGCACTATCAAGCCAGACTGCGTCGATAACGAGCACTCCAGCGGGAAAGATGCACTCAGTACAGGCTTGTACTGGCTATTCTTCCTGGTGATTTCACAGCTCTTTTCTCGGTTACCCCGTGCTGAACGGGGGTGGCATAGGAGGTAGGCGCATCTTCTGGTCTTCCCGTCCTGCAATGCCGGCCTACGCTCTCAGCCACTTCTCAAGAGCCCCTCCGTCCGGCGCGGCGGCGAAAGAATTTTACAAAGAAAAGGAGTTTCAACGAATGAGTTCAAATACGCTGAAATGTTGGATGATTGCTTTAGGTTTGATGGTTTTCGATGTGAACATGTTCTCGGATACGCTGACGGTTATAGCCACTTCCGACATCTATGGGGCGGGCCAAGGCTCGCTGCCGGCTACAATCTATCCTGGAACTTTCCCGCCAATTGACACCTTCACCGCCGGTCCGAACCAGATATTGAAGTTCTCCAGCGTGACCGGAACGGTGGGCTGCAACTTTGTCGTTACCAACGGGCCGGATGGAACGTGCTTCCCGGGCGTCAATACCACTGTTACCAGCTACGGCGGCGTGTCGGGAATCGATGTGAACCAAGCCAATATGTTCTTGGTTGGCGTCTTTCTGAGCGCCGCGACGCCCGGGGGTCCGGGCCCGTTGGTTCTCGAATACAACTATGGGACTCCAGGCAGCTTGAGTACGTCCGATACCAGCTTTTCGCCTGCCTTGGATCAAGTCTTTTTTATCGGCGACGGCCTGACGGGAACAGGAACAGGTTCTGAACAAGTGTTTAATGTGCCCCCCGGCGCGGACCGCCTCTCCTTGGGATTTGCCGATTCCTTCGACAGCGTGCCATCCTACTATGCCGATGATGTTGGTTCGCTGACGGCTACCTTCGCAATAACTACAACAGCCACTCCGGAGCCCACATACGACTGTCTTCTCACGGGCGGTTTAGTCATTGGAATATTGCTTTATCGCAAGAAGTATCGCACGCGGGAGAACTGACAGCCGGAAACTCATTCAGGCAGCCGGCTGCGGCCGTACATCGTCCCCGGTCCGGGCGCTGCCTCTGTCTGGGAACGGCAGAAACGCGCGGCGACAGCTATTTCCCGATACAACGGTTTTGCCAACAGGCCCAGGGTGTGACCATGGGCCTGCTGGCCCACCAAAGGTGATGAAGACGCCCGTGGCGCGCGCACTCTTGCGTGCCGCGTTCACACACCTGTGAACGCCTTCGGAATCCGTCAAAAACGGGTTCGCTTGAGTGCGAACACGGCACGCTTGGGAGCGTACGCGACAGTCTTCAACCGAGCGCTGCCGTTACAACAACAGCGCCTCAACCCGATACGCGCACACCGCTTCCCTGGCCTGGGACCACGCGAACACTGTGAAACGCCCGTCCTGGGAAGCGACCAACGCCAGCGAATCGGTTTGATCCTGCGCGAATTGCGCTGCCGACAAATGGCGCGCCCCTCCGAAATGCGCCGGGTGCTGCGATCGGACCACACCCGCCATTAACTCGGTATCCACCACATGATCCACCCGGGCCCAGGCCTCGCGGCGGCCGATTTTAGCGCCGAAGGCAAGCAACTCGCATTGGTCGGTCAGTACCATGGCGCCGTCTACTGCGGTCAAGCCCGCCACCGCGTCCACGGCTCGCCGGAGCGCCTCCTGCCAGCGGCGCTGGCTTCGTTCGCTCGGTTCCTCACGGATCAAGCCCGCCAATTCCGGATAAGGCGGCGAGATCGCATAAGTGGTGGGCCCGACGATCGATTCCCGCCAGGCTTCCGTCCCATGCGGGACAATCAGTAACGATCCGCCGCGTCCGTGCGCACGCATGGACGCTGCAAGCTGAATCAGGACCCGGAGTGCGTCGGCCGACGAAGTGGCCGCCTCCGAACCCAGCAACGACGCCACCAGCGCCGGTGGATCCTGCAGGATCACCGATTTGTGATCCAGCACTTTTACCTGGTCGCCTTCCAGGACCGCCACATTGATGAACTTGCCGGAGTCGGCGCCCCGGCGATGCTTGATCACCAGCATGCCCGGATCGATCACCTCCAGCACGAAACACATCACAGGCAAAGTGCGCGTGGCGCCCCAGATGAAGAATCCCTCTTCGTCGCGCCAGACTCCCAAATGAATTCCGGGACGTTCCACCGCCGGCGCCAGCCGCGCGATAGTCTCCGGAGTGAGCGGAAGCCGCCGCTCGAAGGTGAGCGGAAGGCGCGACTGTTCGGGTGCCAGAAACGCCAGCGAGAATTTCGGCGGATAGTGCTCTTGGCGCAGCAGGCTGGCCCAGAACGCAGCGTCGATTAATGCTTCAATGCTCGAGTTGTCGGGCTCGGAAGCCAGGTCGCGGGTTCCACGCCCGCGCTCTTCGGCAAGCTGCCGGGAAAAGTGCAGCCGCACCGGATCGGCAATGGCGCGCGCGGCGGGATAAGCCGGATCGCTCACAAACTCCAGCAGGCACAAAGCATGTTAGGGAGCCGCTGCCACAGGGGTGTGTGAAAAAACCGGTTGACAGCCGCCAGCGCCTGCCCCACGCCTATTGCCATCCACCGCCCAACGCCTTATATAACTGCACTACGCTGACCAGCTCGTCCAAGCGTGTCTGGGATAGCGCCAACTCGGCTTGAAACAGATCCCGATCGGCGTCCAGCGCATCCAACAAGGTGTCCACACCTCCACGGTAACGCACATAAGCCAGCCGGGTGCGGTCCTGCAGAGCAGCTACCAGCAATTCCTGCTGCACGCGGCTTTCCCGCACGCGCTGGTGAGCGATGAGTGCGTTCGAGACTTCGGAAAACGCGGTCTGAATGATCCTCTCGTATTGGATCAGCGCGCTCTGCTGCAGCGCTTCGGTCAGCCTAACGTTCCCTTTCAGGCGTCCGGCCATAAAGATAGGCTGCGTCACCTGCGGCGTCAAGGCCCACACCGAACTGGGGCCACTGAACAAACTTGCGAGCTGCGTCCCTTGCCCGCCCAGGAATCCGCTGAGGGTGATTTGCGGAAAATAAGCGGCCTTCGCCACGCCGATCTGGGCATTGGCGGCGATGAGGTTCTGCTCCGCCGCGCGAATATCGGGCCGGCGCTCCAATAATGCGGAAGGCAGGCCGGGGGGCACATCGGGCATCTGTTGTTCAGTCAGGCTGCGGCCGCGGATCACTCCGCCCGGATTCTTTCCCAACAATAAACTGAGCTGATTCTCGGTCTGTTCTATCTGCTGCTGTAGAGTCGGGATGGTCTCGGATGCCGTGTAAACCAGTTGCTCGCCCTGCCGGAGATCCAACAGCGTGGCCACTCCACCGATCTGGCGATTCCGGATCAGCTCCAGCGATTCCTTGCGCGTGGCCAGCGTGCGCTGGGAGATTTCCAGTTGATAATCCAGGTTGCGCAAGTTCAGGTAGGCGCTGGCCACGTCGCTTACCAGGGTGGTGGTCACGGCCTTGCGGGTTTCCTCAGATGCCAACAGATTGGCGCGAGCCGCTTCGGTGGCACGGCGCAAACGTCCCCAAATATCCAGCTCGAACGAAAGCAGGTTCAATGTTGCCTGGCCGAAGGTCCGGTTTTGCGAGGGCACGAACGACACCGGCAAAGGAGTTTCGCCGTTCCGCGAGAGTCGCACCGTGGAGATATCGGCGCTGGCACTCAGGTTCGGAAACTGATCGGCGCGGGTAATGGTAAGATTTGCCCGTGCGGCCTCCACGCGAGCCACTGCATCGCGCAGATCGTAATTTTGCGCCAACGCTGTCTTTTCCAGATCCTGCAGTTTTTCGTCCTTGAAAACTTCCCACCATTTGAGATCGGCCAAGGATTGGTCGCCCGCTGGTATGGGCACTGGGGATCGAAAACTATCCGGGGTGGGGATGGCAGGCTTGTGGTAGTTTGGCCCAACGGTGCAGCCGGCCAGTGACATCAGGAGTAAACCGAGTGGTGCTTTCTTCATCAGTCCCCCTGAGCCGGCGCGGGGCTGGGCGAAAGTGCGGGCGCGTGCGCTTTGCCCGCGCCTGAGACCCGCTCGACCACATAGAAGATCGCGGGAATAAAAAAGATCCCGATTACGCTCGCCGCCAGCATGCCGCCGATCACCGTGGTGCCCATAATTTGCCGCGCTACCGATCCGGCGCCGGAGGCTGTCCAAAGAGGTACGCAGCCCAGGATAAACGCGAACGACGTCATAAGAATCGGCCGCAACCGCAACCGAGCCCCTTCGAGTGCGGCGTCCACCAAGTCTTTGCCTTTCTCGAATTCGTCCTTAGCGAATTCCACAATCAGAATCGCGTTCTTGGCCGCCAAGCCAATCAACATGACCAGGCCGATCTGCGAATACACGTCCGTCTCAATCTGGACCATGTAGGGAGGATAGAGCCAGCCCATCACCACGCGCCGAAGCCAAAGTACCGCGAAAGCTCCAAACACAGCCACGGGCGTGCTTAAGAGAACGCTGAATGGCAGCGACCAGCTTTCATAAAGCGCGGCGAGAATCAGGAACACGAACAACAGCGAGAATCCGAAAATCACTGCAGGCGGAATTCCCTCCTGGGCTTTCTTTTCCTGGAACGACATGTCTTTGTAGTCGTAACCCATCTCGCGCGGCATAGTCTGGTCGAACACTTCTTCGAGCGCCTTCATGGCTTGCGCCGAGCTATAACCCGCAGCCGCGGAGCCATTGAGTTGCGCGGATCGGTACATGTTGAACCGCATAGTGAATTCGGGACCCATCCGCGATTCGAATTTCGTGAGCGCGGAAAGCGGCACCATTTCGCCCGCATTATTTCGGACGTAGAACTGCCCTACATTTTCCGCCCTGGTACGATAGTCGCCTTCCGCCTCGACATACACTTGCCATTGGCGTCCGAACCGGTTGAAGTAATTCACGAAAAGACCGCCCATGAATGCTTGGATGGTTTTATAAACGTCGTTGATGGGTACTCCCTGCTTGAGTACCTTGTCTTCGTCCACGTCCACAAACTGCTGCGGAACGCTGGCGAGAAATGTTGTGCTCAAGCCTGCGATCTCCGGCCGTTTCCGCGCCGCTGTAATGAAAGTGTTCAGGTTGGTGGAGAGGAACTGCACGTCCTTGCCGGCGCGATCCTCCAACACGAAAGTGAATCCGCCGGCTGTGCCTACTCCCGGAATCGCGGGCGGCGAAAAGTCGAACGCCACTCCTTCCGGAATCCTGCTCAGTTCCTGGTTAATGCGCTGCTTCAACACTTGATATTGCGTGGCGCGCGTGGTGCGGTCCTTCCATTCCTCCAGATTCACGAAGATGAACGCGTTGTAGCTGGTCCGCACCAAGCTCAGCAAGCTGATGCCGATCACGCTGGTGGCGTACTTTACGCCCGGCGTATCCTTGATGATTTTCTCGATCTTGGTGGATACTTCCTCGGTACGTTGCAATGAAGATGCATTGGGAAGCTGGAGATTGACGTAGAAATAGCCCTGATCCTCATCGGGCAGGAAGCTGGTAGGCAGCCGGCTTCCAAAAAACGCAGCGGCCAGTCCGAACACCACCAACATCACCAGCGCCACGCCACTCTTACGGATCAGCGCACCGGATATCGCAATGTAACTATCGGTACCCCGCCGAAATACGTTGTTGAACCAATTAAAAAACCTTCTGAGCAGCCCGTGGCTCGCCTGCTTCGGTTTCAGCATCAGCGCGGCCAGTGCGGGGCTAAGCGTAAGCGCGTTGAATGCCGACAGGATCACCGAAATCGCTATGGTCACGGCGAACTGCTGATACAGCCTGCCCGTGATTCCGGGGATGAAAGCTGTTGGAATAAACACGGCCGAGAGAACCAGCGCGATACCGATCACGGGGCCCGAGATTTCCTCCATCGCTTTTAACGCCGCTTCTTTGGGGGCCATCCCGTCTTCAATGTGCCGCTCCACGGCCTCCACCACCACGATTGCGTCGTCCACCACCAAGCCGATCGCTAGAACTAATCCAAACAGCGAGAGCGTATTGATGGAAAACCCGAAGAGCGGGAAGAACATGAATGTTCCGATCAAGGAAACCGGCACCGCCAGCAGCGGAATCAGCGTGGCGCGCCAGCCTTGCAAGAAGATGTAGACCACCACGATGACCAGCAGAATCGCGATCACCAGCGTTTCGACGATCTCGCGCATTCCCTCTGTTACCGCGCGCGTTGTGTCGAGTGGAACCGCGTAATCCACGTCAGGCGGAAAGCGATTCTTCGCCTCAGCCATCAGCTTCTTCACGCCCTGGGCAGCTTGCACCGCGTTAGAACCGGGCAACTGATACACGCCGATGATCGCGCTGGGTTTGCTATTCAAACGCCCAACGATGGAGTAATCCTGCGATCCGAGTTCCACCCGCGCCACGTCCTTAATGCGGACGATCCCGCCATCCGGCGTCTCCCGCACCACAATCTGCCCGAATGCTTCGGGCGAAGTCCGGCGCCCACGCGCCAGCACCGAGTAAGTATATTCTTGGCCCGCGGGAGCCGGCTCGCTACCCACCTGACCGGCGGGATTCACCGTGTTCTGCGTCTGGAGCGCGCTGACAATCTCAGGCACCGTGATGCCGAGCTTCGCCAGTTGATCGGGTTTCACCCACAGCCGCATGGCATATTGGCCGGCGCCGAATACCTGCACGCTGCCCACCCCGGGCACGCGCGTGAGCTGGTCGTTCAAATTAATGTAAGCGTAATTAGCCAGGAACTGCGCGTCGTAAGTTCCGTGCGGCGAATTCAAACTGACCAACATGAGCGGAGCGGTCAGCGTCTTCTGCACCGTGATTCCGTACGCATTGACCTCGGCCGGAAGCTGGGATTGCGCCAGGTTTTCGCGCAAATCGGAGAGGATCAAATCGGTGTTGGGATCCGTTTTCACGTCGAAATCCACGATCAGCCGCATCTGGCCGTTTGCGGTGGCGTTCAACGAATACATGTAGTTCATGTTGTCTACGCCGCTCATCTGCTGTTCGATGGGAGTGGCCACGGATTGCTCGATGGTCTGCGCGTC
>Ga0302324_100006353_pt1 | contig 25501 bp, 20 predicted proteins | sample Palsa_T0_1_FD_201949 | JGI IMG/M metagenome (GOLD analysis project Ga0302324, IMG submission 201949) | Peat permafrost microbial communities from Stordalen Mire near Abisko, Sweden - Palsa_T0_1 | ecosystem: Environmental > Terrestrial > Soil > Palsa > Peat permafrost | place: Sweden: Abisko... | reverse complement strand
CTGGAAGGCATCCGGGCGATGGAAGGGCTGCCCGATGCGCTGATCATCATCGACACGACGCGGGAAGCGATCGCGGTTTCCGAGGCGCGCCGCCTCGGCATCCCCACGGTCGCGGTGGTGGATACGAATTGCGACCCGCAATTGGTGGATTACCCCATCGCGGGGAATGACGACGCCATCCGCGCGATTCGCATCGTTTTGCAAAAGCTCGTGGACGCGATTGTCACCGGTTCCAACCAGGGCGCCAGGCAGCAGGAAGCCGCCATGGCGGGTGTCGCCGAATAGCCTGACAGACTCGGGTGAACCGCTCCAAAGCCTTAATCGCCTCCATTACAGCGCTTTTCCTTGGGCTCGGAAGCGCGGGCCATGCGACGGATGTAGTCTGGAAGCATGTCACCTATCACGACGCCGTCATTACGTCGACGAATGGGGACAAAGTCCTCATTACCGGGACGCGCGACTCCGATGGAGCAACGGCCACGTTCCAGATGCCTCTTTCCAGCGTGCCGGACGAAGTCATCCAGGACTATCGGGCAACTCATAACCAGCCGGGGCAAACGGTGGAAAGGCCGCTAACCGCAAAGGAGGCGGCGGACGCGAAGGCTGCGCTGGCCCTGCGCGACGCGAAACTGGCAAACCTGAAGGCTGCGCTTGCCCTCGATCACAACCACCCGGTGATCGTCGCCGGGCATATTCTTCTAAAGAGCGATGAGGGCGTTGTCATCGTGTGCGACGCCTCCACGCCGCCCGACCTGCCGCAGTGCACAGGCACGGTTTTCCTGAGGGATTGCCCCGGGGTGCGAAAGCTGCACGTGGGAGACCCGGTCGCGGCGATCGGCTACAGCGACGGACAATACCTTTACAATTTCCAAAACATCCAGGCCTTCAAACCACCCAAGGCGCAGTAAAACCAAGCCAAGGAATACCGATCGATTGGATCCATTCCAGCATCATTGCCCTGACGATCGCGGTTCCGGTGCTGCTGGCCGGCATCGCGCGCTACACGAAATCCCAGGCGTTCACCCGGTTCGTGGCTTTTTCACTGGCCGGCATTTTGGTGGCAAACTGGGTGGCGGGGCTGTTCTATGAATATGCCGGCGAGCGCTTCACGCCGGGGCAGATTCTGCCGATGGAACTTTGCGATTGGGCCGATTTTTCGGTCATTGTCGCGCTCACGGCCAGACGGAGGGGTTTTTATGAAGTTGCGTATTTTTGGGGTCTCAGCGGCACTTTGCAGGCCGTCCTGACCCCAAACCTCGCGGTGAGGTTTCCGGACTTCCAATTCATCAGCTTTTTCGTTGTCCATTCCGGCGTGGTGGCGGGCGTGCTTTTCATGACACTGGCGATGGGCTTCCGGCCGACGTGGGCTTCCCTGCTCCGCGCGCTGGGTTGGTCGCAGGTTTATCTGGCCGCCGCGCTGGTGGCGAATCGATTGACGGGAGCAAACTTCGGTTTCCTTTCACATAAACCGATGGTTGCCACGCTGCTGGATTTTCTTTCGACGAAAAAGCCCCTCTACATACTGGAACTGGAGCTTCTCATGGTCGCTTTCTTTCTCGCCTTATACGCTCCGTTCGCGTTCGCAGACTGGAAACGGCGAAAAGCCGCCCGGATTGCTTAGAGTGTGTCATGCACTTTTGGCTTCTCGATTTCTTCTACCCCCAAGTGAAGAAATTTTTCATTTTGCCCGGATTCAGGGCCATTAGGCACGATTGACCGGGATTTACACGGATTCGAGGAGCGCTGAATCCGGCACTGATGCTACCGGCACCAGGCGCATTGCCACGATCCGGCCCGGCGGCACAGGTTGCGCAGGCCTCGTTTGGCAATAAATTTTCAAAGAACCGCCCTCAATATCGCACGAGTTCCGCCCTGTCCCAAGGGTCCCATTGGCTCCATTGACTCTATTGCACAAAATTCCGCCCCCCTCGGGCAAACCGACACGATGAAAGCTTCCAGGAAGGCAAGCGGGAGCGCTTGTCTTACAATCGCGCAATCCCGGGTGTGGCAAAATAGGGCGACCATTCCTGGTTGCCGGGCTTAAGGCAAAGTTCATGACACGCTCTAGGGGCGAAGCAGCCTTTTTGAAATATTTCACCGCAGCAAATGAAATTGTGTCGAGTGTTGGCTGATGTCTTGTAGTCTATACTGATTACCCCTGAAACCCTTTTCCCAACCGATAAACGACCGTAGCGAAAAGCTCGCCGCCTTTGTCGCGTGGGCGCACGCCCACATCACCGGCGACGAAAAAGGCCAGGCGCAAATCTTTTTCGACCGCTTGATGCAAGCCTTCGGCCACGGCGGATCGCTCGATGTCGGCGGCGAACCCGAATTCCGCATTCGCAAGGCCACCGAGGACGGCGGCGGCACCAGCTTCGCCGATTACGTCTGGAAGCCCGTCGTCCTCATTGAGATGAAAAAGCGCGGCGAGAATCTCGCGAAGCATTATCGCCAAGCTTTCGATTACTGGACTCGGCTTGTCCCAAACCGCCCTCGCTACGTCGCCCTCTGCAACTTCGACGAGTTCTGGGTCTATGACTTCGAGACGCAGATGGATTCGCCCGTGGGGCGCGTCGCCCTCGTGGATCTCCCGGAACAATTTGGTCCGCTCGCCTTCCTTTTCCCGAGCCAGCCCAAGCCTGTCTTCGACAACGACCACGTCGCCGTCACCCGTGAAGCCGCCGACTGTCTCGCCGAGTGTTTTAGAAAATTCCTAAAGCGCGGTGTCGAGCGCGTCACCGCGCAACGCTTCATCCTTCAAATGCTCGTCGCTCTCTTTGCCGAAGACATCGACCTGCTTCCGCGCTACTTCGTCACCCAGCTTCTCGAAGACATCTCCTCACCTGCCCAGAGCTACGACCTCATCGGCGGATTGTTCGAGGCGATGAACACCTCGCCGTCGCCGGCGGGCGGTCGATTCAAAGGCGTCGCCTATTTCAACGGCGGCCTCTTTGCCCAGACCGCGCGTCTGGAACTGCAAGACCTCGAAATCGTCCTGCTTCGCAAAGCCGCCGCGTTCGATTGGAAAAAAGTGCAGCCGGAAATCTTCGGCACCATTTTCCAGCACTCGATGGATTCCGAGGAGCGGCGTGCCTTCGGCGCGCACTTCACGCATCCCGCCGACATCATGAAAATCGTCGGTCCCACCATCCGCGAACCGTGGCGCGAGCAGATCGAAGGCGCGAAGACACTCAAGCGCCTCGGCGAACTGCGCGAGAGGATGCACAATTTCCGTGTGCTCGACCCCGCGTGCGGCAGCGGCAATTTCCTCTACATCGCCTACCGCGAATTGAAGCGCCTCGAAGCCCGCCTCATCGAGCGGATCGGCGAATTTCCCAGCCGCGCCGAGCCCGGGCAGATCGCCATGAGCTACCTCAGCGCGCAAAATTTCTACGGCATGGACATCAACCCGTTCGCCGTCGAGCTGGCGAAAGTCACCATGATGATCGCCCGCAAGCTGGCCATCGACGAACTGCACATCACCGAGCGCGCCCTCCCGCTCGACAACCTCGACGACAATTTTCGCGCCGTGGATGCGCTCGTTGTAGCCGGGGCCTCTGGCCCCGGAACCGCCGCCACCACCGGCCTCATAGAGACCGGCTACATCCGCACGCCGTGGCCGCGCGTGGACGTCATCATCGGCAATCCACCCTTCGTCGGCGCGAAATTCCTGAAGCCCCAGATGGGTCCAGACTATGTGAACCGCATCCGCGCGCTCTACCCGGAAGTGCCCGGCATGGCCGACTTCTGCGTCTATTGGATTCGTCGCGCGCACGACCACCTCCCAAGTTGCACCTCCGTCGATCCCGTTGCCGGGCGTGCGGGCCTCGTTGGCACGCAAAATATCCGCAACAACCAATCGCGGGTCGGAGGTCTCGATCGCGTCGTGCGCGACGGCACCATCATCGAAGCCGTGGACAACCAGCCGTGGAGCGGCGAGGCCAACGTCCACGTCTCCATCGTGAACTGGGTAAAGACGCAAGACACGGCGCTCCTGCCGAAGACGCGGCGTCTGTGGTTCAAAGTCGAGCCTTCCCCGGCGGCGAAGAAGTTGAGGAAAAAAGAAGGCAAGTCGGCGGCGAAAGATTACGAACTCAGCTTCCTGGAAGTGGCTCAGATCAACTCCGCGCTGTCCGATCAAACCGATGTCGCGAGCGCGCGGGTGCTCACTTGCAACACCGAGCCGCAACGCATCTTCAACGGCCAGTTTCCGCGTCATCAAGGATTTGTGCTCAAGCCAGCAGAAGCCGCGGCGCTCATTGCAAAAGACCCCGCAAATCGCGAAGTCGTCCACCCTTTCCTGATCGGTGCTGAGATGCTTACGCAAGGCGCGCCGCAGCGGTGGGTGATCGATTTTCAGAAAATGGACATCCTCACCGCGCGTCGTTACGCCGCGCCATTCGCGCACGTTGAAGCGAACGTGCTGCCTCACATCAGCGCGCTCGCCGGCACGGAGCGCGAAGCAAGCGGCAAGAGCGCGGGGCAGGATCAGCAATGGCTCAAGACGTGGTGGCAACACTTTCGCTGCCGCAAAGAGTTGATTGATAACGTGAGTCGCCTTCCGCGTTACCTCGCGTGCTGCGAAGTCACGAAGCGTCCAATTTTTTGTTTCGTCGATCCCAACATTCGCCCCGATCACACGCTGGAGGCTTTCACCTTCGCCGACGATTACAGCTTCGGCATTCTTCAATCCGCCGCGCATTGGCTCTGGTTTATCACGAAGTGCAGCAAGCTAAAATCAGACTTTCGCTACACGCCCGCATCCGTCTTCGACACCTTCCCGTGGCCGCAGATACCAACCGCCGGTGAAGTCGAAGCGGTCGCAGCGGCGGGGCGCGAAGTACAACGCATCCGCTCCGAAGTATTACCGAAAACGAAAGGCGGCCTGCGAGCACTCTATCGCACCCTCGAACTCCCCGGCGCCAACCCGCTCAAAGAATCCCACGCCGCCCTGGATGCCGCCGTCCTCGCCGCCTACGGCTTTTCATCGAAAGCCGACCTGCTCAGCCAACTCCTCGCCCTCAATCGCGAAGTCGCCGACCGCCTCGATCGCGGAGAACCCGTCACCACCCCTGGCATTCCACCGGGCTTCGCGGAACCCAACACACTCATCACTGAGGATTGCATTCGATCATCGGCTACTAACTGAGATTTTTTCTTTGGAGAGGATTAGCATGGACACTCCCGCAAACCGGATGGTCGCTGTCTGTGACATTCTGGGCTTCTCAGACCTAGTCGAGGCGGAGCCTCTCTCGCTGATCATCAATTCTCACCTGCCAAGGTTTCTGAAAGCGCTCGAAAACAGCGTCACCCAAGCGGAGCCGACCATCGAAGACCTCTCGATTACCGGACTGCCCCAACACGCCAAGATCGGTATCGCATGGTTCTCCGATACCATCCTGATTTATGCTTTGGATGATACCAATGAAGCGTGCAAGAAGGTCGTCGATACGGCTGGTTGGCTGGTCTTTCGGACCGTCTTCACGCCGAAAACGAGGGTCCGCGTTGGCGTGAGCTACGGGGAGTTTTTCGTGAACGCGCAAAGGGATTTCTTTGTGGGTAAGGCGTTAGTCGATGCCAACAAGATCGAGAAGCAACAGGAGTGGATGGGAGGCGCATTGTCGAAAACCGCGGAGGAACGGATGCGGCGCATCTTACCCTCCTTATCTTCATTCCCTTTCGGCTGGTGGCTGATAGAATACCAAGTGCCCGTTAAGGGCGGGACAGGTTCCGAACTGATCGGGAAACTAGCGATTGATTGGACTCAAGGCGATCACCCGTTTCAGCCTATGGCCTGGTCCCCCAACTCGGACGGGCCGAATCCTGAGGAATGGCAGGAGCATCACGCAATCTGCACAAAGTGGCAGAATACGAGGTCATTTCACGAGCGGCGTGTTTCTGGTGCAACCCGCAATTCTTGCGCGAGGACGAGTAACCTGAAAATGAATCCGCCATTTTTCCAGTGCAATCGCGTTAAATTCTACGGGCTGATGCGCTCGAGCCGCCACTGGCCTTCGGGAAGCCGCGTATAGCGGAACCGGTCGTGAAGCCGGTCGGGCCGACCCTGCCAGAATTCGATGCTCTTCGGGAGGACGCGATAGCCGCCCCAGTAAGGAGGAAGCGGGACTTCATCGCCGAATTTTTCGGTGTAATGGGCCAGCTTTTCTTCAAGCACCGCGCGATTGGCAACCGGTTCGCTTTGCGAGGAAGCCCAGGCCCCCAGCCTGCTCCCGAGAGGACGGGAGCGGAAATAGGCTTCGGATTCTTCACGTGAAACCGTGGCTGCCGTGCCGGAAATACAGACCTGCCGTTCGAGCGCTTTCCAGTAAAAGAGGAGCGCGACGCGCGGATTCTTCTCAAGCTGCCGCCCTTTCGAGCTGGTGTAGTTGGTGAAGAACAGAAAGCCGCGGGGATCGAAACCCTTTAGCAGGACTGTCCGGGCGAACGGTTCGCCGTCCGGCGACGCCGTGGCGAGCGTCATCGCGTTCGCATCGCGCGACTCGGCCGCGAGGGCTTCATCAAACCAAACCGAAAACTGAGAGATGGGGTCGGCATCCAGATCTTTTCTTGCCAGGCCGCGCAGCTTGTATTCTTCGCGCAGTTGCGAAACGGAAGCGGACATTATGCGTATCAATAAACCACAGGGCCAAAAAGAAAATCGAATTCCTGGTTGGTTTCAGATGAGCAGTTTGAGCGCCTGCCGGAGCAACGCTTCGGAATTCTGTCCCCCGCCCGCCGCCTTGAATGCCTGGGTGACGGCTTTCTGGGCGTCGGTTTGCTTGTATCCAAGGGAGATGAGGGCCAGCACGGCGTCGTTGATGCACGCCTGTTCCGGGGTCGGCGCGTGTTCGGCGCTGGCGGCCTCCCATGCCGCCGCGACGCCGACTTTGTCTTTCAACTCGAGCACGATTCGCTCGGCGGTCTTCCTGCCGACTCCGCTGATTTTGGAGAGGGATGCGACGTCGGAATTGACCACGGCGGTCTTGAAGTTGGAAACTGTCATCCCGCTCAGGACGGCGAGCGCGAGTTTGGGCCCGATGCCCGAGACATGGTTGACGAGCAGGCGAAAGAGGTCTCGCTCGGCGGCCGTCATGAAGCCGTAAAGGATGTGGGCGTCCTCGCGAACCTGGAGATGGGTGAGAATCTTGATCGGGGAGCCGGCCGGGGGGAGCTTGTCGAAACTCGAGAGGGGAATGAGGACCCGGTAGCCAATACCGTGGACAGCGACGATAATCTGCGTGGGAAGGGCATCCACGAGGGCGCCTTCCAGAAAGGTGATCATGATTCCAAGAAGTAACAGACTTGCACCCCGGAGCGAAGGCATTTGCGCGCGGCGCCTGGCATTTTGTTTTTGCATCGCCTTGCTTGCGATTCAGGCGAGAGCCCAAGGCCCTGCCGACCCAAAAGAGTGGCGTCTCCTGGTCGAGCCGAAGTTCATGCGGCCGGAAGTGTCGTGGGCGATCCCCTATGCGCGGCGGACGGTGCTTGCCGCGGCTTACCTGCGGGAGGGCGAAGTGGTTTACTTCAGCCGCAAGGAGTTCGATCGCCTAAAGCTGGACTGGGATCACTTCGCTCGGCAAGCGCGCGAAAACGCAAGCGCCGAGTTGGAGGCATTGAAGCCGGAATACGCCCGCAATAAGAAGAAGGTGATCGAATACGCCGAGATCGAAACGGAGGATCCGTTCGCGGCGGCGGCGGTGCTGGCGCCGGGGTTCTTGAATTTGTTTGAGGGTGTGTTTGGCTCGACGGTGCTGGTTGCGATCCCGAACCGTCATACCGTTTATGTGTTCCCCAAGCTGGCGAGTGACTACCAGGAATATGCGCCGATGATCCTCGATCGCTATCACGGCGCGCTCAACCCGGTGAGCGTGGAGGTCTTCGAACTCGGCCCGAAAGGGATGAAAGCGGTTGGGATTTACGAGGAACCGTGACGAGGCGGCGAACCCGCGTGGTCCGTCATTTCGCGGTTTTCGCGTCCGCTGTCTGCTGCCAATGGGAGAGATCGATCAGGTCGCCGAGGATGTTCAATGTTTCCGACCGGACGGGATCGATGGCCTCTGGTTTTGCAGCGGGAGCATCCTCGTCGGCATCGTCCTCCGCGGGCGCGGCCGCCGTGGTATCGGCGGCTTTGGCCTTCTTGTCCTTGTTTCCAGCCGCGGGCTTCGTCCCAGCCGCGGGCGGCTGCTCGTCCTTCGCAAGCTGCAATGCGGGCTGATCCACGTTATCCAGAGTAACCTCGTACCGCTTCTCACCCGGAACCTTCTCCTTGGCCCGTTCGGCGGTGCGCGCATCTTCCCGCGCCTTGTCGGCGGCCAGTTCTTCGCGGCGAACATGCTCGTTGAGTGAAATCTTGTTGTCGGCCAGTTTCTGCTTGGTCCTGTTAAGATCTTCGGTGATGTAGGCAAACTCCTGGTTCGCGGCGACGCGCTCCCCGGAGCGCTTGCGCAATTCGCTCAGGAAGAGGGGATGGTCGGTGACCTTATCGTAAGAAGCGGGATCGACCTCGTCGTATTTCATCGGGTTTTTGAGCGCCGCTTCACCCAGGTCGGGATGATCGAAGAGGGAGGGCAGTCTCACGTCGGAGAGCACGCCGCGCAATTGCGTGGAGCCGCCCGCGACCCGATAGAATTTTTGGATTGTCAGCTTGAGGGCGCCGGCATCGTTGCCATCCCCCAGGAACGGGATCACGCGGGAGATCGGCACCATGGTTTGGACGGTGCCTTTTCCGAAGGTGCTCTCCCCGCCGACGATAACCGCGCGGCCATAGTCTTGAAGCGCGGCGGCGAAGATCTCACTGGCGGAGGCGCTCAGACGATTGGTGAGGACGATCAGCGGACCGTCATAGGCGACTGTGGTATCCTTGTCCCTGGAGACGTGGATGCCGCCGTTGGAGTCCTTGGCCTGGACGACCGGCCCTTTCTTGACGAACAAGCCGGTGAGATTGACCGCTTCATCCAGGGAACCGCCGCCGTTGCGGCGCAGATCGACGACCAGGCCCTCGATATTTTCCTGTTTGAGGCGGTTGAGAAGAACGAGGACATCGTGCGTGGTGCTCCTGGCCCCCTGGGCGCCGGCGTGCTCCATGTCGGCATAAAAGGAGGGAAGCGTGATCCACCCGAGCCGATGGGACTGGCCGCTGGCATCTTCCTTGTCGATGATCTCCGCATTGGCTGCCTGATCCTTGAGTTGGATTTGATCGCGCACGATCTGGACTATCTTGCGCTTGGCAGGATCCGTCCCGTGAGCGGACAGGACTTGAAGCCGGACGGTCGTCCCTTTGGGCCCGCGGATCAATTCGACGACCTTGTCCAGTTTCATATCGACCACATCGACAAAATCATGATTTCCCTGCGCGACTCCGCTGATGCGGTCGTTCACTTTGAGTTGTCCATTTTTCTGGGCGGGGCCCCCAGGGACGAGTTGCGTGATGGTGGCGTATCCGTCTTCGGGCCGGAGTTCCGCCCCGATGCCGAAGAGCGAGAGCTTCATCTGGATGTCGAAGTTATCCAGATCCGACTTGCTCAGGTATTCGGAGTGGGGATCGTAGGTTTGGGCGAGGGTTGAAAGATAGATTTTGACGGCGTCATCGTGCGTCTGCTCGTGGATGTTGCGCAGAATCTGCTCGTACCGGTGGGCGACGATCTTCACGGGATCAGTCAGCGCGCCGTTCTCGGATACAGAGCCAGGGCTCCCCTTTTTATCCAGTTTGAGGTCCTTCGGGTTCTTGTTGAGTCTTTCCTGGAGAATCTCGCCCTCGATGCGGTCATGCCAGAGTTGGCCGGCCTGGTCCTCATCCTTGGGCCAGGGCGATTTGCGGCGATCCAGCTCGATCATCTTGTCCTCGTTGAAGGCATATTTCTCGTGGAGGAGACCCTTGACCTTTGCGAGGCGGTCTTCGACGCGCTTGATGTAAATGTCCCATATCTCCAGGGCCGGGTTCACGTTTCCGAGCAGGATGTCGTCGTTCAGGGAGGGGCCGTATTTGGCCCTGAACTGATCGACGTCCTTCTGGGTGAAGAAGAGTTTGTTGTAGTCGAGCGTTTCGAGGTAGTTATCCAGGAACTGCTGCGCCAGCGCCGGATCCAGCTTATGGCGGGAGTAGTGGACCTGCTCGAGCAGACGGCCCACGGAGGCGCAGATGGGGCCGGGATCGGGCTCGTTGTCGGCGGGAACGTTGCCGCAGAAAAGCAGGGCGAAGGCGAGGGGGAGGCAGAGAGATCGAATGAACTTCATTAGAAAGATATAAGAATGGCAGGGAACCGCCGAAAATCAAATCAGCGGACAGCGAATTCGACCAATAATGCTTCCAAACGTTCAATATTGGAGACGGAGAGCAGCCTTATGCAAGGCCGGGGCCTGCCACTTCGGCCTCGTATTCGGCTTGCAGCGCGAGGGCCGTGGAGCGGGATGGGAGGACGCGGTCCTCGAGAGCCCGGGCAGGCATGACGCCGAGCCAACTGCTGGTGAGAAAGATTTCGCCGGCGCCGGCGAGATCATCGGCGGAAAGCGCGCACTCGTGGACGAGGCGTCGTCCCGCCACCCATGCGCGGAGGACCCCGGCTCGGGCGCCCGATGCCGCCGGGGGCGTCTGGATCCTGCCGTCGCGGACGATGAAAAGGTTCGCGAGCGACGCGGAGAGGACGCGATCTTCTCCATCGCAAAGGACCGCCTCGTCCTTCCCGCGCAACCGGGCTCGGGAAAGGGCGGAGAGGTTGCCCCAATAATTCGCCGTCTTCAACCCGCCGAAGAGCGGGCGATGCTTTTCCGGGTCGATGGCAAGGGTGTACCCGTTCTCTCGTTTTTGTTCGGAAACCGGGGCGCGCTCTTCCATGAAGAGGATGACCCTGGAATGCGTGACGCCGTCCGCGGCGCCGCCTTCCCCGGCGGTGACGTAGAGGCGGGCCAGGCCATTGAAAAGGCTGGCTTCGCCCGGCGTTCCCAGCGTCTTGCGAACGGAATCAAGCGGGATGGGCTCGGGGTGAAAATCGAGTCGCAGGCAGGACTTTAGCAAGAGGTCGAGATGTTCGGCCAGGAAAAGCGGATTCCCGTTGACGACGCGAAAGCTTTCAAAGACCGACATGCCGTACCGGAAGCCGCGATCCGCCAGGGGAATGGAATCGCACCGGAGGAACTTCCCATCCCGCCACTGCCAGGAGAGCATGCCACCCATTCCGGGTTTTAAGGACCTCCCATTCAGGATTACGAGATTTCCTTCACCCGCGGCGGCGCTTCCTTGATGCTCACGTCGGCGGAGATATTGAAGCGCTCGAGCCGCTTGCGGAGCGTGGCGCGCGTCACGCCCAGGAGCCTGGCGGCCTTGACCTGGTTGCCCTTGGTGGCTTTGATGGCGTAAAGGGTGAATTCGCGCTCGAGCCACGGCAGCAACTGGACGTTGGGATCAACCTGGGCGGCCCTGAGCAGGACTTCGATGGCGTCGTCCGCGGAGGAAGGAGCCGCCCGGGCCGGGCTGGAAATGGCGTTGGGCAGATCCGTGGCGATGTTATCGTTGTAGGAGGCTCCCAGGGGAATGTCTTTTGGCAGGAGGAGATCGGAAGTCGCCAGCACGGAGGCGCGCTGGATGGTGTTCTCCAGTTCGCGGACGTTCCCGGGCCATCCGTAACTTTCAAGCGCCCGCACCGCCTCCTCGGAAAGTTTCAGCCTCGGCAGATGCTTCTGCGAGGCGGCCTTTTGGAGGAAATATTCCGCCAGCAGGCGGATATCCTCGATCCGCTGCCGCAGGGGAGGCAGAACGATCCGCACGACGTTGAGCCGATAGAAAAGGTCTTCGCGGAAGGTCCTTTTGTTCACTTCCTGGTCGAGATTCTTGTTGGTGGCGGCGATGATGCGCACGTTGGACCGGAGTGTCGCGTTTGCGCCGACGCGCGAAAATTCGCCATCCTGCAAAACACGGAGAATCTTGGCCTGGACGGCCATGGGCATATCGCCGATCTCATCGAGGAAAAGGGTGCCGCCGTCGCTTTGCTCGAAGCGGCCGATTCGTTGGGCGATCGCGCCGGTAAAGGAGCCTTTTTCGTGGCCGAAGAGCTCGCTTTCCAAAAGCTGCTCGGGCATGGAAGCGCAATTAATGGCGACGAAATTCTTAGAGGTGCGGTCGCTATAATGGTGAATGGCGCGCGCAACCAGCTCCTTTCCGGAGCCGCTCTCGCCGGTGATCATGACGGGGGCGTCGCTGAGGGAGACGCGGCCGATCATCTTGAAAACGCTCTGCATGGCGGTCGATTTGCCGACGATGCTGTCCTGGTGCTCCTCGACGGTGAGTTGCGGCTTGAAGGTGGTGGCGGCGCGCATTTCAGCCTGGGCGTTGAGCGCGGCATCGACGACGAGCTTCAAGTTAAAAGGGAGGGCTTCCTTCCGAAGAAAATCGAAGGCGCCCAGTTTCATCGACTCGATCACGGTCTGCGTCGTGCCCCATGCGCTGATGAGGATGACCATGGCGTTGGGATTGCGCTGCCGCGCCTTGACCAGGAGTTCCATTCCGCTGAAAGGGGCAAGGTGGGTCTCGGTGATGAGGAGATCCGGTTGCTCGGCGGAATAGATGCGCCAGGCATCGTCGGCGTTGGTCGCCGTGATGACCTTCGTCGTCGGCGTTTCAAGCTGGTGCTGCGCCCACTCGAGAAAATCCGTTTCGGTGTCGACGAGGAGGATGGTCGTGCTTCGTTGCATTGGTCGTTTGGCGCCTACAATCCGCCATAGCGGCGCTGACGGTTACCGTAGTCAAGGATCGCCTCAAGTAAATCCTTCTTGCGGAAGTCGGGCCAAAGTTTGGGGGTGACGAATATTTCAGTATAGCTCAATTGCCACAGCAGGAAGTTGGAAATCCGCATTTCGCCGGAGGTGCGGATGAGGAGGTCGGGGTCGGGATAATAACGCGTATAAAGATGTTTGCTAAACATTTCGACGTCAATCATCGCCTTGTCGATGTGTCCGAGCTCGATTTCGCGCAGGAGGCTCTTGATGGCGTCGATGACTTCCAGCCGGCCACTGTAGCTGAGCGCGAGGATGAGGGTCAGCGCGGTGTTGCCGGAGGTCGTCTCGATGGCGCGATGCAGCTCCCGCTGGCAGGCGGCGGGCAAGTCCGTCAGCCGCCCGATCGCTTGCAAGCGGACATTCTTCTCCATGAGTTCGGGCGTGCGCTGCCGGAGGAATCGCTCGAGCAATTTCATGAGCGCGGCCACCTCGACTTTTGGCCGGCGCCAATTCTCGGTGGAAAAAGCATAAAGCGTGAGAAACTCGACGTGCGCTTCGATGCACCCGGCGATGGCTTCGCGCACCGATTCGGCGCCTTCCTCGTGGCCGCGGATGCGCGGGAAGCCTTTCTCGCGAGCCCAGCGCCCATTGCCGTCCATGATGACGGCGATGTGGCGGGGAACAGATTTGACGGGTCCTGGCACGAGTCCTTACATGACGATGGTCTGGTCGCGATGGGCGCCCACGCTGACAATCTTAAGGGATGCGCCCGTGAGGCTCGCAATTTTCTCGAGGTAATTCCGTGCGTTGGCCGGGAGATCGCCAAAGCGCCTCGCGTTTTCCGTGGAACTCTTCCAACCCTCCATCTGGATGTAAACCGGCTCGCAGCGTTCGAGTTGCCGGGCATCGGAAGGGGGGACTTCCAGGATGCGTCCGCCGCACTTGTAGGCCGTGCAAATGGAGATGGCATCCAGTTCGTCGAGACCGTCGAGATTGGTGACGGCAAGCTCGTCGATGCCGTTGATCATCGCCGCGTAGCGCGTGGCCACCGCGTCGAACCAGCCGCAGCGCCGGGCCCGCCCGGTCGTGGCGCCGAACTCGCGGCCCATCGCGTGAAGCCGCTCGGCGAAAGCGCTCTCCTCGGTCGGGAAGGGCCCCTCGCCGACCCGGGTCGTGTAGGCCTTCATGACGCCCAGGACGCGGTCCATGCGGTGGGGCGGCACGCCGGAGCCGGTGCAGGCGCCGCCGGCCGTGGTATTGGAAGAGGTGACGTAGGGGTAAGTGCCGTGGTCGATGTCCAGGAAAGTCCCCTGCGCACCTTCAAAGAGGATGTCGCGGCCCGCTTCGAGGGCGGAGTGGAGAAAGAGAACGGTGTTCGTCACCATCGGGGCCAGCATGGCGCCCGCCTTAAGGTAGGCCGCATTCACTTCGTCGAAGTCAACCGGGGCTTCACCCAGGGCTTCGAGGATGCCGTTGTTCTCCGCGATCCTCACTTTCAGCTTTTGGGAAAATATCTCCGGCTGCACGAGATCGGACATTCGCAGCCCGGTGCGGGCCGCCTTGTCCCCGTAGGCCGGTCCGATGCCGCGCTTGGTCGTCCCCAGCTTGTCGTCGCCCCTGCCGACGTCGCGGTGCTCGTCCAGAAGCTTGTGGTACGGGAAAACGAGGTGGGCGCAGTCGCTGATGAGGAGATTGCTTCCCACGGAAATCCCCTTCTCCCGCAATTGCTCGATTTCCGAGCAGAGGGCGACGGGGTCGATGACGACGCCGTTGCCGATGACGCAAATCTTCCCCGCGCGCAGAATGCCGGAGGGAATGAGATGAAGCACATACTTCGTCGAACCGTCGATGACGGTATGCCCGGCGTTGTTCCCACCCTGGCTGCGGACGACGATGTCGGCGTTCTCAGTAAGAAAATCGATGATTTTCCCTTTGCCCTCGTCGCCCCATTGGGCTCCAACCAGAATGGTGTTTGCCATATAGCATGAAATGAACGCGAAAAACGTCCCGATGCGGACAAGGCAAAGCCTTTTTGGACAAGGCCGGCCATTCTTTCGCGGCTCCGGGACGTTTACCGACTCTAACCAGGGCAAAGGGCGGCGCAAGCCATTTTCTCCGGCCACGCGGACACCCGCCCCCGGGAGAGCGGAGAAGCGTTGACTTTCGGGCGGAACGCTATTTGATGGGGGCCTTCCCCAAAATGACACAGGATTGTAACATTTCTTCTTTTGACCGTCCGGGGAGGGTGACGCACTGTGCATTTCCGGACGGCGCGGAATCCATGAATTCGAGATCAACGAACATCCTGGTGGCGGACGATGAGGAGGATGTGCTGAAGCTCGTCGGGACGAACTTGAAGAATGCCGGCTTCCGCGTCATCAATGCCGAGGATGGCGCGACCGCCATCGAAAAGGCCCGGCTCCATTCGCCGGCTCTCATCGTCCTGGACCTGATGCTGCCCGGGATGACGGGCACCGAGGTCTGCAAGACGCTCAGGTCGGATCCGGAGACGGCGCGCATCCCGATCATCATGCTCACGGCAAAGGCGGAAGAGGCGGACCGGATCGCCGGGTTGGAATTGGGAGCGGACGATTACATCACCAAGCCTTTCAGCCCGCGAGAGCTGGTGCTGCGGGTGAAATCCGTCATCCGGCGTTCGAGTGGAGAGCCGGAAGCCGCCGACCATTTGCAAGTCGAGGAGATCCTGGTGGATCCCTCCCGGCACCAGGTCGTCGCCAGGGGGAAGGCGGTGGAACTGACCGCGACCGAATTCAAGCTCCTGGTCATCCTCATGGAACGGCGCGGGCGGGTGCAAAACCGGGAAAGACTGCTCAACGACGTGTGGGGCTACAAGGCGGCAATCGACACCCGCACGGTGGACACGCACGTCCGCCGGCTGCGCGAGAAGCTTGGAGGCGCCGCGGATTGTATCGAGACGGTGCGCGGCTTCGGCTACCGCATCGAGGAGAATTCCGCGCAAGCCCGGCGCCCGGCCCCGGCAGGCCGTCGATAACCCCCGGGCGGCCGAAAGCCGCCGGTAGTCCGAGTCCCCCCCGGCGGCGCGCGGTTTTCCGCGCCTTTTTGGTGCGGCTCCAAATTTGCGTTTGCATCCGGGGGGATTTCGCGCTGTGGTAATTGTGAGGGCCGCGGGAGCCCGAATTTTCGTATGATTGAACGACGAGTCGTGATTACAGGCATGGGCGTCGTGACGCCGCTCGGCGACACGCTCGATACGTTCTGGGAGAACATAAAGAACGGGGTGAGCGGTATCGACCGCATCACCGCGTTCGATGCCACCGAGTTCGATTGCAGGATCGCGGGCGAAGTCAAAAACTTCGCTCCGGTTCCATTTTTTAATAATCCGAAGGATTGCCGCCGGAGCGACCGCTTCGCGCAATTCGGCATGGCGGCCTCCAAGCGCGCGTTCGCGGACGCCGGCCTGGACATGGCCAAAGTGGACGCGGACCGATTCGGCGTCGTGATCGGAAGCGGGATCGGCGGACTCAAGACGCTCGAAGACCAGCACACCATTTTGATGAACAAGGGTCCCTCCCGCGTCTCGCCGTTCATGATCCCGATGATGATCAGCAACATGGCGAGCGGGGTTGTTTCGATGGAATTCGGGATGCGAGGGCCGAATTTCGCCACGGTCTCGGCATGCGCGACCGCCTGCCACGCCATCGGCGAAGCCTGGCGCATGATCCGCCTGGGCGAAGCGGACGCGTTCCTTGCCGGAGGCGCGGAGGCCGCGGTCATCCCCCTGGGCATCTGCGGATTCGCGGCGATGAAGGCGCTCAGCACGAGAAACGACGAGCCTCAGAAGGCATCGCGCCCTTTTGATCGCGACCGGGACGGCTTTGTGATGGCGGAAGGCGCGGGCGTGATCGTCCTCGAAGAGTTGGAGCATGCGCGCCGGCGCGGCGCGAAAATTTACTGCGAATTGGCCGGCTACGGCCTTTCAGCGGACGCCTACCACATGACGTCGCCATTGCCGGAAGGAGACGGAGCCAGGCGCTGCATGAGCATCGCGCTGGAGAAAGCCGGGATCAATGCGAGCGAAGTCGATTACATCAACGCGCACGGGACTTCGACGAGCGTCGGGGATCTCTGCGAGACGAGGGCGATCAAGGCGCTATTCGGCACGCACGCCAGGGACGGCCTCCTGGTCAGTTCGACCAAGTCGATGACGGGGCACCTGCTGGGAGCCGCCGGAAGCGTGGAAATGGCGGTGTGCGTCATGGCGATCAAGGAGGGGATCGTGCCGCCGACAATTAATCTCGATAATCCCGACGCGGAGTGCGACCTCGACTACGTTCCGCACGTTGCGCGGGAAAAGAAGGTGCGCGTGGCGATGAACAATTCCTTCGGTTTCGGCGGGCACAACGCGACGCTCATCGCGAAAGAATTCACGGGTTAGAGATCGGCTCTTAGGTCGAAACGGTCCTGGTGGAGAGGAGCGTTTGGGCGTGCGCCAGCGCGGAATCGCTTTTGCCGCCGAGCATGCGGGCGATTTCTTCGACTCGTCCCTGTCCGGCGACCTCGGCAAGGCGGGAGACGGTGCGGTTCTTCTCGAATGCCTTGGTTACGACGAATTGTGAATCGGCCATCCCCGCCACCTGGGGCAGATGCGTGATGCAGAGAACCTGGTGCGCCGCGCCGAGCGCGAGCATCCTGGCCCCGACGGAGCGGGCGATTTCTCCGCCGACGTTGGCGTCGATCTCGTCGAAGACGAGCAGCGGGATGCTGTCCTGTTTCGCCAGGGAGGATTTGACGGCGAGCATGACGCGTGAAATCTCGCCGCTGGACGCGATGGCCTTGAGCGGCATGGGCGGCTCGCCGGGGTTGGGAGTAAAGAGGAACTCGACGCTTTGGAGGCCGGTGGCGCCCGGTTTCTCGAGCGGGGACAGAACGATGTCGAAGCCCGATTTCTTGAAGCCGAGATCGCGCAACTGCCCGGCGACATCCTTCGCAAGCGCGGGCGCGGCTTCCTTTCGCTTTTTGCCGAGGCGCTCCCCGGTCTGGCGGAGCTTGCGCCGGGTCGAGTCGATCTCGCCCTCGAGGCGGATCAATTCATCGCCCCGGGATTCGATCTGGCGCATTCGCGCGGCGGCTGTTTGGCCGAATTGGATCGCGGCTTGGATCGAGCCGCCGTATTTGCGTTTCAAGGTCTCCACAAGGTTTACCCGTTCTTCGAGTTGCGCCAATTGGCCCGGATCCAAATCGAGCTGGCCGGCGTAGCTTCCGAGCCGGCTGGCGACCTCTTCCAACTCGGAGACGGCGCGCGCCTGGGATTCGGCGAGGCCGCTCGAAGCGGGATCCAGCTTTTCCAGGTCGCGGAAGAGTTTTCTCAGTTCTCCAAGCCGGTTGAGAATGGCGTCGTCGGCCTCGGCGAGGCGCTGCAATATCTGGGCGGAGAGATCGGCCAGACGGCGGCCATTGGAGGCCAGGGTATAACGCGCAAGAAGGGTTTCTCCCTCGTCCGGTTGAAGGCCGGCGGCTTCGATTTCGGTTACCTGGTGTTTTAAGAGATCGATCTCGCGTTCGAGCGCGGCTTCGTCGGTGGAGAGCTTTTGTTGGCCGGTTGTCAGCCGGGCGAGCGCGCGGAATTCTTTCTGGTATTCTTCGCGCAGATCGGCCGCGCCGGCGAAGGAGTCGAGCAGGTCGAGCTGCTTCTCCGAAGAAAGCAGCGACTGGTGCTCGTGCGGGCCGTGGAGATCGACCAGGCGGTCGCCGACCTCTTTGAGGATGGAGAGGGTTGTGGCGCAGCAATTGATGAACTGTTTGTTCGCGCCCGCGCGGGAGAAGACCCTTTTGAGGATCAGTTCGGAGTCCGCGCACGGATCGATCCCCAGTTCCGCCAGGCGCGCATCGAGCAGCGCGGTATCCGGGAGACGGAAGCTGGCTTCGGCCGCGCAACTCTCCGCTTCGGCGCGGATGAGCGATTTGTCGGCGCGTTCGCCCAGCAGGAGCTTGAGGGCGCCGATGATGATGGACTTGCCGGAGCCCGTCTCGCCTGTGACGGCGGTGAAGCCGGGCGAAAGGTTCCACTCGAGGTCCTCGACGAGGGCGAGGTTCTTGATCCGGAGCGAGGAGAGCATTGCGCGCACAGCAGGAGTATGGGAAGATCACCGCTCCTTTCCTACTTTTTTCACAGTCTCTCATGGCGGAACTGACGATCACCTTTCTGGGCACGGGCACTTCGCAAGGCGTGCCGGTGATTGGCTGCGGATGCCCGGTTTGTTCCTCGTCCGATCCGCGCGATAACCGCACCCGCTCCTCCATTTACGTTCAGACGCCGGAATGTTCCTGGACGATCGATACGGGAACGGATTTTCGCACCCAATGCCTGCGGGAAAGGATTACCTCGATGGACGCGGTGGTTTACACCCATGCCCATACGGACCATATCATGGGCTTTGACGATCTCCGGTCCTTCTGCGCCAACGGCGAGGCGATTCCCATTTACGCCTCCGAGGAGACGATGCGCAGTCTTCGCCGGGTATTCGACTTCGCCTTCAACGGCCAACATAGATTTCCAGGGTATGTTGTGCCGGAGCCTTCCGTGATCTCCGGGCTCTTTCAACTCGGCCTGACGGAGGTTTTGCCGCTTCCCGTCTCGCACGGGAGGACGACAGTCAACGGCTACCTCATGAGCCGCGGCGGAAAACCCCTGGCTGCTTATCTGAGCGACTGCAAGGAGGTGCCGCAAAGCGTCATCGAGAGCATCGCCGGGACGGAGATACTGATCATTGACGCCTTGCGGCATCGCCTCCATCCGACGCACCTGAGCGTGGGTGAAGCGATGGAAATCGCGGCCCGGGTGAAACCGCGGCGGACATTCCTTACCCACATCTGCCACGAACTGCCCCACGAGGAGACGGAAGCCGCCTTGCCGAAGAATGTCCGCCTGGCATACGACGGGTTGAAAATCCAGGCATGAGGTTTTTGCTCCTTGGCTTCGGTTTTTTCCTGGCGCTGGCCGCGCTCGGGGAGCAATCCCCGCTGCTGTTGACTCCGTCGCCGAAGGGAGACCCGGCGGTCGCCGCGACGCTGGTGGTTTATAACCTGCGCGATTTGGCTTCGGAGGATCTGGCTCGGTTTTATGCCCGCGAGCGTGGAATCGCGGCGGACCACATCGTCGGCCTGGACTGTTCCATAAACGAGGAGATAACCCGCGAGGAGTACGATACGACCATCGCGGAGCCGTTGCGGAAGATTTTCAGCGAGCGCGGATGGTGGACGCTGAAGCCGGGAGTTCCGATCCGCGTCGAAGAAAACCAGGTGCGTTTTATCGCGCTGATGCGTGGAATGCCGTTGAAGATCGCGCAGGTCGCGCATTACGACGGCGACACGACGAGGGGGTTGCCGGAGATCGCATCCGTCAACCATGCGTCGGTGGATTCCGAACTCGCCTGCCTGGGCTATTTTACCCGGTATATCTCAGGGGCGTTGAGCAACCCCTACTACGATTCCTACACGTCGATCCTCACGGCGCATTTTCCCGCTCTCATGCTTGTCTGCCGGCTCGACGGGCCTTCCGACGCCATCGTTCGCCGGATGATCGAGGATTCCATCGCGACGGAAAAAAACGGGCTGTGGGGATTTGCCTATATCAACGAACGCGGGATTGCCCAGGGAAGCCTGGCCATGGGCGACGTGTGGATGAGGAATGTGACCAGGGACGCGGTCAGGAATGGGATTCCGTGCATCGTCGAGAAGGGCCCCGCGCTTTTTTCGCAGGATTATCCCATGAGAAACGCGGCGCTGTATTACGGATGGTATAGCGGCGCCGTGACGGGGCCGTTCGCGCTCAAGGACTTCCGGTTCAACAGGGGGGCGGTCGCGGTCCATATCTATTCCTTCAGCGCTTCGACCTTGCGCGACCCGAATGCGAACTGGGTCGCGCCGCTGCTGGCGCGGGGCGCGGCAGCCAGCATTGGGAACGTCTATGAACCGTATCTGCCGTTTACGACGCACCTCGATATGTTTAACGAACGTTTGCTCAACGGCTTCACTTTCGCGGAAAGCGCTTACATGTCGCAGAACGCGGTTTCCTGGATGACGACCTTTGTCGGCGACCCGCTCTACCGCCCGTTTAAATCGCTCCAGGACGTGCTTGCGGAACCTCCCGCATCCGACGCGGAATGGGCCGCCTATCGCGACGGCGCGCTCGCCTGGTTCGACAAAAGCCGCGCCGCCGGCGAAAGCGAGTTGCGGGCGGCGGGGAACGGGCTTCGCAGCGGGGTCATTTTCGAGGGCCTCGGCCTTCTCGAAGCCGACGCCGGGGATATCCAGGCGGCCCTGAAGTCATTTGGCGTGGCGAAAAGGTACTACACAAATAGCGAGGACATCCTGCGCGTTACCATCCATGAAGTCCGCCTTCTGCGCTCCGCGAACAGGAGGGAGGAAGCGCTCGCTCTCGTGCGCTGGGCGGTCGCGATGTTTCCCGATGCGCCCGCGCTTACCGTCCTGCGTTCCGACGCGTCGCAAATACCGTGATGGCGCTGCCGGCCCGCGGCGCGGCACGGCAGCAGCCTTCATGCACGGCAGCGGCCTTTTAGGCAAGCTCCCGCCACAAGGCGGCTGCTTCGGCGTTCATCGCGGCGACGGCGCGGTCGTAGATTTCGCGCGCCTCCTCCGGCGAATTACCCACCGCGGTCAGGCCCGTGCGTCCGACCTCGCCCAATGCCGGCAGCATGTGAAAGACGATGCCAGTCTGGCCCACCTGGCCAAAGTGGAGGCCGTGCCGCACGACGAGGTCGAAGAGGTCATCCGGCGTGAAGCCGCGGTACGCGTGCGAGGCAAGGTGGTCGGTGGCGATGAGGAACTTGTGCCGCCCGCCTGGCGCGGTAAAAAGCGCGGTCTCCGCGTCGTAAACGCCTCCAGTCAGGAATTGCAGCGTCAGAAAGGGGTGGGTCGTGCCGCCCTTTCGGAGGTTGACCTCGATGGCATAGGTCTGCCACGGGTCCCCAGGCCCGTCGCGCGTCACGACGAAGTCGAGCGCAAACCGGCCGATGACACCCGCCTCGGCCAGCAGCGCGCCAACCTTTGCCGCCTCGCGGGTGATCGCTGCCGCGTAGCCCGGGTCGGCGGGGAAAATGCAGCCCAGGTAGCTCTGGCCGCTGGGACCGCCGAGCATCTGGTCATGCGTGGAGAGCAACTCCACCTTCCCAAGCGGCGTCGCCCGCAACTGCACGCTGGGGCTGCGGATCTCGTGCGCGCCCACGCCGACCCGCTCCTCGACGATGCCGCCGTGCTGCGCGAATCTTTCGAGATACTGGTCGTAGTTCAAGCTCGCCAGCTCGAAGTGCATTCCCCGCAAGCGCTCCTCCAGCGCGGCCCGTTCCGCGGGGTCGCCCGGCGCCGGCAACGCGGCAAGATCCACGAGCGCATTCCCCGAGCCGGAGACGCCTTCGTTGATCTTGACGACGGCTTGCTTCATGTCCGGCTTTTGCGCGCGCATCCCAGCCAGCGCGTCCAGAAGTTCAGGGACGCCGGTAAGGTCTTCGAATCCGAGCGGATAGGAAACGCCCGCCCGCTTGAAGAGCTGGCGGCAGCCGCTTTTGGTGCCGTAGGAGAAAAACCTCGGATCGGTGCCAAACATTGGAATGCCAAGGCGCAGTGCGAGGTTGCGTTCCAGAAACGTCGTATTGTAGGCCACCAGATGGGCGCGATCCGGGTCGGGGATGAGCGCGCGGATGCGGGCGAGCAACGCGGGGCGCTCGAGCAGCTTCAGGCTCAGAGGCTTCGGCGAGCCATCCAGCGGCGCGATGAGGTGCAGCCGCCCGCGCGCATGGCTGGGGATGACGTTCGGCAGCAGACCGAGGTAGTATTCTATCACGCTGGGCAAAATGGTCTGCGAAGTCACATAGATGAGCTGCGCCCGCGGCTGCCCCAGCAGAAACAGCAGGAAGAGAAAGCGCTCCTCGAACGCCTGCAACCGTGCGCCGCCGGGCAGCCTGTCGAGGGTCATCGAGGGGACGACGACGATGGTCTGGGCGTCCTGGTTGAATGACTCGATCGAATGCCAGAGTGGGACGAGTTTTTGCTGGAGCTCGTCGAACCGCGCCGCAGCCTCTTCCGCGGTCATGCCCTCCAGTCCGATGGTCATGGGATCCGAATCCATACGCCGGAGTTTGGCTTACCCTCTGAGTTTGCCAAGCTTGAAAAAACGTGAATCGCTGCTTCTCAAAAGCACATCCCTGACCGCCTCGACAAATGTCCTGAAAACCGGTGTTCTCTTCCCGCGGCCCTTCAAACTCCAGCCTTGAAACATCTTGCGGCGCAAGCGTTCCGTAATCTCGAATTGAACACCCTTTGCCGAAGCGCCCCTATTGCAGATATTATTCCGACTGCGTCCTGAATGATCGGGGTTGTCGTCGGCAACTACGTCGAAGTCGCTTCGTGTGAGAATCTCAATCAGCCGGCTTTTCAGCTCTTCGTCGAGTCCCCCCAAATAGACGTCATGGTCATGGCCCTCATCACTAACACCGTGAACAGAGACAACCGTTCGTGATGATTTGGCCAGCCGCAACGCCTTCGGTTCATCGAAGTTCTCACTTCGAATGTGAAGTTCCCCATTGTTCTGCTTCTTTTGTCCTTCAAAGCGATAGAGAGAAAAATCGTTGCCGGCTAAAGCCAGCGCAAGTTCCGAGGCGCCAGGTTCAATACCACCGCCATGCAGTGCCATAATGCATATCGAAGTGTTCCGAGGGTCGGATTCGATACAGTAGTCCTGCTCAGGGACCTGGCCTTGCAAAGCGGCAAATCCCGCATATTTGTCGGGCTTCCTCATGGGTTTCAGGATACAAGAGGGTCGATAATGCTCCAGCCGAACACCGGTTCAAGCAAATCCTGGGACTACGCCGCGATGCGCCCGCCCGAGCGCGCCAGGCTGCGGGAGGAACCGGCCCGGCCTCCGGGCAGATGGAAGGAACTCGAGATGCAGGCGCGGTGGTTCGCGGGGGAATTCGGCGCGCGCTTTCAATCGGCCACGGGAGAAGACGTCCGCGTGATCCAATTCGGCGTTTGGAACCGCGAAGCCGGTCCGGACTTCGCCGAGGCGGCGGTGTCCATCAACGGCGGTCCGCCCTTGCGCGGCTGCATCGAACTGGATCGCGATGCGCGGGATTGGGAACGGCACGGACATTCGCTCAATCCGGATTACGAATCCGTTGTGCTTCATCTCTTCCTCGAACAGGGATCCGAGACATTTTTTACCCGCGGCGCGAAACATCAGAATATCCCCCAGGTCCTGCTCGACCCCTCGAAGCTGGAGAGGGACGCGCCCCTTTTCGTGCCGGCGGCGAAACCCGGCAGATGCATGGCGCCTCTGCGGGACATGCCGCGCGAGAAGGTCACGGACATCCTGGATGCGGCCGCGCGATTTCGCCTCCAGCAAAAAGCGGCCCGCATCGCCAGGATCGCCGAGGCGCACGGCGGGGACGAGGCGCTCTACCAATCCCTGGCGGCAACGCTCGGCTACAAAGCAAACACCCTCGCCTTTACGCTACTCGCCCAGCGGCTGCCAATCCGAAGCCTCCGGGGCGACGGCGTCGATGCCCTGCTCTTCGGGCTCGGTGGATTTCTCGCTTCCACCGACATGACCCGGTTCGAGCGAGAGACGCGTTCCTATCTTCGCGAAATCTGGGAGGGGTGGTGGCCCCGGCGTCACGAATGGGAGCGCCTCGCGCTTCCTCCCGAGCACTGGAACACGGGCGGGGTGAGGCCGGCGAATCATCCCCAGCGCAGGGTTGCCGCCCTCGCCCAGATCGTGAAGCACTGGCCGAAAGTCAGACTCCTAAAAGATTCTTGCGACATCAAACAAATCCGAGCCTTCTTCGCGGGCCTGCATGACGAATACTGGGATTTTCATTTCACCCTCACTTCCAAAAAAATGCCGGCCCCGATGGCGCTGGTAGGGCAGTCGCGAGTAACCGAGATGCTCGCCAACGTTTTTTTTCCGCTCGCGATCCTGGCCGAGCCGGCGATTTGGAGCGAATACTGCAAACTGCCCGCGGCCTCCTCCAATCGCCGCGTGGAAACGGCGGCGATCCGCTTATTCGGAGGGATGCCTGCCGCAAAGGAAATGCTGAAGACAGCGGCGCGCCAGCAGGGACTTCTGCAAATCTATGAAGACTTCTGCATGCGGGATGATTCTGATTGCGAGCGGTGCCTTTTCCCGAGGCAGATTGCGCAATGGCGGTGAGCGAAGCGCTCTCATGTTGTAGAGGAGGGTGTGTCAGCCGCCTGGCTCGTTGTGGTGCGATCACAAAACGCGGCGCTGATACTCCTATCAAATGGAACGCCTGTCGCGGGAACTGATACGAAAACAACGGAAAGCGACCGGTGACCTGACCCCAAGCGCTGGATCAGGTTGAGGAACCTGCTTACGATTTGTTCGGCAACAGGTTCATCGAGCCTGAGAATTAACTGCTTGGTCGAATCGATCATGGCGACGACGGGTGGTTTCCAAGAAAGAAGTCCGCGCCCGCAAAGTGGGCTTCTTTTTAGATGAGGCTTGTGATCTCGAGATGAAACTTTACAATCTGATCATGCTTTCGGCAGACATCGTGACGTTAATTGTTGGACTTCCCACAATCGGAACGTCTTGTTTTGCCGTTGGTATCTGGTGTGCCAAACGCCATCAAAGAGCGAAGACGCTTTTGGAGGGTTTGGGGGTGCGGGACGAAAAAGTTACTGTTCATGCGGCGCGCTGTGGGTTGAGGGTGTCCCAGTCTCGGTCGAAGTGGCCGCCGAGTAGTGCGCAGCGCAAGTCTATCACGTTTTGAGC
>Ga0302324_100006351_pt1 | contig 25505 bp, 24 predicted proteins | sample Palsa_T0_1_FD_201949 | JGI IMG/M metagenome (GOLD analysis project Ga0302324, IMG submission 201949) | Peat permafrost microbial communities from Stordalen Mire near Abisko, Sweden - Palsa_T0_1 | ecosystem: Environmental > Terrestrial > Soil > Palsa > Peat permafrost | place: Sweden: Abisko... | reverse complement strand
GATCGAAAAGGCCCACCCGGATGTGTTCAACACCCTCCTACAGGTGATGGACGACGGCCGCCTGACCGACGGTCAGGGCCGCACCGTCTCGTTCAAGAACACCGTCCTCATCATGACCTCGAACATCCCGGGCGGCCGCGAGGGCGTAGAGGCCGGCTTCAAGCCGGAGTTCGTGAACCGGCTCGACGACATCGTTGAGTTCGATGCCCTCAGCCGCGACCAGATCTCCCAGATCGTCGACCTCCAGGTCGAGATCCTCATCGCCCGCGTCCGCGCTCGGGGTATCGAGGTAGAGCTCACCGACGATGCTCGCCTTCTGCTCGGAAATCTCGGATACGACCCGACCTACGGGGCCCGCCCCCTGAAGCGCATAATCCAGAAGCGCCTCGTCGACCGCCTGGCCATTGCCATCCTCGAAGGCTCCATCCAGGCCGGGGACACGGTCAAGGTGCACGCAGCCGATGGCGACCTGGTGCTGGAGCGGGCGGCGACCGCAGATGAGGCGCAAGAGGCTGCGCGTTCTACGGCCGCCGCGGGCGTAGATCCCTAGACTACGCGGCAGGTCCGGTGTCCCGGAAGCGAGGTGTGCCATGCGTGTTCGGATTGAGGGGTCTGTCACCAGGTTCCATGGTCGCGTGACGGTACTTGTGCTCGTCACCGGCCTGGCCGTCATCGCGGTGCTGCCGGTGGTCGCGCTAGGGGCCGGATCGTCGTTGGTGCCCAGCCCGAATAGCGCCATACCGCGGAGTTCGAGCTCGAAGGGCGCGACGCCGCAGACTTACCTGTTGGACGTGTCGTGCACGGCGGCAAAAGCGTGCACAGCCGTTGGCGATTACGTGAACAGCGGCGGGGACTACGTGTCGTTGGCGGAGGTCTGGAACGGGACGAGCTGGGCGATCCAGACCACTCCGAACCCCACGGGCGCGAAAGATACCTTCCTGTCGGGGGTGGCGTGCCCGTCAGCGACGGCCTGCACGGCTGTCGGCGAATACGTGAACAGCGCCGGACACTACGAGACGTTGGCGGAGGTCTGGAACGGGACGAGCTGGGCGATCCAGACCACTCCGAACCCCACCGGGGTCAAAGGCGCCTTCCTGTTCGGCGTGTCGTGCAAGTCAGCGGCGGCGTGTACCGCTGTCGGCGATTATGAGAACAAGGGGGGCAGTTATGCGCCGTTGGCCGAGGCTTGGGACGGGACGAGCTGGGCGATCCAAGCCACTGCGAACCCCGCCGGCGCTGAGAGCACGTACCTGTCGGACGTGTCGTGCACGTCGGCAGATGCGTGCGTCGCCATCGGCGACTATGAGGAGAGCGGCGGGGAATACATGACGTTGGCGGAGGTCTGGAACGGGACGATCTGGGCGATCCAGACCACTCCGAACCCCACCGGCGCGATCGGCACGTCCCTGTCGGGCGTGTCGTGCAAGTCAGCGGCGGCGTGTACGGCTGTCGGCGACTATGAGAACAGCGCGGGCAGCTTCTTGACGTTCGCGGAGGTGTGGAATGGGACGAGCTGGGCGCTTCAGAGCGCTCCGAGCCCCACCGGCGCGACAGGCACCTTCCTGTCCCAGGTGTCGTGCCCGTCAGCGACGGCGTGTACGGCTGCCGGTGCCTACGAGAACAGCGCGGGCAGCTACTTGACGTTGGCGGAGGTGTGGAACGGGACGAGCTGGGCGATCCAGGCCACCCCGAATCCCACCGGCGTCAAAGGCACGTTCCTGTCGGGCGTGTCGTGCAAGTCAGCGGCGGCGTGCACCGCCGTCGGCGACGATGAGAACAGCGCCGGCAGCTACGCGCCGCTGGCGGAGGCCTGGAACGGGACGAGCTGGGCGATCGAGACCACCCCCAACCCCTGAGGTTCAATACGGGAGCTCCACGCCGCGAGCCGGCCTGAACGTCTTCTTCTCGGGATAGACGCAGACGTCGCCGGGAATCAAGTCGCCGATCGTCACGAGCTGCATTCCCTCCCCACCGACCTCGACTCGGTGGCCGACCCCCGTGTTCTCCCGGCACAGCCAGAACGACCCCGCCCGCAGCGGGTGCGCCTGCTCGCCGAGGCGGGCGATCCCGTGGCCACTTCGCACGTACCACGCCTCTTCGCGCGCGGAGTGGAAGTGGAGCTCGGTGTTATGCGTATCGGGTGGCATCTCGTCCTGTCCGAGGACGAGCTTATCCGAGCCCATCAGGTGCACCCCACGTACGGCATAGGCGACGCGACCGTCACGCCCTTCCTGCAGCGGGAGCTCGGCGAGATTGCGGATGGCCGGCGGTCGTTCGCGGGTCGGCTCGGGCAGCTCCAGCGGGCCGAGCTCGGCGTCGGCTTCGAAGGGGTGCGCGCTGTCGGCGGGCGACCACGCCGGACCGAGCCAGAACTGCTCAGTACGTGGCAGATAGGTGATGTTCGTGCGCGAGCCCTCGGCGGCTACGAGCACCGTGAGCCCCTCTTCGCCGGCGATGAGCGTGTGGGCATCGCCATTCGCGGGGTGCCAGAGCAGGTCGTCGACGCCGATCGCATATGTGCGCACGTCGTGGGGGCCCGAGGTCTGATAGCTCAGGCCCCCGCCCGCCATGACGAGGAAGACCTCGTCCTCGTCGGCGTGGGCGTGCGGCGGCGTCGAGCGCTTGCCCGGGTCGATCTCGATCAGAGCGATGCCGAGGCGCTTGGCCTTGGCCGCGACGCCGAGGCGTCGCCGCGTGGCACCGACCTCCCCGTACTCCCACCGGCGGGAAGGAACGTCATCGATGTGGATGGGAAGCCCTTCCGGCATCCCGACAGGATGTCAGGCGCTGAGGCTGAGCTTCAGCTTCGGGTCGGCCTGCTGAGCGGCCAGCAGCGCCGCGCCGAAGGCCGCGACCATCAGGTCCCGGACCTGATCGCGGGAGAGGTCGCCGCCCTGCGTCCAATCGAGAATGGCAGCATCGACATACCCCAGCCAGCCTTTGAGCGCGTTACGAAGCACCGGGCGAGGCTTCCGCCTCCCGGTGAGGCGGACGAGGAGCTGGTCGAGTGTCTGCGTCCGGAAGTCCTCGACGAGCTCACCTGCCTCAGGCAGCGTCGCCGCGCTCTGCATGAGCTTGGTCCACTCCCGCGAGTTTGCCTCGATCCAACCGAGATACGCGTCAAGGCTCCTGGTCAACTGCTCGAAGGGCGTCCCCTCTCCCGCGGGCTCGATCAAGCGCTGCAGGTCCGCCGCGCGCTCCGCGACCGCCGCTTTGAACAGCTCGATCTTGCTCGGGAAGTAGTGGTAGAGGAGGGGCTTGGAGATTCCCGCGGCCTCGGCGATCTGACGCATCGAGATCTCCTCGAAGGCATGCTCGGCGAAGAGCCGGCTCCCTGCCTCCACCACCTGGCGGCGACGCTCGTCGACTTGCAGCCGGGTGTAGGCGGGAGCGGGCATAGTCGCTCGCACAGCATATTTGACCGGCGGTCGATAAAGCTCTAAGAGACGCTGTACGGAATCACGACCCGCGGTACCGAGGTCGACTTGTAGACGGCCCTCTTGTCGAATTGGAGCGTCCACTTGCCGACTCTCGGCCTGAACGGGAAGAGCCTTTCCAGCGATGTTGTCAGGTGCCCGCATGCGCCCTCGGGCGTACCCAGGTCGCGGTCGAGCCGCGAGTCGCCCGCGGGGGTCACGTAGTGGAGATACAGCGACCCTCCCCGACCCCACCCGAGCAGGTGGAAGTTGACCTTCAGCGTCGAAAGGTCCCCGCTCTGCGGGGCGAAGCTCGCGCCCAGGTGGGTGACGAGGAACCTGGTGCTCGGTGCGTGCTTGCCTTCGCGCACGACGAGTGTGTAGGAGTCCTCCCCGCGCGAAGCCGCGCGAAGATGGCTGGGGACGCCGAAGGTGGCGGCGATGTCGCCGCTGACCGTGGTCGTGCCGCGCCCGAAGGCGGTGCCGTCGAGCGTCGCCGACCAGCGAGAGCTCGGATCGAACCCGGTCCCGGTGAGCGTCGCCTTCTCGGCGGTCTGATAGCACGCGTGGTTGACCGCGATGGACGCGCCGGCCGCGGCGGCGGGCGCGGTGGCGGGAATGGCCAGGGCAGCCACGGCGGCGCCGCCCCCGGCGATGCCGAGCGCGGCCACGATCATGCCGCGGATCCCCGGGCGCGCGGTCAACTGACCCGCACCTCGATCTTCGCCGTCGGCCCCAGCGGACGCTTCGAGAACGCGCGATCGGTGTCGACCTGCAGCGTCCAGATGCCCCGAGACGGGATAAAAGGGAATACGCGCCGTCGCGCGGTTCTCAGATAGCCGCACTGACCGCTGGTGTGACCGAGCGCGACCGTCCTTCTCAGGTGCTTGTGGGGGCTGAGGTAGTGGACGTAGACGGGGCGCCGCACCGTCGAGACGGCGGACGGTTCGCCGCCGACGAGGTCGAACCCCCAGACCTGGAACGGGGCGCGCAGCGTCGCCGCCGCGCCGGTGCCGGCGAGGATGCGAGCGCCCGTGGTGCGCGTGACCGTGAACGAGGTGCGGGTGAGGCTCGTGCCGTCGGTGGCGGAGAGCAGGTGGACCTCCTGGACGACGTTCCTGCCCAGGCCGCCCGGGATCAGCGACGCCGTGAAACCACCGCCGGCATCCGTCGTGCTCGTGCCGAAGTTGATTCCGTCGACCGCGACCTCGTAGTTTCGCGAGGGCGCAAAGCCGGCGCCCGTGATCGCGACCCGCTGGCCCACGAGGTAGCAGGACTGGTTCGTCTGCAGAACCAGGCGCGCGCTTGCCGCCGCTGTGGTCAGGGCCACCGGGATGAGGAGCATCGCCGTGGGGATGAGGATCTTATGTACGTGCACAATGACTGCTCGCTCGCGCTTAAACCCGGATGTTCCCGGATCGGAGCGGCACGGCGCAAGCCGGTTCGTCCCCTCGGCGCCGGATCGGGTAAAACGCCGCCTACTGAAGGACGCAAACAAGGAGAGTGGCCGTGCCGACATACATCATGCTTTCGACGCTCACGCCCGAGGGCGTTCAGACGGTCAAGACCAATCCGTCGCGGATCCGCGAGGTCAACCGCGAGGTGGAGCAGCTCGGGGCCACGGTCACGGCGCAGTGGGCCACGCTCGGACGCTACGACTTCATCAACGTCGTCGAGGCTCCGGACGATAAGACGATGTCGCGCGTATCGCTCGAGCTCGGCTCGCGCGGAACGGCCAAGTACGAGACCCTGGTCGCGTTCCCCGTCGACGAGTTCATCGGCGCGCTGTGACGGCCGCGCCGCCGCCTATGCTGCCGCGGACATGATCGATTTTCGAGGCAGGCAGATCAGGCGCGACATCGCGCTCCGAGCGGTGCGTCCGGCGTGACCGAGCAGCCCGTAGTCCCTCCATCCACCGAGGTTGAGGAGGCCATCGAGGCCGAGGCCGCGGCCGACGTAGAGGCCCAGATCGAGGAGTTCGATGTCGATGAGCCGCTCGTGGGCATCGTCATGGGCTCGGCGAGCGACATGGAGACGATGCGGGCCGCCGAGAAGGAGCTCTCCGAGCGGGGCATTCGCTCCGAGACGAACGTCATGTCGGCCCACCGCGAACCCGACAAGGTCGCCGACTACGCTCGCAACGCCAGGGTTCGCGGGCTGCGGGTGATCATCGCGGGCGCCGGCCTGTCCGCGGCGCTCCCGGGCGTCGTCGCCGCGCACACCGAGCTCCCCGTGATCGGCGTTCCCTTGACGAGCCGGACCTCGGTCGCCGGCGGACTCGACGCGCTCCTGTCGGTCTCGCAGATGCCGCCGGGGGTCCCCGTGGCCTGCGTGGGAATCGACAACGCACGCAACGCGGCGATTCTCGCCGCCCGCATCCTCGCCGCCTAAGAAAGGCCCTTGTCTCGTAGCTCCCGCTCGGCGGCCTCGCTCTTACCCAGGCCGTCGAGGCCCATGGCACGGAGGACGGCGGGCGCCTTGGTGAACTGCACATCGCGGTAGTCGACGACCTGGATGTGGTTGCCCCATGGATCCTGGAAGTCGACCGAGCCGGTGCTCTGCACGGCGACGCCCGCCTGACGCAGCCCATCGCGGACGGCTTCCTTGTCGTCGACCACCAGCCCGAAGTGCCTCGCGTCGTCGGGGGGCTGCGAGCGTCCGGCGGCAATGGCGATGAACTGGTCCCCCATGTCGACGAAGGCCATGTTCCTCCCCGCCCGGCCACGCAGCTCGAACTCGAAGAAGCGCCCGTACCACGCGAGGGCCTCGTCGACGCCGCCGACCTCGAGCGCCACATGGTTGATGCCGACGAGGCGAGCCACGCCGAGTTACCCGGCAGCCCGATCGTAATTGAGTCGCAGGAGCTCGATCACGTCACGGACGTCCGCCTCGTCCTCGATCCTCCGCGCCGCCGGGCCCTGGCGGCCCGGGAAGACGGGATGATGGACGATCCGGCCCTCCTCGAAGAGCTCCGCCCAGACCTGCTTCGGGAAGGAGAAATGGGCGGCGTGGTCGCCGTGCAGGTGGCCGATCTCGCGCCGGCCGACCCGGAAGGCGAACTCCCCGCGTCGCCCGATGCCGGCCTCTACTCCAGGCCAGGAAGTGACCTCATCGGTGATCCGTTCGCCGGCGGTTGAAGACTGCGTCGTGGTCATGGTTGCTCCTCGCGTAGACGACATGATGCGTGCTTATCGTCCCGCGCGGAGCTCCCGGTTTCCACGGGCAATTAGACCTACGCCTTATGTCTCTGCTTCGGGATCCTGGGCGAAGGAGCGGAAGGCTTCCGTCATCCGCCCGTCGGGGCTGTCCGGCTCTGACTCCCCGCTGGCCCGCCCCTCCGACTCGGGGGGCCGAACGTCGGCATTGGCCTGCTCCACCACGCTCTCCAAGTGATGTCGGAGCTTCTCCTCGCCCCCGGGGGTCACGCCGCTCACGCGAACCGTCTGCTTCTTGACCTGGACCTTCCCCCAGTCCCCTCCCGCGAGCAGCCGGACGGTTGTCTCGAAGCCACGCTTCCAGCCCGAGGGGATCTCCCCTTCGAGGTCCACGGTGAGCTTCCCGTCCTTGACCTCCGCGGTGGCCCAGTTCAGCTCGACGTCAGCCATACATGCGTCATACCCGAATTTCCCACGAGCTAAAGGCCGCTAGGCTGCACCGTGTGAATCGAGTTCGCGTTCTCGGTTTTCTCGCGGGGGCCCTGGCATTAGTCGCGCTTGCCCTTCCCGGCTCCGCGCTCGCGGGCACCTACGCGTGGGACCTCGCCAACGACTTCGCCGCGGCGCCGGGAGCCAATCCCGACAACGACCAGTACGGCGGGACGCCGTGGAGCTATGAGGAGAGCGCGACGGGGAGCACCGATCCGAGTACGTTCTCGCCGGCGTCTCTCACGTTCTCGGCCAGCGGGGGCCTGTCGATGTGGAGCGACACGAGCGACGGAACCGTCGTCGGCGACAATCCGACGGGGGCTCCGATCACCGACGTTAACGTTAACGCGACCATTGAGCCGGGTATTTTCCTAGAGCCAGGATCCGGCGGGCAGGTCGCCGCCGTCGGTTGGACCTCGCCGTTCAGCCAGACGGTGACGGTCTCGATCAACGGCGCCGTGAGCGCCGAGGCTGGAGTGACGCCGCCGTGTACTTACGACACGACGTGGACGCTCGAGGAGGAGGAGAACGCAGTCCTCACCCTCTTGGGGACAAGTGGACTGAGCGCCGGCGCCAGCGCCCCACTCCCGGCGTCGGCCACCGTTGCCCCCGGAGGTGCGATCTACCTCGCTGTCGCCAACCTCGGCGATCCATCCTGCGACGCCACCGGACTCTCGCTGACGATCCAAGCCAACGGGACCGCCCCCACGCCCAGCGTGACCAGTCCCGCCCCGGGCTCGTCGACCACCCTGACTTCGCCAAGCTTCTCGGGCGCCGCCGCCGCCGGCTTCGGCGACGGCAGCCAGGTCACGCTCCGCGTCTACTCGGGACCGGCCGCCTCGGGCAACCCGGTGCAGAGCGTGACCGTGGCGCGAGCGGGGACGGGGTGGTCGGGGACGCTCGCCTCGGCGCTCCCGCTCGGTACCTATACCGTCCAGGCCGAGCAGGACGACGTCGTTGGCGACGTCGGCCTCAGTGCTCCCGTCACCTTCACCGTTCGCCTTCCTTCGGTCGCTCTGGCCTCACTCGGCTCAAGACCCCAGACCACCTCGACGCCAACGCTCACCGGCACCGCGGACGCCGGCGCGGGCGCGGGCGCCTACGCGGTCGTGCAGGTTTACGCGGGAACCGCCGCGAGCGGGGAGCCCATCCGGTCGCTGACCACGGCGGTGACGGCGGCAGGTCAATTCGCGGTCCCCGTCGCGCCCGCGCTCCCAGACGGCACCTACACGGCCATGGCGTCGCAGGCGGACGCCTCGGGAAACACCGGCTTCAGCGGGCCGCAGACCTTCAGCGTCGACACCCACGCCCCGGCGGTGACGCTCGTGAAACCGGCGAAGGGATCCCGTGCCGATACCTACCAGCTCGTGTTCGCGGGCGCTGCCGGCGACCAGACGTTCGATTCCGGCATCGTCACCGTCGCTCTGTTCAAGGGCAAGGGCGCGGCGGCGAAGGCGGTGGGCACGATGCAGACCAAGGTCACCGGCTCGTCATGGTCGGCTACGTGGACGAAAACGCTCCCGCCCGGGGTGTATACCGCGCTGGCGTGGCAGGCCGACGTCGTGGGTCATGTGGGCCTGAGCATCCCGCATTCGTTCACGGTCCTGCCCCCGCCTCCGGTTATCGGCAGAGTGGCGACGATCAACAGGGCCGGCCGCGTGAGCGTGAAGATCTCCTGCAACGAGCCGGCCGACGACACCTGCTCGGGTACCGTCCTCGTGCTCACCCGGGGCGAGTTTCAGCCCGTGGCCGGTGGTCCGACCGGTCGCCTGACCGTCATGTTCGCCTACGTCCACATTCGCGGCGGGCAGACGTCGACGGTCATGCGAACGGTGCTGACCCGGGTCGCAGACGCCCTCCGTGGCCACGCCGAGGTGGCGGTGACGATCTCCGCCAACCTCCGCCCGGGCACGGGGAAGGCGATCCACTCCACCACCCGGGACAACCTCCGGCGCATCCGCGGCTGAGGGAACCGCTGACGCCGGCAGCGATAATCGGAGCGTGATCGACCGGTACACCCGAGCGGAGCTGGCCGAGGTCTGGTCGGACCACGCCAGGTTCGACGCCATGCGTCAGGTCGAGGTGGCGGCGTGCGAGGAGATGAACGGCCCCACTCCGGCCGAGCTCGACGACATCCGTGCCGCGGGCTTCACCGTAGCGGCGGTAGCCGAGCGCGAGCTCGTCACCGATCACGATACGGCCGCCTTCGTGGACGTGCTCGCCGGCTCAGCGGGGCCGGCTGGCCGGTGGATTCACCACGGTCTCACCTCGAGTGACGTACTCGACACGGGCCTGGCCCTCCAGTTGCGCCGCGTCGCCGAGCTCGTCCTCCCCGGCAGCCGGCGTCTCGTCGAGGTGCTCACGGCCCGCGCGCGCGAGCACCGCCACACCCTGTGCGTGGGGCGTACCCACGGCATCCACGCCGAGCCGACCACCTTCGGGATAAAGCTCGCGGGCTTCGCGTTCGAGGCCGACCGCAACGCGCGGCGGCTCGAGCGAGCGTTCGCGCAGGCCGCGGTGGGCACGATCTCAGGTGCGGTAGGGACGTACTCGGCGACCTCGCCGGAGTTCGAGGAGCGCGTCCTCCATCGGCTCGGCCTCGAGCGCGAGTCGGTCTCCACGCAGGTGGTGGCGCGCGACCGCCACGCCGAGCTCCTGCAGTCGATCGCCCTGGCCGGAGCGGGGCTCGAACGCCTCGCCACCGAGATTCGCCATCTCGCTCGCACCGAGGTCGGAGAGGTCCAGGAGCCGTTCGCGGCGGGCCAGAAGGGCTCGAGCTCGATGCCGCACAAACGCAATCCGATCAAGTCCGAGCAGGTCGCCGGCCTCGCCCGCATCCTGCGCGGCAACGCCCAGGCCGGGCTCGAGAACGTGGCCCTGTGGCACGAGCGCGACATCTCCCACTCCTCCGTCGAGCGCGTGATCCTCCCCGACTCAACCATCCTCCTCGACCACCTCCAGCGCCGCGCCATCGCCCTCGTCGAGGGCCTGGTCATTGACACCCAGCGCATGCGCGAGAACCTAGAGCTGACCCACGGAGCCCTCTTCTCCCAGCGAGTCCTCCTCGCCCTCGTCGACACCGGCCTGACCCGCGACGACGCCTACCGCACCGTCCAGCGCCTCGCCCTGCTGGCCATCACCGAACGCATCCCCCTCCGGAATCTCCTCGCCGTCGACCCCGCCGGCACCGAGCTGAACCTAGACGAGATCTTCGACTACCAGCCCTTCGTCCGCTACGCCGACCAGATAGTCGACCGCCTCGACACGCTCGCTTAACGCTTAAAAAGGCGTAGCGCGGTCACCGCGCGAGCCATGCTGGCGAAAGGGGGACATAGGCCTGTGGACAGCAGGGGGCCGGTGGGAAGGCGCCGCGCGTGAGTTGCGTATGCGACTCCCGCGCGGCGCCTTCCCACCGAGCCCCCACGCGCCCCCAAAGTCAAAGAAGACCGTCACCCCCACCCGCTAGCATCAAACCCGTGACCGAAGCACTCGCCGACCTCCCCCTGATTGCCTCAGGCAAGGTCCGCGAGATCTACGAGCTCGACGACACGCTGCTCATCGTCGCCTCGGATCGGATCTCCACCTACGACGTGGTCCACCCGAATCCGATCCCGGACAAGGGCAAGGTCCTGACCGGGATTTCGACGTTCTGGTTCGAGCGCACCGGCGACATCGTCCCCAATCACATGATCTCGGTCACCGACGGCGTCCCCGCCGAAGCTCGGGGCCGCGGGATGGTGGTGCGGCGCCTGGAGATGCTCCCGGTGGAGGCCGTCGTTCGCGGCTACATCACGGGCTCGGGATGGAAGGACTATCAGCGCACCGGCGCCGTGTGTGGGATCGCGCTGCCAGACGGCCTGCGCGAGTCCGATCGGCTCCCCGAGCCGCTCTTCACGCCAGCCACCAAGGCTGAGATCGGCGATCACGACGAGAACATCGACTTCGAGGGCGCCGTCGAGCTGATCGGCGATCCCGCGCTTACCGAGCGCCTGCGTGAGGTCTCGATCGCCCTCTACGAGCACGCCGCGGATTACGCCCGCGAGCGCGGGATCATCCTCGCCGACACCAAGTTCGAGTTCGGGCTCGATGCCCACGGAGAGCTGACCCTGGGAGACGAGGCGCTCACGCCCGACTCCTCGCGCTTCTGGCCCGTCGCGGGCTACGAGCCCGGGCGCTCGCAGCCGAGCTTCGACAAGCAGTTCGTGCGCGACTGGGCTTCGGGCACCGGCTGGGACCGCGAGCCGCCGGCCCCCGCGATCCCCGAGGATGTCGTGCTGAGCACGCGGGCCAAGTACGTCGAGGCGTATGAGCTGGTCACCGGCGAGCCGTTCGAGGCGTGGCTGCGCCGTACGGAGGGCTGACTCGAGTGCGCGCGCGCGTCCTCGTCCGCCCCAAGGCGGGCATCCTCGATCCTCAGGGCCAGGCCGTAGAGCGCGCGCTCCCCGCCCTCGGGTTCAGCGGTGTCGCCAACGTCCACGTCGGGCGTCTGATCGAGCTCGACGTCGAGGATCCCGCACGGCTCCCGGAGATGTGCGAGCGGTTGTTGGCGAATCCGCTCGTCGAAACCTATGAAATTGTCGAAAGCGCAGCTGGAGCGGATTCGCTTGAGAGTTCGGTCGAGGGTGCGCAGTCGAGTGGTGCTTTCGGCGCCGAACTCCCGGGTCCAGGCGGGTCCGGATGAAGTTCGGCGTCGTTCGCTTCCCCGGCTCGTGTGACGACGTCGACGCCGTCCTCGCCGCCGAGCGCGTGGGGGACGCGGTGATGCTGTGGCATGGCGACCGTGACCTCCAGGGCGTCGACGCCGTGGTCATCCCGGGCGGGTTCTCCTACGGTGACTATCTGCGCCCGGGGGCCATCGCGCGCTTCTCGCCGGTGATGGAGGCGGTGAGCGAGTTCGCTCATGACGGCGGACTCGTGCTCGGGATCTGCAACGGCTTCCAGGTCCTGTGCGAGGCGGGCCTGCTCCCGGGGGCGCTGCTGCCGAATGTGTCGCTGCGCTTCGTGTGCCGTCAGGTGCAGCTCGAGGTGATGAGCGAGTACAACCCGTTCACGCGGGAGTTTCGCCTCGGCGAGCCGGCCTTCATCCCCGTCAAGCATATGTCGGGCCGCTACTACGCTCCCGAGCACGGGCTCGCCGACACGCAGGTGCTGCTGCGCTACGCGCCGGGGCAGAACCCCAACGGCTCCGATCGCGACATCGCCGGCGTGTGCAACGCCGCCGGTAACGTCTTCGGGCTCATGCCTCACCCCGAGCACGCGGTCGACCCCCTCACGGGCTCGAGCGATGGCCTCGCGATCTTCGAGTCGATCAGGGCGCACGTAGCCGACCGCGTCGCGGTGTGACGGGCAGGGCGATCACTAGCGGAGGTTCGCCCCCCGGGCGAACCTCCAACGGAACTCGCGTCAGCGAGTTCCGCGAGCTCGGGCTCACGGACGTCGAGTACGAGCTCATCCTCGCCCTGCTCGGGCGCCACCCGAACGAGGTCGAGCTGGCCATGTTCTCGCTCATGTGGTCAGAGCACTGCTCCTACAAGCATTCCAAGCGACTCCTCCGTCGCCTCCCCACCGAAGGCCGCCACGTGCTCATGGGCCCGGGTGAGAACGCCGGCGCCGTCGATGTCGGCGACGGCCTCGCGGTCGCCTTCAAGGTCGAATCGCACAACCACCCCTCCGCCGTCGAGCCCTTCCAGGGCGCCGCCACCGGCGTCGGCGGCATCCTCCGCGACGTGTTCGCCGTCGGTGCGCGCCCGATCGCCGTGCTCGACTCGCTGCGCTTCGGAGAGCCTCAGACTTCCGAGCACTCCCGCTACCTGCTCGATCGTGCCGTCGCGGGGATCGGTCACTACGGGAATTCGATCGGCGTCCCCACCGTCGGCGGCGAGATCTACTTCGACCAGTCCTACGAGCACAACTGCCTCGTCAACGCCATGTGCCTGGGGCTCGTGCGCCACGACCGCCTGATCCGCAGCGCCGCGGTCGGGCCCGGGAACGTCCTCGTCCTCCTCGGCGCGCTCACCGGCCGCGACGGGATCGGCGGCGCCTCGGTCCTCGCCAGCGCCGAGTTCGGCGAGGGGGACGCCGACAAGCGACCCTCGGTTCAGATCGGCGACCCCTTCACCGAGAAGAAGGTCATGGAGTGCTGCCTCGAGCTCCTCGACCGCGAATTGCTCACCTCCCTGCAGGACCTCGGCGCCGCCGGGCTGACCTCGGCGAGCGCGGAGATGGCGAGCAAGGGCGGCCTCGGCCTCGATCTCGACGTCGCCCGCGTGCCCCTACGCGAGCCGGGGATGGAGCCCTTCGAGATCATGGTCTCCGAGTCCCAGGAGCGGATGCTGTGCGTCGTCGCCCCCGACCTCGTGGACGAGGTGATCGCGGTGTGCGAGCGCTGGGAGGTCCTGTGCACCGAGATCGGCGAGGTCGCCGGACACGGTCGCCTGCGCGTGTTCGACGGCGAGGAGGTGGTCGGCGACCTGCCCGTCGCGGCGCTGGTCGACGAGTGCCCGATGTACGACCTCGACCCCGAGCCCCCGACCCCGGACCTGTACCCGCGCCCGCCGGCTGTCCTCCGCGGCGGCGAGACGCTGCGCGAGTTGCTCCTCGCCCTGCTCGCCTCGCCCAACCTCGCTTCCCGCCGCCCGATCTTCGAGCAGTACGACTGCATCGTCGGCTCGCGCACGGTGCGCCGCCCCGACGAAGCCGACGCCGCCGTCCTCACCCTCCCGGGTGGCGCCGCCCTGGCGATCTCGATCGACGGCAACGGCCGCCGCGTCGCCTGCGACCCTCGCGCCGGCGCCGCCGAGGCCGTGTACGAGTGCTCGGCCAACCTTGCCTGCGTGGGCGCCGAGCCCCTCGGCCTGACCAACTGCCTGAACTTCGGCAACCCCGAGAAGCCCCACGTCGCCTGGCAGCTCACCGAGGCGATCGAGGGTCTCGCCCGGGCCTGCGAGGCGCTCGAGGTCCCCGTCGTCGGCGGGAACGTCTCGCTCTACAACGAGGCTCCCACCGGCCCCATCCTCCCCACCCCGGTAGTGGGGATGGTGGGCCGGCTCCCCGACGCCTCGCGCGCGGGTCGGATCGGCTTCGCCGCGTACGGCGACGCCATCGCCCTCGTCGGTCCCTTCGCTCCCTCCCTGGTCGGCTCCGAGACCGCCAAGCTCCGCGGTCTCGCCCCGGCGGGGCGGCTTCCGGTGATGGATCCGTCCGCCGTCCGTGACGCGCATGTCGCGGTCAGGGACGCCGTGCGCTCGGGGGCGCTCTCAAGTGCGCACGACATCTCCGAGGGCGGCCTCGCGGTAGCCCTCGCCGAGTGCTGTATCGCCGGAGGGATCGGCGCCGAGGTGAGGGTGGAGGTCCACAGCGGCGACGAGGAGCTGTTCGGTGAGGCCCCCGGCTCCGGCTTCGTGGTCTCAGGCCCCGATCCGGCCGTGAGCGCGCTCGGTCGCGTCATCGGGCGGGTGGGCGGAACGGCGCTGGTCATCTCCGGACAGCTCGAAGTCGCAGTTTCCGAGCTCCATCGCGCTCGGGAGGGCGGACTGGTCGAGTACGCTTCAAGTGCGGTGTGGTCCGAATGACCGATCCGATTGCAGAACGCGATGGACCGCGTGACGAGTGCGGCGTGTTTGGTATCTACGCGCCAGAGCGCGACGTCGCCCGGCTCGCGTACTTCGCGCTGTTCGCACTCCAGCACCGCGGGCAGGAGTCCGCGGGCATCGCCACCACCCCGCGCGGCGGCAACATCATGGCCCTGCGCGACCAGGGGCTCGTCGCCCAGGTGTTCGACGAGAATAAGCTGCGCTCGCTCCTCGGCGACATGGCCATCGGCCACGTCCGCTACTCGACCACCGGGTCCTCGGACTGGGAGAACACGCAGCCGATCGTCCGCGGCGACCGCCGAGAGCTCGCCCTCGCCCACAACGGCAACCTCATCAATGCCGTCGAGCTCCACGCCGAGCTGCGCGAGCAGGGAGTTCCCTTCAGCTCGACGTCGGACTCGGAGATCATCGCCGCACTCCTCGCCACCCATCCCGCGGAGCGGATCGAGGACGCGGTGGCCGACGTGCTGCCCCGGCTCAAGGGGGCGTTCTCCACGGTGGTGATGACCCAGGACGCGGTGGTTGCCTTCCGGGACCCGCACGGCCTTCGGCCCCTCGCCCTCGGGGTCATGGAGGGCGGGGACGGGCCGCCCTCCTACACGGTGGCCAGCGAATCGTGCGCCTTTGACCTGATCGGCGCCCGCTACCTGCGGGAGATCTACCCCGGCGAGGTGGTCACCCTGACCGACGGAGGGTTCCGCACGCGCGTGGTCGCGGGCTCAGAGCGCCGCGCCTTCTGCGTCTTCGAGTACATCTACTTCGCCCGCCCCGACTCGCGGATGGCGGGCACGGTCCTCCAGGTCGCGCGCGGTCGGATGGGCGAGCGGCTGTGGCACGAGGCGCCCGTCGAGGCCGACCTGGTGATCCCGGTGCCCGACTCGGGCAACGCTGCGGCCCGCGGTCTCGCCCGCGCCGCCGGGCTGCCCCAGGACGACGGCTTCATCAAGAACCGCTACGTCGCGCGCACCTTCATCCAGCCCGGGCAGGAGCTGCGCAAGCAGGGGCTGAGGCTGAAGTTCAATCCCTTGCCGGAGGTGGTGGCCGGGAAGCGCCTGATCGTCGTCGACGACTCGATCGTGCGGGGCAACACCACCCGCCAGATCGTCCACATGCTGCGCGACGCGGGCGCGGCCGAGATCCACCTGCGCATCTCCGCGCCGCCGATCAAGCACCCCTGTCACTACGGCATCGACATGTCCACGCGCGAAGAGATGATCGCCCACGACCGCAGCGTCGACGAGGTGGCGGCCGAGCTCGCCGCCGACTCGCTGCATTACCTAAGTCTCGAAGGCGTGTACGACGCCGTCGGCGTAAGCCGTGACACCCACTGCGACGCGTGCTTCACCGGCGACTACCCACTCGCCGGAACCGAAGCGGAAGCGAGCGGCAAATACGCGCTCGAGCTTCCGCTCGCTCGGGCCTGAGCGGACCGCGCGCCTTGACGGCGCTCCGCCGCGGTGCCAACCTGTTGGGGGCCGGCGGGACCGCACTGAGCACCTAGGCAGGGAGAGATGCGATGACGCTTCGCGGAACCCGGAGGCACACGCGGGTGGCGTGCGCGTGCGTGGTGGTGCTCGTGAGCCTCGGGCTGGCGAGCTCGGCTGCCGCGGCCACGTTTACGGTCACCAGGACCGACGACCCGGACAACGGCACCGGCGACTGCGCTACCACCGACGTTTCCTGCTCGCTGCGGGAGGCGATTAACACCGCGAACGCCGCCGCGGGCGGCGGCGACGTGATCTCGCTGCCGGCGAGCACCTACACACTCACCCCGTCGAACGGGCCGCTCACCTTCACCGGGAGCGAGACACTGTCCGGCGGCGGGGCCTCGGGCACCGTGATCAGCGGCGCCGGCGGGACGGGGATCATGACCTTCGGTTCAAAGTCTTCGGCCATCGTCAGCGGGGTCACGCTTGAAGACGGCAAGGCGAGCACAAGCGGCGGCGCCGCGCTCGTCGATGGCGGGGCGACGGTGGTCCTTTACGGCGACACGCTCAGCGGCAACTCGGCTCCTGACGGGGGTGGAGCGATCGAGGACGCAGGAGGCCTGACGGTGCAGAACAGCACGCTCACCGGCAACACCACGGCGGCCGGCGGCGGCGCCATCGAGGTCACGAACAGCGGCGCCTCGGCGGAGGTCAGCACGTCGATTATCGGCAGCGTGATCAGCGGCAACACGGCGACAGGCGGTGACGGCGGCGCGGTCAGCGAAACCGATGCCGGCACCGCCGAGCTCGTGGTCTCGGTCACGAGCAGCACCTTGAACAACAACACCGCCTCGGGGAGCGGCGGCGCGATCAGCAACGGCGGGGGCTACCTCTTCGTCCAGGACTCGACCCTTACCGCCAACAGCTCGACGGGTCCGGGGGGAGCGCTCGACCTCATCGGTAACGCCACCAAACTGTACGAGTCGTTCACAAACGACACCATCGACGGTGACACGTCCAGCGGGAGCGGCGGCGACGTGGCGGTCGGGTCAGGTATCCCTCCCCTGTTCGAGAATACGATCGTTGCCGGAGGGACTGCCTCGACCTCAGCCACCGAAGACTGCAATGGTTCCGTCACCTCGGGCGGCGGCAACCTCGACGACGCCAACGGCTGCGGATTCTCCCCCCCGGCCGATCTCGTCAACACCAATCCGGACCTCGGTCCGCTCCAGAACAACGGCGGGCCGACCGAGACGATGGCGCTCCTGACCGGCAGCCCCGCCATCGACGCCGGCTCGAACCTCGACTGCGTGTCCCCGGATCAGCGTGGGGTGGCACGGCCCCAAGGGGCGGCATGTGACATCGGCGCCTACGAGTCGGCTCCGCCCGCGCTCGGGCCGATGAGCGCGCAGTCGGTGGGGACGACGAGCGCGATCCTCACTGCGCCGGTCGCCAACCCCGACGTCCAGTCCGGCCTCGTGGTCTTCCAGTTCGGGACAAGCACAAGCTACGACACGACCACGCCCGCCGAGATCGTCCCCGCCGGCACGCCGACGACCACGTTCACGGCGGCCCTGCTCGGTCTCACCCCGGGCACCGTCTACCACTTCCGGGCGATCGCTGAGGACCCCGACGGGACGGTGTACGGGCCCGACCAGGAGTTCACCACGGCGGGGACAGCTCCGACGCCACCCCCGACGACGACGACCACGACGCCCACCACGACAACCACGCCGCCGCCGCCCTTACCATCGAACCGGTTCACCTTCGGTGGCGTCAAGGTTTCCTCCGGGGGAGCGATCACGGCGCCGCTCGACGCGTCCGACGCCGGGCGCTTTACGGCCAAGGCGACGTTCTCGGTCCGGGTCACGGTGGTCACCCATCGGGGCACGAAGCGCGTGGTCAGGCACACGAGGACCACGTACACCGTCGGCACCGGGAGCGCGAGCACCTCCGGGGACGGGACGGTCGACCTCCGCCTCGGGCTGTCCGGCTCGGCCGGGCGCGAGCTCGAGAAGATCGGGAGCGCGCGGGTGACGATCTCGGTCACCTTCACCCCGACCGGCGGGACGGCGCACAGCGAGAGCACCACGGTCACGGTCAGGCGAAACCGGCGCGGGAAGTACAGCTGACCGCGAGCGCCGCCGAGGTCACGGGACTGCTTCGCGGCCTCCTCGAGACAGTCGCAGACTGAGGGCAACGGCCGACCCCGCCGCTATCTTCGGGGCGGTGATGGACGCTCGCGCCGCGCTGCACCGCCACTTCGGCTTCGAGGACTTCCGACGCGGCCAGGCCGAGGCCGTGGCGGCGGCGCTCGCCGATCGCGACGCGCTCGTCGTCATGCCCACAGGGTCGGGCAAGTCGCTTTGCTACCAGCTGCCGGCGCTCATGCGCGACGACCTCACGATCGTCGTCTCGCCGCTCGTGTCATTGATGCAGGACCAGGTCGAGACGCTGGCGCAGATCGCCCCGGGTGCAGTGGAGATGGTCAACGCCCAGCGCGGCGCCGCGGCCAACGCGCGGACGCTCGAGCGCGTCGTGCAGGGTGAAGTCAGTCTGCTCTATCTCGCCCCCGAGCGCTTCGCCTCGCCGGGCTTCGTGCGCGCACTCGGGCAGGCGCGGATCGGGCTGTTCGTGGTCGACGAGGCCCACTGCGTCTCGCAGTGGGGCCACGACTTCCGGCCCGAGTACTTCCGCCTCGCCGACGCCGCGCGCCACCTCGAGGCGCGCGCGATCATGGCGCTCACGGCCACGGCCACGCCGCCCGTGGCGCTAGACATCGCGCGGCGCCTGCGGCTGCGCGACCCAGTCAGCGTCACCACCGGCTTCGATCGCCCCAACCTTGGCTTCGCCGTCGTCCCGTGCGCGACGGACGCCGACCGGCGGCGACGGCTCGTGGCGGCGCTGGGGGTCGAGGGGACGCTGCCGGCGATCGTGTATGCGGGCACTCGCAACGCTTGCGAGTCGGTGGCGTCGGTGGTGCGGTCCGGGCTCGGGCTGGGCGGCGAGGACGTCGTCGTGTACCACGCCGGCCTGAACCGTGAGCAGCGGGCGACTGCGCAGCGGCGCTTCATGGGTGGGGAGGCGCAGATCGTCGTGGCCACCAACGCCTTTGGCATGGGGGTGGACAAGGCCGACGTCCGCACCGTCGCGCATACCTCGGTGCCGCAGTCGCTCGAGGCCTATTACCAGGAGGCCGGGCGCGCGGGGCGTGACGGCGCGTCGGCGCGGTGCCTGCTCTTCAGCGCCCAGAAGGACAAGGGTCTGCACGTGTTCTTCATCGAGCGGGCGCGGGTGGCGGACTGGGCCTTCGAACGCGTGTGGAGGCGCCTGCGCAGTGGTGGCGAGGACGGGCGCTACGACGTCTCGCTGGCCGAGGTGGCCGCGGTCGCCGGCGCAGACAGCCGCGGCGACGAGGACCAGGCCCGCGCGATCCTCGGTCATCTCGTGCGGGCGGAGGTGATCGAGCCTTCCCCGGCCCCGCCGGACCGCGCCGCCGGGAGACTGCGGGCCGACTGGGATCGGCGCGCCTACGCTGCCAGCCGCTCCTCGGCCAACGATGCCGAGCGCATCCGCTGGCGGCATTACCGCGCAGTGTGGGACTTCGTTGAGTCGGGACGCTGCCGGCGCCGGGCGATGCTCCGTCATTTCGGGGACCGGGCCGAGCCCTCGCCCGAGGTGCCGTGCTGCGATGTCTGCGAGCCCGGGGCGGTGCTACCGCCTGTGCCGGCGGTGGCGGCGGTGGCGGGGCGCGCTCAGGGGCCGGGCGCGCGCGGCGGTGCGGGGCGCCGGCGTGCTTCGGGGGCGGGGCACGGTGCCGGGGCGGGTGGCGGTGGTGCCGGGGCGGGTGGCGGTGCCGGGGCGGGGGGCGAAGCTGGCGCGGGGCGCGGGGCGGCTCCTGAGCTCGAGGCCGCCATCCTCGGCGTCGTGCGGACGGCAACGCCGCCCGTGGGCCGCACCCGCGCCGTCGAGATCCTCCGGGGCGGCCGTTCCAAGATCATTGCCGAGAACTCCTACGACGCGCTGCGTGAGTACGGCGCCTATGCGCACCTGCATGCTGCCGACGTCATGCACCGCGTCGACGCGATGCTTCAGGCTGGCTCGCTGCGCTCGACGGGCGGGCGCTTCCCCAAGCTGAAGGCGGCATGAGGGTCGCCGTTCTCGCCTCGGGCACGGGAACGAACCTCCAGACGCTGCTCGACGAGGTCCACGGTCGCGAGGGAATAGAGATCGTCGCGGTCGCCTCGAACCGAGCCGACGCGATCGCCCTCGAGCGCGCCGTCGCGGCCGGCGTGCCGACCGCGGTTTTTCCCGTCCAGGACTACTCGGGGCGTGAGGAGCGCGACCTGGCCATCGCCGGCTGGCTCGAGGAGCGCGGCGCCGAGCTAGTAGTCCTCGCCGGCTACATGCAGCTCCTGAGCGACGATTTCCTCGGGCGCTTCCCGAGCCGGGTGATCAATGTCCATCCCGCCCTTCTGCCCGCCTTTCCGGGCATCCGCGCCGTCGAGCAGGCGCTGGCGTATGGGGTCAAGGTGTTCGGCGTCACCGTGCACTTCGTCGACCGGGGTGTCGACACCGGTCCGGTGATCCTTCAGCGCGCGATCGAGCTCCCCGATGCTCGCGACTCCGAGCAGGTGACCGAGCTCCTGCATCCGATCGAGCATGCGCTCCTGCCCGAGGCGGTCCGCCTGATCGCCCGGGGCGCCGTATCGTTCGATCCCGCCAATCCGCATCGGGTTATCGTCGGTCGGTAGAGTCGAGCACAGATGAACGAAGGCACCGAGGTCAGGACCACGGCACCCCTGGTGGGCGCCGGCGAGGTAAGGGTGGCCCGGGCGCTCCTGTCCGTGTCGGACAAGACGGGGATCGTCGAGTTCGCTCGTGGCCTGGCCGAGCTGGAGATCGAGATCGTCTCGACCGGTGGCACGGCACGCACCCTCGCCGAGGGCGGCGTCCCGCTGCGTGCGATCTCCGACTTCACCGGCTTCCCGGAGATCATGGACGGCCGCGTCAAGACGCTCCATCCCAAGCTCTACGCCGGTCTTCTCGCCGTGCGCGACGACGCCTCGCATCTGCAGGCCGCCGAGGAGCACGAGGTCGAGTTCGTGGACCTGGTGTGCGTAAACCTGTATCCGTTCGAGCGCACGGCGGGGCGGCGCGGGGCGTCCGAGGCCGAGGTGATCGAGAACATCGACATCGGCGGGCCGACGATGATCCGGGCCGCCGCGAAGAACTTCGCCTTCGCGGCGCCGGTGGTCAGCCCGGAGAGCTACGACGCCGTCCTCGCCGAGCTCCGCGAGTCCGGCGGACGCCTCTCCCTCCAGACCCGCGAGAGCCTGGCCGCGGAGGCCTTCGCCTACACCGCTCGCTACGACACCGCGATCACCCGCTGGTTCCAGGAGAAGCGGGAGGACTTCCCGCCCCTGTTCGTGCGCGCCTATGAGAAGGAGCTCGACCTCCCCTACGGCGAGAACCCGCACCAGCGCGCCGCCTACTACTCGCAGGTCGGTGCTCGCGTCCACGTGCTCTCGATGATCAGCCAGCTCGGCGGCAAGGAGCTCTCGTACAACAATCTTCTCGATCTTGACGCCGCGCGCCTGCTCCTCGACGAGTTCCGCGTCCCCGCCTGCGTGATCATCAAGCACAACAATCCGTGCGGCGCCGCTGTGGGAACGAACGTCCACGAGGCCTACGAGCGCGCGTTCGCCTGCGACCCGATGTCGGCCTTCGGGGGCGTCGTCTGCCTGAACCGTGCCGTCGACCTCAAGCTCGCCGAGGCGCTGGTCAAGCAGTTCATCGAGGTGCTGTTCGCTCCCGGCTACAGCGAGGACGCGCTCGAGCTCCTGTCTGAGAAGCGCCAGAACATGCGCATCCTCCGGGACCAGGAGCGGCGCACCGTCGGCCCGCTCGAGCCCGCCATGCGCCAGGTGATCGGCGGCATGCTCGTCCAGGACCGCGACCTCGAGGACGCCGGCGAGATCCAGGTGGTCACCGAACGTCGCCCCACCGAACCCGAGCGCCAGGAGATGGCGTTCGCGTGGAAGGTGTGCAAGCACGTGCGCTCCAACGCGATCGTGCTGACCAAGGATCTGGCCACCGTCGGCGTCGGGGCGGGTCAGATGAGCCGTGTCGATTCCGTCCGCCTCGCGGTCGAGAAGGCGCGGAGCGATCTCCACGGTACGGTGCTGGCCTCGGACGCCTACTTCCCGTTCCCGGACGGACCGCAGATCGCCATCGACGCGGGGATCACCGCGATCATTCAGCCTGGCGGTTCGGTCCGCGACCACGAGGTGGTGGAAGCGGCCGACGCCGCCGGGATCGCAATGGTGTTCACCGGCCTCCGTCACTTCAAGCATTGACTGAGATCAAGCGACTTGCTGGTGACCCCCCGACGCCTTGGGAGGGCGAGTACGGCTACAGCCGGATCGTCAGCACCGGCCGGCTCGTGCTCATCGGCGGCACCACGTCGCTCGACGGCAACGGCGTGGTGATGGGGCGCACGCCCTACGAACAGGCGATCGAGATCTTCGGAAAGCTGGAGCGCGAGCTGGCGCGCGTGGGGGGGCGACTCGAAAACGTGATCCTGACGCGGATGTACGTCACCGACATCTCACGAGCCGACGAGGTAGGCCGCGCCCACAGCGAGTTCTTCGGGACCGTCAGGCCAGTCACGAGCATGGTCGAGGTGTCGGCCCTGATCGACCCGCGAATGCTCGTCGAGGTCGAGCTCATGGCCCAGCTGGCGGGCGCGGCCTGAGCGCGCCTGGCAAGTCGGGCGGCGGGCCGGGGACGCCTGGCGGGTCGGGCGGGGCCTCACTGTCGAGGCAGTACGTGAAGCTGTGCGACGTCGCTGACTTCGACGACCCCGAGCTGCTGGCGATGGTGCGCGAGATCATCCCCGAACGCGATGCCCGCGCCCACGTCGAACGCAAGGCGTGGGAGCTCGCCATGCTCGCCCTCTTCCTGCGCGAGGTCGGAAGGCTCAACGACGGTACCGAGGCGCTTGCGGTCGGCGCGGGCGACGAGCGGATCGTGTTCTGGCTCGCCAACCGTGTCGGCCGTGTCGTCGCCACCGACATCTACGGCGCCGGCGGCTTCGCGCAGCGCGAGGCGGAGGCATCGATGCTCGTCGACCCACGCGCGCACGCGCCGTTCCCCTACCGTGAGGAGCGGCTCGAGGTGCGCTACATGGATGGCCGCGAGCTTGACTTTCCGGACGCGAGCTTCGACGTCGTCTTCTCGGTCTCCTCGATCGAGCACTTCGGTGGGCCCGCCGACATCGCTCGCGGCGCCCGCGAGCTCGGACGGGTCCTGCGGCCCGGGGGGCACGCCGTGATCATCACCGAGTGCTTCGTTCGACGGCATCCGCTGAGCGCGGCGCCCGTCGACTTCGCCCTGCGCCTCGCGTCCCTGGGCCGGATGCGCCGGCAGGCAACGCCGCGCCGGCGGGCGGGCGTCGACGTGCTGACCCCCGGAGAGCTCGAGCGCTGGATCATCCGCCCCTCGGGACTCGCGCTGCTCCAGTCGCTCGACGCCTCGATGTCGGCGGCGAGCTTCGAGAACATCGCCCGGCTACGACCGGGGCACGAGCCCGAGCCGGCGACCGGGAGCTTCTACCCGCACGTGCTTCTGCAGTTCCGCGGATCGGTGTTCACGTCAGTGTGCCTGGCCTTCCAGAAGGGCGCCTGAGTCGCACCCGAGTGGCCGCCGCCCGTAGACTTCCTGGCCCGCCCCCATGGTGTAGAGGTAAGCACGCCAGCCTTTCACGCTGGTAGCGGGGGTTCGATTCCCCCTGGGGGTATGTTGGCGGCGCGCGGCGAGTGACCCATTGGCCCGGACCGGCGGGCGGGGCGCGGCCCGGCAGGCGCCGGGCTTGGGGTCGCGGGGCTTGGTGCCTCGAGCGAGGCATTAGCATGGCGAGGCCCCCGTAGCTCAACTGGCCCGAGCAACCGCCTTTTAAGCGGTGGGATGAGGGTTCGAGTCCCTCCGGGGGCATGGCTCTGCGGGCGGCTAGGCGGCGCGCGGCGGCGGCGGCGGCGGCGACACCCTGAACATGCTGCCCAGCTTGGCTGCGAACATGAGATCGCCCGCCATCTCGATCCGGCCGCCGAAGTAGCCGCGCATGGGATCCAGGCCGCCGCTGATGAGCTTCAGGAAGTCGACGCCGTCGATCCTCAGCGTGAGGACGGGAAGCGGGGGCTGGTCGCTCGCTCCGCGGGCGGTTCGGGCCGACCCGTCGGCGATCAGGAGCCGGAAGTCGTCGGTGCCTCCGTCCGGACGGCCGGCGATGCGCCAGAGCACGGCGGCATTCACGCCGGCCGCACGCTGGCGGTCGAGCTGCTGAGGCATCTGCCAGAACACCCCCTCGAGAATCATCCGCCGCACCGGGCTCTTCATCAGACGCTCGAGTCGGTCATCGGGCGTCTGCTTGACCATCCGCGAGGCCGAGTCGACGAACTGCCCTGGGGCCCTCGCCGCGGCGCGCCGGCCCGCAGCGATGAGCTTGCTGAGGTCGAACTTCGGATCGTCCATCCCAGCGATGCTACGCCTCCGCAATCGCGTCAGGATCCCGACCGCGATCTCAGCCACTGTCGCGCGGAGGTCGTCGACCGCACGCGTCCAAGCGCGATGAGGATCAAGTCGGTGCCAGTACCATCACCCGCGCCGGGCGGTTAGCTCAGCTGGTAGAGCGCCTGCCTTACAAGCAGGAAGTCGGCGGTTCGAGCCCGTCACCGCCCACTGAGAAAGTTCCTGCAAACCGGGTACTTTCATACTTTCATGCAGACGGAGCGGTAGAAAGGACGTTCGAGTCCACGATCGGGCATCACAATTGGGCATCAAACGTCGCCCTTGAGGCGCACCGCTTCTTCCTGGGACCTCAACGTCGTTCAGGATTACTCCGGGCCAGCCCGTGCCAGAGGCCCCGAACTCGGCAACCCGGGTCGCGAGTGCTGCGAATCCTCAATAGAAGCACCGTGCCGCAGGCTGCCCCTTCGGCGATAGACGAGAAGTCTCGCGAGCGAGCAGAGCCAACTCCGGATCCGGACACTGACTCCAGATCCGGCCAGCTCGCTGGCGAAGGGATATATGCTCCGGGCTTCAGGTCGTTCTCTTCGGAGGAGGAATAGCTCATGGCGATCACCGGCGCTGGTGCCAAGGAGGCGGTGGGCCCGCGCCCGGCAGACGACGGCCGGTTGGCGCGAGGGGTCCTCAACGACTGGGATATCGCGGCCCTCACGTTGGCCGACATGGCGCCGGCGATGAGTTTCTACTTCTCGTTCGCGACGATCGTGGCCACTGCCGGGATCGCCGCGCCGTTGACGGTGATCGCTGGGATGATCGCGATCGCGCTGCTGGGCAACACGATCAGCCAGTTCTCGCGCTCGCGGCCGTCGACCGGCTCGTTCGTGACCTTCATCGGCAGAG